>Ga0247839_1004714_pt1 | contig 17183 bp, 15 predicted proteins | sample LaCruzMarch2015__6_FD_192405 | JGI IMG/M metagenome (GOLD analysis project Ga0247839, IMG submission 192405) | Freshwater microbial communities from meromictic Lake La Cruz, Castile-La Mancha, Spain - LaCruzMarch2015_16m | ecosystem: Environmental > Aquatic > Freshwater > Lake | place: Spain... | reverse complement strand
AGAACGGCAGCGCCAAGTGAGAAGCTTAAAAAGCGGCTGCCTAAAAAACGTAGTGCCAGTTTGTGCCCGAGATCGGGCATTAGCAGGCTTGAGTATTAAATAAGCAATTTATCAATCAATAAATTTAAAGAGTAATTATGAAGGCAGTCATTCTGGCAGGCGGTTTAGGAACGCGAATTTCAGAAGAAAGCTCTTCTAGACCAAAGCCGATGATTGAGGTGGGTGGTAGGCCGATCCTTTGGCACATCATGAAAATGTATTCCCACTATGGGATTAATGATTTCATTATCTGTTGTGGTTACAAAGGCTATGTCATTAAAGAATATTTTGCTAATTACTTTTTGCATATGTCGGACGTGACCTTTGACATGCAAAAAAATAGCATGGAAGTGCACCAAGGTTTTGCGGAGCCCTGGAAAGTAACCTTGGTGGATACGGGCGAAGATACGATGACAGGTGGTCGCTTAAAGCGGGTTGCTGAGTATGTTAAGAATGAAGAAGCTTTTTGCTTTACTTATGGCGACGGTGTCTCCGATATTGATATTGGTGCCACCATTGAGTTTCATCGCAAGCAAGGGGTGCAAGCAACGTTGGCGGCGGTCTATCCGCCGGGTCGATTCGGAGCGCTTGATATTGCAGACTACAAGGTCACTACGTTTAAAGAGAAGCCTAAGGGTGATGGTGGCATGATTAATGGGGGATTTTTTGTTTTATCCCCTAGCGTCATTTCCCTGATAAAAGACGACGCAACGGTCTGGGAGCAAGGCCCCCTTGAATCCTTAGCTCGCGATCATCAGATTGCGGCTTTTGAGCACACGGGTTTTTGGCAGCCGATGGATACGCTGCGTGATAAAAATCACCTTGAAGAGCTTTGGGCGTCTGGTAATGCCCCTTGGAAATCTTGGTAATGAAAGTAGCGCATGTTGACCCTATATTTTGGAAAGACAAAAAAGTCTTTCTAACGGGGCATACTGGATTTAAAGGCGGCTGGCTATCGCTTTGGCTAACCTCCATGGGGGCTAAAGTTACGGGCTATGCTTTAGCGCCCAATACAACACCTCATTTGTTTGATGTATTGGCGATTGATTCCCTGATTGAGAAATCTTATATTGCGGATATTCGAGATTTAGTAGGCTTACAAAAAGCAATGTCTGAGGCAAAGCCCGATGTAGTGATTCATATGGCAGCTCAGCCTTTAGTGCGTTATTCCTACGTCAATCCAGTGGAGACATATGCCACGAATGTCATGGGTACTGTCCATGTTTTGGAGGGTACGCGAGTCATTGATTCAGTCCGCGCCACGGTGGTGGTGACTACCGATAAATGTTACGAGAACAAAGAGTGGGTTTGGGGTTATCGAGAAAATGAACCAATGGGTGGTTACGATCCCTACAGTAATAGCAAGGGGTGCGCTGAGTTAGTAACTTCTGCTTACCGTCAGTCTTATTTTTCCGATTCGAATTCAATTAATCAGGTTGCATCTGCCAGAGCGGGTAATGTGATTGGTGGAGGGGACTGGTCTGAAGATCGTTTAATTCCTGATGCAATTAAAGCGTTTGAAAAAAATGTGCCATTGATGATTCGCAATCCCTTGGCAACGCGTCCATGGCAGCATGTTTTAGAGCCTCTTTCTGGCTATTTAATTTTGGCGCAAGCACTTTATGAGCAAGGCTCCGCCTTTGCATCGGGTTGGAATTTTGGTCCACGCGATGAAGATAATCGTGCCGTGCAAGAGGTGGTTGATCTTCTGATTTCGGATTGGGGTGAAACGGCTCGTTGGGAAAAAGAAGGCTCAGAACAACCTCATGAAGCTAATCTCTTGAAGTTAGATTGCTCCAAAGCTCGATCACAGCTGGGGTGGATTCCGAAATGGAATTTAGAGTTTGCTACGCAAAAAATTGTCCGATGGCAAAAAGCGTATCAAGCAAAAGAAAACATGCAAGTAGTCAGTCTTGAGCATATTAATCAATATATGAGCACTAAATAACAAATACACAATAATGAATACACAAACTATTGATACCAGAAAACTAGAACAAGAAAAATTACGTAAGCAAATTGCTGCGCTGGTAGATCAATATGCTGCGATTGAGTTTTCTCCAAAAGCGTTTGAGCCAGGACAAACAGTCATCCCCCCTTCTGGAAAATTAATTGGTAGTGAAGAGTTAAAAAATATGGTGGATGCCTCCTTGGATGGTTGGCTCACTACTGGTCGTTTTAATGAGCAGTTTGAAAAGAAGTTGGCGGAATTTATTGGCGTTAAATATGCCATTACAGTGAACTCAGGCTCATCTGCTAACTTAGTGGCTTTTTCTACATTAACCTCATCCAAGTTGGGCGATCGTGCGATCAAACAAGGCGATGAAGTGATTGGCGTTGCTGCTGGATTTCCCACGACAGTCAATCCGATTATTCAATTTGGCGCTATTCCGGTATTTGTAGACGTAGATAAATACACGCACAATATTGACGCTTCACTCATTGAAGCGGCTATTGGGCCCAAAACCAAGGCGATCATGTTGGCCCACTCTTTGGGCAACCCATTCAATTTAGATGTAGTGACTGCACTTTGTAAAAAGCACAATCTTTGGCTTGTAGAAGATTGCTGTGATGCGCTTGGCACAACCTATAAAGGTCAAATGGTGGGTACCTTTGGTGACATTGGAACTTTGAGTTTTTATCCGGCTCACCACATCACGATGGGCGAAGGGGGAGCAGTTTTTACGAATAGCTTAGAGTTAAAGCAGATTGCTGAGAGCTTTCGAGATTGGGGCCGTGATTGCTATTGTCCTCCTGGAAAAGATAATACCTGTGGCAAACGTTTTTGTTGGAAATTAGGTAATTTACCCGAAGGCTATGACCATAAATATACATACAGCCACCTGGGTTATAACCTCAAGATTACCGATATGCAGGCAGCTTGCGCTTTGGCACAATTGGAAAAAGCGCCTGTATTTATTCAGGCGCGTAAGGATAATTTTAAATTTTTAAAAGAGCGTCTTGGCACTTGTGAGGAATTTTTACAGCTTCCCGAAATCATGGAGGGATCAGACCCTTCTTGGTTTGGATTTCCGATTACGGTTAAAGAAGGTTCACCAGTTTCCAGGTTGGATTTAACTACCTATTTAGACCAAAATAAAATTGGGACGCGGCTATTGTTTGCTGGCAACTTAACAAGACAGCCTTATATGGCGAATGCCAAATATCGCGTTAGTGGTGAATTAACGAATACAGATAATGTAATGAATAATACGTTCTGGATTGGTGTGCAACCAGCCTTAACAAAAGAGATGTTGGAGTATATAGCGACTAATATCGAGACATTTCTAGGCGTCAATTTTTAGACTGATGCTAAATTCGAAGAAAAATTATAAAATTATGATGAGTCAAAAAGACTTCTAATAAAGTGACAACTTTAAAACAATCAAATTTTTATAACTTGCCTATAAGTGAGCGAGAGAGAGTTGCATCAAAATGTGTTTGCTGTGGTAGTGATCAACTTAAATCATCACCCGCCATTCTCATGCCATTTATTGCAGATCGTGTTTTTGGCTGGAAGCCTGTTAGCATTGATAAATCATGGGGATTAAAAAGTATAAAAACTGGATTTGTATATTCAGTATGTAACTCACTCTTTTGCGTTGAATGTAGTTTACTTTTCCTAGACATTCGTTTTTCAGATAGCGAGTTAAAAAAGCTCTACACTAATTATCGAGAAAAAGAATACGTTGACCTTCGAGATTTTTATGAACCTGGTTACAGGGAGCGAAATAATGCATTAACTTTGGGCATTAGTTACATAGATAAGATCGAAAAATTCCTCCAGCCCTTTTTACCCATCTCCCCCAGGGTTTTAGACTGGGGTGGGGGAACAGGGCTGAATACCCCATTCAAAGAAAAAAATAAATCATTTGATATTTATGAGATTGGCGAGAACACCTTAATACCAGGCGCACAATTAATTTCTAAAACCGAAGTAATGAATAAATGTTATGACCTAATTGTGCTGAGTAATGTACTTGAGCACGCACCCTATCCAATGGAATTACTGCTCGATATCAAAAAATTACTTCAAGGTGAAACCGTGCTTTATATTGAGGTTCCACTTGAGGATATTATGAAATCTCAAATAACAGACCCTCAGAATTTAAAAAGGCATTGGCATGAACATATCAATTTTTTTTCGGAGACATCGCTAATTAGGTTAATCAATAGATGTGGTCTGAAGTTATTATCAAGAAATCAATTGCGCGCAAGTGCCGGAGGCGCATCTACTTACCTGCTTCAGATTGCTTGTCAGTGAAATCAAAAGCTATAAATATTATCAACGGATTAATTATTTTAAGATAATGGAAAAGATTAAAGTCAGCGAGTTAATTGCCGAGAGTCTTGAGCAATTAGGTATTAAGCATGTATTTGGAATGATTGGTGCTGGCAATGTTCATTTGTTTGAGGCGATTGCAAAACGTGGCTATACCGAAATAGTATGCATTCATCATGAGCAAGCGGCTACGATGGCCATGCAAACCTATTACCGCACTCATGGGAAATTAGCGGCCTGTTTACTTACTACAGGTGCTGGCGCTACTAATGGTGTTACTGGTGTGTTATCTGCATGGGCTGACTCTATTCCCGGAATTGTTATTGCCGGAAATGAAAATTCCAAATTTACTAAACTTGATAATCCACTTAGGATGTGGGGGGTACAGGGTTATGACTCAGTTGAGATGGTTCGTAAAATCACTAAATATGCTTATCGAGTGACTGACCCAACGAAAGCTGTGTACGAAATTCAAAAAGCAGCATTTATTGCGTTACATGAGCGTCCGGGTCCCTGCTGGATTGAAATCCCGATGGATATTCAGGCAAGCCGAATCGATCCATCAACGTCAGTTCAGTTCATACCTCTTCTTGCTGCCAATTTAATTTCTGGGAGAGTATTGGAGCAGGTGCAAATGGTTCTTCAAGCCTTGCATGCCGCTCAGCGTCCAGTCTTATGGTTAGGAAATGGAATTCGTCTTTCAGGAGCGGAAAAAAAAATAGAGCTGCTACTTAAGGCATTGGGCATTCCAGCGCTTGTGTCTTGGGCGGGAATTGATATGATTGACTCAGACCATCCATTAGTTTTCGGTCGTGCTGGCGTGTATGGGCAACGTAGTGCTAACTTCGTATTGCAAAATAGTGATTACGTTTTGGCAATTGGAACGCGCCTAGCGATACCTCAAATTGGCTATGATATTTCTGAATTAGCTAGGGCGGCGATTATTGATGTGGTTGATATTGACCCTCAAGAGAGCAATAAACATCACTTACGTATACGCCAAGCTATTACGTGTGATGCGGGAGATTTCATTGATGAGTTAATGGGCTCCTTAGATAAAAATAAAATCGCTATCCCAGCTAAGCTAGGATGGTTGGCCCAATGCAACCTTTACAGGGAAGAGTTTGATTGGGTTGGACCGGAGCATGATGATAAAGAAGGGTTTATGAACTCTTATCGCTTCATGGAGCGTTTAAATGGATTTTTTAAACTCGATCAAGTGGTGGTTACGGATATGGGCACCGCTTTACTTTGCGCCCACCAAGTTCTAAAAATACATCCCGGGCAACGTCTGATGACCTCCACCGGTTTAGGTGAGATGGGTTTTGGTTTGCCTGCTGCGATTGGCGCTTCTTTTGCGCTTGATCGTGGTGAGGTGATGTGCCTTAATTGTGATGGCGGTATGATGCTTAACTTGCAGGAACTGCAAACCATTGTGCATCACCAGCTACCCATCAAAATATTTGTCTTTAACAATGATGGTTATCTGATGATTAAGCATACCCAAAACGCCTTGTTTAAAGCAGGTTATGTGGGTACTAATAAAGCGTCTGGCATTTCGTGCCCCGATTTTACGAAGATTGGCGCAGCATTTGATTTGTCGACATATCAAATTCGTGCATGGGAAGAATGTGATTCTGTATTAAAGCAAATTCAAGCTGCTAAGGGACCACTAATTTGCGAGGTTTTCATGCATTCTGAGCAGATCTTTTCTCCAAAATTATCGCTCGTAGTTAAAGAGGATGGCTCACTAGTCTCACCTCCTCTGGAGGATCTTTCTCCACTGCTGCCACGGGAAGTGATCGAGCGGGTTATGACGATTGGAATGCATGAAAAATCGAAACTACTTCTGACGACAAAAGTATTGAATGGATAGCCACGTTAATATATGAGTGCGTTTAATAAATTGAAAATTGCCATTATTGGCTCTGGCAATATCGGTACTGATTTACTCATGAAGTCTTTGCGTTCGGATTTCATAACCTGTACTTTATTTGCAGGCCGCAACTTCAATTCCGCTGGGATGAAAAAGGCGATTAGCTTAGGCGTGCCAATTTCGGATAGGGGAATTGAGGCAATTTTGATTGACCCTAAAGTCTGTGACCTAGTCTTTGACTGCACTTCAGCTCAAGCTCACATTGATCACTGGGCTGCTTTAGATAGTCTTGGAAAAATTGTCATTGACATGACGCCCGCAAAATTAGGTGCTCTATGTGTGCCTGCCATTAATGCTACTGAATGTATTGAGGAAGGCGCTCGCAATCTGAACATGATCACCTGTGGTGGGCAGGTATCGATTCCGATTGCCTATGCTATTTCGCAGGTGCATCACGATATTGAATATATTGAGGTGGCATCTAGTATTGCATCTCGAAGTGCTGGGCCAGCTACTCGCTATAACTTAGATGAATATGTGGAAACCACTCAAGATGCTCTAAAGAAATTTTCGGGAGCCAGGCGCGCCAAAGCAATCTTAATTTTAAACCCCGCCGTTCCCCCCATTGATATGCAAACAACTATTTATGCCAAAATTATCGATCCAGATTTACCTGCTATTGTTGCTTCGGTAGGGGCAATGGTAAAAAAGATTAATCAATATGTTCCTGGCTATCAAATTTTGGTGCCACCTACGATCGAGGGGAATAAAGTTGTAACCACCATTAAGGTGCTCGGTGCTGGTGATTATTTGCCACAGTATGCTGGCAATTTAGACATCATCAATTGTGCAGCCATTTCCATGGCTGAGTTGATTGCTCAATCAAATAAATCGTAAGGACGCGGGATATGTCAAAAAAAATTCTGATCTCTGATCCCACCTTACGTGATGGCAATCATGCAGTAAGACATCAACTCAGTCGTGAAAGTTTTATTGCTTACTGCCAAGCAGCTGAAGCAGCTGGGGTGCCCATTGTTGAAGTGGGGCATGGTAATGGCTTAGGGGCATCGTCCTTGCTCGTTGGAGAATGCAAGTTATCCGATGAAGAAATCTTGTTAATTTCTCGAGCCAATCTGAAAAAATCGAAGCTAGCGATCCACGTAATTCCTGGTTTTTGCACCATCAAGAGTGACTTAGCTCGGGCCGTTGATTTAGGGGTGGATATTTTTCGAGTGGGCTCTCACTGTACTGAGGCTGATATTACTGACCGCCATATTGCCTATGCCCGAAATTCTGGAAAAGAAGCTTACGGCGTCTTGATGATGAGTCATATGGCTAGTCCTGAAATCTTATTAGAAGAAGCAAAGAAAATGGAGTCGTATGGCGCAGAAGCCATTATGATCATGGATTCGGCGGGCGCTTATTTTCCCGATGATGTTACGGAGCGCATCACAACTTTGGTAGATGGGCTATCGATCCCAGTAGGTTTTCATGGGCATAATAATTTGGGGATGGCGGTTATTAATTCAGTAACAGCAGTCAAAGCGGGCGCCTCAATTATTGATGGATCTATCCGTGGATTTGGTGCTGGTGCAGGCAATACCCAGCTAGAAGTGCTGGTAGCTGTGTTTGAAAGACTCGGATTTCAAACTGGGATTGATCTCTACAAAATTTTGGATGCAGCAGACTTGGCAGAAAATGCATTCAATCCAGTAGCTCCTTTTAGTTCACCAGTTTCAATTGTTAGTGGATTAGCCGGGGTATTTTCTGGGTTTTCTAAGCAGGTGGCTAGAACTGCTGAGGAATATCATGTTGATCCGCGCGATATTTTCTTTGAATTGGGTAGGCGTAAGGCCGTCGCCGGCCAGGAAAGTTTGATTATTGAAGTGGCCCATCAATTAGCTACTCAAAATACTCTTAAAAAGGCTTTATGATGTCTAATAAATCTACCCAATTAATCGATCGGTTTTTGGAGCTTCGTCAGGATTGCTTAAATGCCTGCGCCTATCAGCCTGATGTTTCTAGTAAATTGGCCTTGACACGCATTGCGATTACAGGCGGAACTGGTTTTTTAGGCACATGGATTGCGGAGATGATAGCCGCACTTAATGATGAATATGACCTCAAAATTTCCTTAGATTTATATGCTCGCAATACCACGGAGTGGGAAAAGAAATATCCTCATTTATCTAGTCGTATTGACATTCAATTGCATTCACAGGATGTGCGCTCCCCATTTCAATTTAAGTCGGATACAAATTTTGTGATTCATGCAGCAGGAATTCCAAATAATCGCGTGCATTCTTCGGATCCGCTGCGTGTGGTGCAAACGACAGTAGAAGGCATTAACAATTCCCTGGATGCAGCAAGTCAACTGGATAATTTAATTCGGTTTGTTAATGTGAGCTCGGGATTAGTCGGCGGTACACCCAATCGTCTAGGCTCTTTGTCGGAGAGCGATTGTTTTCCAATCCCATCGGGTCAACTTCATTTGGCTTATGTGGATGCAAAACGCTCAGCAGAGAGCATTGCCGCGATTTATCGTAGTCAGTTTCGGATGCCCGTTAGTACGATTCGCCCCTTTACTTTTATCGGACCCTACCAATCACTAGACCGTCCTTGGGCGGTCAATAGTTTTCTGGGGGACGCACTTACAGGTAGGGATATTAGAATACATGGCGATGGAAGTGCACGTCGAAGTTATTTGTACGGCAGCGATGCCGCTTGGTGGACGTTGGCTGTGCTGGTCAATGGCGTTAATGGTGCTATTTATAATGTGGGTAGCTCAGAGGTTATTGGACATATGGAGTTGGCGCAGCTTATCTGCGAAAAAATGACCCCAAAGTCTGGCATAGCCACCAATACAGCGCCTACTAAGCAGGGTCAAAAGGATGAGTTATATCCCAATGTAACCCATACTCAAGGTGCTTTAGGTGTTATTCAGACCCGCAGCTTGGATCAGGCCATCGATAGAACATGGCGCTGGTTTTCAAGTACCATTGTTCGAAACGATTAATTCAAGCTTAGTAATTTATTTCCAAATTATGATTGACGAATATCTTCCTCCGAAATTGAATCAAATTATTAAAGAAGATCTTGAGAAAATTTGCAGCTCGGATCTTCCTTGGGAAAAGCTACGAAATAAGAAGATATTAGTGACCGGAGGATCGGGATTTCTTGCGTCTTACCTTGTTCAGGCTCTGCTTGCGGCAGGAAGAAAATATAGCCTTAATAGCGAAGTTATCTGCGTAGTAAGGAACCTAAAATCTGCCCATAAGCGATATGAGTTGTATAAAAATAACCCAGAGCTTTCGATTTTTCAGCATGATGTTGCATTACCGATTCCTAGCGACTTTCCTTCTGCTGATTTCATAATTCATAGCGCGAGTCAAGCTAGCCCAAAATATTATGGGACAGACCCTGTGGGTACTTTGCGCGCAAATTCTGTAGGTACCATGTATCTTCTTGAGCACGCAGTTAAATGTGCAGCTCAGAAATTTTTGTTTTTTAGTAGTGGAGAGGTATATGGATGCCCTCTAGAATCAGACCGCTTAATAGGCGAGGATCACTATGGTTATCTGGATCCCATGAATGTGCGATCTTGTTACGCGGAGAGTAAAAGAATTGGGGAGACCATGTGTGTATCATGGTCAAAACAATATGAGCTGAATGCAAGTGTTGTTAGACCATTTCACACATATGGTCCAGGAATGGCGTTAGATGATGGCAGGGTATTTGCAGACTTTGTAGCGGATGTTATTGCGCATAGAGATATCATTTTGAAGAGCGATGGAGCGGCTTTGAGGCCATTTTGTTATTTAGCGGATGCAACGGTAGGTTTTTTGACTGTATTGCTAAAAGGACAGATCTCTGAGGCATATAACATTGGAAATCCAGACGCTGAAATTTCAATCCGAGACCTTGCAGTGCTTATATCAAAGCTATTTCCAGAGCGAAATATTGGCACCCAATTTAGGCCTCGTGAAAATAATAGTGTTTATATGAATAGCGCTATATCCCGGGCTAATCCAGATATAAGTAAAGCTAGAGCTTTGGGGTGGCATCCAATCTGCAATCTTCAGGACGGATTTAGTAGGACAATTCAATCTTTTTTAGATAATGAGGCATGGATTAATAAATGAAATCAATGGAATCAATAATATTGAGCTATAGGAATGGGGAAATTGAAAAAGAATATTTTATAAAAGTTATGCATGAGAATTTTCATTCAAAACTTTTTAACTTTGCCAGATACTTATCGAATACAAATATCCAAAAAATTGAAATTGATGATGGTAGAGTGATAATGATTACGCGGGATAGAGGTATTAGGATAGCCTGCGAGGAAAGTGACTTTAGAATTGCTCCAATAGAAGCTTTAAACTTTAAGGATTACGAGCGACCAGAAACTAAAATGGTCGAAAAGTTATTCTCTGATGGGGATACATTTTTTGATATAGGGGCTAATATTGGCTGGTACTCTTTGAATGTAGCTGCCGCCCATAGAAATTCAAAAATTTTTAGTTTTGAACCAATACCCAATACATACAAACAACTTTTAAAAAATATAGAGCTTAATTCCAGAAGCTTAATTACACCCTGTAATTTTGGTTTTTCTGATCAGTCAGGTGAGTTCCCTTTCTATTACTACCCTGAGGGATCAGGTAATGCATCATCTGCTAATTTGACTGAGCGGCAAGATATTGAAACTGTTATGTGTAACGTTCAAACGCTAGATGATTTTTGCACCAATAAGAATGAAAAAGTAGATTTCATTAAATGTGATGTAGAGGGTGCTGAACTTCTAGTATTTAAAGGTGGAATTAAAACTATTCAAAGAGATAAACCAATAGTTTTTTCAGAAATTCTAAGAAAATGGTCATCTAAGTTTAATTACAATCCAAATGAAATATTTAAACTTTTCAAATCCATGGGTTTCGAATCGTTTACAACAAATGGTGGCTATTTAATTCCATTTGATGCGATGGATGATTTAACGGTAGAGACCAATTTTTTCTTCCTGAATAAAGAAAAGCATCGTCGGTTAATTGATCAATATTCAATCTAATGAAGACCAAGAGAACCTCTTCTTGATATCAGTTTTTAAAAATAATCAAACATCATTTATTGAGTATTTTGAATTGTTGACGCATGAATAAAGGCTTTGTAAAAAATCTAATTAGATTGCATGACATTGCTGGCCTAGACTTTCATATTTTAGCTACATTGCTTTTTCGAGGTTGGGGGTTATTGGGGGGTGCAGTAACCATTCTCTTGCTACCAATCTGGCTTAGTCCTGCAGAGCAGGGGTATTATTTTACATTTTCTAGTGTGCTTGCTATCCAAATTTTTTTTGAACTAGGACTTAATCAGGTGGTGATACAGCTAGTTAGCCACGAGGCTGCACATTTATCTGAATCTAGTGGCTACAGTATCAATGGTAAGGAGATTCATCTGAGTCGCCTAGCATCACTAAGTAAATTGATTCAAAGTTGGTATGGGATTTCAGCTTTACTGTTCGCTCTATTTGGGGGAATATTTGGTATCATTTTTTTTAGTCTCAAGGGTGCTCAGCCTTCGTCTGTCTTGCTAGGTATATGGTTAGTGTTAGTTTGCGCTACAGCTATCAACCTATGGTTGAGTCCTAGGCTAGCGATGATGGAGGGTTATGGCCAGGTTGGTCAAGTGGCGAGATTGCGTCTGGCGCAATCAGTGCTCGGTTTTGGAGGCCTTTGGTTGATGCTTATTTCGGGAATGGGTCTGTGGGCTGCAACAGCCGTGCCACTGGCTAGTGTGATTTGCACTGCGTACTGGCTTAAGATGCGCGCTAAAGAACCATACATGTTTTCTGAAGTCGCCATTGAAAGACAAAATCAAATACGTTGGCGTACTGAAGTGTTTCCCTTGCAATGGCGCATTGCTTTAAGCTGGATAAGCGGGTACCTCATATTTAATTTATTTACTCCAGTGGTGTTTTCTAGACAAGGTGCAGTTGAAGCGGGTCGTTTAGGGATGGCGCTAACAGTTTTTGGTGCTATATCTACTGTTGGTATGAGCTGGGTTAATGCTAAAGTGCCGAATTTTACAAAGCTAATTGCACTTGGTCAACGTAATGAGCTCAATAGATTATTTAAGGCGGTATATTTACGATCAACTATATCTATAGTTATAACCTCTGTAATTCTAGTAATTGGAATAGGGTATCTAAACCATGTTGGATTCACACAAGTAAGGCGCATAGCGTCTCTTGATGTTTTAATAGTACTGGCTATAGCAACAGTAGCGAATTCAATGATATTTTCTATGGCAATTTACATGCGAGCACATCGTGAAGAGCCTATGATGCCCCTATCAGTAGTCATGGGCATATTGGTTGCTTGTGTCATCTACATCGGATCAGCATATAGCACTTACATCATGATGTTCTTATACATGTTGGTTTGTCTATTTATAGCGTTGCCTTGGACTCTATGGCTGTTTATTAAATATTTAAATAGGACAAACTAATGTCTTCGCAACTATTGACATTAATCATTCCAACCTACAATAGGGCGGAGCATTTATCGCTATTATTAAAGGCATTGTCATTGGAGCTATATGGACTTGAAAATAAGGTAAAGGTGATTTTGGGTGATAACGCTTCTACTGATCAGACGCCCTTAGTCATTAACTCTTTTCTAGAGACGTATCCCACAGTCAAAGTACTCCGATATCCGGAAAATTTAGGGGCTGAAGAAAATTTCTGTAAATGTATAGATGAAGTTGACACCCCATTTTTTTGGATCATAGGAGACGATGACATTCCAAAAAAAAATGTAATAGCTAAAATTCTTAACTTTCTGCAACAAGAAAAGCCCGACCTCTTATATTTAAATAGTGAATGGTTGCCAATTGTTACCAGCCAAAATGATGGTGGAGTAATTGAATCTCTAAAAATAAAAAAAGTATCTAGAGATGAATTTGCTAAGAAAGTGAATGTTTGGATAACATTTGTTTCCGGAATGATAGTAAATTTAGAAAGCCTACTGCTGCTAAAGTTAGACATTGATATACGGAAATATGAAAATACTAGCCTTGTTCAGCTTGGTTGGGTCTTACCACTTTTAATGCGGCGAAGTAACTTTTATATGATTTCAGAGCAATGTGTGCTTGCTACCTCTGGGAATACCGGGGGATATAAGTTACTTACTGTATTTGGCTTGAATTTTCCCACAATATTAGAGCAAGAGTGCAGAGCTAATTTAAAAGTCCAATCTATAATTATAAAATCTTTAACATGTGACTATTTGCCGCCATTAATATGGACAAATCGTAAAAATAATTTAAATAAATTTTTATATGAAGACCCTTTATTGGCCTTAAGAAAATTTAAGGGAACTGGACCTTACCTATTAATTTTTTGGCCTTTAATAAAGTTACCTATGTTTATTGCGCTGAGTGTGTGGGTATTTTATAGATTATTCAATAAATTAAGGTCTTTCACTAAATAATTTTAGAGGGATTATATTTTTAATTTTTTGTATTTCCAAGGTGAGCAGAGATGACAGTATTTTATTCTAAAATACTTAAAATTTATAGCAATAACTTGCAATTAGTTTTTAGCTAATTTAAGATAACTTCATCTTATAGTGCTATTCATGGCTATATCAATTCGTCTATTAAGACAATACTGTATTTAAAAATTTAATTCCAGAAATAATAAAGGGTGTAATTATGAGAATTTATATTTTAAGAGTAGTAAAGCATATTTTTTTTATAACTCCATTATGGAGATACTTTTTACCTCGCATGAAATTCGATATGACTCTGGAGCAATTGAATTTTATTACACAAACCATTGGGGGGATAAAAGAATCGGGAGCGGTTTTAGAAATAGGGGTTGGCGCTGGTGCAACATCAATTATGATTAATGAATATTTAAAAACTTTACCTCTAAGAAGAGATTTTTATGCTGTTGATACATTTTATGGATTTACAAAGGAGGATATACACTACGAGCAGTCCATGAGGGATAAAAATGATGACTATAATTATTATAGATCCAATAGCTTAGAGTGGTATAAAAAAACTCTTAGTGCACATGGATTCAATAAGGTAAAGATATTTAAAGCTGACGCAAAAATATTCGACTATGAAAAAATAGGCAAATTAGCTTTTTGCTTATTTGATGTTGATTTATTTTTACCAACAGAAGCTGTTCTACCAATACTATATAAAAAATTAGTACCAGGCGGGGTGAGCGAGGTAAGACGAATATCTTCGCCGATTGTATTGGCCGTATTGGCAATAATAACGACAGCCAATTCAATTGTATTTTGTTTGGCAACTTACATGCGAGCCTATCGAGAGGAGCCAATGTTAAAGCAGTCTCTTGCGGTGGGTTTTTTGGTAGCCACTGCAGTTTATATTGGATCTAAGTATGGTGTTCTACCTATGATGATCCTATATATGTTGATTTGTATATTCGTTTCTCTGCCTTGGGCAGCTTGGTTATATTTTGGTTATTTAAAAAGGGCGGTCAATTAATGTGTAGACCTATCCTAACTATTATTATACCTACCTATAATAGAGCTAAAAACCTAACTATTTTATTAAAAACTATAGATTGGGAATTATCTGGAACTGATGACATGGTAAGAATTATTATTGGCGACAATAATTCTGGCGATGAAACTGATCAAGTGATTAGAGCCTTCACAGAATCACATCCAAAAACAGTGGTTGTTAAGCACAAAAGTAATGTTGGGGCAGATGAAAATTTCTGCAGATGCATTGAGCTAGTATCAACAAGATTTTTTTGGATAATAGGCGATGACGATAGACCCTTGACTGGGTCTCTAAAGAACATTGTTGGCATTTTGAATGATCAATTGCCGGATATTCTATATATTAATAGTAAATGGGATAAAAAAATTCAACCTCCTCTTACTCAGGAGGTGAATGTTGCAATTATCGCGCAAAGGTATAACCGAGAAAATTTCTCCAAAAAAATAAATATATGGGTCAGTTATATATCTGGAGTAATTATTAATGTGGAGAGATTATATTTTTTAAATTCTGGGATAAATATCAGACGATTCCATGGTAGCTTCTTAGTTCAACTGGGTTGGGTGTTGCCACTCTTAATGACCGGAAATAGATTTTATATTATAAAAAGAAGGTGTATTTTAGCAACAACTAATAACTCAGGTGGATATAAGTTGCTTGAAGTTTTTGGATGCAATTTCCCCAGCATATTAAGCAATTTTTGTGGCTTAAAAACCCCAGAATTCAAAGCAATTTATCGGCCCTTAGTTTGGGGTTTTTTACCTGGGTTAGTTTGGGCTGCACGGTCAAATAAAAATGCTAATTTTATTAAAGAGAATATTTTAGGATCAATTAAGAATTTACAATCAAGCGCAAGTTATTTGATAATATTAAGACCTCTTATCGAGTTGCCTTATATCCTGGCATTATTATTATTTACCATATACCGAATAATAAGAAAAATAATAAGCTATTATAATAAATTGAAATGATAATATCTATAGCCAGTATCGTTTTAAATGTTATAACAATAATTATTTCTTATAAAAAAAGAATGACTGTATACGCTATTGGAACTTTTTTCTTTTTATCTTTGGTGTCCGGGCAGTCATTACAAATAGCATTTGATTTATCTGATGCGGTTAATGTTCAATACCTACAGCACTTTATCAACTTATCCGGATTTGATAATGCTTTAATATATTTATTATTAACATCATCAATTCTACTTGCCATACCCTTAATTTGCTCTACTCATAGAGGGGTAACTTTCAGAAATGTTACAGCTCCAAAGATTGGAATCTTAGGCTCTTGGATACTGTATTTAATAACGACTTTAAATATATTTTTATTAATTTTTTTCATTGTTGGTTGGCAAACATTTATATCTAGCACTCGACCCGGAGTTATTTCAGGTAGCACTATTTTTTTAGTTATGTTATCAATTGGAATTTACCCCCTGCTCAGCCAAGTGATTTGCCGTGAACGAATGCAGTGGAAATTTATTGTCCTATTTCTTTTAGTTTTAATTGTAACCTTACTTTTCTCAAGGATTCATGTCATTGTTTATGGATTAATATTTTTTGTTGCATGGTTTTATAGTTCAGGGACATTTAGAAAAAAAGTAAATCGAAATGAGGTATTTAAAATTATTATCATTGGATTTGCCTTCATGTTTATATTTTTAGGAATAGGAACTATACGGGATACGCTCAATTTTGTGAGTGGAGGTTGGGATGAGATTTTTGAATACGCAATAGAAAATATTGATAGTGGTATTTTATCAGTTCGGTATAACTATATTGCTTCTGTTGAGGGAATGTCTGGTATAGCTGGAGCATTTACATATCTAGATACAGGCGGCGAACAAACGATTGATTTTGGTCTAGCTCAATTAGTTCAAGGATTTTTCCAGTGGATCCCAGGTTTTCTGAAGATATATACAACACCTTATGTGGAAGAATTTACTGGTGGCAATTGGTATCAATCAAGCATTGTGCCCTCCGGATTTGAAAGTTCATTTATTTCTTTCGGGTGGTGTGGGATATTTGTATTTCCCCTAATTTTTTATTTCATATCAAACTATTTAACGATGATTTATATAAAATCAAAAAGTATTAATGCAAAAATTACTGCATTAATATTAATAGGCATGGAAGTTTTTTTTATTCGAGGTAGTTGGTCTGTTTGGATAGCTTATAGTGTTAGCTACTTATTAATTTTTATTGCCTATAAATTTTTTTTAAGATTTAATTTTTTTAGCATTCCAGGTAAATAATAAAAATATGATAAATAAATTTTTCCCCCGTAGAATAATAAATATTATTAATCTATTTAAAGCAGAACCTTGGCCCTGGGCATTATATTTAATATTGATATGGATGATAAATAAAATTAGGGGAATTATTTTCTCAATAATTCTTAATGCACCTCGAATTATGACCTTCCCCCTAAATTTCA
>Ga0247839_1004712_pt1 | contig 17186 bp, 13 predicted proteins | sample LaCruzMarch2015__6_FD_192405 | JGI IMG/M metagenome (GOLD analysis project Ga0247839, IMG submission 192405) | Freshwater microbial communities from meromictic Lake La Cruz, Castile-La Mancha, Spain - LaCruzMarch2015_16m | ecosystem: Environmental > Aquatic > Freshwater > Lake | place: Spain... | reverse complement strand
AAGAATTGAAAACTTATACCGATACAAAACGATGGACGGTTATGTTTAATTTGCCCAATATTGTAATTCCTGAAAACTTAGTTTTTATTGATGAAAGCTCTGAAATAAGTTTTGGTAATTCAAAATTGTCTTGCCTTTTTGTTCCAGGACATTCTATTGCAAGTTTGGCATTTTATAACAAAGAACAAAACATTTTGATAGGTGGAGATGTGATTTTTAACGGTGGAATAGGTAGAACAGATTTGCCAGGTGGCAATTTAACAACCTTATTGCAAAGTATTCAACTAAAAGTATATACATTGCCAAACGAAACCATAATATATAGTGGACATGGTGAAACAACCACTGTGGGTTTTGAAAAACAAAACAATCCATTTACCAAAAACTTACCATCATGATTCAATATATAATAGTTGGAATTTTATTTTTAGCAGCCATATTTTTTATGGTTTATAAATTAGTTTCATCACCCAAAAAAAGACATTGTGGCGATGAACATTGTGGGTGTAAGTGATTATAGGATTGAAAGATTACAAAAATTTTCAATATTTAAATTTGCCAGAAGCTAGGAGCTAGTTGCCAGAAGCAATTTTTATAAAAATAATGAATTTAAATACTAATAAATACGAAACTTCGTTAATGGTTAGGCCAGACGATATAGACATGAATAACCATGTTCATAGCAGCAAATACATGGATTATGTGTTGTTTGCTCGTTACGACCAAATGGAGCGTTGTTATAAAATGAGCATGGACGAATTTATAAAAACAGGTTTTACTTGGGTTATAAAAAGTACATTTATTGAATACAAACGCTCGTTGGTTTTAGGTGAAACTTGTCATATTTTTACTTGGCTCGAAAGCATGGAAGGAAATAGCTGTAAAGTTTGTTTCGAAATAAAAAAAACCAATGGCAAAGAAAGTTGCACTGGTTATTTTATTTATACTATGATTAATGCAAACACTGGTAAATCGGAGAAAGTACCTCAATGGATAATTGACAGGTATTCTATTTAAAAACAAAAAATATAAATACATAAATGAGATACATTTTATTGCTAATAACTGTAAGTTTAATAATAGGAAGCTGTAGAAAAGATGAAGTTTTTACTTCGTTACCAGTTTCGTTAAATTTTAGTACCGATACTGTTGATTTTGATACCATTTTTTCATTGAAAGACACCAATTCATTGACCACACCAAAGTCGATTACTTTACGTTTACTTGTTACCAATCCTAACGAAAATGCTGTAAAAACTACTATTGAGTTGGAAGGGAACTTGCTAAGTATTTTTAAACTAAATGCTGATGGAATTCCAGGTTCTGGCAATTTACAAAAAATAGAAAACCTTGAAATTAGAGGAAAAGACAGTGTTTATATTTTTATACAATCGTATATAAAACCCGATTTAGTTGATGGATTTTCTGTTGCTGAAAAGCTACTTTTCAACACAAACGAAAAACAACAAAGTGTAGTTTTGTTAACGTATGCTTTAAATGCCAATTATTTAAAAGAATTTACTTTTACTAAAGATTCAACTTTGTATAATATAAATGATAAACCATATGTAATTTACGATGATATTTTGGTAGAAAAAGGAGTAAAACTTACCATCAATCCTGGTGTAAAAATATACAGTCATAATAATTCAACCATTTATGTGGCTGGTACTTTAATTATTGATGGAACAGTGGGTGATCCTGTGGTTTTACAAGGCGATAGATTGGATGATGCATACAAGGAAGTTCCAAATCAATGGAACGGAATTCATTTATTGGCAACTAGTATAAACAATAAAATAAGTGGAGCAATTATAAAAAATGGATTTGTAGGAATTAGGGTAGATTCATTGGCAAGTAATGCCAATCCAAAATTGGAATTGACACAAACCAAAATATTCGACATGGGAGCAGTTGGTTTGTTGAGTTATTCGGCATATATAAAAGCCGAAAATAATTTATTTAGCGACTGTGGTCAATACACCTTTTTAGGCGATTTGGGAGGAAGGTACGATTTTACTTTTAACACTTTTGTAGCACTTGGAGGTGGTTCGGCTGCTCGAAAAAATGCAACTTTTACTATTACCAATTCACCCTATAAAAATGAAAGTGGAGCAATAGTTAAAGTATTTCCATTGAGTTATAATTTGCGCAATAATATTATTTGGGGAAGTAACGATGATGAAATCAATTTTGTGAGAGATGTAGATGGAATTACTACATCTACAAATGTGAAAAATAACAATATAAAAAGTGTAATTTTTAGAGATGAATTAATTGTTACAGGAAATGATAATCAAGTAAATTTTGATCCAACATTTGTTGATGCTAATAAGAAAAATTATAAACTAAAAGGTGGTTCACCCTGCACTGGAGGTGGAGATTCGAATACTGGAATTAATAACGATATTGAAAATAAACCGAGATTGAATCCTCCAGCAATTGGATGTTATGAAATAGATTGATGGTTTTTATTTTGTATAATCTGTCTAGCGCTTTTCTTTTATAAAGCTATCAAGCGTCTTTCAGAAATCTTTGTAATTTAATGCTGCGATTGGTTAATCCAAACCTGCGAACTATCGGGCACTTCTTGAATAATAACTCGAGAATGCCCACTTCCAAATATTCCTAAATGCCTAGCAGCTCGTTCCGATAAGTCAATAATTCTTTTTCTGTGAAATGGACCTCTATCGTTAATTCTTACAATAACCCATCGTCCATTTTTAGGATTTGTAACTTTTACTTTGGTGTTAAAAGGTAATTTTCTATGAGCAGCAGTAAGTAGTTTTCTTCTGTATTTTTCGCCATTAGCAGTTCTTCTTCCTTCAAACTTTCGGGCATAAAAACTAGCATTTCCTTTTTGAGTAAAAAGCTTTGAAGTAGCACTACTATCAGTTTGAGCGTACAAGTTCTGGAAGCTTGTTAAAGCAATTAATATACAAATATATTTAAGTATCGATTTTGCCATTTTGAGTGTGCAATGTAACAATTTTTTTTATATTAGGTTGATTATTTGATAAATTGATTGATTTGTTGAGTTAGTTGAGTTGGTAAGTTGGTTAGATTTGAACAAATTATAATTATTTGAACATTAAATAATATAAGCCCTCCCTAAAAATGGAGGATGCCGTTATACTACTGTATAAGTGCAGTACGAATTTTTACCATGCCATTCCTTAGCTGAGGAATGGCAGTACGAATTTTTACCATGCCATTCCTTAACTGAGGAATGGCAGTACAAATTTTTACCATGCCATTCCTTAACTGAGGAATGGCAGTACGAATTTTTACCATGCCATTCCTTAACTGAGGAATGGCAGTACGAAATTTTACCATGCCATTCCTTAACTGAGGAATGGCATTACGAATTTTTAACATATCATTCCTTAACTGAGGAATGGCAGTACGAAATTTTACCATGCCATAAATCAAAATATTGGGTAACTCTAAAAAATTGTAAATATATTTTATATCTCTAATTTTATGTAAACCAAAAGCTACTTTTATTATTTTTATTGATTAACTAGGTTTGATTCAAAAATTCAATACCTCGCACATTTTACAATTCATAAAAATTACTATATTTGAATCAAAAAATAAAATATTGTTTTAATAGCTAAAACAATTGAACAAATATGAAATTTAACAATAGAAATGTATTTATAAGTGAAAAAGCAAAGATTGGTAAAAATGTGAAAATTGGCGACAATACTACCATTTACGACAATGTAGAAATTGGTGATAATTCGATTATTTGCAACGATTGTGTAATAGGAGAGCCTCTAAATTCTTATTATTCCAACCAAAATTATGAAAATCCTGTTACTATTATTGGCAATAATGCCATGATTAGAAGCCACAATATTATATATGCTGGAAGCAATTTTGGCGATAATTTTAATACTGGACACAGGGTTACAATTAGAGAAAAAGTGAAAGCTGGAAACAACATTTCAATTGGCACACTTTCCGATATTCAAGGATTTGTAACTATTGGCAATTATTGTAGGTTTCATAGTAATGTTCATATAGGTCAGCAATCAACAATAGGGAATTTTGTATTCATTTATCCATATGTAGTTTTTACCAACGATCCTCATCCACCATCAAATATTTGCATAGGTCCAACCATTGGCGATTATACTCAAATTGCGGTTCATAGCACCATTTTGCCAGGCGTTATAATTGGGAAAAATAGTTTAGTGGGGGTAAATTCGGTTGTAAATAAAAATTTTGGCAATGAGCAAGTAATTGTTGGTTCACCTGCAAAAGTAATTTGTTCAATTAGAGACATTGATTCGAAAGAAAAAGTTGGTACAAAACATTATCCTTGGATGTATAATTTTGAGCGAGGAATGCCTTGGGAAGGTATTGGATTTGAGGAGTGGGAAAAAAGCAATGGGCAATAAGCAATAAGCAATGGGCAATAGGCAATAAGCAATTAGCAATAGACAATCTTTCTCCCTATTTATCGGGATTCTAATCTTTTAATTTTGTAATCTAAAAAAATATGCAAAAAATATATGTAATAATCAGTTTGTTCTTTATACACTTTCAAACAATTGCTCAAACAAAAAGTGTAATTAAAATAGCTTTACTCATGCCTTTTTGTGCAAAGGAAATAAACCAAAATCCTAATCATAAAAATGCTGAATTAGGTAATGCTTGCAGAGAATATTACCAAGGAATGTTAATAGCAACCGATAGCTTAAAAAATGCAGGCTTTAACATTGAAATTTCAGTTTTTGATACTGAAAAAGATACTACAAAATTTAAAAAAATATTGAACAATGAAGCTGTTCAAAATGCTGATTTTATAATTGGTCCGGTTATAAAAAATGGTCAAATAATAATGCAAAATTATAAAAACAAAAAAAGTGCATTTCACCTTTCACCATTGTATTCATTTACCAAAACAAAAATTAATGATGAAAGAGCCATTTCGGCCTATCCCGATTTAACTTATTATGCCGATTTTTTTCTAAAATACCTTAACAATTCTTCATCGTTTGGAAACATGATAGTTTTGGTAGGAAAAGATGCATCGGAAAAGGCGTTGGCCACTTATTTAAAACAAATAGTAAAACCCGAATTTCCATTTAAAGTAAAGCAAATTGAAATATCGAAAATGAAAGATATTTACCAAAATTTAAGTACCGAAAGCGATAATTTTATTTTTATAGCCAGCGATGACGAAAACCAAGTAAATTCAGCTTTAAAAGTATTAGCCGACACCAGTTTAGCCTTTAAAATGAAAACATTTGGTTTAAGAAAAATTACTGATTTTAATATTATAAACACCGAATATTGGCTAAAAAGCAACTTACATATTATTACCCCATTTTATATTAATTACAGCGATTCTTTAACCAAAAAATTTATTGAAACATACAGAAATTATTATGAAACAGAACCCAATGAATACGCATTTGTTGGTTATGATCAATTTATTATGTCGGTTTCAACTTTTGCACAAACCAATGGAAGTTTTAAGGAATTAGATAAAATAGCTTCATTTTCGCTTTTAGCAAATAAATATTTGTTGAAGCCAAAAAATAATTCAACAGGATTACAGAACCATTATTTACATATTTTAAAATATACTGATGATGGACTAATTGACGTTGGTTTGTAAGTTTTTGATCCCAAAACATTTCACTTATCTCAATTACTGTTAACATTTTTATTTTCCAAACAATTTTGATTCAAAATACTTTATTAACTTAATCAATCAAATATACATAAATGAAGGAATCAAAACGTACCATATTATTTTTAGTTTTAGGATCATTTTTCATTGCAAATGCTATTATTGCCGAATTTATTGGAGTAAAAATATTTTCGTTAGAAAGTACTTTTGGTTTCAACCCAGCAAATATATCAATTGGAACTTACCACCTTTCATTTAACCTTACTGCAGGTGTAATTCTTTGGCCGTTGGTTTTTGTAATGACCGATATTATTAACGAATATTTTGGGCAAAAGGCTGTTAAATTATATAGTTATATTGCAGCAGCACTAATTTCCTATTCGTTTTTAGCTGTTTATTTTGCCATGAATGTTAAAGGCGCTGATTTTTGGAATACAAAAACACTTTCGAACGGAACTTTAGATATGAATTTGGCTTATAATAATATTTTTGGTCAAGGACTTTGGATTATTATTGGTTCGTTGGCAGCATTTTTAATTGGTCAAATTTTGGATGTAAAAGTTTTTCATGCAGTAAGAAACATTACTGGCGAAAAACATTTATGGTTACGAGCTACGGTAAGTACTTTGGTTTCACAGTTAGTAGATAGTTTTGTGGTGTTATTTATAGCTTTTTATATTGGTAAATTAAATACTCCCGATCAATGGCCAATAAGCCAAGTTTTGGCAATTGCATTGGTGAATTATATTTATAAATTCATTGTTGCCTGGCTAATGGTTCCTCTTTTATATTTTATTCATCAAATTATTGATAAATATTTAGGCAAACAATTGGCATATCAAATGATAAATGAAGCTGCTTTAAGTTAGCAAAATGTTTATTTACAAATTATGGCATTATTTTTTCAAACAAAATAAAGCTTTACTTTGCCAGCTTTATTTAAATGAAAAGAATTTACGAAATTTTAGGATTAGGCATCATTGATAGATACATTATGCGAAAATATATTTTCACATTTTTATTCTGTGTTTTGCTTTTTTCTCTCATCGCCATATTTATTGATATTTCTGAAAAAATTGATGATTACATTAAAAATAAACCTACTCTTTATGTGCTTGTTTTTGAATATTATCTTTGGTTTATTCCTTATTTTATGGGATTGTTCAGTCCTGTATTTTTGTTTTTGTCAACCATATTTTTCAATTCTAAACTAGCTCAAAACACTGAAATAATCTCTATTTTAAACAGTGGTGCTCCTTATTATAAATTTTTAAAACCATACCTTTTATCAGCATTATTATTATTTGTTTTGTTTTTAGTAGCCAACATGCACTTAATGCCTATAGCCGACCAACATAGACTTAAATTTGAAGACACATACATTAGAGTAAAAGTAGAAACCCAAAATAATAATATTTACTATATGCTTAACGATTCTTCTGTTATTCACATGGAATCGTATAATTATGCTGATAGTGTTGGTTATAATTGTACAATTGAAGGTTTTAAAAACAACAAAATATATAATAGAATTTTTGCAACACGAATAATATGGAATAAAGCCAACAAACATTGGTCATTAGAAAACGTTCAACAACGATTATTTAATGGCGATGACGAACCTTTAAGAAAACTTCAAACACTTGATACTCTTTTAAATATTAAACCAGATGAGTTTGTTTTAAAAGCTAATTATGTTACTAGTATGACTAATCCTGAGTTAAACGAATACATTAGAAAAGAAAAAAGTAAAGGTGCCCCAGTTCATAAATTTTATGTAGAGTTGTATAAGCGTGTAGCTGTTCCAACTTCATTTTTTATATTAACAATATTAGCAGTTGCAGTTTCAAGTAAAAAAAGTAGGGGAGGCACTGGCACCCATATTGCATTGGGATTTGGTTTAACAATTGTGTATTTATTTTTGATTCAAATATTTAGTGTAATGGGTTTTTCAGGTGTTTTGTCACCTGTTCTTTCAGTTTGGATTCCGCCAACATTCTTTTTAATTATTGCACTTTTACTTTTAAAAACTGCTCCTAAATAAAATATGTTTTGCTAAATAAAAACAAATATCTACAGTTACATTTCATTGTTTTGCTTTGGGGTTTTACTCCTGTTTTAGGTAAACTAATTTCGTTATCAGCCCTCGATTTGGTTTTTTGGCGATTAATTTTTGCAGCATTAAGCCTAGCCATTTTTATAGTTTACAAAAAGTTCAAATTCGATTTATCCTTAAAAGAAACAGGAGTAATTTTTATAATGGGAACAATGGTTGGCGCGCATTGGTATTTTTTTTATCATGCCATCAAAGTTTCAAATGTTTCAATTGCAATGGCTGGTTTTAGTACCATGACTTTGTTTGCTTCGGTTTTACAACCATTATTGTTAAAAAAGAAATTCTTTTGGGGCGATGCCTTTTACGGATTAATTATATTAGTGGGTTTAGCTATAATTTTAAGCTTCGAAAATGGTGCAATTGCTGGAATAATATATGGAATTTTAGCTGCTTTAACAGGTGCTTTTTTCGGAATTTACAACGGAAAATTAATTATAAAACACAATAGTTCTTATATTACCATCATTGAATTTATTGGTGCTTTGATTTTTGTAGTAATCATTAAGTTTTTAATGAATGACAATCATTTTTATTTAGCAACACTTTTAAATTACGACATTTTTTGGCTGTTGGTTTTAAGTATATTATGTACTACTTTAGCTTTTACATTAAGTGTAGAAATAATGAAATTTTTCACACCGTTTACAGTAATAATTACAAATAATTTAGAGCCAGTTTATGGTGTAGTTTTTTCAATTCTTCTTTTTGGCAATTCAGAAATAATGTCAAATCAGTTTTATTTTGGCGCTATCATTATACTCATTTGTGTATTTAGTTATCCATTTTTCAAGAAAAAATTTGACAAATAGAATTGTTTCCTTTAAGTTAATTCAGTAAATAAAAGCCGCAAAACTTAATAATAAATTGATAATATTACTCAAGTTTATGTAATGTAAAGTAATAAATTTGCATTTTTTAAATAATAATTGGAAAGTTGCAAAAAATTATATATTTGCAAAGTAATTAAATTCACTATGAAATATTTACGTATACTATTTACCCTCAGTTCTAACATTCCTCGTTGGATTATATTTTTATTTGATTTAGGTATTTGTGCCTTTGCTTTTGTATTAGCAGTTATTTTAAGATATAGTTTTCATTTAAATGATTCAACTTTTACTACCATAGTTACAGTTTTACCAATAGTTTTATTAGTAAAGGCTATTTTTATGATGTATTTTAGGTTGTATTCTGGTATAATCAGACATACAAGCGTTCAAGATGGCTTAAATGTACTTTATACTTCCGTTTTTAGTAGTATAGGATTATTTGTTATTACTTTTTTCTATAAATTATTCTTCATATCTGGAAATTCAATTATACCAGCTTCAATTATAATTTTAGATTTTATAGTATCAGCATTCTTTTTAGGTTCGTTCAGAATTTTTATTAAGTTATTATATATCAAAACTTCTCAACAAAGTAACGGATTAGTAGTTAATTATGTAATTTTTGGAGCTGGAGAGGCTGGTATAATAACAAAAAGAAAATTAGAACAGCACAGAGGTTCAAATATAAAAGTTGTTGCTTTTTTTGATGATGACAGTAAAATGAAAGGAAAATCGTTAGAAGGGATCAGAATTTTTGATTTTGATAACGATTTGACGAATTTAAATTTAAAATATGAAATTGATAATTTAATTATTAGTGGAATAAATTTAAGTAATAACCGAAAGCAAGAAATTGTTGAAAAATGTTTAGGATTAAATATTAATGTTCAAAGTGTTCCACCGGTAGAAAAATGGATAAATGGGGAACTTAGTTTTAATCAAATAAAAACTATAAAGATAGAAGACCTAATTCAAAGAGATATTATTGAGTTAGATATTGATGCAATAGGTAAGCAGTTAAATGGAAAAGTAGTAATGGTAACAGGTGCTGCTGGTTCTATAGGTAGCGAAATTGTTAACCAACTTTGTAAGTTTAAAATAAAGAAAATTGTTATAGTTGATTCTAGCGAAGAAAGTCTATACCAATTAGATGTTAGAATTTCAGAAACTATAAACGATTTTAACAAGAAGAACATTGAAATAATAGTTGCTGATATAACAAATTTTGAAAGGATGAAAGGAGTATTTGAACGCTTTCAGCCAGAAATGTTGTACCATGCAGCCGCATATAAGCATGTTCCTTTGATGGAAAGTAATCCATCAGAAGCCATCAAAACAAATGTTAAAGGTACAATGACTTTAGCAAACTTAGCTGTTGAATATAAAGTTGAAAAGTTTGTTATGGTTAGTACAGATAAAGCTGTAAACCCAACAAACGTTATGGGTGCTAGCAAGCGCATAGCAGAAATATATGTACAATCGTTAAGTAATTTTATTAAGAAAAATAATACTAGCGAAACCAAATTTATAACTACTAGATTTGGTAATGTTTTAGGTTCGAGTGGTTCAGTAATTCCGAGATTTAAAAAACAAATAGATGCTGGTGGACCAATTACGGTTACACACCCTGAAATTACTCGTTATTTCATGACAATTCCAGAAGCTTGTCAGTTAGTATTGGAAGCAGGATACATGGGAAATGGAGGGGAGATTTATATATTTGATATGGGTAAATCAGTTAAGATTATTGATTTAGCTAAAAAAATGATTCGTCTTTCAGGTTTGTCTTTAGGTAAAGATATTCAAATTATATACACTGGTTTAAGGCCGGGAGAAAAAATATACGAAGAACTATTGAACGATCAAGAGAATACAATTCCTACCCATCACTCAAAAATTATGATTGGAAAAGTACGTGATTATGATTTTGAAATTGTAAAAAATGACATACAAAACTTGTTAGATTTATACGTTACACAAAACCAAACGGCAATTGTTGCTAAAATGAAGGAAATAGTTCCTGAATTTATCAGTCAAAATTCGCCTTATGAACACTTAGATAACAAGCAAGAATTGAGTGAGGTTACTGTTGAAAAACTTTTAGAAAAATAAAAGCTATACATTTTCAGCCACTCTTAACTAGAATCTGTCTAAATAATATTTATTTATTAACAGTATTTCCTGCATAATTAAACTTATTATATTCGCACCATTGTTGATAATAGCTGTCTTGATTTAAATCAGTGAGGCAAATATTCTGTAAACAATACTTTTGTAAAGAATTTGTAAATAAATTAAATGAAACTGAATAAACTACTATTTCTACTAGCAGCTTTCTTTTTAGGAGCTAAGTTAACAATGGCTGATGTAGCCGAAGGAGAAAAATTATTTAATGCTAATTGTACAGCCTGTCATGCCATAAATGATAAAGTGGTAGGCCCTGCATTAAAAGACGTAGACAAACGTCAAAGTGAAGCATGGTTAATTAAGTGGATTCAAAATTCACAAGCTGTTATTAAGTCGGGTGATGAGTATGGTAACAAACTATACAAAGAGTATAATCAATCAGCAATGACTGCTTTTCCTCAGTTAAAGGATGACCAAATCAAATCAATTTTAGCTTATATAAAAACTGGTGGAGTTGCTCCTGCAACCACTGCTGGGGATGCTACAACTGGAACTGCAAAAGCAGAAGATGGTTTTTACAATCAAGGAATGTTAATCGGTTTAAGTGTATTTGCAGTTATTTTGTTAATTATCATCTTTATTTTGTTGAAAATTAGAAAAGTAGTTGAAAATATTCACAACGAAAAATTTCCAGAAGAAGTTGAAACTGTTATTCATTGGAAACAAAACAAAAAATCAACTCGTTACAAACTATTTGTTAAACATCCAGTAGTTGGAACATTAACTGTTGGTGCTTTGTTAACTGTTATTTTAGGATTGTATGGTTACGACTATGGTCAAAGAGAAGTTGGAGTTCAAAAAAAATATGCCCCAGTACAACCAATTAATTATTCTCATGAATTGCATGCAGGTAAATACAAAATCAATTGTCAATATTGCCATTCAAGTGCTGATAAAGGTAAACAAGCTTCTATTCCTTCAGCTAGTACATGTATGAATTGCCATACCTATGTAAAAGCAAAAGCTAAATACAATGGTAAAGTTTCACCTGAAATTCAAAAAATATACAATGCTGTAGGTTATGAATCAAAGAATGGAACTTACATAGCAGGATTTAAACAACAACCTATTAAATGGGTTAGAATTCACAACTTACCTGATCATGCATATTTTAACCATGCACAACACGTAAAAATTGGTAAAGTAGAATGTCAAGCTTGTCATGGTCCAATAGAAACAATGAAAGTGGTAAGTCAACAACGCAGCTTGCAAATGGGATGGTGTATTAACTGTCACCGTGAAGCAAAAGTGGATGTAGCTAATAATGATTACTACGAAAAATTACACAAAGATTTAAAAGCTAGCAACAAAGACTATATAACAGTTGCTCAAAATGGTGGACTAGAATGTGCTAAGTGCCATTACTAAAAGCAGCTATTGAACAGAAATAATTTTTAAATTAATTAACGAAGAAAAGATTTTAAATGGGAAATATAAATAAATACTGGAAAGGTTTAGAGGAACTAAATAACGATCCAAAGTTTGTTGCTAATAAAAAGAATGAATTTGCACAAGGAATTCCTTTAGAAGAAGTATTAACTGATTCTGATGGTGAGATGCAATCAAACAGACGCGATTTTTTGAAATATTTTGGCTTTAGTATATCTGCAGTTGCATTAGCAGCTTGTAACAATACTCCAGTTAAAAATGCAATTCCATACATTATTAAACCTGAAAATATTACTCCAGGTATTCCAAATTGGTATGCTACTACTTGTGGTGCATGTTCAACAGGATGTAGTATATTGGTAAAAACAAGAGAAGGTCGTCCGGTTAAGATAGAAGGAAATGCTGAGTCTCCAGTTTTTAAAGGTGGTGTTTGTGCAACTGGTCATGCTAGTCTTTTAGGATTGTATGATAACGAGCGTTTGAGATTGCCACGTAAAGACAACAATGAATCAACTTGGGCTACTGTAGATACAGAAATTACTCAAGCATTGGCTTCATCAAAAAATATTAGAATTGTATGTGGAACAAATACAAGTCCATCCACTAAAAAAATCATCAATGAATTTACAGCTAAATATCCTTCAACAAAAGTTGTTGGATACGAAGCAATATCATATGCTGCATTAATTGAAGCTAACAAACGTGCTTTTGGTAAAGCTGTTGTACCTTCATTTAATTTTGAAAAATCTAAAGTAATTGTAAGTTTTGGTGCTGACTTTTTAGGAACTTGGATTTCTCCAGTTGAATTTACAAAAGGTTGGTCTAAAAACAGAAAAGCTGAAGACAAAAAAATGAGTCGTCATATGCATTTTGAAAGTAATTTATCAATTACTGGTTCAAATGCTGATTACCGTTTCCCAATCAAACCTTCAATGGAAGGAGCAGTTTTATTGAGTATTTATAATAAAATTGCAACAGCTACAGGAGCACCAACATTTTCTATTCCAACAATCGAAATTGCTTTAAATTCAATTGAATTAACTGCAAAAGAACTATTGGCTGCAAAAGGTGAATCATTGGTAATTTCTGGTTCAAACGATATTGACAATCAATTATTAGTTGCAAGCATCAACAGTTTATTAGGAAATATTGGAACTACTATTGATTTAGATAATTATTCAAATCAAGTAAGTGGTGACGATGCAGCATTTGAAGCATTTGTAGCTGAAATGGAAAGTGGAGCTATAGATACAGTTTTGTTCTATAACACAAATCCTGCTTACAATTATTGTAATGCTGAAAAATTCAAACAAGCATTGAAGAAGGTAAAAACTACTATTTCTACCAACTCTTCAACAGATGAAACTGGTGAATTATGTAAATACCAAACTCCAGATAATCATTATTTAGAAAGCTGGAATGATGCTGAACCTAAATTAGGTTATTTTGGATTAACGCAACCAACTATTACAAATGTATTTACCACACGTCAGGTTCAAGAAAGTTTATTGAAATGGGCTGGAAACAATACAGATGTTTATACTTATATTAAGTCGAATTGGGAAGCTAATATATTAATGGCTGGTGAAACTGCTTGGAATAAAGCACTTCATGATGGTTTTTATGTAGCAGCACCAAAAGTAGCTAGCACTGTGTCAGCAGCTTCATTAGCAATTGATATTGCAAACAAAGCTACTGTTAACTACACAACTAATTTAAAAAATACAGAACTTAAACTATATACAAAAGTTGGTTTAGGCGATGGTACTCATGCAAACAACCCTTGGTTACAAGAATTGCCTGATCCTATTAGTAAAGCTTGTTGGGATAATTACTTAACAATTGGAAAAGTAACAGCTGATCAATTTAATTTGAAACAAGGCGATGTAGTAACTTTAAAAGCGGGTAAAACAACTATTGAAGGATTACCAATTTTAATTCAACCAGGACAAGCTAATTCAACTATTGGTTTAGCAATGGGTTATGGTAAATTAAAAGGAAAAGTAGCATCAAACTTTGGTAAAGGTTTAGGTAAAAATGCTTTTGGTTTAATTAGTTTCGATAACAATACTTTTAGTTATAATACTTCAAATGGTATTACTTTAACTAAAACAGATGATGGTTATGAATTACCATTAACTCAAACACATCAAACCATTGAAGGACGTAATTTATTGCGTGAAGCTTCTTTAAATGAATATATTAAAAATCCAAGTGCTGGTAATAACGAACATGCTCATATCATAACATTATGGGAAGAGCATGATAGCAAAGGACACAAATGGGGAATGGCAATCGATATGAATGCTTGTACTGGTTGTGGTTCTTGTGTAGTTAGCTGTTCAGCCGAAAATAATGTTCCTGTTGTAGGAAGAAAAGAAATTTTAAACAGCCGCGAAATGCACTGGATTAGAATTGATAGATACTACAGTTTTAAAAACTTAACAACTGGAAAACCTTCAACTAAAGAAAAAGAGTACGATAACAAAGACAATAAAATAGATTTTGAACATGTAACTGTAATGCACCAACCTATGATGTGTCAACATTGTGGTCATGCGCCTTGCGAAACTGTTTGCCCTGTTTTAGCTACTGTACATAGTTCAGAAGGATTGAACCAAATGGCATATAACCGTTGTGTAGGTACAAGATATTGTGCTAACAACTGTCCTTATAAAGTACGTAGATTCAATTGGTTCAAATACAGAGAAAATGATGATTATGATTTCCATTTTAACAATGACTTGGGAAGAATGGTTATCAATCCTGATGTAACTGTTCGTTCACGTGGGGTAATGGAAAAATGTTCATTCTGTGTTCAACGTATTCAAGCTAGTAAGTTAAAAGCAAAAATTGAGAATCGTAAAATGGTGGATGGAGATGTAAAAACTGCTTGTCAACAATCTTGTCCTGCCGATGCATTAATATTTGGCGATATGAACGATTCAAACAGCGAAATATCTAAACTATTTAAAAATGAACGTAAATATGTATTATTAGAAGAGTATAACGTTCAACCTTCTGTAGGCTACATGACTAAAATTAGAAATGTAGATGAGTCGATTGCTGGTGAACAAAAAGCACCTGCAAAACATGAAGAAAAGCATGATACTCATACTAAAGAAGAACACGCTCATTCATAAGAAACAAACATTAAATATTCAATCAATTTAAAAATTTAAAATAATATAATTACATGTCATACGAATCACCAATAAGAGATGTGCTCATAACGGGTGGTAAAACCTACAGTGATATTACAAAAGAAATCACTCGTCCCATAGAAAATAAACCATCAAAAGCATGGTGGATTGGGTTTGGTTTATCATCAATAGTATTAGCAATTTGGCTATTTGCAACAACTTATACCGTAGTAGTTGGTATAGGAGCCTGGGGTTTAAACAAAACTGTAGGTTGGGCTTTTGATATTACAAACTTTGTATTTTGGGTAGGTATTGGTCACGCTGGTACTTTAATTTCAGCAGTATTATTATTGTTCCGTCAAAAATGGCGTATGTCTATTAATCGTTCTGCAGAAGCAATGACAATTTTTGCTGTAATTTGTGCAGCATCGTTTATTGTTTCTCACATGGGTCGTCCGTGGGTTGCATATTGGCCTATTCCATTACCAAATGCTTTTGGTAGTTTATGGGTAAACTTTAACTCACCATTGGTTTGGGACGTATTTGCTATCTCCACTTATTTTTCTGTTTCATTGGTATTTTGGTATGTTGGTTTAATTCCAGATATTGCTACTGTTCGTGATAGAGCTGTAACTAAAGCACGTAAATTTTGGTATGGATTCTTCGCAATGGGCTGGAACGGTTCAACTAGAGTTTGGCATCGTTATGAAGTTATAAGTTTAATATTAGCTGCAATTTCTACACCCTTAGTATTATCGGTGCACTCAATTGTATCAATGGATTTTGCTACATCATTGGTTCCAGGATGGCATACAACTATTTTCCCTCCTTATTTTGTTGCTGGTGCAATTTTCTCAGGATTTGGAATGGTATTAACATTATTAATTGTAGCTCGCGAAGTTTTAAATTACAAAGATTATATTACAACTGAGCATTTAGATGCAATGTGTAGAGTGGTAATGTTAACAGGAACTTTAGTAGGTTTAGCATATATTACTGAATTCTTTGTGGCTGCTTACTCTGGAGTTGAATATGAACAATACGCATTTATTAACCGTGCAACTGGGCCATATTGGTGGAGTTATTGGATTATGATGGGTTGCAACTTATTAGCACCTCAGGTTTTTTGGTCGAGATGGGCTAGAACAACACCTTGGTTTATATTTATCATGTCAATCATTGTAAATATTGGAATGTGGTTCGAACGTTTTGTAATTATCGTAACTTCATTACACAGAGACTTTTTACCATCAAGTTGGACAATGTACGCACCTACCATTGTAGAGTTTGCTATATTAATTGGTTCATTTGGTTTGTTCTTCTTTTTCTTTTTCTTGTTTATGAAATTTTTACCATCAATAAATATGGCCGAATTGAAAAGCATAGTTAAAACAAAACATGATTTAGAATTAGAGAAACACTATACAGAACTATTAAATAATAATCACAAGATGCCAAATATAACTCACGAAACGAAAGGAGATTCAGTTCATGGACACTAACAAAGTAATTTTAGGAATTTATGAAGATCCTGACCATATTTATGATGCTACTAAAAAATTAGTTCACGATGGATATAGAGTAAGAGATGTTTATTCACCATTTGCAATACATGGAATAGATAGAGTAATGGGAATAAAAAGATCAAGATTAACTGTTGCTGCGTTTATATTTGCAATGACAGGTATTACCTTGGCTTTAACATTACAATCGTATGTTTCATTTTTTGATTGGCAAATAAATATTGGAGGAAAACCATTTTTACATATTCCAACCTATATTCCAATTACATTTGAATTATCAATTTTATGTACAGCTTTTGGAATGGTAGCGTGCTTTTTTTATGTTAACAAAATGGTTTGGGGTAAAAA
>Ga0247839_1004709_pt1 | contig 17197 bp, 15 predicted proteins | sample LaCruzMarch2015__6_FD_192405 | JGI IMG/M metagenome (GOLD analysis project Ga0247839, IMG submission 192405) | Freshwater microbial communities from meromictic Lake La Cruz, Castile-La Mancha, Spain - LaCruzMarch2015_16m | ecosystem: Environmental > Aquatic > Freshwater > Lake | place: Spain... | reverse complement strand
TAATGCGACAACTCCTGATTATACTCAGTTAGCTGTCCCTTTTTTTAAATCGTGGTTTGTTAATTTAGGACCACTTTTTATTGTTTTAGGTTATTTTGTTATCGTAGGCAGTAGTAATGCAGTAAATTTAACAGATGGTCTTGATGGTTTAGCAATTATGCCAATTGTTATGGTTGCTGGTGCTTTAGGGATATTTGCCTATGTTTCATCCAATACTTTGTATGCTCATTATTTGTCCGTCCCCTTTGTTCCAAATACCGGTGAGTTAACAATTTTTTGTTCAGCTATAGTTGGCGCAGGTCTTGGTTTTCTTTGGTATAATAGTTATCCTGCCCAAATTTTTATGGGTGATGTTGGTTCTCTTGCATTAGGGGCAGCCCTAGGGATAGTTGCAATTATTGTTCGACAAGAATTAGTATTATTAATTATGGGTGGTCTTTTTGTTATTGAGACTTTGTCAGTTATTATACAAGTTTCATATTTTAAAATTTCAGGTGGAAAAAGGATTTTTCGCATGGCTCCTTTGCATCATCATTTTGAGCTAAAGGGGTGGTCTGAACCTAAAGTTATTGTAAGATTTTGGATCATAACTGTAGTATTCGTTCTTTGTGGGTTGGCGACATTAAAGCTTCGATAGATGAAAAGAGGTTAATATGGACTCATCGCGTTATTTGGTCGCGGGATTAGGGAAAACGGGGCATTCTATTGCGCGTTATTTACATAATAGAGCTAAGTCGTTTGTATTTTTTGATACGCGTAAAGACCCAGAGGGTTTGGCTAATTTTCAAGAGGAATTTCCTGGGGTTGAAGTCTTTTTAGGCGAAATTCCTGATAACTTATTAAATCAATTAAAAGAAATAATTAGTAGCCCAGGCGTGCCACTTGATTCCCCATTTTTTCTTAAGGCTAAAAGTTTAAATATTCCTATAGTTGGTGACATTGAATATTTAGCCAGAGAGATTAATAATGTTCCTGTTATTGCCATAACCGGAACAAATGGCAAGTCAACTGTAACTACGTTAGTTGGCGAAATGGCTAAAGCTTCGGGTTTATCCGTGGCTGTTGCTGGTAATATAGGTGCTCCAGTACTAGATTTACTTGATAATCATATAAATTATGACCTATGGGTTTTAGAGTTATCAAGTTTTCAGTTAGATTTGACATTTTCTTTAGCGCCTTTTGCTGCTACCATTTTAAATGTAACTCCTGATCATCTTGATAGGCATCATAGTTTTGATGCTTATATAAATGCCAAACAGCAAATATATCATCAAGCGTCTAAGTTAATTTATAATCGTGGTGATAAAAATACTATTCCTTTGTTAAAGGAAAAAGATAATAGTAATAATCTGGAGGATATTGATAATTTATCTTTTGAATCTCGAAGTCCCGCGACTTGTTCACGGGATCCAGAGCTCTTTCTTAATACACAAGAATATTGCAGAGATTCAGATCGAAATGGATCCCGCGAACAAGTCGCGGGACGTCGGATTATGAATTGTCAACAGACCCTAATTAGTTTTGGTTTAGATGAGCCTTCAGCTGGAAATTGGGGGATTATAACTAAAGATGGCACTTATTATCTTGCATATGGTAATGAGATATTGCTGCCAGTTGAAGATATAAAAATAAAAGGTCGGCATAATTGGCAAAATGCACTAGCAGCATGTGCACTTGCAGATGCTTATGGGATTTCTAGGCAATTTATGTTGGCTGTACTTAAAAGTTTTGCAGGATTACCGCATCGTAGTCAATGGGTGCGAACGATAGATGGCGTAGATTGGATCAATGACTCTAAAGGAACAAATATTGGGGCAACCATGTCTGCGATTGCAGGAATAGGAGATTCTATGCAAGGAAAAATTATATTAATAGCTGGTGGCCAAGGAAAGGGTGCTGATTTTACTGAACTTCGAACCTCTGTGGCTGATTATATTCGAACTGTTGTTCTGATTGGGGAAGATGCGGATCTGATAGAAAAAGCCATCTCTGATCTTGTTAATGTTATAAGGGCTTCTTCTCTTGACGAGGCTGTAACTAAGGCAAAAACTCTAGCAACACCTGGTGATGTTGTGTTGTTATCTCCTGCATGTGCAAGCCTAGATATGTTTCGTGATTTTAATCATCGAGGAGATTCCTTTGCTACGGCGGTAAATTCATTGTGAGTACTTTAACAGCACAAAAATCTTTACTTCGTGGGAAAGCCACCAATAAGCAATCAGGTCTATATGATAAATGGTTAATAATTTCCGTTGTGGCTTTATTTATTATTGGCTTGATGATGGTGGCTTCAAGTTCAGTAATGGTATCAACTAAACTTTATCATCAGCCATTTCATTTTTTAATTCGTCAAGTTTGCTTTCTTGCTTTTGGTATAATAGCGGGTTTTTGTATTGTAAGAATTGATAGTGGTTTCTGGGAAAAATATAGCTTGCCGTTGCTTTTAATTTGTTTGTTGATGTTGGTTTTAGTGCTTATTCCAGGAATTGGTAAAGTAGTTAACGGGAGTAGGCGCTGGCTTTCGTTAGGTCCTATTGGTATTCAAGTATCTGAGCTTGCCAAAATAATAATGATTATTTATTTGGCAGGATATTTAGTTCGGCAAAAGAAAAATATGAGTATGGGAATATTGGGGTTTATTATTCCTTTGACAGTTCTTAGCGTGGTTGTTGTACTGTTACTTTTAGAGCCTGATTTTGGTGCCTCAGTAGTTATCGCAGTAACAGTTATGGCTATGCTTTTCCTCACCGGGGTTAAATTTCGTTATTATGTTGGTTTGATAGTTCTCGTTGGGGTTTGTTTAGCATTTCTTGCAGTCTCTTCTCCATACCGAGTTGCACGACTTACAACTTTTTTAAATCCTTGGGCTGATCAATTTAATAGTGGTTATCAGTTAACACAATCATTGATAGCATTTGGTCGTGGCGGATGGTTTGGCACCGGTCTTGGCGATGGAGTTCAAAAATTATTCTATTTGCCAGAAGCTCATACTGATTTTCTATTTGCAGTCCTTGGAGAGGAGCTTGGTTTTTTTGGAATTATTCTAGTTTTGGGTTTATATAGTATACTAGTATCTAGAGGTTTTATTATTGGCTTTGCTGCATATACGCAAGATCGCTTATTTGCGGCATTCGCAGCTTATGGCATAACATTTTGGGTGGGTCTTCAGGCATCTATAAATATAGGCGTGAATGCTGGTTTGTTGCCTACAAAGGGGTTGACGCTACCATTAATGAGTTATGGTGGTGCAAGTATCGTAGTTAATTGTATGGCTATTGCGCTACTTTTGCGTATAGATCATGAAAATAGATGGCAGTCTTTTGGTTTCACCCATACTGCTTAAAGGGGGCACTGTGGATAGTAAAGATAACTTTCTATCACCAAGGATGGGTCGAGTAGAAAATATACATTTTGTGGGTATTGGCGGTGTCGGCATGTGTGGTATTGCTGAAGTATTACAAAATGAGGGTTATAAGATTACCGGCTCTGATGTATCTGAAAATAAAGTAGTTCAGAGATTAAAATCGTTAGGTATCGATGTGCAAATAGGGCATCGTGTTGAAAATATTAAAAACGCTGATGTGGTTGTTCGTTCTACTGCTATTGATAATTCTAATCCTGAGATTTTAGCTGCAAAAGAGCAGATGATACCAGTGATTCCAAGAGCTGCTATGTTGGCAGAGCTTATGCGTTTTCGTCATGGTATTGCCATTGCGGGGACTCATGGAAAAACTACTACAACTAGTTTGGTTAGTAGTTTATTAGCTGAAGCAGATCTTGATCCAAGTTTTGTTATTGGCGGAAAATTAAATAGTTGTGGTTCTAATGCTCAGCTTGGAAAGTCAGCTTATTTTGTAGCTGAAGCTGATGAAAGTGATGCCTCATTTTTATTTTTAAAACCGATGATGGCGGTTGTTACTAATATTGATGCTGATCATATGAGTACATATGGAAATAATTTTAATAAACTGCGCTCTACATTCGTTGAGTTTTTGCATCACTTGCCATTTTATGGCCCGGCAGTAGTTTGTATAGATGATCGAGAAGTACGTAATATTTTGCCGTTAATTCAACGACCAACCTTAACGTATGGTTTTGCTGAGGATGCTCATTATCGCGCGGTTAATTGGAAGCAGTCTGGTTTATTAAGTGAATTTACGGTAATAAGACCAGGACCTAAAAGTGAATTATCTATTAAGTTTAAATGGCCTGGTCGTCACAATGTATTAAATGCATTAGCAGCAATTGCAATTGCCACAGAATTAGATATTAGTGATGAGGCTATTGTTAATGGTTTACTGAAGTTTCAGGGGGTAGGTAGACGATTTCAAATATTAGGTGAGCGTAATTTTTCTCAAGGTAAATCAATAATTGTCGATGATTATGGTCATCATCCAAATGAGATAAGGGCCACAATTGATGCCTTTAGATCGGTTTGGCCTGATAAGCGTTTAGTACATGTATTTCAGCCACATCGTTATAGCCGAACTCAGGAATTATTTTCTGATTTTGTCGATGTTTTAGGTTTATCTGATCAACTATTGATTTTTGATATATATTCAGCAGGAGAGCAGGCGATTTCAGGGATTAGTAGTGAATTATTAGTAAATAAGATTAATGCACAAGCTGTAAAAGCTACATTGGTAAATGAGCAAAATTATGAGAAGTATTTAGACGAGTTGGTGCGCGATGGTGATGTTATACTTATGCAAGGTGCTGGTAATATTGGACAACTAGCTATAAACCTAATGCAAAAACTGCGAGAAATAGCGTGAGTGTTAACGAGATTATTGATAATGGAAATAGTATTTTTCAGGGGAAGCTCACTCATAATGAATCCTTGTCAGATTATAATACCTGGCGTGTAGGGGGCCTTGCTAAGGCTCTTTATAAACCCTCTAATCTTAACGATCTTGCGCAATTTATTAAAAATTTACCAAAAGAAGAGCCTTTATTATGGTTAGGCTTAGGATCTAATTCTTTGATAAAAGATTTAGGTTTCTCAGGTACTGTTATTTTGACTCAAGGTTGTCTAAATGAGACTAACTTAATTGGGGATGACCTGATTCGCGTTGAGGCAGGAGTTTCATGTGCTAAAATGGCGAGATTTTGTGCGCGTGCTAATTTTGCGGGTGGTGAGTTTTGGGCGGGAATACCTGGAACCATGGGTGGTGCTTTGCGGATGAATGCAGGATGTTTTAATGGTGAGACATGGAATTTTGTGATTGAAGTAGAAACTATGACGCGTCATGGCGAGATTAGGAAACGCAAGCCTGAAGAGTTTAATATTGCTTATCGCCATGTTGATGGTCTAAATGATGAATGGTTTGTTGCTGCAACATTTCGTCTTCCTCCTGGGGAAAAAGATAAGTCCTTGCAATTAATTAAAGAGCTTTTAGCTCATCGTGCGGCAACTCAACCAACAAGCGAATATAATTGCGGCTCAGTCTTTAGAAATCCTCCGAATAATTATGCTGCTAAGTTAATAGAATCTTGCGGATTGAAAGGTAAGAATTTTGGTGGGGCTGTGGTTTCAGAAAAGCATGCCAATTTTATTATCAATCATCAAGGCGCTGCTTCTGCTAATGATATAGAGTCATTGATTCTCCATGTCCAGAAGACGGTTTTTGATAAAACAGCAATTGAATTGGTACGTGAAGTACATATCATTGGAGATTAGTTATGATTAACCCTGTAAATTTACTTTTGATCTATGGCGGCAACTCCGGTGAGCATGAAGTATCATTAGTTTCGGCCAGTTCAGTTTTGGCAAATTTAGATCCTACACGTTATCGTATAATCCCTGTGGGCATTGATAAGGAAGGTAATTGTTTTGTAAATGATTACACTGAGCTTTTGAACCATAAAAAATCATTACCTGTGTTTACTGCTAATTCGCGTCCAATAGCAGGATTATTATCTAATGGCCGTTTAGCGGTAGATGCTGATGTTGTTTTCCCAGTAATGCATGGACCCTTATATGAAGACGGATGTTTACAAGGGTTACTAGAGCTTGCAAATGTGGCTTATGTTGGTTGTGGAGTTTTATCTTCAGCAATAGGCATGGATAAAGATATGGCAAGACGTATAGTTGGTATTAATGGTATAAAAGCAGCAAGATATCGGGTTTTAACCTGGCAGCCAAAACTTGATGAAAATGAACAAATTTTTAAGCAAATTGCAGAAGATCTTGGTTGGCCTTTATTTGTAAAACCATGTTCAATGGGTTCAAGTGTTGGTATTCATAAAGCTAATAATATGCCTGAATTAATTGCCGCAATTGCTGATGCAAGGCGATATGATGATGAGATTTTAGTAGAAGAGTTTATAGAAGGACGTGAAATTGAGCTTGCGGTACTCGAAAGTTCAACTCCAAATACTTCTCCTAAGGTTAGTTTGCCGGGAGAAATCAAGGTTAATCATCCTGATGGATTTTATTCCTATTCTGCTAAGTATTTGGAAAGTAGCTCGACTGATTTATTGGTACCAGCTAAACTTGATGAACAAATAATAAGTCGTTTACAAGAGGCCGCCGCAAATATATTTGTAGATTTAAAATGCAAAGGGATGGCAAGAATAGATTTTTTTGTTAATGATCAATCTGGTGAAATATATTTTAATGAGATTAATACAATTCCTGGCTTTACTCCAATTAGTATGTATCCTAAGATGTGGCAAGCAAGTGGAATATCATATAATCTATTATTAGATAGATTAATAAGTTTGGCGATAGCACGACATGATTGTCGGCAACAATTGGTTCGTCATTATCAGTGACAAAATTTAGTTAGGATGAGTGCATGGGTGCAAAAACAGGGCAGTTTAATTATGCTGGTCTTCTAACTTTGCTAATGGTTTGTGCATTATTTTTGACATCAAGAATTATTTATTTATATTTAGCTGATGCAGAAAGGTTTCCAATTGATACTGTAAAAATTGCCGCTAATTATCAACATATAACGCGTAAGCAAATTGAGATAATACTTTCTAACTATCTAAATAGTAGTTTTTTTTGTTTGCCTGTAAGGCGGCTGCATGTAGATCTTGGAAATTTAGATTGGAGTGATAAAGTTTATATTGAGCGAATTTGGCCAGGAACTTTAAAAATATCCTTGGTTGAGAAGGCTCCTATTGCAATTTGGAATGATTCTTTAATAACTGAAACAGGTGAAGTATTCAATGTAGGAAAGGATCATCGAGATTTATCATTGCCAAACTTAATTGGGCCAGAAAATCAACAAACTGAAGTCTTACAAATTTATGAAAAATTGAGTAAGCTATTAACATCGTTTGGATTACAAATAGCTTCGTTGAAATTATGTGATAATCAAGCATGGGAGCTTTCTTTATCAAACGGAATAGACTTGTATTTAGGCAAGCAAGACATAGAGAAACGCTTATTGCGTTTTTGTCGAGCATATCCTTCAGTTTTTGCTGAAAAGCCTGAGCAACTGACTAGTGTTGATTTACGTTATGCGCGTGGAATGGCAGTGAAATGGAAGGGACTTTCAAATGTCCAAAACCAAAAGAGAAGATAATGGCTAAAAAATCAGATAAAAATATTATCACCGGTTTAGATATTGGAACATCTAAAATTGTAACTCTCATTGGTGAGGTTGCTGATGATGGTACGATTGAAATAATAGGTATTGGCAGTCACCCATCACGTGGTTTAAAGCGTGGTGTTGTAATTGATATAGAGGCAACAGTTAATTCTATTCAGCGAGCAGTACAAGAGGCTGAATTAATGGCCGGATGTGAAGTTCGCTCGGTTTATACAGGTATTGCTGGTAGCCATATAAGAAGTTTAAATTCTCATGGTATTGTAGCAATTCGTGATAAAGAAGTAACTCAGGCTGATATTGACCGGGTAATTGATGCGGCAAAAGCTGTGGTAATTCCTGCCGATCAGAAAATTTTGCACATTTTGCCACAAGAATTTATTATTGATAATCAAGGCAGTATTTCAGAACCTGTAGGGATGGCTGGTGTGCGTTTAGAAGCACGAGTTCATATTGTTACAGGGGCTGTAAGTGCTGCACAAAATATCGCTAAATGTGTGCGTCGTTGTGGGCTTGAAGTTCAAGATATTATTCTTGAGCAGCTTGCATCTAGTCATGCCGTATTGACTGAAGATGAAAAAGAATTGGGTGTTTGTTTAATTGATATTGGTGCGGGGACTACAGATATAGCTATCTTTTTTGAAGGTGCTATACAACATACAGCAGTTATCCCAATTGCAGGAGATCAAGTTACTAATGATATAGCTATGGCACTTCGTACGCCTACAAAATCAGCAGAAATGATAAAAATCAATTATGGTTGTGCTATGTCTGAACTTGCAAATGTTAGTCAAATGATTGATGTTTTATCTGTTAATGAGCGACCAGGTAGGAAAATTTCTGCCAGAGCTCTGTCTGATGTAGTCTCAGCAAGATATGAGGAGCTTTTTTCATTAGTAAGTAATGAACTCAGACGAAGTGGATTCGAAGATTTGATAGCTGCAGGAATTGTATTGACTGGCGGTGCTTCTAATGTAAATGGTGCTATTGAGCTCGCTGAAATATGTTTTGAAATGCCTGTGCGACATGGGTTTCCAAGCCAGGTTTCAGGTATGGGCGAAATTATTGAAAATCCATCATTTGCAACCGGAGTCGGATTATTATTGCATGGCCTTCAACAACAATATGATGGCGGTTATAATACTCCAGCATTAAATGACAGTGCGAACGGTGTTTGGACGCGAATGAAAAAATGGTTTAATGGCAACTTTTAAGTCTTCTAGTTTGTTAATTTATTTATTAACAAATTTATAGGCAAAACTTGGACCGTGAGAGGTAATAAAATGCATGAATTAATAGAAACCCAACATGAAAATGCGGTAATTAAAGTCGTAGGTGTTGGTGGCGGTGGTGGTAATGCTGTTGAGCATATGGTTGCTGAAAATATAGATGGCGTTGATTTTATATGCGCAAATACAGATGCACAGGCACTTAAAAATTCTAAAGCGAAAATACATATTCAATTAGGTGAGGCTTTGACCAAAGGGCTTGGTGCTGGTGCTAACCCTGATGTAGGGCGTGGAGCTGCAGAAGAGGACCGTGATCGCATTAAAGAAGTATTGCAGGGCGCTGACATGGTATTTATTACTGCCGGCATGGGTGGAGGCACAGGCACAGGAGCCGCTCCCATTTTTGCTGAGGTAGCAAAAGAATTAGGGATCCTTACTGTAGCTGTAGTAACAAAGCCATTTGCCTTTGAAGGTAAACAAAGAGCATTAGCTGCTGAAGATGGGATCCGTCGCTTAGCTGAGCACGTAGATTCCTTAATCACTATTCCTAATAATAAATTATTATCTGTTTTAGGTAAAAATATTAGTTTACTTAATGCATTTAAAGCAGCCAATAATGTTTTATTGGGGGCGGTTAAAGGTATTTCTGATTTAATTACACGTCCAGGCCTTATCAATGTGGATTTTGCTGATGTACGCACAGTTATGTCTGAAATGGGTATGGCTATGATGGGTACCGGAAGTGCTAAAGGCGAGGAAAGGGCTCGGCAAGCAGCTGAGTCTGCAATTGCTTCACCATTATTAGAAGATGTTAATTTCTCTGGTGCTAGAGGTATTTTAGTTAATATCACTGCTGGTATGGATATGTCTATTGGTGAGTTTGAGGAGGTAGGTGACGTTGTTAAGGAATTTATTTCTGATGATGCTACTGTAGTTGTTGGTACGGTTATAGATCCTGAAATGAAAGATGAAATGAGAGTAACTGTAATCGTAACTGGTCTTGGTGATGTAAGGCAGCGCCACCAACAACAGCATGAGGTTAGTAAATCACGCTTAATGGAATCTCGAAGATTGGATGGTTCACTTGATTATCAACAGCTTGAAAGACCTGCGGTAATTAGAAAACAAGCAGCATCAGTTGCTCCAAAACAAAGTTCTGAGGCTATTCCTGATATAGATTATTTAGATATTCCGGCATTTTTGCGTAGGCAAGAAGAAGCTTAAAATTTAGGCTTCATAACTATCCGAGCCGACATCCGAGCCGTGACCGTAAGGGAGTGGAGTCTTTAGCGTGTGTCATTAAACTCTTCCGTTCCCTTGCGGTCACGGCTCGGATAGACATATTAATAAATTATTGTTAAAATATAGAAAAACTTTGTGTGTTAAACAAGAGGTGGGTAAAGGTGATTGCTGAATGATAAAACAAAGGACACCTAAAAAGGTGATTCAAGCAACAGGAGTTGGCTTGCATTCTGGTGACAAAGTACTGCTTACCTTACGCCCTGCGCCTATAAATACCGGTATAATTTTCAGACGTATCGATCTTGATCCGGTTGTTGAAATACCTGCGTCTTATGATAATGTATGTGACACTATGTTATGTACGTCTTTGCAATATAAAGGTGCTAAAGTGGCGACAGTTGAGCACCTTTTATCAGCTCTAGCAGGTTTAGGAATTGATAATGCCTATATAGATATTAATGCTCCTGAAATTCCAATTATGGATGGAAGTGCCGCTCCTTTTGTATTTTTAATTCAGTCGGCTGGCATTCAAGAGCAATCTGCTTTAAAGCGTTATATTCGTATATTAAAACCAATACGTGTTGAAGAAAATGGCAAATATGTTCAGTTTCTTCCATATAACGGTTATAAAATCTCTTTTACAATTGGTTTTAATCATCCAGTTTTTGATGATAGGCCTCAGGCTGCTAATTTTGATTTTTCTTCAACTTCATATGTTAAAGAAGTATGTCGGGCTAGAACATTTGGCTTTCTTTCTGATTATGAAAAGCTACGTGAGAATGATTTAGCAAAGGGCGGCAGCCTTAATAATGCAGTTGTTGTTGATAGTTATCGTATTATCAATGAAGAAGGCTTACGATTTGAAGATGAATTTGTAAAGCATAAAATTCTAGATGCAATCGGAGATTTATATCTATTAGGTTCAGGTTTAATCGGGGCCTTTGAAGGTTACAAGTCTGGACATGAGCTTAATAATAAGTTATTGCGGGCGCTAGTAGCAAAGCAGGATGCATGGGAATATGCTTATTTTGATAAGAAGGATTATCAACCATCATTGCAACCAGGTTTATTTCCTATCGAAGCTTAAATTATTAATATTAATTTATTAGACATAAATTCATTATTGAGCATGAGTAGCCTTGATGCAGCGAAGCGTAATCAAGGTTTTAAGTTATACAAATTAAAGAAAACCTTGATTACGCTTGGCTACATCAAGGCTAAGTTAGCTAAGCTGGCTTTACTCACCGGATCAATTGTTTTTATTAAGATTAATATCAATTGAGGCGAGTTTAAGAAGGGCCTCTTTTAAAGGCAAATAATTACAATTTTCTAGGCTGCTTATAATACCAGCGCGGGCTCTACTTGATAGTGATGGTGAAATTTTAGATTTATTTAACTCTTCTGATTTTATCGTAGCTATAGTAATTTTAATTGAGGTCAATTGGTATATTTTTGCGTCTTTTCGAAGTTTGTCACGTAATTCTGGTACAACATAGCGCAACTGCGAGGCCCATTCTGCATTAGAAACTACAATTAAAAGACATCCTTTATTAAAGCTACCAACATGGCAGTGAGCTTTTAGATCTAATGGTAGAAATGTCTGAAGGTGTGTGTTTAACTCTTCTAAAAAAGCAGTATTTTTACAGATTTCGATTATGCGAGTATTTAAACAACGATTTATTCTTCGCATTTTAAGTTCCTAAAATTACTAAACGATTTATCTTATCTATATTATATTGTATTATTCTAATACTTATACAGATACAAACCAACAAGGATCTTAAGATGGCTGATAATAACATCGTATACCAAGCACGTCTTCATTTCATTATATTTTTTTGGCCTCTTGCTCTTCTTTGTGTTGGTGTTTTTCTTGGGTTAGAGTTCCGTGCTTTGCGAGATGTTGCAACTTTTTTCATTGTTTTTGCATTAATTTGGGTTTTTATGGTTTGGATAACTTATCATTTTTCTTATCTGACAATAAAAGCCAATCAAGTGATATTATGCTCAGGTATATTAGTACGTAAAACTCTTGATATTCCTTTATCTAAAGTTGAAAGTATTGATATACGTCAATCAATTCTTGGTAGTTTACTACAATATGGCTCATTAGTTATAACCGGAACTGGTGGTAGTAGGCAATATATCAATAATATTTCAAAGCCACTAACGTGTAGAAGATATATAGAGCAATTAATGCACGGATAGATTAATATCGTCAATCATTAATGGCCAAAAATACTCTTCTTGCATATTATTTATGCGCTGCAAAATTTTTTCTTCATTAATTTTCATGATATTAATTTGGTGATCGTCAAAAATAATTGCAGCTAGTGGAAGGATCTTGTTAATAGATCTATCTAAAATAGCAGCGATTAGTGCCTTTGATGATCTTGTCGTACCATAATTTGCATGAAATAAATAGTTTACACGATAACTAGCTGTTATTTTTGTTAGTTCTAATACTATATTTTTTATCCATGGTTCGGAGTAATTATGTTTTTTTTCAATTTTGGTTAATATTTCTCTTAATAATAATCCTTTTCGTCCTTTTTTGCTCATGTAGGACATTTCATTGTAGCAATGTTTTACTATGTGTTTTAGAGCTTCAATTTTAGATGCCATTATAATTTCAGTTGGTTCATCTTTCTTTTTAGAAGATAATTTAATCTTAGGTATAATGTAACTTAGATTGGTAATACCACTATCATCTGTAAAAAAGGTTGAAAATTCATCAGATACGGCTTTAATTTTTTCAGCCATTAATTCTCGTTGATCTTGAGAAAATGATTTTGAAGTAACAAGTTGTTCAATATTTTCTGAAGATTTTAAAAATTTGTCTAAACTAACATTTAGTTCTCTTATCATGGGGCTTAAAATATCCCTGAAATTACGACTAATTATTTCATCATGAGCAAGATATAAATCTATAGTGCTAATATAATCTATTTTTTCATATTCTTCTTTGATCTTATATAAACATTTTAATATAAATTTTTGAAATTCTTTATGTTGAATAAAATGATTATATTTTTGCATTAATTCATGAAGATTATTTAGTAATTCTGCAATTCGTGACATACGGTATTGTTTTTTGTTGAGCTCACAAATTGACTCTTCAACACCGTCAGATATTATAATTAAAGAACTTAATGACCAATGGTAATAACTAATACCTTTTTCTGCAGCTTGATTTATCAATTGTACTTGTCGTTTGCCACTTATTATTTTTTGCATAGATAAATTTAGATTTCTGTTATCTATTTCTATATGAAAATCTTTAATTATTAATGTAATTAAAGGGATAACTCTACTTGTGGTAAGACTACATACTTCATGATGTTTTGGATCAAAAATAGAAGTTTTAAGGTCTTTTTTACTTAAGTCTTTTATTGGTTTAATAAATTTTTTATGAAGTTTTTTTAAAGTACTTGCAAGTTCTAAAGCATACAACATCTCAGATTTCTCAATTTTTTCAATTAATTGTTCTCGTTCCTGCCAAGATAAATGGCAATATATAATTAAAAGATCAATCAATGTACTAGGTGGGTTATTAAGATTTGCATTATGAGAGATCCAGTTAGGATATTGTTGAATATTTTCAATTAGGTGAGGATTTAATGTAATTAACTGATTTAAATAGCTAATGTTATAAGCCATGTTTTCACTGGCATTGTCATCAGGGTAGGCTTTTTTGGGAATTGGGTAATATTTTTTATAAATTAATTTAAAAAGACAATTATCCATTATACTTAGAGCTTTATTTGCGTTATGAGTTAGATCTGTAATATTTAATTCATTAATATTATCTTCTAGATAAGCGGCATGTAATGACTGAGTGTGTATTTTAATTTTTCTGATGAAACTCATTAGCTCATCTTCATAGTTGTTAATATTTTTCACATGGTTTTCAGAGCTTTTATTTAGTAAATGGTTTAAAAAGATTTCTGCTGCTTTACAAAGTTCAATACATTTATTTGAAGTTAATGGTAAACCTGTTTTTGGATCTATTGGATATAAAAGATTCCATAATAAATTTGATAAGCAAATCATAATAAATCTTGGCGCGCGTCGATTATTTAAATAATTTTTTCTTCTATACGCTGATTGCCAAAATGATATAAGCGGCCAGTCAGATTGAAAACCATTATCAATATCAGCTATTGCTTTAGGAATTTCTGATTTAAAAAATAAATTTAATATTATGCGTTGGTGCTCTATTAGTTTTTTGCTTGTTTCTGGCTGAGTTATGCTGTTACTCATGCGATAAAATGGTAATGTAGCATAAAATTTACCATCATCAATTTTTAAAGCCATTGTATTTTGAATGCCAAAATAGAACGCTAATTCTTTTGATTTAGAAGATAATTCAATAAAAGATTTGATTGATTTTTCTTCAATAGAAAATTGATTTTCTTCTTTACTATTAGGTAAAATAAAAGTTGCAATGCCAGTTTGTCTTTCTTTATCAAATGAGAATCGTTGGTCTTTTAGTTGTCTTATTTGATCACTTAATGTTTTATAGGCCGATTTTAAGCCATCAATAGCAATATTAATAATCGTTCTTTGTTCATCAATTTCATTAAATAAAGAGATAACAATCCCATTGCCTTGAAGCCTTTGCACCTGTTTTAGAGCATAAGCCTTTATATCTTCTGTTTGATCGCCATTTAAAGTTAAGTCATTATTGGCATTAATAACTGCTGCTCGTAAAGATAATTCAGTTAAATATGGAGAGAACATATAAAATTCCTTAATAAATCTTAAATTTTTTGGTATAGAGCTAATTAGCAGCGAATTAGGCATGGTTCATGAAAAAATAAGGCGAATGAACAAAGCAGCAAAATTTAAAACACATACTATGAAATTAAATATAGACTAAATAAATTAAAATATAGCAAATAATATAATTTTTTTTTAACTTATATAAAAACAATACAATTTATTGGGCCAGGAATGATTGTTGCGTGATTATAGAATTTTTAAATTAGGATGAGACTTCTCTTTTATGATTAAATGCATAGCAATTTTTGCCATATTTTTTTGCTTCATACATGGTAAGAACTGAATTTTTAAGTAGAATTTCCGATTGTTTTTTCAATTTAAAAAAGTCCATCAGCAAGTTGATTTTTTTAAATATATAGGCAATTGATGCCTTGGCTGATAATATAAATAAAGACTTATGCTTAATTTTAATATGAGACATATCTATGGATTATAAAGATTACTACAAAGTTATGGGTGTCAGTAAAGATGCTAATGAAAAAGATATAAAAACGGCATATCGCCGTTTGGCAAGAAAATATCATCCTGATATCAGTAAAGAGCCTAATGCTGAGGAAAAATTTAAGGAAGTTGGTGAGGCTTATGAAGTTTTAAAAGATCCTGAAAAGCGTAGAGTTTATGATCAATACGGATCTGATTGGGAAGCTCGTCAAAATTCTCAATCATCTTCACATAGTAGATCTTGGGATAATAGCTCACATGAGAGCTATCATTACTCTAATGATTTTTTTGAGTCGCTTTTTGGCGGTTCACCACATTTTAGGCAACAATCTATGGCTGGAGCTGATTATCGCGGGAAAGTTAATATTAGTTTAGAAGAGGCTTTTAATGGCGCGGTTAAAGAGTTGCAAGTACCATCAGAGAAACATGGTCAAGGGCCTCATATTTTAAAAGTAAAAATTCCAGCAGGGGTTAAATCGGGCCAGCAAATTCGTTTAGCAGGACAAGGCGGTAAATCACCAATGGGAGGAGCTGCGGGCGATCTTTATTTAACAGTTCAAATTGATAAGCATCGAATATTTGATATAAAAGATAATGATATTTATGTGAATTTACCCATAGCTCCATGGGAGGCTGCTTTAGGTTGTAAAGTGGTAGTCCCAACACTTCTGGGTAATGTTGATTTAAAAATTCCTCCTGGTTCGCAAGGAGGTCAAACGTTACGATTAAAACATAGAGGTATGCCTGGTAAGAATCCTGGGGATCAATTCGTGCTTTTGAAAATAGTAATTCCGCCGCCATTGACCGATTCAGCTAAAGAACTTTATAAAAAAATGGCTGAAGAAATGCCCTTTAATCCACGTGAATCTATGAGGATATAAATATGGACAGTAAAACAATCGTCTCTGGTACATTTTTGGATGAGAATGGCACAATTTCATTTGTTGAAATTTGCGAGCGATTTAATATATCAGAAGATTTTTTGCAAGAATTGATAGAGCAAGGTTTTTGTACCAACCAAATAACTAATTTAAAAAAAATTAGCTTTAATGAAAAAGAAATTAGTCGGATTCAATCAGCATCTCGCCTGCAATATGATTTAGGTATTAATACTCCGGGAGTGGTTTTAGTTCTAGAGTTATTAGATGAATTAGAAGCTTTGCGCAATGAGTTAAATATTTTGGAACGACATGTTAAAGGGTGAAAAGATCTCTCTACTAATATTTGTAGGTAGGTCCAAGGCCTAATGGCACTAGCTTAAGATGCCCACAAAATATCCAGCTCATGTAACACAATGATTTATAATTATATGTAGGTTTGGCCCTGAGGTATCGTCACCTTTAGTCTGTCATCCCCGCGCAGGCGGGGAACCATCCAAAAATCAAGCACTCTGCCTAAAAGATAAATGGATTCCCGCCTGCGCGGGAAAGACACACATAAAAATCATATGCAATATTGATAAAATATATGCATTTAAAAAAGGTGTCGATACCTAAGGGTTGGGTGAAGGACCTACCTACATTATTAATTTGTACTTGATATTTTAATTAATACCGTTTATTAGTCATTATTAATCCCAATTTTATCTAAAATCCCTGAAAGTGTATCATTATCAAAAAACTTTATTTTTAGCCATCCGCCTTGATTATTATCACTAATAATTTCAACAGGTGTTCCCATACGTTCAGTAATGCGATTTTGTAAGTCGAGAATATTATTATCATTTAATGGCGGGTTTATTTTAGCTGGTATTGATTTTAATTTTCTTACCTCTTCTTCTACTTGCCTTACAGACCATGATTTATCATATGCTTTTTTAGCAATCATTTCTTGCTCACTAACATTTAGACCCACTAATGCACGAGCATGACCTAGGGATAATTGTTTTGTTGTTAGTCTTTCTTGGACTGATTTACATAAGGTCAAAAGACGTAAAAT
>Ga0247839_1004702_pt1 | contig 17232 bp, 10 predicted proteins | sample LaCruzMarch2015__6_FD_192405 | JGI IMG/M metagenome (GOLD analysis project Ga0247839, IMG submission 192405) | Freshwater microbial communities from meromictic Lake La Cruz, Castile-La Mancha, Spain - LaCruzMarch2015_16m | ecosystem: Environmental > Aquatic > Freshwater > Lake | place: Spain... | reverse complement strand
GCGACCGCCGCGGGTGTCGTCGCCGTCACACCCGCGGGGACTGGGATGTCGTATTCTTGGAAAAGTCGTTTCGACTGGTATTCGTGCAGGTTCATCGGTGCTCGGGCGGTTCCCTGGGACGACGGCCACATGGCCGCTTCCGCCCTATTCTGATCTAATTCGGCAGCCGCTGCCAAAGAAGCTGCCCGCGGGCCGCCGCCGCGCACCGCGGCGAACCGGGCCGCGGTGCCGATCCCCGTCAGCGGATCGTCCTTGCGGCGGCCACCCACCCGCGCGGGCCCCGCAGTGACCCCGCACCTTGCGCCTTTTGTTACGAGAGCCCACCCCATGCCAAGCGACAAAGACCAGGACCCGGGCGCCCCCAGCCCCAGCCCCAGCCCCACAGCCAGCGCGCGACCGGCGGGTCCGTCCGAGCGCGAGCGCGGCAAGCGCGGCCGGTTCCCCACCTGGGAGTCCCTGCGTTGGCTGTTCCTGTTCCGACTGCTGATGGTGGTGGGCCTGGTCCTGGTCTTCTCCCCGGCGATGTCCGACCCGCTCATCGCCGGGGTCGATGCGGACCTGGCCTGGCGGGTCCTGGTGGTCTATGCCGTCCTGGTCCTGGCGAGCGGGATCAACCTCTATGCCCAGTGGCCGAGCCGGCAAAGTCAGGTCCATCTGGCCATCTTCGTCGACCTCATCGCCTTCACCCTGGTGATGCACGCGGGCGGGGGCGTCGGCAGCGGTTTCGGGGTCTTGTTGGCCGTCGCCGTGGCCGCGGCGGCCCTGTTGATGGAGGGCCGGCTGTCACTCCTGTTCGCCTCCTTCGCCGCGCTCGCGGTCATCACCGAGCAGACCTACGCGCTGCTCACGGGCGAGGCGACGCTCGCCTCGTACACCCAGGCCGGCATCCTGGGCCTGATGTTCTTCGCGGTCGCCCTGCTGGCCCATGTACTCTATCGCCGGGTGCGCCTCGCGGAGGAACTGGCGGCCCGCCGCAAGGTGGACATCGACGACCTGTCCAAGCTCAACGAGTTCATCATCCAGGACATGGCGATCGGCGTGGTGGTGGTGGACGGCGAGCGTAAGGTCAGGCTCATGAACCAGGCGGCCAGGGACATGGTCAATGCCCCCGCGCTCGCGCCCGAGGCCCCCCTGCGGGAGGTCTGTGCGGACCTGGAGGACTGGCTCCTGGACCATATCCGCCCGACCGCGCCCCAGGTGGGGGTGATCCGGATCGGCAACCGTGAGCTCAAGCCCGCGCGCCAGCTCCTGGGCGATTACCGGGCCGCGGGCGTCATGCTCTACCTGCGCGATAACCAGGAGTTGATCAAAGAGGCCCAGCAGATCAAGTTGGCGTCGCTCGGCACCCTCACGGCCAGTATCGCGCACAATATCCGCAACCCGTTGAGTGCCATCTCCCACGCCGGCCAGCTCCTGGGGGAGGCCAAGGGCCTGTCGCCCGACGACCGCCATCTGCTCGACATCATCCGCCGCAATTGCGGGCGCATCGACGAGATCGTGCGCAGTGTCCTGCAACTGTCACGGCGCCATCAGTTGGACCCCCAGCTCACCGAGCTGGTCGCGTGGCTGGAGGCGTTCTGCGACGAGTTCCGGGAGGCCAACGGCCTGCCTGCCGACCACTTGCTGCTCGAGTTCGAGCCCCCGCCGATCAGCGTGGAGGTGGACCCGCGCCACCTCCACCAGATCGTCTCCAACCTGTGCGAAAACGCCCTGATTCACGCGGGAAGTCCGGAGCAGCCCCCGCATATCCGGCTGCGCGTGGGCCGCGCCGAGGGTCAGGACCGGGCCCGGATCGAGGTCAGCGACGACGGCCCGGGCGTCGATCAGGACTCCGCCGGAGACATCTTCAACCCCTTCTTCACCACCAAGTCCAGCGGCACCGGGCTCGGGCTCTACATCGCCCGGGAGTTGGCCGAGACCAACGGCATCCGGCTCGAATACCGGCGGGAACGGCCGCGCGGCAGTTGCTTCCGTCTGGTGTTTACGGCATGACGGCGCCGGGGCACCCCGCGCAGCGGGACCGGGCGCGGCCCGCGTTCGACCGGCGGCCCGGCACAGGGTCCAACCGGCGGCGCGAACGGCTACAATCGGCAGACGATCGGCAACTCACCAGCACCGGGAGTGCACCGGCATGAATAAGGCCCACGCCCTCGTCGTCGATGACGAGGCCGACATCCTCGACCTGCTCAAGATCACCCTGGGGCGGATGGACGTGCAGGCGACCACCGCCATGACAGTGGCCGAGGCCAAGACGGCCCTGCAGGCGCGGCGCTACGACCTGTGCCTCACCGACATGAACCTGCCGGACGGCAGCGGGATCGACCTGGTGCGCTTCATCGCCGAGCGCCACCCCGACCTGCCGGTCGCCATGATCACCGCCCACGGCAGCATGGAATCGGCCGTCGCCGCGATGAAGGCCGGCGCCTTCGACTTCGTCTCCAAGCCGGTGGAACTGCAACTGCTGCGCCGCCTGGTGGGCTCCGCGCTCAAGTTGCGCACCCACAGTGCCGCCGCGGAGGCCCGCACCGAGAGCGGCACCCGCCTGCTCGGGGATTCCCCCAAGGTGGAGGAGATCCGCCGCCTCGTCGCCAAGCTGGCGCGCAATCAGGCGCCGGTCTTCATCACCGGTGAGAGCGGCACCGGCAAGGAACTGGCGGCACGCCTGATCCACGCCCAGGGCCCGCGGGCCGAGGGCGATTTCGTGGCGGTCAACTGTGGCGCCATCCCCCAGGAGCTGGTGGAGAGCGAACTGTTCGGCCACAAGAAGGGCAGCTTCACCGGTGCGGTGGCGGACAAGGAGGGGCTGTTCCAGGCGGCCGAGGGCGGCACCCTGTTCCTGGACGAGGTGGCGGACCTGCCGCTGCCCGCCCAGGTCAAGCTCCTGCGGGCCATCCAGGAGAAGAGCGTGCGGCCGGTGGGGGCCCAACAGGAGCTGGCGGTGGACGTACGCATCATCAGCGCGAGCCACCGGGACCTGAACGAGGAGGTGGAAAAGGGCCGCTTCCGTCAGGACCTCTTCTATCGCATCAATGTGATCGAGATGCGCATGCCCGCGCTGCGCGAACACCCCCAGGACATCCCGGTCCTGGCCGCGCGCATCATGGAGCGCATCGCCCGCCAGCACGCCGACCGCGAGGCCATGAGGCTCTCGGAGGAGGCGGTGGAGGCGCTCTCCCGACACCCCTTCCCGGGCAATGTGCGCGAGCTGGAGAACGTGCTGGAGCGCGCCACCGCGCTCTGCGACGGCTCCATCATCGGCGCCCGTGACCTCTACCTGCCGCAGACCGAGGCCCAGGTCGCGGTCGGGTCGCACGCGGACCCCGAGGTCCCCCTGGAGGACTACCTGGGCGAGATCGAGCGCCACGCCATCCTCAAGGCCTTGGACGACACCCGTTGGAACCGTACCGCGGCCGCCAAGAAGCTCGGCATGACGCTGCGGGCCTTACGCTACCGCCTGGCCAAGCTCGGGATCGAATAGGCAGCGTTCCGGACCATTCGTTATGCCCGATCCCATCCCGGCCCAGGACCACCCCCATTCGCACGACCCCTTCGTCGACTGGGTGCGCCAGGCGACCCCCTACATCCACGCCCACCGCGGCCGCACCTTCGTCATCTGCTTCGGCGGGGAGGCGGTGGCCGACCCCGGCTTCGCCCACCTGATCCATGACATCACCCTGCTCCACGGGCTCGGCGTGCGCGTGGTCCTGGTCCACGGGGCGCGGCCTCAGATCGAGGCGCGCCTGAGGCAGCACCACAGCGAACTGCGCTACGTCAACGGGCTGCGCATCACCGACGACACCGCGCTCAGTTGCGTCAAGGAGGCCGCCGGGGTGGTGCGGGTGGAGATCGAGGCCCTGTTCTCGATGGGGCTCGCCGACTCCCCCATGGCCGGGGTGAGGATCCCGGTCGCCTCCGGCAACTTCGTCACCGCCCGGCCCCTCGGGGTGCTGGACGGGGTGGACTACCGCCAGACCGGGGTGGTACGGCGGGTAGACCGCCAGTCGCTGGTGCAGCGCCTGGACGCTGGGGCCGTGGTCCTGATGCCGCCGCTGGGCTATTCGCCCACCGGCGAGGTCTTCAACCTCAGCGCCGCGGACGTGGCGCGCTCCGCGGCCATTGCGCTCAAGGCCGACAAGCTGATCTTCCTGACCGAGGAACCCGGGGTGCGCGACGCCGCCGGCGCGCTGGTCTCCAATGTCCTGAGCGGCGAGGTCGAGTCACTGCTCGCCGCGACCCCGGGTCCGGCGCCGCACCAGGCGGCGGGAGTCCCCGCCGACCTCACCGAGGACCTGGCGCAGGCCCTGCGGGCCGGGGCCGACGCCTGCATCCAGGGGGTCCGGCGCGTCCACCTCATCGACCGACACCGCGACGGCGCCCTGCTGCGCGAGCTCTATACCCGCGACGGCAGCGGCACCCTCATCACCGGTCAGCCCTACGAGGGGCTGCGGCCGGCGCGCGCCGAGGACGTGACGGGGGTCCTGGACCTGTTGCGCCCCCTGGAGGAGCGCGGGGTCCTGGTGCGGCGCTCCCGGGAGCGGCTGGAGTCGGAGATCGACCGCTTCTTCCTGATAGAGCGCGACGGGCTGGTCATCGCCTGCGCCGCGCTCTATCCCTACCCGGACCAGGGCATGGGCGAACTCGCCAGTGTCGCCGTGCACGCCGACTACCGCGGCGGCCGGCGCGGCGACAAGCTCCTGGAACACCTGGAGACCATCGCCCGCACCCGCGGGCTCAAGCGGCTCTTCGTCCTCACCACCCAGACCGCCCACTGGTTCCAGGAGCGCGGCTTCGCCCCCGCGCCCCGCGCGGCCCTGCCGCCGGAAAAACAGGCGCTCTACAACGAGCGGCGCAACTCCCTGGTCTTCATCAAGGACCTGGCGGCTTGATGTGCTGCTTTTCTTCGACCGCCCCGTGCCGCAAGCCCCCGCGCTTCGGCTATTCTCTGCGTCCGCCGAGCGGCGCCAGACTCCACCACCCAGGTCCCCGGAGACCATCCCCATGTCCGAATCCCATTCCTCGCTCTACAAGGTCTTCACCTGGGTCCTCCTGGCGGCCTTGATCGGGGTCTACGCCCTCTACAACTGGTACACGGGTACCCTGAACCAGCGGCTCGCCGAACAGGCCGCGGCGGTCAGCGAGACGGCGCTCAAGTTGGCCGACACCGACAAGCAACTCCAAGGTGTGACGCAGAGCGAGCAGGGCCTGCGCACCCAACTCGCGACGGCCGAGGCGGGCCTCCAGTCGGCGACTGGGCAACTCGAGGAGGCGACCACCCAGGTCACGACCCTGACCAGGCAGGTCGAGCAGGACAAGCAGGAGATCGCCGCGGCGGCGGAGCGCGAAAAGGACCTCCAGGCCCACGTCGAATCCATGGGCGCCGAGCACGAGGGGGCGCGCAAGGAACTCGTCGGCCGGATGGAGAGCATCCACAAGGCGCGGGCCGACCTGGAACTCGCGCACCAGGCCAGTCAGAAGCGGATCGCCGACCTGGAAGGGGAGATCGCCCAGCTCAACCAGCGCATCGCCGACGAGGACGCGCGCTATGCCGCCAAGGCCAAGGAACAGGAGGCGCGGCTCAACGAACGGGTCAAGTCCTACCGCCTCGCCCTGGAGGGCGGTGACCCCGAACGCGCCGCCCTGGTGGGCCAACTGGAGCAGCAGGCCGCCGCGGAGCACACCGCCCTGGTGCAGGCGCAGGAGCGGCACCAGGCGGACCTCGACGCGGCCGCGCAGGCGCGCACGGCCGCGGAGGCGGACCTGTCCGCCCGCCTGGCCGAGGTCCAACAGCAGGCCGAGGCCCAGGCCCAGGCGGCCGCGGCGGCGCAGGAGGCCAAGGCGGCCGCAGACACGGCCTTGACCGAGGCGCGCGACAAGGCGGCCGCCCTCACCGAGGAGACGCAGGGCGCGCGTGACGCCCTGGCCGCGCTGGAGCAGAAATATGAACAGACAGTGGCCGAGTTGCGCGCCGAACTCGACCAGGCCGGCCAGGCCCTGACCACGGTGCAGGCGCAACTGAGCGCGGCGGTGGCCGCGGCGACCCAGGACCGCGACACCCGCGACGGCCAGGCCAAGCTCGCGCAAGAGCGCATCGGCGAACTGGAGCAGGACCTGAAGAGCGCCCAGTCGCGCTATGAAGAGACCCTGACCGAGGCGCAGCGCACCCTCGAGCAGGCGCGCGCCGAGGCCCAGCAGCAGGCCGAGCAGACCCTGGCCGCGGAGCGGGCCAAGGCCGAAGCGGCGCGTGCGGCAGAGCGCGATCAGGCCGCACAGGCGCTCGCTCTGGAGCGCCAGGCCAAGGCCGCGGTGGTCAGTCAGGTGCGCGGGCTCAGCAGCCGCTATGCACAGCTCAAGGCCCAGCAGACGGACCGGGGCATGTTGGTCAACCTGGGCGATGAGCAACTGCACTTCACCACCGGGGCGGCAATCCTGCCCAAGGGTCAGATCGCGAGCCTGGACCGGATCGGCGCCCTGCTGGTCGAATACCCGACCCTGAGCGCCCGCATCGAGGGCTACACCGACAGTTCCGGCGCCGACCAGACCAACCTCACCCTGTCCCAGGCCCGGGCCGAGGCGGTCCGGGCGGGCCTGATCGCGCGCGGCGTCGCCGCCGAGCGCCTCAGTGCCGAGGGCTTCGGCAAACAGCGCCCGCTCACCGAGAACACCACCCCCGCCGGCCGCCGCAAGAACCGCCGCGTCGAGGTCTATCTGCTCGAACCGGCGCCCTGAGGCGAAGCTTAGGAATGGCTCTCACGGAGACGTCGTTGTCGTTGTCGTCATCGCAGAAGCAATGCAATCCAGGGTGCGAGAGAATCCGGGGAGCCAGGATCGCCTCGATTACGGCAACGAGGCCTTGGTCATCACGCCGGCCACTGGGAGCGCCGCACCCCAGTGCGGCGCGGCCTACCCGCAGAACGCAGCGTCGCGGTCGCCCGCGAGGCCGCGCCGCACTGGGGTGCGGCGCTCCCAGCGTTCGACTCGGGCTACGCGCCTGCGTGTCTTTGTGAGAGGATTCAATAGCGATGGGTAAGGACCCGGCCGCGTCCCCCTGGCCGCTCGTCGCCGGGCTGATCCTGGCGATGACCCTCTGGCACCTGGGCGCTGCCGCCCTGTTGCCGGTGACCCAGGACGAGGCCTATTACTTCGACTGGGCGCACCGCCTCTCCTGGGGCTATTTCGACCACCCGCCGGGGGTCGCCGTGGTCGGGCTCGGCACCCGCCTCGCCGCCGACTCCGCCCTGGCCGCACGTCTGGGCGGACTCCTGGCCGGCACCCTGACCCTGGTGCTGCTCGCCCGCCTCTACTACCACAGCGGGCTGGTCCGCCGCGACGACCTGGGGCTCGCCCTGGTGCTCGCCTTCGCCACCCTGGCGGGACTGGCCGGCGGTCTCCTCACGACCCCGGACACGCCGCTCGCACTCGCCTGGGCCCTGGCCCTGCACGAGGGGGAGCGCGCCCTGGCCGGCCAGCGGCGGCGCTGGCTCACCGCGGGCCTGGCCACCGGCCTGGGGCTGCTCGGCAAGTACAACATGGTGCTGATCGGCCCGGTCTTCCTCTGGGCCATCTTATGGTGCGACCCGCGCGCCCTGCGCACCCCCTGGCCCTGGCTGGGCGGCCTGCTCGCGGTGCTGGTGTTCGCCCCCAACCTGCTGTGGAACCTCGACCACGACTGGCTGACCCTGCGCTTCCAGTTCGGCCACGGCTTCGCCCTGGACCCCGGCGCCCTGGTCGGCCCCGGGGCCGGCACCGCGTCCGCGGCCATCGAGCCGGCCGCCTCCGCGTCCTGGTGGGTGCGCAGCGGCGCACTGCTGCGCTATCTCGGGGTCCAACTCGGGCTCTGGGGGCTGCTCGCCCCGGCCCTGATCGCACTCGCCGTCACGCGGCTCGGCCGCCGGACCGATCCGGGCGGCCCCGGCCCCGTCATCGCCGCCCACGCGCGCCCCCTGCTCCAGGCCGCCGCCCTGTTCCCACTCGGGTTCTTCGCCCTCGTCGCCCTGGGCAGCGGGGTCCAGGCCAACTGGCCGGCGGTCTACCTGCTCGCCGCCCCGGCGCTCCTGGCCGCACCGCTGCGCGGCCTGCGCCGCTGGGTGCTGGCCGGCGCCGCCGCCAACCTGCTGCTGGTGAGTCTCTACGCCTACCACGGCGCCACCGGCGCCCTGCCGCTCCCCGACAGCCAGAACCGCATCCTGCGCGAGACCCACGGCTTCCGCGACCTGGCGACCTTGCTGGCCAGCCTGGACGCCCCCGTCTACGCGGACCGTTACCAACTCACCGCCATGCTGCGTTTCTACCAGCCGGGACTGCCCATCAGCCAATGGCCCGGCCTCACCCGCCCGTCCGAGTACCTGCTGGGGCAGATCGCCCCGCGGGTGGACTCCGCGACCCAGGCCAGCCCCTTTTGGCTCGTCACTCGCCGCCCGGTCCCCCCGGCCCTGCCCGGTTTCACCAGCGTCGGCAGCCGCACCCTCTACGACTGCGCCAGCGCGCCGCTGGCCGAGACCGCCGCGCCCCCCTGTGCCAAGCCGCTGCACGAGTGGCACCTCTATCGGTTCGAAAAATCGCCCGCTGGGCGATTTTTTGAACCATGAAGGGAATAGGAAAAAGATGCGGGAAAGGCCGTTCCGACTTAGGCCGATTGCGCTCGTGACACTGCGCCAGAGACCGGGTACGGATTCCTGTAGGATGGGTAGAGCGCAGCGAAACCCATCGCTTGCGCTGGTCGGCGCGCGGAACTGCAAGCCATGACCCGCAATACCCACCTCTACGGCTTCTTCCAGTTCTACGGTACGACAAAATAATCGCCGTCGTCACCACAGGCGACTTCGCCCTCTACGCCAAATCGCTAGTCCTATGCCGCTGCCAGACATCGATTTCAAGACGATCCGCGAACATGGTGGCTGTCGCGCCAAGGGTTTTGAGGAGTTGTGCTGCCAGTTGGCGCAACTACAGGATCGCCCGGCCGGTGCACACCATTACCGTAAGGGTCCGGGCGCGGATGCTGGAGTCGAGTGCTTCACCCGGTTCGCGGATGGCAGCGAGAGGGGTTGGCAGGTCAAGTATTACTGGCAGATTGACAGCAGCCTGATGGGGAGCCTGTCCAACTCGATTGATGTCGCTTTGGAAAAGCACCCGAACCTCGCTTCCTATATCGTTTGCCTGCCGTTCGATCCGAGCGATGGACGTACGGGCAAAGGCAAGACACCATTGGCTAAATGGGAGGAATGGCGGGATAGATGGGTCTCTCAGGCACAGATTCAAGGGCGTTCCCTCGGCATCGACTTGTGGAGCGCAAGCGTTCTCATCGGCCAATTGCTTGCCGATGGGCCGCTACATGCCGGGCGCCTCTTTTACTGGTTCAGTCACCAACCGCTCACGCAAGACTGGCTCAGGCAGAGGTTTGCCGTGACCAAGCACGACCTTGGCAGTCGCTATACCGCCGACACCAGCATTGCGCTCCCGATTCGCCAAGCCTTGCTAGCCTTTGCCCGTGATCCTCGGCTTCACTGCGACCTCGAACAACGGTGGCTTGCCATTTCACGCGCCCGCAGCCAGGCAATCCAGGATATCCGCAGGCTGGCTCAAGGTGTCGGCGCAGTGCCTCCTATGGGATTCGATGCGAAATTGATGCAGATCGCCATAAACTCGGAGGCCATGCAGACTCCGGCAGCCGAGGCAGTGCCGATCCAGGATTGGTTGGCGGTGCTGCGCAACGGACGCTCGCTCGTTCAGAGTCTCTTTGAATGGTGTGCTGAGCAAAGTGCAACGAGCGAAGAATCGGGACGGCAGACGCGGGATTCGGCTCAGCGTGCCCTGGGGAAACTTGAGGATGCGTTGGACGATGCTTGCTCCGAGCTTCAAGACGACCGATGGGCACTGGTCAATCACCATTGCGTATTGGTCACTGGAGCCGGCGGGGTAGGGAAATCCCATCTGCTCGCGGATGTGGCGGCCTATCAGATCGAGCATGGTCGTCCGGCGGTAATGCTCCTTGGTCAGAAGCTCGTGGAGGGCAATCCCTGGCATCAGGTCATTGCGGAACTGGAGCTGCCGCATGGCACCAGCACTGATCAGTTCCTCGGTGCAATGGATGCCGCCGCGCAGGCGGCGGGCGTCCGGGGTCTGGTCCTGATTGATGCCCTGAACGAGCGCCATGGGATAGATATCTGGCCCGACCGATTGGCGGGGTTTATGCAACAATTCGAGCGCTTCCCCAATCTGGGACTTATCCTCTCGTGTCGTTCGACTTACGTTCGTCATGTCATTCCGGCCAGCGTCGGCGCAGACACGCTGCCGCGTCTGGAGCATGGAGGGTTCGGGACTGCGGATACCAGGGCCTATCTGGCGATGCGCGGATTTGCGCTACCAGGCGTACCCTTGCCCGCACCGGAGCTTGAGAATCCGCTGTTCCTGAAGACCTGTTGCGATTCTCTGGAGAAGAAGGGGTTGCGGGAACTGCCAAAGGGTCTGCAAGGCACCACTGCCATCTTCGACTTCTACCTCGGGGCCGTTGCCGAGGGGGTCGAGACGCGACTGCGTCTTGAGCCGCGTCGTCGAATCGTCAAGTGCGCGGTCGATGCACTCGCAAGAGCCATGGCGACTGAAGCGACTGAATATCTTTTGGTTGGGGATGTTCAGCGGCTTCTCGATAAAGTTCTGCCGGCGCACGGGCAATACGAGCGTGACCTTCTTTTCCAGCTTGAAGCTGAGGGCCTTCTGACCATCGAGACCCTCGGAGCAGGCGATAAGGATCCGCAGGAGTCGGTTCGCTTCACGTTCCAACGCATCAGCGACCATGCCATTGCTTCCGAACTGATCGAGACGCAATGGGATACGGTGCGCCCGCGCTCGGTTTTTGCTGAGGGCGGAGCCTTACACCGCTTTGTCAGCGCCCCCTTGCTCTGGGAGATGGCGGGTGTCCTCGAGGCCTTTGCCGTTCAGCTTCCGGAGCGCTTCGACAGGGAACTGCCCGACCTCGTTTCAGAAGAGAACCGGTCGGAGATTGCGGAATATTTTCGCTCCAGCCTACTCTGGCGAGCGCAATCTCACTTTTCCCTGCGTACCCTGGAACTGATCCGTGAGCTTCTTGGGGAAGACGAGATCTTCCCAACGCTGCTGCGCATTGCGACGGAACCCGACAATCGATTTAATGCTGACTATCTGCACAACGATCTGATTGCGATGGCCATGCCGCTTCGCGACAGCAAGTGGTCCATACCTTTGGCCAAGGAGGCAGATGACGAAGACAGTCCGGTGTGGACACTGATCGATTGGGCCTGGCAATGTGGATTCGATCCGATCGAAGACCGGCGCGCCGAGCTGACCGGGATCACACTGACCTGGTTTCTGACCACCAGTGAGCGGTCGGTCAGGGACCGTGCAACCAAGGCACTGGCGGCAGTCTTGGCCCGGCGCGCGTGGCTGATCGACTATCTCCTGACGCGATTTCGTGGCGTCAATGACTTATACCTATCCGAACGTCTGTTTTCTTCGATCTATGGCGCTATGATGCAGGGCTTCATGAGCGAGGGTGATATAGGGCGGGTTTCTACTTTGGTGTATAAGGAGCTTTTTGCTATCGGCAGCCCTCCGCTCAGTTGTCTCATTCGAGATCATGGTCGCGGTATCATCGAGTACGTGTCATGGCGCGGTCGCGTTTCAGCGCCGATCGACATGGCTAAAGCGAGACCGCCGTATTACAGTCCATGGCCGCTCGAACAGGTGTCGGACGACGTCATTGATGGGTATCAGCAGACCCGTGGTGCGCATCGCTACCGCGACGACATTGTGAACTCTGCGGTGACTGACGGCGATTTTGCCCGTTACGTCATCGACTCGCATGTACATCATTGGAGTCCGGCTCCCATCGGGTCGGTACAGCTTCCAACCCCTAGGGCTATCGCACAGCAATGGCATCGGGACTTCGCTGTGTCTGCTTCGCCGGACGCGCTTGAAGCGTACCGAGTCCTACGCGAAAAAGCGGAGTTGGTCGGCAACCAGCCTGTGTGGTCGAAAACCCCCGAGCGAGCGGCTTTCGAGAAGGCCGAGCAAACATTCCGCAATGCACTGGGTTCGGCGTCCTGGGAGGACTACCGAATACGCGCCCAGCGCTGGCTTTCGTCGGCAACGACAGAGTTCGGCAGGGAAGATACGGCACTATTTGATAGTTCATTGGCGCGGCGCTGGGTCTGCAAGCGAGCCCATGACCTGGGCTGGTCCGATGAATTGCACGGTGCGTTCGACAGCGGCCGATTAATCAGCAGGGACCGAATGACACATAAGGTCGAGCGGATCGGGAAGAAATACCAGTGGCTCGCCCTCTACGAACTCGGCGCGCGCCTCGTCGATAACTGCGCTTTTATTGAAAGTCGCTGGAATGAGGATGGCGTCGGTCGGTATGATGGGGAGTGTCTCGGCGGCCTTCGCGACCTTGATCCATCGCTTCTCGTGAGAGCGACTCAGGATAGCGGCTGGAAGCGATCTGCGGTAGCTGCCTGGTGGACGCCGGTCCTGCCTAAGCTCAAGCCGGGTGCGCCGCTGGAATGCCTAAAGTGGCTGTATGACGATGGCGATCTTATCAACGACAAGAGCTGTCTTGATGTTCGTGATTGCGGGGGCGGGCGTTGGTTGGTGCTTCATTCTTTTGGCCGCGTTGACGAGCGGTCTCTCGCTGGTCATGGCTTTGAGCTAGACACTTGGGCGCGACTCAGCAGTCTGGTCGTTCGCAAATCGGACCTCCAGCGTGTAATCGCTGCTTTGCGGTATAGGGATCTCAGGAATCCGCACGCTATTCCCACGATCCCCATTTATGCAGGTAGTTCCTATCTCGGGGAATACCCGTGGCATCCGGCCTTTGCGTACATCTCCGATTGGATCGAAGTAGATTCTGCGCCAGGCGGTGCGCCGGTTGAAATTCGCCCGACTGTTGCGGAGTACATGTGCGAGCGGGGCACGTTCGACTACTCAATCGACGAGACGATTGAGTTACGGCTGCCGGCACCCTGGCTGATGACGTCCTTGGATTTGCACCTTTCGGATGGCTTGCAAGTAACCTACGTCGATCGTGGCGGGGCCGTGCGGTTTTTCGATCCCGCTCTGACGCAAGAAGGTCGGCATTCGGCCGTTGTGGATCGCGCCGCCTTCCTGTGCGCCCTCGATACGATGGACCTGGCCGCCGTGTGGGTAATTGCCGCTGAAAAGGGGGTCTACGGGCACGGTGAGTCAACGGGTTTCGGTGGCCGGAGGGTCTTCACCAGTCTCTACTGGCTGGAGCGCGACGAGTGGCAGCGATGCGACCACGAAATATTCGAGGCGCCCGGGCGGGCTCAGTTAGAAGCATTATTAGGAAGCGACATCCCGAGTTGGGTGCGTACCGCCTAAGGTAGGCCGCCGAGGTCCAGAGACTGGGAGTGATTCGGTGAGAAGGCATGGCATCTATCCCCCTTCAATTCGAGTAGGTTCACTTTACTTTTTCGGGGTCGCGGCCCCATGATCGCGGCATGAACATCCTTGCACACCGCACCCACCTGACACTGAGCACCCAGACCCAGGGTCGCCTCGCGGCCGTGCGCTCCATCGCCGTACCGGTCCGTGAGCAGGCCGAGGACGCGCTCGCGCATGGGCGTGAGGTAGTCTTTGATTTCGCTGGGATCGAGGTGACCCAGTCTTTCATCGACGAGTTGGTGGGCGCCCTGATCCTGCGCCAAGGCCCCGCGATCCTCGAGCGGGTCGTCTTCAAGAACTGCTCGGACGACACCCGTGCCATCATCGAGTTTGTCGCGACCGATCGCTGCGACCAGTACTTGCGTACCCGTGCGCACTGATCCGCGGACCATACCGCTGGTGTTGGCGTGGCGGGAACCGTCGAACGTTCGCTCCAGTGCGGGAAGCGGCCTGCGGACTTGATCATGGTCCCGCCCTCTCTGCGATCCGCGGGATCGCCGGTCCGCGCAGCGGACCCTACCCATGGCGCCGGGCGCGGTGCGATCCGCGAGGTCATCGGTCCGCACAGCGGAACCTACGGCCGCTTCTCTCGGCACGGCAAGCGTCAGCGACAGCGCACCCAGCAGTGTCCGCGGAAGTGGGCGCGTGGGGCCTGATCTGACCCGTCCGCAGGAGCTTATCCAAGCTCATGTTCACCCCCCATGACCCAAAGCTTGGGCGCTCCCCAGACCGCAGAGACGAAGCCGTCGTTACTCTCCCGTTTGCGCACAAAGTCATCGACTTTCATGACCGTCGGGTTCACCTCACGGCGCAGAACGGCCTCGGTCGGCGCCAAGACCCGCACCGCTTCGGCAAAGGGTAGATCCCCGAGGATCATCACATCGACATCGCTGTAGGCTCCCTCAGTACCCGCCGCTGTCGACCCATAGATGAAGGCGCCACGGATGTGGGCGGAGCAGGGCCTCAATGCATCGCCGATGACGTTCAATAGTCCCGCCGTCTTGCGCAGCAGGCCGGCGAGCTCCTCGAAGACCGGGCACTCAGGATCGGCAGAAAAGAAGACCTGCCTGCCGATCTGGTCGCGCCGCAGCACGCCGAGCGCCGTCAGCGCCGTGAGTTCCCGGTGCAAGGTCCCCGGCGACACACCGGTCAGGCGCGCCAGCGCGCGCAAGTGCTGGGGCTCGTCCGGGCGCAGCAGCAGGGTCGCCAGGATCGCGGTGCGGGTGTCCCCGAGAAGATGGCTGATCAGGGTTTTCATGTTCTCACTTCGGCAACAAATGTAGCTTTTCCGAGAACATCTGGCAACCTCGTCCGGCTCGGCATCGAAACCAGCTTCGTGCCGGCAGTGCCTTATGAACGCGAGCGGCGGTCCTGTGTCTGTCTCGCCCTGCACGAGTGCCATCTTCACCATGACCGTAAACAGCGAAAAATCGCCCGGCTGGCGATTGTTCACCGGTTCATGGCCTCCAGCACCTGGTAGATGGCCGCCGAATCCAGTTCCCCCAGCCCCTGGCCGACCAGGGCGTCGAGGTACTGGGCAATGCTCGCGGCGGTCGGCAGGCCGAGCCCCAATTGCGCGGCTGCCTCACCGACGATCCGCATGTCCTTCTGGTGCAGGCGCGCCTTGAAGCCGGGGGCAAAGTTGCCGTCGATCATGCGTTGGCCGTGGACCTCCAGGATGCGGCTCGCGGCGAAGCCGCCGAGCAGGGCCTCGCGCACCCGCGCCGGGTCCACCCCGGCGGCGCGCGCCAGCAGGATCGCCTCCGCCACCCCGGCGATGGTCGCCCCTACCACGATCTGGTTGCACGACTTGCAGACCTGGCCGGCGCCGTTCGTGCCCACATGGACGATGTTGCGCCCCAGGACCTCCAGCAGCGGGCGCACCCGGTCGAAGACCTGCGCCGCGCCGCCCACCATGATCGAGAGGGTCCCCGCGATCGCCCCGGACTCCCCGCCCGAGACCGGCGCGTCCAGCATGGCCACCCCGTGGACCTCCAGACGCCCGGCGATCACCCGGGTGGCCGCGGCCGAAATGGTGCTCATGTCCACCACGACGGCCCCCGGGGCCGCCCCCTCCAGCACCCCGCCCGGCCCCAGGATCACCTGCTCCACGTCCGGCGTGTCGGCCACCATGGTGAAGATCACCTCGGCCTGGGCGGCGGCCTGCGCGGGGCTGTGCCAGGTCATGGCCCCGGCCGCCGCCAGCGGTTCCATGGACTCCGGGCGACGGGCGTAGACCGCCAGGTCGTACCCGGCGCGCCGCAGATTGAGGGCCATCGGGCGGCCCATGATGCCGAGTCCGATGAAGGCGATGCGATCAGGCATGTATTAAGGTCTCTGTGGCAGGCTGACAGAAGCAATTGTCGTGAAGCTCAGGCGCCGCCCCTGGTGGGAGCGGCTTCAGTCGCGACGAGGCCACGGCTGCTTGCCCCGTCTCCAAGGCAATGACTTACGCGGGCATCAGCGTCTTTGGGCCCTGCGGGGTGCCCAGGATCAGGACATCGGCGGGCCTCAGGGCGAAGATGCCGACCGTGACCACGCCGGGGATGTTGTTTATTTGCTGCTCCAGACTGGCCGGGTCCAGGATCTCCAGGCCCTGGACGTCCAAGATCAGGTTGCCGTTGTCGGTGACGAAGCCCTCGCGCCACACCGGGGTGCCGCCGGCCCGGACCAGTTGCCGCGCGACGAAACTGCGGGCCATGGGGACGACCTCTACCGGCAGGGGGAAGCGGCCGAGCAGGTCGACCAACTTGGTCTCATCGGCAATGCAGACGAAGCGTGCGCTCGCCCCCGCGACGATCTTCTCCCGGGTCAGGGCCCCGCCGCCGCCCTTGATCAACTGCAATTGGCGGTTGGACTCGTCCGCCCCGTCTACGTAGAGTGCCAGGTCCCCGACCGCGTTCAGGTCGTAGACCGGGATGCCGTGGGCCTTCAAGCGGGCGCTGGACGCCTCTGAACTGGACACTGCGCCCTCGATGCGGCCCTTGATGGTCGCGAGCGCGTCAATGAAGTGATTGACCGTGGAGCCGGTGCCTACGCCGATGATCCCGCCCTCGACATAGGCCAGGGCCGCGTGGGCGGCCTGCTTTTTCTGCTCGTCCTGGTTCATGGGGTGCCTCGCTGAATTGGTCTCTTAAGGGCTTGGTATCATAGCGCAAGTGATGGGTTTCGCTGCGCTCTACCCATCCTACAATCTACCATCTCGGCGCCTGGTAACCTGGGGCGTCTGGCCCCCGGGGGTGCAATCAGAACTGATGTTTTAACGCACATGTCGTAGGGTACGCATTGCGTACCCGCCAAGAGCTAGCGGACGTTCTCACGGACCGGGCATCGTTGTCGTTGTCGTGGTCGGATTATTCGATTACGACAACGACAACGACAACGACAACGACAGCGTACCCGGGATCTCGGTTACCACATCAGTTCTGATCGCACCCGGCCCCCGGTCCCTTGTCTCACTGAGGTTTTCCAATGCCCGACAGCTACATCGAGCGCATCCTGAAGGCCCGTGTCTACGAGGTTGCCCAGGAGACCCCCCTGACCCTGGCGGCGGCCCTCTCGGCCCGCCTGGGCAATCAGGTCTTGCTCAAGCGCGAGGACCTCCAGCCGGTCTTTTCATTCAAGCTGCGCGGCGCCTACAACAAGCTGGTGAGTCTGAGCCCGCAGGTGCGCGCCCGCGGGGTCATCGCGGCCAGCGCGGGTAATCACGCCCAGGGGGTCGCACTGGGGGCGGCGCGCCTGGGGGTCGCGGCCACCATCGTGATGCCGCGCACCACCCCGGGCATCAAGGTCCGG
>Ga0247839_1004689_pt1 | contig 17265 bp, 16 predicted proteins | sample LaCruzMarch2015__6_FD_192405 | JGI IMG/M metagenome (GOLD analysis project Ga0247839, IMG submission 192405) | Freshwater microbial communities from meromictic Lake La Cruz, Castile-La Mancha, Spain - LaCruzMarch2015_16m | ecosystem: Environmental > Aquatic > Freshwater > Lake | place: Spain... | reverse complement strand
AAAACCGGTGGTGCGAAGTGAAAAGTGTAAAGAGCGGCCGCCTAACAATCGTAGTGCAAGCAGGTGCCAGGCCAATAGCGCGGGATCGGGCGTTAGCGGGCTTGAGTATTTAATTAGCCTTAGATGCTAACTTATAAATTACATATGAACTCCAATCAAGTCATTCCAGTAATCCTTTGCGGCGGCTCAGGTACTCGGCTCTGGCCTTTGTCTCGTTCTGGCTTTCCAAAACAATTTCTGGTGCTCTCTGGTGATGACTCTTCCCAAAGCCTTTTTCAGCAAGCGCTTATCCGCATTGACTCTGTTGCCAGTGCAAATGGGAGTGCCAATGGAAACGACAACATCACCCTTGGCAACACCTTAGTCGTTACCAATGAAGACCATCGTTTTTTGGTGCTAGATCAATTGCGTGAACTTGGCAAGACATCAAATGGTTTGAGCGCGACTTTGTTATTGGAGCCAGCAGGACGCAATACGGCACCTGCATTAAGCATGGCCGCTTTTTGTGCGCAGCAAGTATCAAGTAATCATGAAGCAAGCAATCAAGATCCTATTTTGGTGATTACACCTGCAGACCAAACCATTCAAAATCCTGCTGCATTTACAAAAGCATTGCAAGATTGCATTCAGACAGTAGAAGCAACAGAAAATACGATTGCTATTTTGGGGATTACGCCAACCGCGCCAGAGACTGGCTATGGTTACATTCAGCGCGCTGGCAATAAAGATCAGAACAATGCATATGTTGTAGATCGCTTTGTGGAAAAGCCTGATAGTAAGACTGCGCAAGGTTATTTGGCAGACGGAAGCTATTTATGGAATAGCGGTATGTTTGTTCTAAAAGCGAGCACTTGGTTGTCTGCTTTAAAAGAGTTTCGTGCTGATATTTATGAGGCTTCTCAAAAGGCTTGGCAAACTAAGTCGGAAGATGCTGCTGATGGCGTTGGGTTTATTCGCCCAGGCAAGGAAGAATTTAAGTCAATTCCTAGAGAGTCCATTGACTATGCGGTCATCGAAAAATGTCCCAAGAGCCATTTCAACATCAAGATGGTTGAGCTCGATGCGGGCTGGAATGATTTAGGCGCATGGGATGCCGTTTGGCAAGTAGGCAAGCAAGATCAAGCGGGTAACGTTACTAGCGGTGATACCTTAATCACGAATACCAAAAACTCATTAGTACATGCAAGCAGCCGTTTAGTCAGTGCTGTTGGCGTTGAGAATCTCATTATTGTTGAAACTGCTGATGCGGTCTTGGTAGCCGATCGCAAGAATAGCCAAGATGTTAAAAATATCGTTACTCAACTCGAGTCCCAAAAGCGCGAAGAGAAAAATGTACACCGCAAGGTTGCAAGACCTTGGGGTTGGTATGACAGTGTCGATGAGGGTGAGCGTTTTAAGGTGAAGCGTATTCAAGTAAAACCTGGGGCGAACTTATCTTTGCAGATGCACCATCATCGCGCCGAACATTGGATTGTAGTGAAGGGTAAGGCTGAGATTACCAATGGAGATCAAGTTCTCTACTTGACTGAAAATCAAAGCACCTACATCCCACAAGGTCAAACTCATCGCTTAGCTAATCCAGGAAAAACACCCCTAGAGATTATTGAGGTGCAATCAGGTAGTTATTTAGGTGAAGACGATATTGTTCGATTTGAAGATGCTTATGGGCGTAGCTAAAAATTAATAATTTGAATATGCAATCTTCATTAAAATTCACCATCACCCCAACTGAAATACCTGATGTCCTCATTATCGAGCCAAAAATATTGGATGATCAGTTTGGCTGGCATATGGAGACCTTTAATGCGCAAGACTTAGCAGGCATCCTGGGACGAGAGATCAAATTTGTTCAAGATAACCAGTCCCATTCAAAGCAGTGGACTTTGCGTGGAATGCATTATCAAAAAGAGCATCCCCAGGGTAAACTAGTTCGTGTTTTGCAGGGCGCTATTTTTGATGTAGTGATAGATGTCAGAAAAAATTCGGTAACTTATGGCAAGTGGTTTGGCATTGAACTTAGTGCGGAAAATCATAAACAGATCTGGGTGTCACCTGGGTTGGCGCATGGGTTCTTAGTGCAGTCACCTACTGCAGAAATTTTGTACAAGACTACTGATTATTACCATCCTCAAAGTGAGGTGTGTTTGGCATGGAATGACTTAGATGTGGGAATTAACTGGCCATTGCCCATTAATGTGGAGCCTATTATGAGTGCGAAGGATGCGCAGGGATTATCACTAAGCCTCTTAGCTGGCGAGGTCTAGGAGTGGTGAGAGATAAAATTAAAATCGCATTGATTGGCCCGGGATTAATTGGCAAAAAACATATATGCCTAATTAAAGAAAATCCTAATACTGAGTTAAGCGTAATAGTGGCGCCAGATAATCATGTGAATCATGACATTGCCACAGCGGAAGGCGTCCCCCTTTTTGAAGATCTGGAAAATTGTTTAAGGGCATGTAAGATTGATGCAGCTATTCTTGCCTCACCAAATGAATTTCATGCAGACCAGGCAACTGTATGTATAAATTTAGGCGTGCCGGTATTAATAGAGAAGCCGATTACCTCAACAGTTGAAGAGGGCATAGCGCTGGTCAAGTTAGCGAAAATGAAGGGCGCCAAAGTCCTTGTAGGTCATCATCGCACCTATAGTCCAATACTTTTGAGGGCGGCGGAGGTTATTAAGCGCGGACGGCTTGGTAAGCTGGTTTCAATTATTGGTAGCGCACAGTTTTATAAGCCCTTACATTATTTTGATGATGGACCCTGGAGAAAAAATTTAGGCGGTGGCCCGATTCTTATTAATTTAATTCATGAAATTAGTAATATGCGAATGCTTATGGGTGAAATTAAGGCGGTGCAAGCTGTAGCGTCATCAGACATCCGTGGGTATGAGGTTGAAGATACCGTGGCAATTAATCTCATCTTTCAGAATGGTGCACTGGGAACCTTTCTTTTATCAGATACAGCAGCTACGGCTAAAAGTTGGGAGCAGACATCCCGTGAAAATCCAAGCTATCCAACTTATATGGATGAGGATTGTTACTCAATTTCTGGAACCCAGGGGTCTTTATCCATTCCAACAATGCGCTTGAAATACTATGGTCATGAGGTTGATCCGTCTTGGTGGACACCATTCTTAGAAGCAGTAGAGGATGTTGATAGATTAGACCCATTGAAGGTTCAGTTAGAACATTTTGTTCGAGTTATTAAGGGGGGGGAATTACCCATGGTGACCGCAGAAGACGGGCTTAAAAATTTAATAATCACTGAAGCCATAAGAGAATCAATCAAGGAAAAATCAATGGTTGAAATTCAGGCGTATAAATTTTTCTAATCTGATACTACTTTGTATTGAAATTTGATCTAATAGAATATGAAAAATGTACTGTTAATAGGAAGTAGCTATAGCGCAGCCCCCTTCCTCTTTTTGCTAAAAAAGATGGGGTTTCATGTCTCCGTATGTGGCGCGTTAAAAGATGATCCATGCCATGCCTATGCAGACCAATCGTTTTTTCTTGATTACTCAAAGAAAGATGAGCTTCTTAAGTTGGTGGAGGAAATGAAGTTTGATTACATAGTTCCCACCTGCAACGATTACTCTTATTTATCTGGAAGTTATGTAGCAAATGCACTCCAGTTTCCTGGTTTTGATAATTTTGAGACTACAGAGATTCTTCATGTTAAGGGTAAATTTAAAAAGGAGGCCGCAAAGTTAAATTTAAAGTCACCTAAGTTGTATCACCAGGGTTTGGCAAAGAATATTTTGCGCAATGAAATTAGGTATCCTTGTTTAGTAAAGCCTATTGACAGCTTTAGTGGTAGAGGCGTTTCAAAGGCAATGGATAGTGATGAGTTAGAGGTGGCGCTTGGATTGGCAACGGCTTCATCCCTTGCCGGGAAATTGGTTATCGAAGAATTTGTAGAGGGCGACTTATTTAGTCATTCTGCTTATATAGAGGGCGGCAGAGTAGCAATTGATTTTTTTGCTGATGAATTTTGTCAAGCGTATCAATACCAGGTTGATTGTTCAAATCATCCATCTATTCTTGGGGCCGCCATTAAAGATGGTGTTAGGCAAGAAGTTAATCGCATGTGTCAGCAGCTTAATCTTGTCGACGGTCTCTTGCACACCCAATTCATTGCAAATAAAGATGAATTCTGGCTTATAGAATGTATGCGAAGATGTCCTGGAGATCTATATGGACACATGATTCAAAAGTCAACCGGTGTAAATTATGACGAGTTATTTGTTTCACCTTTTGTTGGTATGGCTATGCCAAAAGTTTTTCCTAATGATGAGTGTAAATTTATTGGCAGGCATACGATTTCTCAGCTGAAGGCATCTCCAAGCTTCTCATTTACTTCTGACTTGTCAGTTGGCGATATTGAAGTGGTGCAATTAAAAGTTAGCGGTGAAGAATTGAGTTCAGCTCCATATGACAAGATGGCTATTTTGTTTACAACTTTCTCCACGGCCGAGCAGATGCATTCAGTGGTCCCAAGATTTTCTGAGTTTGTACACATCAATTCTCTAGGTTAATTCAAAAAAATGCCAAAAATTTTAAACTTGACCATAGCCTAATTAACTAAGGAATTTTATGTCATCAAATATTTTGCAGGATCCAATCTCATCCCTAGACTCACAGAAAAATATTAAATTTGTAGAGGATTTTTGCAGTGAAAAATCGGCGCCTAGATTTATTCTAGGTCGAAATATATATGCTGAATCAGTCTTAAGTCAAATGTCTGTTGATGGAATAATTGATGATCTTACAGATGACAAACTCTATCTTGGTGCGCCCATCATTAAATTGGATCAGGTTCCTAAAGAAGCTCTTGTTCTGTGTGTGGCGGGTGGTAAGCCCATTTCCGCTAAAGGTTTACTAGAAAAACGAAATATTAGAAACCTAGATTATTTTGCATTTTATAAACTATCCAAACTAGAGCTGGTGCCAATTAGATTTAACGAGGGGTTTGAAGCCGATTACAAAATCAATAACTCAGAGTATCAATGGATTTATGGTAGGTTGGCTGACGAGGAGTCGAAAAACTGCTTTAGAAAACTAGTTGGATTTCGGTTTACTTGCGACATGAAGTATCTTGAGGGGTTCACACATCGAGAAGATGTTCAGTATTTTGAGAATTTTTTGAATCTAGGAATTGAACCTGAAACATTTCTTGATGTGGGTTGTTTCGATGGGTATACCAGTTTAGAGTTTGCTAAACACTGCCCAGATTACAAATCAATTCACATATTTGAGCCAGATCCAGTTAATTTGCCTATATGTAAGCAGGCGTTATCAAGCTATGAAAACGTTCACTTTCACCCATTTGGCTTATCTAAATCTAAGGCAACGCTTAAGTTTGATATTCAGGGATCCAGCTCAAAATTTTCTGAAGACGGCTCCGTAACTATCAGCGTTGATAGATTAGATGACATACTTGAGGAAAGGCCAACTTTTATCAAGATAGATATCGAGGGTGGAGAATCAGCTGCTATTTCAGGCGCTAGCAAGACAATACTTGATTACCACCCAAAACTGGCAGTTGCTGTTTATCACACCGCAGGGGATTTTTGGCGTATTCCCAGGCAAATTTTAGCCATCCGGGATGACTATCAAATTTATTTGCGTCATTACACTGAATGTATATATGAAACTGTAATGTTCTTTGTCCCACAATCGAAGGAGATTTAGTCCATGAGTCTTGAGGATTGTCGAATTATTGAGCTGCCAAAAATTGTTGATAGTCGTGGTAACTTAACTTTTGTTGAGGGAGGGAATCATATTCCCTTCGATATAAAAAGGGTTTACTACCTCTACGATGTTCCTGGCGGCGCTACACGCGCTGCTCATGGGCATAAAGCACTACATCAGTTGATGATCTGTATGTCAGGGGCTTTTGATGTAACTTTAGATGATGGACGTCATAAGCAGAAATTTCATTTAAATCGCTCCTACTATGGTTTGTATATTCCGCCAATGATCTGGAGAGATCTAGACAATTTTTCTACCGGTGCGGTGTGCATGGTTCTAGCTTCTGAGATTTATGATGAGGCTGATTATTTCAGGAATTATGAAGATTTTCTGAGTGCTGCAAATTAATTTAGGAAGCTAACGATAGGTATGCAATTTATATGAATGTCCCTTTTTTAGACTTAAAGGCTGCTGTAGATGAGCTCCGGGCGGATATTGATATTTCTATTGGGAAAGTTCTTAATAGTGGCCAATACATACTTGGGGATGAAGTTGAGGCTTTCGAAAAGGAATTTGCAAAATATTGTGGGGCTAAATATTGTGTGGGCGTAGCTAATGGTTTGGATGCGCTGCACCTGGTTTTACATTCATGGAATATTGGCCCTGGAGACGAGGTTATTGTTCCCTCCAATACTTATATAGCCACATGGTTGGCCGTAAGTTACTGCGGTGCAATACCCGTTCCAGTTGAGCCCGAGGAAGATACTTACAACATTGATCCGCTAAAAATTGAAGCGGCGATAACATCACGAACCAAGGCGATATTGCCCGTACATTTATATGGACAACCGGCTGATCTTGATCGAATTATATCGATTGCTAGGGCGCATAATTTAAAAATACTAGAAGATGGCGCTCAAGCACATGGGGCAGAATACAAAGGCAAAAAAATAGGTCATCACGGTGATGCTGTTACATGGAGCTTTTATCCTGGAAAGAATCTAGGTGCAATTGGCGATGGTGGTGCCATCACAACCGACGATGAAAAATTATTCAAAGATCTACGGGCTTTGCGTAATTACGGATCAACAAAAAGATATGTACATGAGGTTATCGGTTTTAATAGTCGGCTAGATCCTATTCAAGCCGCCATTCTTCGCATTAAATTAAAAAAGCTAGATGAATGGAATGATAGGAGAAAAAAAATTGCCCATAGTTATTCTAATTTATTAAATAAGGCAGCGTTATCGCTCCCGCAGGTTCCGGACTGGGCAAGCCCCTCTTGGCATCTTTATGTAATACGGTTGACTAAGCGTAATGAGTTGCAGGAATATTTAAGCGGACTGGGAATCAGCACGTTAATCCATTATCCTGTGCCGCCACATTTGCAGGGAGCCTATAAGGCGAAGGATCGACATGTTTCAAGATGCCCAATAGCTGAGTCTATGGCTAGTGAAATTTTAAGCTTACCAATTGGGCCCCATTTGAATGAGGATGAAATGTATGCGGTAATAGAGTCTATTAATGGCTTTTTTTCATGAAGTTAAAAAACCCGAAACAATGAGCCTTATTCGCACTAGTCTTATGGGTTCAATGGCGGTGATAGTTAAGGTTTTATCTATGCTGGCTATTAATAAGGTATTGGCAATATATGTCGGTCCAGCTGGTTACGCTGTTATTGGCCAATTTCAAAATGCGATTACTGGATTGGCCGCCTTAGCATCAGGTGGGGTTGGTACAGGTGTAACAAAATATACCGCGGAATACAACTTCGATTCAAAAAAGCAAAATTTATTATGGTCTACTGCTGGAATTGGTTGTGTGGTCGGATCATTTTTTGTGGCTTTCTTAATTATTATTTTTCATGCACCACTATCTGATATATTTTTAAAGAGTGAAGCCTATTCGTCAGCAATTATTTGCGCAGGAATTTTTTTACCGCTCTTAGTTTTAAATATTCTTTTATTGGCAATACTGAATGGTAAGAAAGAAATAAAAATTTTTGTAGCCGCAAATATATTTAATAGCTTGTCATCTTTATTTGCGGTAGTGCTAGGAGTTTGGGTGCTTGGTCTCGAGGGCGCATTAATTGGGTTGACGGTAGGGCAGTCAATGGCATGTATTTTCACCCTATGGAAACTGAGAAAATTGCCCTGGGCGAAGTATAAATATTTTCAGCTAGCGTTTGATTGGAAACTTGGCAAGTTATTAGGCAGCTTTACTTTGATGGCCTTGGCAACATCTATAGTGGGTCCATTAGCGCAAATTATTGTTCGCAATAGTCTTATTGAGAATCTTGGATTTATATCAGCTGGCTATTGGGAGGCAGTAACCAGGGTTAGCGGCGCATTAATAATGCTTATCACAACCCCACTTTCTATTTATTATTTGCCACGAATCGCAGAATTGCAAAATAAAGAGGAATTAAAAAGAGAAATTATTTCTACTTATAAATTACTTATGCCCACAGCTTTTGTTGCTGGGTTAGCCATCTTTCTTTTAAGAGATTCAGTGATATTACTTATGTTTTCTAAGGAGTTTTATCCAATGAATATTCTTTTTAAGCCCCAATTAATTGGCGATATATTGCGAATAGCAGCCTGGTTACTATCATTCTATTTGCTGGCTAAAGCCAGGACTAAGCAATTCATCGCTACTGAAGTAATTTTTAGCCTGAGCTTTATACCAATTTCTTGGCTAGCTATAAATGAACTAGGTCTCATAGGAGTATCAATTGCATATGCTGTAAACAACACTGCCTACTTGTTGGCAATGATAATTATTGTTTATCGAGACCTGAATAGATAAAAATATGAAAATTACATTTTTAATAACGACATTTAATCACGTAAATTTTATAGAAAAATGTTTGCAGTCTATAGAAGACCAAACTCGCCACGTAGATCAATTGATAATTGCCGATGATTGCTCTCAAGATGGAACTCAGGAAAAAATACTTAAATTTATAGAAACTTCAAAAATAAAAGAAATAGCATTCATCAATAGACAAAAAAATATAGGGCTTATAGAAAATCTTAATGATGCAATAAGAAAAATTAATGGAGATTATATATTTACTGGTGCAGGAGATGATTATTCAGCAAATAATAGGGTAGAGACATCGCTCCGATACTTTAATTTAAATAAAAAAATCAGTGTAATATATTCTTCGTATAAAATAATAAATACATTTGATCAAGTTAATGGTCAAATAATAAGGTCCGGATTCTATAACGATCCTATGCTACTCATTAAAAAAGGTGCTGGACTGGCTCCTTTTGGCTCTGTATTTAAATCCCCATTCTTGCAATCTTTGAGCCTGACGGAGAGAGAGCTTGGGAATGAAGATGATTTTATATGTATGGCTTCAGTATTAAATGGTGGGTTGTTAGTGGTTCCAGATATTTTATATTTTTACAGGGTGCATATTCATTCAGTGAGCGGTTGGAATCTTCTTGAGTCCAATAGTATTAAATATATTAAAAAATTTATAGAAAACCAGAAATATCGGAAATCAAATTATAACGCATGGAAGGCATTAATTGAGTCTACAGATATACAAAATAAATTAATAATGATAGAAAGAATTGGGCAGCGTATTGAGATAGCAAATATTTATGAGAATATCAATAAAAAAATAAGTATCTTAAATAAAATTTCAATGATAATTAAATATAGATATACTTTAAATAAAGTTGACTTATTTATTATTTTATTTGGTATTAATTCTATATTTTTTATACGTTATTTGCAGAAATTAAGGCTGAAAATTTAACATACGATTATTTTTTATTAATATAATTTAGCGGCTAAATTTTGTGTTCAGGATAAAAAACCAACTTAAAGCATTCTAGAAAAATTTATTTTTTTATACCTTTTTGAGGATTGCAATAAGATTTGATGAGCAAAAATGTATGTGCGCCCGAGGAAAAAATACTAGATTTATAAATAAATTGGTTACTTTTTTGATTGGGAGTGAAAATATGCGGTGGATAAAATGGAGCATAGATCCTCCAAACAAGGGCTGTGCCTCTCCGCCAATGAAAAAAAGTTCCATGTTTGTTTTAGCTGCATAATAACGAATCTTTCCGCTTCCAATTGAAGTTACATGTGTAACATCAGCATTTTGATGATGTAAGCCCAGAGGAGAATCACCATTAGGAAATCGAGCAATAAAAAATCCATTATCCCTGAGTATCCTCTTGATTTCTAGAATCATATTTGGCAAAATTTCTTGTGGGATATGCTCCAATACATCAAATGCAACTATTAGATCGAATGTACTATCGTTAAATTTAGATAAATCGGCTGCATGAGTTACGTTGAATCCGTTTTGTTTGGCAATACTAACAAGAGCCTCATTTATTTCAGTTCCATGCACATCCCATGTCATTTTACGACCATACTCTAAAAATCGCCCATTTCCAAAACCTATTTCTAAAACCTTAAAGTGTTTAGATTGCGTTAGGGGTAATCTGGAAAATTCCGCAGAAAAGTATGCAATATCTGTATCATTGAGTTTGGCAAAGTCGCCCCCCCAATTTTTCCAGCTTAAATAATCTTTGCCGTAACTATTGTCAATTTTAACTTCATCATCATTTTTTATTATATATGTCATTTAAATTAGCATTTTTTTATCTAGTTGAGATAGTTAATTATTGTACATTTGTTTGAGCCTAGGAGGGCGAATGGTTTGGTTCTTGGAATTTTGGCATACGTTATGAGTTCAGATTCGAATATTTTAAAAAAAGGATCGAATATTTCTATTGCACTCCTTTTTCTCTTGCTACCTTTATATTTTAAAACCCCTTTTTTTGTTCCGGTAGCTTTTATAGGATTTTTAGCCATTCTTGCACTTTTGCTTAAAATACAAACATACGAAAATAAAACTTTATGGTTTGTTCCATTTTATTTAATTCTTGGTATTATTCAGTTAATAATTAATCCTGATTTAAAAATATACGAGTATATTACAAGATTATCTGCAATTATTATATTTATAGTCACTTTATCTGTCGTCACTACATACTATGATAAGAAATATGATAAGTATCTATTATTTTCTTTTATATTTGTAATTTTATATGCGTTATATTCTGCCCCATCTTACATACTAGGTTATGAAAATTTTTTGATTCCAGGAACTTGTTTAGAAAATAACTTAAGTGTATTTAATCATCTAAGGTGTTCAACTTTTGGTGAGGGAAATTATTTTGGAGGGTATCTATCTCTAATGATATTAATATTTTCGCAGAGACCTTCATTCATGTTGCTTTCTTTATTCTGTGTTTTAGTATCATTTTCACCTACTTCAATGTTAATTTGGCTGTATTTATTTATAAGAAAATATATTTTTAAGGGGGATTATGGTTGGGTTCTAATTTCCTCAATCGCCTCATTTTTAATTTTTATCTCTATATTAACGTTAGACATATCAATAATTAGATTTTTTTTTGGAGATTCAGAAACTTCATCCTTTTGGGAGCGATTTGAATTTATTCGTAGTAGTTTTAAAATGTGGTCTGATAATATGATTATAGGTATTGGATTGGGTCAATTTGGATATTATTTATCAGATTATACTGTTTTTAATCATCTAATAACTAGTGCTAATGATGGAGCCAGATACATCCCTAATAGTAATTTGGCTGAAATATTATCAGAGCAAGGATTATATGGATTAGTTTTTTACTTTTATATATTGTATAAATTATATTATTTAAATCATCCTTTATTGAATCACTATGAATTAATAATTGTTTTTATAATAATCGGACTGGCTATGCCCACCTTATTTCAAATCGTGATTGCTGCCTTATTGGGTGTTCTTATTTCTAAATTTTCAAAAATGCCAATTTAATTATTTATAATTGCGTAAACAATGAAAATTTTTTATATAAATGGTAAGTTTTTATCTCAACCTATCACTGGTGTACAGCGGTATGCATATCAACTAACTCAGGGTTTAGATGATTTTTTAAAATCCAATGATGATATTTATAATCTTAATTTCAAGCTATTAGTTCCTGCGGGACATGCCTCCAAGATACAAAAACTGGAGCGTATTTGTGTGATTGAGATTAATGCTCCGCTCGGAATTTTTTTTTGGGAGCAAGTTCAACTGCCCATCATTGCATGGGGAAGGGCGCTTTTGAATTTAACAGGTAGCGCACCTTTATTTAAAAAAGATCAGTATTGCACTATCCATGATGCTGCAGTTTTTGATATTCCTAGCTCTTACACGCTGTTATTCATAATTTGGTATAGATTTTTATTCTTTATTCAGTCAAAAATTTGTTCCAAATTTTTTACTGTTTCTGAATTTTCTAGAGTCAGACTGTCCCATCACTTAAAAATTGATTCTAAAAAATTCAAAATTATTAATAATGCATCTGATCATTTTGAGCGCATTCATTCCGACGAGCAGATCTTTGGAAAATTAGGACTTAAAAAGACTAAATATTTTTTAACTGTTGGCAGTGCCAGCCCCACTAAAAACATTAATTTTTTAATAAAGTCCTTTTTGAAATTAAAAAATATAGAAGATATTGTTTTAGTTCTTGTTGGTGATGGGAATGGACATGTTTTCAATCAAATGTCAAATGATAATATATCAGATCCTAAGTTAGTGTTTACAGGTAGAGTTGATGATCATCAACTTAAGGCCCTCTATTCTGGCGCCATTGCCTTTGTCTTTCCATCCCTATATGAGGGATTTGGTATACCGCCTCTTGAGGCAATGAGTTGTAATTGCCCTGTCTTAGCTTCTAATAGGGGGTCAATACCTGAAATTTGTGGAAATGCAGCCGCATATTTTGATCCTACTTCTGAGTCGTCTTTATCAGACACTCTCACTCGCGCTCTTATTGATCATGTGTGGCTTGATGGTTTGCGAGAGGCGGGTGTTTCTCGTTTAAAAAATTACTCCTGGAGACTATCTGCAATGAGGTTATATGAGTCCTTGTTGCGTAATTAAATTATGAAGAAAATCCTGATTCATTCAAATTATCATCCAAATAATGCAGGTGGCATTGAGTCAGTTGTATCTAAATTAATTAACTTAATTATACTTTTAGACTATGACGTAACTTGTTTTTTTGGCGGAAATAAAAATAATGTTGATACACAATTCCAAAATAAATTGACTTTAGTTTCTAGAAAAATACTAAAAAAATTTTCTGGAGCACCTTTACTTTCTTTTGGAAATTTTTTTTTTATTAAATATGCCAAGGCTAGTAATTTAATTATTTTTCAAGAGCCATTCCCATTTTTATGGCCCAGCGTAATATTTGCTATTAGAGTACTTCGCATTCCTGTAATAGTAGTAGTGCATGCAACCCCTAGTGCCTCGCCATTAGTTATGAGGATTTACACAAAGCTTAGAAGTATTGTTTTCAATGGTGCGGTTATCGTAACTACTTCACCAAAGCTAAAGGATCAAATTGATGCAGTGTGTCCGATGAATACAAGGGTTATACCACTCTGCATATCAGATTCAATAAACTTTGATGGGTTAGAGACTATCAAAGCCCCTAGTCGTTACTGTTTATACTTTGGACGCTTAGCATCTTATAAGGGACTAGAATATTTATTGGAGGCTGCACAGTTAGTTCCACATATTAATATAGTAATTGCAGGTGACGGACCCCTATCGTCATTTATATCTACGAAAATAGTGCACTACCAGTTGAGTAACATATTATTTCTCAACAGGACTATGACTGAAGAGGAGAAATATGCACTTATTAAGGGATCAGATTTCCTCCTTTTCCCTTCAACTTCTGAAAATGAGGCGTTTGGAATTGTCCAGTTGGAAGCAATGAGGATGGGTAAGGCTATTATTAATACATGGTTAGAGAGTGGGGTTAACTTTGTTGCCCCGCATGGTGTTAACGCCTTAACGGTAGATCGGTGTGATTCTGCACAGCTTTCATCTGCTATGCACGAACTTTGGGGTAATAGGCTTTTAACCAATCAATTAGGTCTTAACTCCAAGATTAGATACTCCGAACTTTTTTCTGAGATTAGGTTTGAAAATAATTGGCGAGCTTTATTTAAAGAGGTTTTGAATGACTGATATTAAAGTCTCAGTAATTGGCGGTTCTGGTTTTATTGGTACTCGCTTGGTAAGTAGGCTACAACATCCTGAGCGGCATTTTAATGTAAATATAATTGATATTGTTCCCAGTAGAATTTTTCCTAACTTAGTTGCAATAGGAGATATCAGATCTATTGACGATTTGAGTAAGGCTATTGAGGGGGATTCAATAATAATTAACTTAGCAGCAGAGCATCGAGATGATGTTAGACCGCTGAGTTTGTATGATGAAGTAAACATAGATGGCGCTAAAAATATTTGTAATGTAGCCGCAGTAAAAGGTATCAATAAAATTATTTTTACTAGCTCAGTTGCGGTGTATGGTTTTGCCCCTCTAGGAACAAATGAGTCTGGTGTGATTGCCCCTTTTAATGATTATGGTCGCACCAAGTGGGGGGCGGAGGAGGTTTATAAAGACTGGCAATCGCAAGATTCAGAAAATCGGACTCTTGTAATCATTCGTCCAACAGTTGTATTTGGCGAGAGAAATCGGGGCAACGTTTTTAATTTGCTGAAGCAAATTGCTTCCGGTACATTCGTAATGATTGGTGATGGCTTGAACCGAAAGTCAATGGCCTATGTTGAGAATGTCGCAGCATTCTTGGAGTATTCATTGGATTTCAAGCCAGGAGTACATATCTATAACTATATTGACAAGCCCGATTTCACAATGAATACCTTGGTGGCCCATGTCAATAAGTTATTGGGAAAGTCTTCTGAGATTAAATTTAGGCTGCCATTTTCTCTTGGGCTTTTAATTGGATCCAGCTTTGATCTAATTTCTAAAATTATCGGTAAAAAATTCCCCATCAGCGCGATTCGAGTTAAAAAATTTTGCGCTAATTCAGTTTATGAATCAGCTATTGAGTCAACCGGCTTTATTCCGCCGGTGCCTTTAATGGATGCGATTGAAAAGACAGTTCGTTTCGAGTTTATTGAAGACCATACAAATGAGCAGGTTTTCTATTCTGAATAGTAATTCCACTAATTTATCCCTTTAAATTTTTGTTAAAGGGCATCAAACTTGGCAATTGCCGTGCTCTAGATACCTCATCACAGTATCCGTCTTTGACCATCTTCCGCGCTGCATGATGATTGGCATACTTGCTCCCGAATTGAGTAGATCTTGAGCTGCACCAACTCGCATAGAATGGCCGCTAATCCCTTCAATAACTAATTCATCGATCCCTGCATCCCTAGCTATTCTTTTATAGATGCGATTTACCTGACCTGAGCCCAGACTACTTAGTGACATTCTTCCTGAACGGTCAATTCCAACCATGAGGTATTCCTGTCCTTCTTGAAGCTCTTTCATCCACTCCACTAATGCAAGGTGGGTTCTTGGGCTTAGGTGCAACCATTTCCCTGTGCAGTCTTGATCAGTCTTGCTTTTTCTCAGGAGGATGGATGATGTCTCAATATCCTTCTTAGTATTAATTTTGACATCTTTTACTTTGAGCGATACTAATTCACTTCGTCTGCAAAGTGTGTCGTAGGCCACTAGCAATAAAGCCCGATCCCGAATGCCTCTAATAGAATCATCCGTTGCCAATATCATCTTTTCTAAGATATCTACATTAATACTTCCGGCCTGGCTAGAGGAGCGACCCAGCTTGCGGTGCATTCTGCGCATCTCTAGGCCGACATCAGGATCTTTTGTGGGATCATCAAATCGATTTAGTTTATGAATCGCAGATAGCCCACACAGGGCTCTCCGAATACTTGCGGATGATCTGCCGCTATCTGTTAATTTGCAAATATATTGAACAACTAAATTTGGATGAGAGGGTAATGCATTTGCATTTCTGTCATGGCAAAAGTGAATGAAATCCCTAAAGTCAGCTCGATAGGCTCGAATGGTAGAGGGCGCATATGCACCATCAATTTTTACAATGGTTTCTTTAAGAAGTTTAGTTGCCTGATTGAAGTCCGAAGATAGGGTCGCCACATCAGCGCTTCGCTGGTCAGTGCTGACGAGTTGCAGGCTTCTTTTAACTGGACTTTTGGGCTCAGAGTGTGCAAAATCTTGATTAATAAGCATTTTTTATCTCCAATAAGATAACTTAGTTTCTATAAATGATAACTTAGTTATCATTTTAGGCTATTTTTATCTTGATTACAAGTGGTCAAATTAAGGCAGCACGGAGTCTTCTGGGTTGGACTGCAAGAGACTTGGCTTCAAAGTCTGGAATTGGGTTTTCAACAATGATTCGGCTCGAGGCTTCTAATGGGGTGCCCAGTAGTAACGTGAAGACATTGAATGCAATTCAAAGAGCGCTCGAGGAGTCGGGGATTCAATTCATTGGCAGTCCTGACGATGGTCCAGGCGTTCGGCTATTTGCTAAAGAGTAAATAATGGCTAAATCTCAAACAATCACTAAATCTAAGTCATCAAGTGGTCCGAAAACAGATGAAGGCAAAAAGATTGCTTCTCGTAATTCATTAAAGACGGGCACCTATTCGAAGCTTGTGGTGTTGCCCAACGAGAGTCAGCAGGAGTTCGATCAATTAGTTGAGCAATTTCAGAGGGACTTCTATCCCAAGGACGCGGTAGAGATGATGTTGGTGCGTGAGATGGCTGTTATCACATGGAAAAAGCTCCGACTCGAAAGGTTGGAGCATGACTACTGCGCTCGTCAACTTGCAGCGCAAATTACTCTCGAAGAATTTCTCTCTATCGATCACCGTCTCAATGAAGAGATTTATAGGTTCTGGATTGACTCCGAGGGGCTGAGTGCAAAAGAGGCTGAGCTTCTTTCGCAAATGGTCAAGTATATTGAGCCCCATCGCAGGCGTAATGTATCTGTGGCTCAGCTTAAGCATATCAAAGCAGAATTTAAAACTTTATATGCCTCAATCTTAGATGTCTATGGGCAAGCCAGGCCTCTGGCAGCCCAGGAGCCAAGTCTAGAAGAGTTGGTCTCGACAAAAATTCGGCAGCCTGACGAGCCCGAAAAATATTTAATTCCATTGTGTATCGATAAATTACTTCCGCAGATACGGGCAGGGCTGCAGTGCGCTAAATTCCAAGAGCAAATTGAGGAAGGCATTATCCAGATCCGACAAGAGCGCCTCCTCAAGATGATGCAATTAGGCGGAGTTCAGCGCGCGAGCGATGATCTTAATCGTGCCATGATTCGCACAGTGGGTGAGTATCGCAAGCACCACGAGTGGCGGATTCAGAATCGGACAGAGCAGCTACCCAATGGGGCTGCCAAGCAGCTCACTGCAGAGTAGGGTAGTTATCTATTTACGAATGAGACGTATTCGTAAATGAGAATGAGTCCGTTTTGTAAATCAAGGATATGACTTGGGGTGGAGTTCAAATACGCTCGCTAATGCCATGTATCAGGTGGTTAATTGTGAGTGTTTAACCCTAATTTGGCTGGGTTGTATTGCTCAATTTTGAAATATCTCGTATAATTTGTATATACAACTTCATTGGGCTACAAATGAAAAATTTAATAA
>Ga0247839_1004687_pt1 | contig 17269 bp, 13 predicted proteins | sample LaCruzMarch2015__6_FD_192405 | JGI IMG/M metagenome (GOLD analysis project Ga0247839, IMG submission 192405) | Freshwater microbial communities from meromictic Lake La Cruz, Castile-La Mancha, Spain - LaCruzMarch2015_16m | ecosystem: Environmental > Aquatic > Freshwater > Lake | place: Spain... | reverse complement strand
ATTTCTTGTGGTTGATCGTTTCTTGTTTGAGGATGATCAACAACTGTTAAAATATGAACTACTGTTGGTGTTACCAATTCGGCAACTGCCACAAAATCGGGTCTTTCGCCCGTAGCTGACAAACTTGCATACCTAGCTAAATAATTTTGAGTAAATTCTGTTGAATTTTGTTTACTACCAAATAACTTGCTTAACCCAATTGCAGCTAAGCCTCCAAGGCATGCCACTGCGAAAATTAATGTGTACTTTTTCATGTGTTTTTTTGTATCAATATAAATTTTAGTAATGCTTTCACTTTTCAAATATTATTCCATTTTTCAAAATGAGTTTTCATTATATATTTGAAATATTATAAGTCCAAAATTGTTTTTTTATTATAAAATATATTTTACAATTATTTAAAAATATACTTTTGGTAGATGAGCGGTAAATAATAAATTTGCTGCTATCAAAACTAATTTGAATTTTGCGCAATAATTTAAATGCAACACGATAAACATACTTATTACTTCGAAAAATACTTGCGTAAAGAAATGTCGCGGCATGAAAAAGAAGCATTTGAACTAAAACTATTAAACGATACTGAGTTTAAGTCTAATTTTGATACTTATGCAATTAACCACGAAGAAATTACAAAACAAGAATTAGCAGAATATAATTACGAATCTATTATACCCGATAAACCTAAAAATTATTCTTGGCTTTGGGTGCTTTTTTCGGTTTTGGGTTTGGTTTTAATTTTTGATTATTATGCCAATCAAAAATACAATGAAGAGCAAAAAGTAAATCAAACTTATAAAGAAGCATTTGTAAATAGGTTCAATAATGCATTTGTGGAACCATTTAAAAAAATTACTTTCAAAGAAAATATCAAATCAAATAACCAACAAGCAACTATTAGAGCAGATGAAAACAGTGAGGAAGAAAATGAAGTTTTAGCCGATACTTTGAAAACAGAAATGGTTGATTCTAGTTTAATTGAAGAGAAAATAATTGACCAATTTCAACAACTAATGAAAGAAAAAAACGCTTTGGTTAACATCAAAGATGTTTTTTTAAATGATAGTTTGATGACTGTAATTGAACTAGAAAAATTCAAAGAAAAATATAAAACTATTTTCCATTCAACCGACAGTATTTTAAATGATAGTATTGTTACTAAATTGGCTTTTCAATCGTTAGCTAAACTAAATAATAACAATAATAAACCAATTTTTGTTGAATTTTGGCAGTCGCTGGTTGGGTTTAATGGCTATCAATTTACTGGAAAAAAGCTTATTATTTATGGAATAGCAAAACCTTTTGATGTTTTTATTTTAAAACAAAACAACAATTTTATACTTCATACTAAATGGGGCGAAACTGCCTTAGAACCTGATAATTTACTACATAAATTTGAAAATTAAATTTTACAAATACCAAGGAACTGGTAATGATTTTATCATGATAGATGATAGAAGCAAAACCTTTGTCTCCACTAACCAAAAATTGATAAAAATCTTGTGTGATAGACGTTTTGGAATTGGTGCCGATGGTTTAATATTACTTCAAAACCACGAAACTACTGATTTTTATATGCAATATTTTAACAGCGATGGTCGTGAAAGTTCTATGTGTGGAAATGGTGGAAGATGCATTTCACAATTTGCAAAAGACTTAAATATAGTAAATGAATCAGCTTCGTTTTTTGCCATTGATGGTGAACATTCGGCTAGTTACGAAAATGGTTTGGTGAGCCTCCAAATGATGAATATAAATCAAGTAGAAAGTAGAGCAAATAGTGTTTTTGTTTTAAATACTGGTTCTCCTCATTTTGTTCAGTTTTTTGACCAAGATGTTGATTCAATTGATTTAGTAACTGAAGCAAAAAAAATAAGATATTACGAAGAATTTAAATCTAAAGGTATCAACGTAAATTTTGTATCCATACAAAATGAAGTTTTGAAAGTAAGGACTTATGAACGTGGCGTAGAAGATGAAACTTTTAGTTGCGGAACAGGTGTTACTGCTGCCGCAATTGCTTATCATTTATGTAAAAAAGACTTTTCAAAACAACATCATTTTCAAATAGAAACTAAAGGTGGAAACCTTTCAGTCAATTATTTGTTCAATGAAAACAACTATTCAAGAGTATTTTTAAAAGGCCCTGCCAAATTTGTATTTGAAGGTGAAATAGAAATATAAAAATATTCAATTAATAAAACAGCATTTTATTCTAATAATGACATACCAACGAAGGAAAACAAGTACAGTTAATATTGGCAATTTACACATTGGAAGTGATTACCCAATTGTGCCTCAAAGCATGACTACCACTGACACCATGGATACTCAAAAATCTGTGGAACAAATTATTAGAATGGTAAATACTGGTTGCGAATTGGTTCGATTAACTGCTCCAAGTATAAATGAAGCACAAAATTTAGCCGAAATAAAAAAAGCTTTACTTGAAAATGGAATCAATGTTCCTTTGGTAGCCGATATACATTTTACGCCAAATGCTGCTGAATTAGCTGCTAAAATAGTAGAAAAAGTAAGGGTAAATCCTGGAAATTATGCCGATAAAAAGAAGTTTGACACCATTGATTATACCGATGAAGAATATCAAGAAGAAATAGATAGAATCAGGGAAAAGTTTGTGCCATTAATAAAAATTTGCAAGGAAAATGAAACTGCTTTGCGAATTGGAACTAACCACGGTTCGTTAAGTGATAGAATTATGAGCCGCTATGGCGATACTGCGCTTGGAATGGTAGAAAGTGCTATGGAATTTTTACGAATAGCTGAAGATGAAAATTTTCACAATATTGTACTTTCTATGAAATCAAGTAATCCACAAGTAATGGTACAAGCTTACCGATTATTGGTAAAAACCATGGACGAAAATAACATGCATTATCCTTTGCATTTAGGCGTTACTGAAGCCGGTGATGGCGATGATGGAAGAATAAAATCGGCTTTAGGAATTGGTGCTTTATTGGAAGATGGAATTGGTGATACTGTTCGTGTTTCATTAACCGAAGATCCTGAATTTGAAGTGCCAGTTGCGCAAAAGTTAATTGAACGATATAACAATATTCAACAAGAGAATTATCCTCAAATTGATTTGAATAATACATCAAAAAATAATTGGAATGCTTTTGAATATAAAAGACGTGAAAGCCATGAGATTTATAATTTTGGTTTACACCAAGTTCCTAGAGTAATTATTGATTTCAGTAATAATAAAAACTTACTAGCAACCGATTTACAAGCAATTGGCCATATTTATGATGCATCAATTGATAAGTGGCACATGAGCGATTTGGGAGCAGACTTTATTTTTTTAGGAGAAAATAAAGCTTCTTTTATGATGCCAATGGGTTTAAAAGCTATTTATCATTCATCGGTTTGGAATTTGGTAAGCGATAAATTAAATGCATTTCCTTTATTTACAACAGATGAAATATTGCAAGGCAAACATAAAATAGCCAATTCAAATACCTTGAATTTTGTTAAAATAATCAGTGAAAATGTTACTGAAAATTTGATTGCGCAAGCAAATGAAATAAAAAATGTAGTTTTTATTGTTGAATCAAATGCAGCTAATCCAATGACTGCTTTGCGTGAGTTCTTTTTCAAAATAAACGAATGGAATGTAAAAAATCCTGTGGTTTTAGCGCGTAATTATGGTTCAGAAACCGATGAAGAGCGTTTTATGCTTCATTGTTCAACTGATTTTGGAGGATTATTAATTGATGGATTTGGAGATGGTGTTTTTTCAACTGCTCCTTCAATTAATAACAAAAGAATCAATCAAATTGCATTTGGAATACTGCAAGCAGCACGAACTAGAATTTCGAAAACTGAATACATTAGTTGCCCAAGTTGCGGGCGCACATTATTTGATTTACAAGAAACAACAGCCTTAATTAGAAATAGAACAGACCACTTGAAAGGAATAAAAATTGCAATTATGGGCTGCATTGTAAATGGTCCTGGCGAAATGGCCGATGCAGATTATGGTTATGTTGGGAGTGGAATAGGAAAAATAACTTTGTATAAAGGTAAAGAAGTTGTAAAAAGAAATATTGCAAGTGAAAATGCTGTAAACGAATTGATTGAATTAATAAAAGACCATGGTGATTGGGTAGAATTGTAGGTAATTCTTTTCAAATTACGCTTTTATGACAAAAATATGTAAACTTAAAGCACATTTTTATTGTCAATGATTTTATTACTGACAAAATATATTTATTTTGTCAACCCAAATATTTTAAAACACTAAACAAATAAAAAAAATAAATATGAAAAAGTTAATACTTTTAACGTGCTCAATAGCAACAATGAGCTTAAGTGTTTTAGCACAAAAAGCTGAAACAAAGAATCCAATGCCGCAAAAATTTTATGCTGCTAATAAAGTTGAAAAATCAAAAACATCTTTAGGTAAAGCCAACATAACTAATTGGTATAACCATTTAATTTTTGCTGAAAAGTCAGAGATTGCTGGAAATTTGAGAGGATTTGTATCTTTTTTACGTCATGACTCATTAGCTAAATATGTTGGAGATGATGGGGTTACAAGTTACGGACAAGGATGGATTAGTTTTGGCGCTGTATTGGACCCTAAAGATGCTTTAATTGACGTAGAACTAGATCCGATAAATAGATTGTCAAAATTTAATAGTTACAAGTTAGATTCATTGCGTTTTACTTATTTATATGTAAGAAATGTGGATACTCAAACAGATGGTTTAGGTAATCCTGTTTCTGTGGTTGATACTTTATTTATATGTTATTTCAAAGGTTCATCTATTAAAAAATTATTTTTGTTAGATGCCGATAGCAATAGATTGGCATTGCTTGATTGGAATAGATTAGTTCGTTTCCCATCAACACCATTTAAAGTAGATACTATTTTATTGACTGATAAAGATTCTACATTTGCAGTTACTTCACAAACGGGTATTCCTGAAGGCTCTTGGAGAAATAAAGTGATGCAAGTTGCAGCTCCTTCTACAATGACAGTAAATGCAAATGGCGGAAGCAATGCAGATAATTTAATTGCAGCTACTTTTATTTTCAAATCTGCTGTTCCTACAATAAATAGTAACGGAGATACTGCAATAATGGTTTACCAGAAAGATCCTTCTACATTGCCAACAGGAACACATAGAGCAAATTATTTTGGATTTTATTACTTATCTAATGATCAAGGAAATTGGAAAAACAAAACACATTACAATACAACTTTGTTAGCTCCAAAATGGTCATCTTACAAACCTACTACAAATGGTTGGGATGGTTATTTATCAGGTAATGCATTTACTTCAGATTTATTTGTAGATGTTGATTTTTTAGTTTCTACTACATCAGATAACATTTCAGTTAAAGAAGTTCCAAATTCGTTTTCATTAGGAAATGCTTTCCCTAATCCATCAAGCCAAGATGTAACTATTGCTTTTGATTTAAAAACGAACAATAATGTAAACATTAAATTGGTAAACTTAGTTGGTCAAGAAGTAATGAATATAGCTAACGATAAATTTTCTGCTGGTGCAAACGAAGTAAAATTCAATGTAAGCAACTTAGCTGGTGGTGTTTATTTTTACACTATGACAGTTGATGGTGTTAGCCAATCACAAAAAATAATGATTAAGTAATTTTTATAAATTCAAATAAAAAAATCCTCAATAGTGAAAACTGTTGGGGATTTTTTGTTTGATGTAATTTGGTTTTAGTGTTGTTTCACTCCGCAAACATTACTTATTTCATCGGTATTGTTTATTTGTGGACTAAGAAATGGAATTCCCAAATTAAGTCCTCTAAGAATAAAAAAACAGGCAAATAGGATAGCAAAAACAGGAACAAATCTGTTTACTTGTTGTCTGAATTTTAAATTGATAATTTGCCCAAGCATTGAAATGGCAAACATCATAGGGAAAGTTCCTAACCCAAAAAGTGTCATAAATAAAGCGCCTTGTAAAGCTGATTGCATGGCTAAAGAAGCTATTAAAGCTACATACACAAAACCACAAGGAAGTAATCCGTTAAATACGCCAATTAAGAAAAAAGAAGCGTTATTTTTACTCCTAAATAACTTACCAAACCATTTGTTTCCCCAAAAGTTTAGTTCCATTTTATTGGCAATTTTTGGCAAAAGTAATTTTAAAAGGGTGATTGTTAAAATAGTAATTCCTGCAAAAATACTTACCGATTGCTGTAATCCTGCTAACTTTAATTGGAAGCCAACTGTTCCAATAATTGCTCCTAATAGTGCGTAAGTAAAAATTCGTCCTGCGTTATACAAGAACCGTGTAAACCATAAATGGCTTACAGTATTGGTATGTTTTGGCAAAGCAAAAGCAATTGGTCCACACATGCCAGCGCAATGCAAACTACTTACCAAACCTGTAATGAAAGCAGTTAAAAAAAGCATGTAAAATTATTGAATCTTAAAGTTTTTTTCTGAATAATGTTTTCCGTTTTTGTCGCTCCAATTTAACCTCGAAATCCAATTTCCTTTATCAAAACTCGATAAATCAATTTCGGTAGTTATGGTATCATTAATTTGCACATCAAATTCCTTATCGTTAGCCTTATTGGCTAAATATATCAATTGCAATTTTGCATTTGAAATTGGATTGTTTTTAAGGTTTTTTATGGTCAAAGCTGTTTTGTTTGAACCTTGAATAAGTTGAAAATTGATTAGGCTATCAACACCTTTATTTTCATCAATGGTATTTTGATAATTTTCGCCTTTTTCGTAGTAATCAGTTTGAATTAAAGATATGTCTTCTTTCATCATTCTAACAGTTAGAAATATGATAAAACCCATGAACAAGGCCATAAAAACAACTAATTTAGTTCCCCAAGTAATTTTCATTGTACAAATATAATTTTCAACAAATTTAATTAACTGGAGCCAAAAAGTTAGATTTTATTTGTTCAATAAAAACACCTTTACTTTTTACATTTATAATCACTTCATTCCTGTTACTTTCAATTGATTTTGGTTCAATTTCAATAAAGAAGCTTGTTTTTTCTAATTCATCATTTGGAATAATAATATTTTTATGGTCTATCAATACAATTCTTCCTTTAGGTTTAACCAATTCAAGTTCAATTGGAATTGAATCAAAAGTTTTGTTTACAAATTCAATATTGTATAAATTACTAATACTTCCATTGGCTTGAGTTTGGTAAAGCATTCCTCCAGTTCGGTTTAAAGTAGTTTCAACCTCTTTTCTACTTGCAACTAAAAATACCAAAACTGAAAATAAAATAATTAGAACTACAGAATATCCAACATTACGCAACGAAAACTTGAATCCTTCTCCTTTATCAATTCCATTTTTTGAGTTAAAACCTATCAAACGTTTTGGTTTGTCAATTTTTAACATTACTTCATCGCAAGCATCAACACAAGCAGTACAATTGATACATTCTAGCTGAGTACCATTTCTAATATCTATTCCAGTTGGGCAAACATTTACACATAATTTACAGTCAATACAGTCGCCTTTTACTTCAGCATTTTCTTGTTTTAATGCTTTTCCTCTAGGTTCTCCTCTAATATAATCATAAGCAACAACAATAGAGCTTTGGTCGAGCATTAAGCCTTGTAACCTTCCATAAGGACAAATAATTACACAAACTATTTCGCGTAAAAAAGCAAATACAAAATAAAAAATGGTAGAGAAAAGCAGCAATGCTGAAAGTTTTCCTAAATGAGCCAAAGGACCTTCGGTTATTAAAAGTTTTAAATTATGAACACCAATTGTATATGCCAAAAAAGTATTGGCAATTAGGAAAGATATTAAATAAAAAACGACATGCTTAGTAGTTTTTTTGACAATTTTTTCTGTATTCCAATCTTGGCCTGCTAATTTTTTTTGTTGAGTATAGTCGCCTTCAATTAAGTATTCTATTTTGCGGAAAAGCATTTCCATAAAAATAGTTTGTGGGCAAGCCCAGCCACACCAAACACGACCAAATAATACTGTAAATACAATGATAAATAAAATAAAAGTGAGCATTAGTAATGCAAACAAATTTAAATCTTGGGGCCAAAAAGGCATACCAAATATAATAAACTTTCGTTCCAAAACATTGAACAAAAGCATTTGATGCCCATTCATTTTTAAAAATGGACTTGTAAAAAAAACAATATATAAAAACCAAGCAAATAGCGTTCGATATAGATATAAGTTACCTTTAGGTTTTTTCGGAAAAATCCAAAGTCTTTTTCCTTTTTCATTTACATTGGCTAAACTGTCGCGAAAATGTTCGCCATCTAATGCCTTTGCGGGCTCTACTTTTTGCATTATTTTGTTATATAAATTTGTTTTTACAACCTAATTGTAAATTTACAATTAGCAATTTTTTTAAACTTGTGTTTTTAAAAAAATAACCACATAGAGACATAGTTTTCATAGCTTTTTTCTATGTTTTCTATGAAACTATGTGGTTTAATATTTATTTTGAAGCAGTTGCTAAACTATCAGTTTTTACATCTGTTGTTTTTGTACTATCAGTGCTTGCTTCCATTTTAGTACCTTGAGGTTCCTTAGGAGCTACTGGGTTTGTACCTTGTAACGATAAAACATAGCTTGCTAATTGTGCCATTTGCAAACCATTCAACGATTTTTCCCAAGCAATCATACCTTTACCAGTAACACCATATTTTATGGTTTTAAAAATATCGGAAACTTGACCGCCATGTAACCAAAACTCATCAGTTAAATTAGGACCAACACTTCCACCTGCATCTTCTCTATGGCAAACTGCACATTTTGTGTTAAACAATGTTTTACCTTCTGCTATTTGATTTGCATCAGTAATTAATTTTACATTGCTTTCGTCAATTGAATTACCTACTTTTTTTAAGTAGGCAGTTTTTGCTACTTCAGCTTCAGCTATTTGATCTTCGTATTCTGCTGTTTGTAATTTTCCACTTCCAGCATGGTACCATAAAACATATATTATTGCTACAACTATAGTGGTATAAAACAAAAAGTTAAACCAAGGCGGAGTAGGATTATCAAGTTCTACAATTCCATCAAAATTCTCATCTAACATCAATTCTTTTTCGTGTTTCAATGAGTGAAGAGAAAATAGTTTTTCAACTGTTGTTCTTTCTTCATCTTGAGCTGATTCAGGTTTGTTTATTTTTTTCATGGCTTGTAAAGTCATGTATAATAAACCAACTACAATAAGGATAAGCACTAAAATAATAATGCTCATTACTTTTACATAAAGCGTATCGAAATTGCCATAATTAAATGTGGCTGCTTGTGCCATACTTCTATTGCTTAGCAATAAAATCAAACTGGCTAAAAATATTTTTATTTTCATTTTATTCATTTTTTTATGTTTAACATTATTCAAGTGGTTTATTCTTCATTTCATCAATGTATTCTTTTTTTGTTTTAAATAACCAAATGGCTACTAGTACAAAAAATCCAGAAAATACAACTAGTGAAAACATTTGATAAATGCCTATACCGGTTATTTCATTCAATAAGTTACGAAACATATATTTTTTTAAAATTAGTTTGTGGCTGTTTTATTTAATTTTATGTCAGTTCCCAACCTTTGTAAATAAGCAATAATTGCAATTAATTCTTTATCGCTACTTATTTTTATTTTTTCAGTAGCTAAGTTATCGCTAATACTTTTTGCTTGAGCTTCTAAATCTTGTAAAGCTTTTTCTTCATATCCAACTTCATAAGGAACTCCCAAAGTACGCATAGCATTTATTTTTGCTTTGGTATTCGAAACATCTAATGTTTGTTCGGCTAACCATTGATATGCTGGCATAATAGAACCAGGAGTCATTGATCTTGGGTCTATCATGTGGTTATAATGCCATGAGTTAGGATATTTTCCTCCTTCACGCATTAAATCTGGACCAGTACGTTTAGAACCCCATAAAAATGGATGGTCATATACATACTCTCCTGCTTTTGAGTATTCGCCATAACGTTCTGTTTCGCTTCTAAACGGACGAATCATTTGTGAATGGCAACCAACACAACCTTCGCGTATGTATAAATCTCTTCCTTGTAATTCTAAAGGAGTATAAGGTTTTACACTTGTTATAGTTGGAATGTTTGATTTAATTAAGAAAGTAGGTATCATTTCAACAGCACCACCAATTAATATTACAATAATAGAAAGTATCATAAAAGTCATTGGTTTACGCTCTAAAGCTTTATGCCAGTATGAAGCGTGACCAGTTGGAGTATAATTTTTTTCTAGTGCTGGAGCTTCTGCATTTTCATTAGCAATTAAACTACCAGCAAGCATAGTTTTTACAATATTATAAACCATTACTAAAGTACCAACTAAAAATAAAGTACCTCCGAATGAACGCATTACATGAAGAGAAAGCACTTGTTTAGTTGTGTCAATAAATTCATATTTTAATTGACCAGCTTCTGTAAATTCTTTCCACATTAAACCTTGGGTAAATCCACTCCAATACATAGGAACAGTGTAAAATAAAATACCTAAAGTACCAATCCAGAAATGGAAGTTAGCCATTTTCTTAGAATGTAATTTTGTGTTATAAATTCTAGGAATTAACCAATATAAAATACCAAACGTCATAAAGCCATTCCATCCTAAAGCACCTACGTGTACGTGAGCAACAATCCAATCAGTAAAATGCGCAATTGCATTTACGTTTTTCAATGAAAGCATTGGACCTTCAAAAGTTGACATACCATAAGCAGTAACACCTACGGCAAAAAATTTCAATACTGGTTCATCTCTTACTTTATCCCAAGCACCACGTAAAGTCAATAAACCATTTATCATACCACCCCACGATGGAGCAATTAGCATTACTGAAAAAACTACACCTAACGATTGAGCCCAATCTGGTAATGAAGAATATAATAAATGATGTGGGCCAGCCCAAATGTATAAAAATATTAAAGTCCAGAAATGTAAAATAGATAGTTTGTATGAATAAACTGGTCTATCTACTGCTTTAGGTAAGTAATAATACATTAAACCTAAAAATGGAGTTGTTAAGAAAAATGCTACAGCATTATGTCCATACCACCATTGTACTAAAGCATCTTGAACACCTGCGTACCACGAGTAACTTTTAAACATAGAAACTGGTAACTCAAACGAATTTACCAAATGTAATACAGCAACTGTAACAAATGTGGCTATATAAAACCAAATTGCAACATACATGTGGCGTTCTCTACGTTTTAAAATAGTACCAAACATGTTCCAACCAAATACCACCCAAATAACTGTAATGGCAATATCTATTGGCCATTCTAATTCAGCATATTCTTTTGAAGTAGTAATACCTAATGGTAATGTAAGTGCAGCTGCAACTATAATTAATTGCCAACCCCAAAAGTGAATATTACTTAAAAGGTCACTGAACATTCTGGCTTTACATAAACGCTGAAGCGAATAGTAAACGCCCATAAAAATTGCATTTCCTACAAATGCAAAAATAATTGCATTGGTGTGTAGCGGACGAATCCTACCAAATGAAGTGTACTGATTTCCTAAATTGGCCGCGGGTTCATATAGCTGAATAGCTACAAGTAGGCCAACTAGCATTCCTACAATACCAAAAACCATGGTGGCAATGGCAAAGTTTCTAACGATTCGATTGTCGTATTGAAATTTTTCTGTTTGCATATAATGTGTGTTTATAAAGTGAACAAACATATACTTTTTACAAAACCATGACAACTAAAAAGGTCAAAATAATGCTTGAGAGATTTTAGAATAAATAGTGACCAATGTCAGTAATTCTAATTAGGGAAAGGGCAGTTGGAATTTGACCTCGTTGGTGTTCTCACCAATCGAATAAGGTGCGGTGAGGACACCGACCTTGGACAAAAAAGAAAAAATCATTTCGACTTCGCTCAATGTACGTGGTAGTTGAGCTTGTTGCTAATATCCATTGCCACGCCCTTTAGGGCGCGGAATAAAATAAAACACCAATTGGCTTTAGCCAAAACTTGTATTTAATAAAAAAGAATTTGGCTAAAGCCATTTGTTCCTAATCTCCCTATCCACGCCCTGAAGGGCGTGGCAATTGATTTAGCGATTCCAAAAAAAAATAATCTAAAGCTTAACTGTGTTGAAAAGGAATATTTGAAAGAATCCATTGCCACGCCCTTTAGGGCGTGGAATAAAATAAAACACCAATTGGCTTTAGCCAAAACTTGTATTTAATAAAGAAGTGTATTGCTCTTAACTAAATAAATGAAAAAAACTCCATAAAAAAAAGCCCAATTGAACTAGTTTCAATTGGGCTTTTTTTATATTATTACAAACCTAATATTTCCAATAAATCAGGTTTTTTGCTTAAAGCTATTACTGCTATGTCGGCATAATCAGTAAACCATTCATCTAAAATTGCAATAGCTTTGTCGCGCTCTTTAGTAGCCGTTTGTGCTTCGCCAGTTTCTTTTTGGCGTGAGTCATATAAATCGGAAATGGTTTTAAACTTAGCAGCCGATGCTGTTAAAATTTCACCAGTTTGACCGAATTTAGCCATGGCAATTACATACTCTGGCTTTGCCAATAAATTTTTATAAAAAGTGTTGGCTTGCGTTATCCAACCGGCTTGTGTTTTTTTTCGTTCGCCCAATGCTGCAATTTCGGCCAATACGCCCTTTTGGTTTCTAAAAGCCACATTAGCTATTTTTACATGTACTAAATATTCTTCGCCTGCTTCGGCTATAGCCTTGGTTAATTTTTCGGTAGCGGTGTATTGCTCTCCATACTCTTGTACTTGCTTTTTTTGTTTGTCTAAAGCAATTTCATAAAGTGCTTTTCCCTCTTCAATTTTACTTTGTGGGTAGCCATAAGCGGTTAAAATAGGGTCAATATCTTTTTGATTGCTATTATTTACAGCTACTTTAACGTGCAATAAATACTCGTCATCAGTTTGATAATAACTTTTGTTGTTTTTACTATCTTCTAATGGAGTTAAATCATTGTTTTTGTTTTCGTTATTTTCAATCATGTTTTTATATATTTATGTAAAGGCAAATAATTAAAATTTTCTACTTAAAAACAAGTCAAATTTTTTTTCTATCAATTTTTTTTTAAAACTACTCTGGAAATTGTAAAACCAATTACATTTTTTTAAAATAGCCGTTTGGTAATTGTAAAATGACTTTTTGGAACTAAAATGTCATTCCACGCTCATCGGAATGACGTTTTAGTTCCAAAATGCCACATTTTAGTTCATCGGAATGACTTTTTAGTTCCCAAAAGTAACATTTTAACTTCGCGGAATGATTTTTTAAACCGCAGAATGAGTTTAAAGTGCCGCGGAATGACATTTTAATTCCAAAAAGTCATATTTTAGTTAATCGGATTGAGTTTAAAGTTCCGCAGAATGGTTTTAAAATTCCAATGTAGTGTTTTAGTTTCGAAACACCTTGTTCTAGCTGTACATTGCTTCATTTAAGTTCCGTTCATTTATTTTATTTCTGAAACAATTCTGATACTTCATTTCATTTATACACAAAATTGAATTTTATTCTATTGTATAAAACTAAACATTTTTGAATATTGCGCAAACAAAAAAGTAAAAACATTAAACATTAATGTTTCAAAATTTTCAAACTAATGAACTACAAACCAATGATACAACTGTTAGGCTTTTTGCCTAAAGAGGGCACAAAAGGTATTTTTTATAAAAAATATACTTCTTGTAATAATTATTGTATGGAAGTTGATTTTGAAAATGATTCAATAAACTATGGTGATTTAATAAAAGCTGAAAGTAAAACTACTCAAAATTTTACACAAGCTGAAAATTGGGTAGTGTTAGAATGTGTAAATAGACTTTTAGAAAAAGGATATAAACCAGAAAATATAATACTTGAAAAAACATGGGGTGCTGGCCATGGAACTTCTGGTAGATTAGATATTTGTGTTACTCGTAACGATGGTTCAGAATATCTTTTAATTGAATGTAAAACATTAGGAAAAGAGTTTGATAAAGAATTTATTAGAATGAAAAAAGATGGTGGACAATTGTTTACCTATTTTAAGTTTAGTAACAAACCTGATATTATAATGCTTTATGCTTCTGAACTAAAAGGAAACGATATAGTTTATATAAACGAAATAGTAAAAATTGAAGACGAACACAGAACAGGTGATGTTAAAGATTTTTATGAAAAATGGAATAAATTAACAAAAGATAATGGCGTTTTCGATAGTTGGGTTTCACCATATTCATTTATCAGTAAAGCACTTACTCCAAAACTTTTAGAACCTATAAAACAAGAAGATAGTAGTTTTATTTTCAATCGTTTTTTAGAAATATTGAGGCATAATATTGTTTCAGATAAACCTAATGCTTTCAATAAAATATTTACTTTATTCCTTTGTAAAATATATGATGAAAAAGCAAATGAAGGAACTGAAAACGAATTAGGTTTTCAATGGATAGAAGGAGTAGATGATGATATTACATTTCAACTTCGATTAACTGATTTGTATAAGAATGGCATGTTTGAGTTTTTGGAAAAAAAAGTAACTGATTTTTCAGATGACGACTTTGAAACAAAGTATGCTTCTCTTTTCGGTAATGATGAAAACTTAAAAAAACTGCTAAAAAAAGACATAGCTAAACTAAGGTTAGAAAAAAACAATGAGTTTGCTATAAAAGAGGTTTACGATGAAAAATCATTTAAAGAAAATGCCAAAGTTGTAAAAGAAGTTGTTGAATTATTACAAGGTTTTAGAATTAGATACACTAAAAAACAACAGTATTTATCCGATTTTTTTGAATTGCTTTTAACTACTGGTTTAAAGCAGGAAAGTGGTCAGTTTTTTACTCCTGTTCCAATAGCTCAGTTTATTATTAGATGCTTACCAATTGATGTTTTAGTAGATAAAAAACTTAAAGAAGGGGATGTAAATAATTTACTACCTTATATAATGGATTATGCAGCAGGGAGTGGCCACTTCTTAACTGAAAGCATGCACATTGTTCAAAGTATTTTAGATAAAAAAGACAATAAAACTTTTTTACCAAGCATAGCAAAAAAAATTAGAAATTGGCAAGATGATCATTACGATTGGGCACTTCAATATGTGTATGGTATAGAAAAAGATTACCGTTTGGTAAAAGTGGGTAAAGTAGGTTGTTATTTACATGGCGATGGATTAGCTAATGTTATACACAGTGATGGTTTAGCCAATTTTAAACATTCAGATTATAAGCACAAATTAAATAATACAGATGTTGATTTTCCGCAAGAAAATAAACAATTTGATGTTATTACCTCAAACCCGCCTTATTCTGTTTCTGCCTTTAAAAATGCGGCAAGAGAATATTATAAAAATGAAGATTTTGAACTATATGATTACTTAACCGACAATAGTTCAGAAATAGAATGTTTATTTATAGAACGTACTAAACAACTTTTAAAAGATGGAGGAATAGCTGGTGTTATTTTACCAAGTTCTATATTAAGTAACACAGGTATTTACACCAAATCAAGAGAAATAATTTTAAAATATTTTGAAATTATAGCCATTGCCGAATTGGGAAGCAATACCTTTATGGCTACTGGAACTAATACAGTTACCTTGTTTTTAAGAAGGAAAAATAATTACGATAGTATTAACTTAAAAACAGCAGTAAATAAGTTTTTTACTAATTGGCAAGATGTTACCCTTAATGGAATAGAAAATCCTGTAAGCAAATATGTAAACCATGTTTGGGAAGGAATAACTTATAACGATTACCTTACTTTATTACAAAAAACACCCAATGAAACTATAACCAAGCACGAAATATTTATAGAATACCAAAAGAAAATAAAAGCTAAAAATAAAGCTGCTTTTTGGGATATATTGATTGAAAAAGAAAATGAAAAAATATTTTACTTTATAATAGCCTATCCTCAAAAAATAGTATTGGTTAAAAGTGGCGATAAAGATGCAGAAAAACGGTTTTTAGGTTACGAGTTTAGTAATAGGAGAGGTAGCGAAGGAATTCACCCTATTCAGCGAGGTAAAAACATAGAAGATTGTACCCAATTATTCGACCCTGAAAGTTTTGATAACCCTGCCAAAGCAAGTACATATATTTACGATGCTTTTCAAAACAAACATGATAGGCAAATAGATGAAGCCATGCAAAGCAATGTATCTCGCCATAATTTGGTAGATTTGTTAACTTTTGATAGGATTGATTTTGAAAAGAACATTTCACTTTCAGTAAAAAAAAAAGTAAAAATTGAAGAATTTTGGGGAACTAATAATCTTCAATTATTAGAAGAGATTGCTGAAATTAAAAAAGGAACTTCAATTACAAAAGAGAAAACAGTAAATGGAACAATACCTGTAATTGCTGGTGGTAAAGAACCCGCCTATTTTCATAACGAGTATAATCGAAAGAAAAATACAATTACTGTTAGTGCTTCGGGTGCATATGCTGGTTTTATAAATTATTTTGAAACTCCGATATTTGCATCGGATTGTAATACAATTATTTCAATAGACGAAAATAAAATTTCTACTAAATTGATTTATTTGTTTTTGAAATCAATTCAAAATGAAATATTTGGTTTACAACGAGGGCAGGCTCAACCTCACGTTTATGGTGATGATTTATCAAATGTAAAAATCCCAGTACCCCCAATAGACATTCAAAAAAAATTAGTTACAGAAATTGAAGTATTAGAAGTAAAGGAACAGAATGCAAAAGAGGAAGTTGAAAGATACAAAGAAACAATTGTTAAGTTATTCAATGAAGCAGTATCAAATGCAGATAAAACTATTCGATTAAGTGATGAAAATATTTTTCAAGTTTCTATTGGGAAAAGAGTACTAAAAAATGAGTTTATATTAAATGGTAAAATCCCTGTTTACAGTGCTAATGTTATTGAACCATTTGGAAATATTGATAAATTATTAATTGAAGATTTTAGCAAAGCCTCTATTTTATGGGGAATTGATGGTGATTGGATGGTGAATTATATTCCTAAAGATTATCCATTTTATCCAACTGACCATTGCGGTATTTTAAGAGTAAAAGATAACTCGATAGATGAAAAATATTTAGCATTTATTTTGGAGAAAGAAGGTAAAGCATTTGAATTTTCTAGAACAAAAAGGGCTTCAATTGATAGAATACAAGGTATAAAAATACCAGTTCCTTCACTTTCAGAACAACAAAAAATTGGATCAGTCAAAAAAGTTGGGGAGGAAAAAAAAAGAGTTAAGTTTGAGGAATAAAAAATATAGTTATCGAGACCACATTTTACAA
>Ga0247839_1004671_pt1 | contig 17307 bp, 16 predicted proteins | sample LaCruzMarch2015__6_FD_192405 | JGI IMG/M metagenome (GOLD analysis project Ga0247839, IMG submission 192405) | Freshwater microbial communities from meromictic Lake La Cruz, Castile-La Mancha, Spain - LaCruzMarch2015_16m | ecosystem: Environmental > Aquatic > Freshwater > Lake | place: Spain... | reverse complement strand
AGTTTAGTTTAGGTTTCTAAAACAACAAATGCGGTTGCATATTCTTTGATGTGCGAGAGTGTAAGCTGGATGTTGCTGATGTGGTTTTCTGTGACGAAATCAAGCGCTTTGCCGTGCAGGATCAGGCTGGGTTTTCCCATCTCGTCGTTGGTGACTTCGATGTCGTGAAAGGTGATGCCGAGCCGCCAGCCGATGCCGATGGCTTTCATAAAGGCTTCTTTGGCGGCGAAGCGGGCTGCATAATTCTGATGCTTATAACGTTTGGTTTCGCAATAGGCGATTTCGCCGGCGCTGAAGATCTTCTCCGCGAAGGCCGGTCCTTTGCTGACGAGATTCCCGACGCGCTCTACTTCGATGATGTCTGTTCCTATACCGTAGATCAAGGGTTTGGGTTATGAAAGTTACAAATTGAGGAATTGGAAGTAAAAGTATAAAAATCTCCGGGCCGATTGACGGACAGCAGCATTTTTTAATGGGGCTTGATGTTTCTGAATGGAGGTTTTAAAAATGAAACACATAGGTCACAAAGAGTATATTTATTATACCCTATATCCTATGTGTCTATGTATAATACTCTGTGTCCTATGTGTTAAATCCCCGCGCCCTATAAAATCCCCTAACCCAATGTAAAACCCAAGCACAAAACACCGATCTTTGAATAATTCCATCTGCTAGCATCCTCAAGCCGTTAAACTCTGATTTTTGCGTTGAAATAGCTGAAAAAACGTATAGAAAAAAAGAATTTCCTACAATCACTAAACTCCCTAAAATGACAAAAGTTGCAGTATTTTTCCTCTTAACATTTACCCTATTCCAGGCCCATGCCCAGAATTACCAGCTAAGCTTTTCTGCTACAGGTGCCGGCACAATCCTTGACTCAGTAAAAGTCGAAAACCTTACTCAATCGACCTCCCTCAGCATCGGAGGCAATGATTTACTAAACCTGTCTCCGAATGTCGGAATTCCGGATCTGACAAGCAATCAACCATCCAATCTGACAGTTTTTCCCAAACCCGGAAATGGATTTTTTACAATCGATTTTGTCGCTATTTCTTCCGGCGAAGCATGCTTTTCTTTGTATGATTTAAGTGGCAGAATTGTATTCCGAAAAACAGAGAATTTGGTGCAGGGACATCACCATTTCAGCCTCGATGGAATTGGCAGTGGAACCTATTTGTTAAAAGTTGTTTCAGACAAATATTCCACCACAACAAAAATCATCAGCAACAATACTTCCGTTGGAATAATTTCCATGAAATACCTGTCAACAATGCCTGATCATGCAGGAAGAAATCCAAACTCAATAAAATCCCTCATCGACATGCAATACAATACCGGAGATTTACTGAAAATGACAGGGAAATCCGGAATCTACAAAACAATCGTAATGCTTGTTGCAGGCCAGGATCAGGATGTTGTTTTTGATTTTATGGCCTGCACTGATGCAGACAATAACCATTACCCAGTTGTTGTTATCGGCACACAAATCTGGATGGCAGAAAACCTCAAAACAACGAAATATCAGAATGGGGATTCTGTCCCGAATGTCAGCGATAACATGGCCTGGCAAAACCTTAGTAGTGGCGCCTATTGCAATTATTTAAATGTTGGAACTTATGCCGCAATTTTTGGTAAATTGTACAATTGGCATGTCGTTAGTGATGTCAGAAATATCGCACCTCCGGGCTGGCATGTGCCAACCAATGATGAATTCAATATTTTAACAACTTATCTGGGTGGTTTAAATGATGCAGGCGGGAAATTGAAAGAGACAGGTACAACGCATTGGTTAAGTCCGAATCCGGGTGCTACCAACGAGTCCGGCTTTACTGCCCTGCCGGCAGGTTTTCGCGCGAGTTCAAGTACATATTATTACATGGGCAGTACAGGGATGTTGTGGAGTTCTTCGGAATATATTCCGGGTGTACCAAAGGCAATGGTTATCGGGTATGACAGCAACCTCGTCCTCATGAATACCGGCTCAGCCGGCGATGCCTGCACGATTCGCTGTGTTAAGGATTAGAACAATGAGTGATATTCTGCTATTTGTTAGGAATGTAAATTTGCTAGTATGATTTTCAATCAGTGGTACGTAGTGCTGGAATCAAAAGACGTAAAGATATTCATTACTAGATGGTCGTTGTTTTCTTGTGATTTTTAGTTGAGGTCCCGGTCCTTGCTCATGTTTAGCTTGTTCATCCCCTTCAGGGCTGGGCAGACTACTGGTCTGCGCTACCGTGGGCTGCACCCACGGTTATTGATATTAAGCCACTTCGTGGCTTCTGTAAAACAGACTTTAAAGCTCCGAAGGACCTTGATTTTAATAAAGTGGATGTTACCCACAGTTGTTCAGTAAATTCCGTCCCCTCCCTTTCTTCCGTGTCAAAGTCGTGTAATTAATAGATCCCTGCCGATTGACCCGCTCAGTCCCATCAAATGTATTTTGTATCTTTGTCAGACAAATTGACAAAGCATACATAACCCCAAAAAAGATGGAAAAAATATTTAGTCTTTGGTTGCTGTCTTTTTTTATCTCACATACAGCGGTTCAATGTGATGCACAAAATACAATTCAACACAATGAAAAATATTTGATCGTGCTTGATGTTCAGGAATGTTATACAAAGAATTTAAGCACTGGCAGTGACCTTATTCCTGCTCTTTCCGCAATCAATAATCTTAGTAAAATCACTGATTCTGATAAAATCATATATGTCAGAACCCTGCCAAAAGCCATCACATTTTCTTCCTGGAAATTCAGCATCGACACCCTGCCTGGCGTGGAATATGACAAACGATTAATTGTAAAAAATACCAAAGAATATATCAAAGAAAGTGGTGATGCATTTGACGTAACAGAACTGCTTTCTTATTTGCAACAACAGCAGGTTAAGGATGTCATCATCACAGGATTATTGGCAGAAAAATGTGTCTATAATACTGTAATTGGTGGGATAAAGCATGGATTTAATATCTTTGTTTATACTGATGGAATTATCGGAAAAAATCCTGAAAGTAAAAATAAGGTGCTCAAAAAAATGATAGAAAAGGGAGCTAATTATTTTCTTTATTAAGCTAATTATATTAGGCTATATTCACACCCATAATTCATGAAAATTCTGACATTAAATACACGCAAAGTAGAAATTCTGGTATATGCACTTATCTGGATGCTGGTATTTTCTGTCTTGCTATTTTCTGAGCGTGATTTTAACAATCTGAATCGCCACCGCCTCCTGAATGAGTGGATACATCTGCTGGGTTGCCTGGTCGTTTTTATTGTGAATGTCTACTATTTGGTCCCCCAATTGCTTTTCAAAAAAAAATACCTTGCTTATTTTTCAGCCATACTAACCGCTATTTTATTGGTTACAGGAATCGGCATCCTGATGAATGTCAACGGACCTCACAATGAAATCATCCGCCAGGGTTTTGATCATGGACCCAGCATCAATGCCCACAAGCCTCTTTTTGCTGTAGTGGTCGATAATGTCATCCTGATCTTATTAATTGTGGGTGCCGGAACTGCTTCCAAATTGGTGACGAAATGGCTGAGTGAAGAGAAGCTCAGGAAGGACATCGAGAAGGAACAACTGATCACCAGCCTTGCCTTGCTGCGCCACCAGGTCAGTCCACATTTCTTTATGAATACGCTTAACAACATCCATGCACTCATCGACATCAATACCGAAGATGCCAAGGACAGCATCATCCGCATGTCTACCCTGATGCGCTATTTGTTGTATGATTCTGCCCAGGCGAACATTAAACTGCGGAAGGAGATCGAATTTATCAATAGCTTTGTTGCCCTGATGAAGCTAAGGTTTTCTGATAAAGTCGACATAACCGTGGTGGTTCCTGAACAGATTCCTGAAGTTCAGATTCCGCCGATGTTGTTTATTTCTTTCCTGGAAAATGCATTCAAGCACGGGATCAGCTACCAGGCAAAATCTTTTGTCTATTTCGAGATCGGGTTGATTGGAAAAACTTTGCGTTGTGTCATCCGAAACAGCAAGCATCAGCAGGAAGCCTCCCCCTATGGTGAGTATTCCGGCATTGGCCTGGAAAACATTAAAAAGAGTCTGGCCCTTTTGTATGAAGAAAACTATCAGCTGACAATCACGGATGGAGCCCACGATTTTGAAGTTGACTTAAGCATCCCCATATGAAAATCAGGTGCATTGCCATCGATGATGAGCCATTGGCCCTGAAACAAATCGGAGCCTACATCCAGAATACGCCTTTTCTGGAATTGGTAGCCGAATGTCAGAGCGCATTTGAATGCATGGAGGTCTTGCGCGACAATACTGTCCAGTTAATGTTCATCGACATCAGCATGCCCGACCTGAGTGGGATGGAGTTCGTACAATCCATGACAGACAAACCCTATGTCGTTTTTATCACTGCCTATAGTGAATATGCTTTGGAAGGATTCCAGGTCGATGCCGTGGATTATCTTTTAAAGCCGATCAGTTACACCAGTTTTCTGAAGGCTGCCTACAAAGTGAAAAACCTCATCGATCTGACCAGAGGCTTCAAAGCGGAATCCATCAAAACTACGAACTCGCATTTGTTTGTGAAGTCAGAATATAAACTTTTGCGCATCGAGCTTGACGACATCAAGTACATAGAAAGCATGCATGAATATATCAGGATTCACCTGCTTAGCGACAAGCCTGTGATGACCCTGCTCAGCATGAAAGCCATAGAAGAGCAGCTGCCGGCCGACAAATTCATGCGGATCCACAGATCTTATATCGTAAGTCTGGATAAGATTAAGGTCATCGAAAGGAACCGCATCGTATTCGACTGGAATGTTTACCTGCCGGTCAGTGATCAGTACAAAGACAAGTTCCAGGAATTTATCGACAGGAATTTTATTTAGGCTGAAGGCAGGTTTTATTTACCAATAGTTTTACTTTCAAGGTAAAGGCATCAGGGGCATGTTTAAGATCCTCCAAAGAAAACGATGCCGAGCAGGAGTCCGGTACCGAGTCCGCCTGCCCCGAACAACCAGTTTTTCAGTCTTGTATTTTTGCTTTTTCTGGCCAGGGTTTTCTGGGTGTCCTCCAGGTTTTTGTTGGCCTGCGCCAGTGCGAGTTTTGCCTTTTCCAGGTTTAGGTTGACGTCCTGCATATAGGCGATGCTGGCATGGTTGCCTTTCGACAGTTCGTCCGACATGAGGGCGTATTTGTCCATGAGCAGGCCATAGTTCTCGGTACAGCTTTTGAGTGATTGCTCGTATTGGCTGACCAGCTTCAGGCTTTCATCCGGATCTTTTTTGAGGACATAGTCCATTGCTTTTGTCATGAGTTGATAGCGGGTTTTGTTCATGAGCCAGACTGTGTCGCAGCCAATTTTGATGACATCATTATAATAGGCCGGCATGGCCGGGGCTGTTCCCAGGCAGGAGGAGAGCTGGAATTCGCGGATGCGGGCTTCGTTTTGCTGTGCCCGGCCCGCCAGAAAACTGGTCATCAAGGCAAGAAGGACAAAGAATGAAAAAAGTTTGGACGAAGGACTTGATAAAGAAGTCATAGTTAAGTTATGTGAAATGGTGAAGGGTAGACCATGGATTTCTGTCAGGGTTGTATCATTTGGCAAAGGCCACAGGTTTTAAAGCGCTTTCAATTCTGCCTGGAGCCTGAGCAGTTCTTCTTTTTCTTTGATCAGCTTCGCTTTGGTGCCGGCCAGGTTTGCCCCGGTGGCCTTCTGTCCCTTTCGGAAGGCTTTGTCGTTGTCGCGGATTTCTTTGTCCCAGCGCTGCAATCGCGCCATGCTGGTGTCCATTCTGAGGATGGCCTGGTCGACTTTGGCCTGGGTGGTGTCAAGCAGGAGGCTGATCTCGTCGAGTTGCTGCTGAACTCCTTCGATCTGTTCTATGGCTTTCTCATGGCGCTGGCCCGGATACCAAAACGTAAATGCCAGACTTCCAATCGCTAAGGCGATGCTTGAGGCTGCGAAAAACAGGAGGACTTTGCTTTTCATATATATCAGAAATTGAATTATAAAGGTATGTAGAAAAAAAATATGGGGAAATCCTATCATTTTCCTATCTTTGCCACCTGAAATTTTGTGAAAAAAATCAATGAAGCACTTGTCTGTCAAACATTTAACACTCATTCTCTTGTTTCTTTTCCAGGGGATTTGCTTTGCTTTCGCCTCAGAAGAACCCGTCAAAACAGAGAAGAAAGAAGGCGCATTCAATGCCGGAGAGATGATAATCGAGCATATCGTCGATGCGCATGAGTGGCATATCATGGAGATTGGTGAGCATGCAGTGACTGTTCCACTTCCCATTATATTATGGAGTGATGGCAAACTGAATATGTTCATGTCTTCTGAATTCCATCATGGAGAATCTTCTTACAATGGCTTTAAACTGGAGAAAGAAGGAAAGAACAAAGGGAAGATCGTAAAGGTCGTTGAAGGCAGCATGGAAGCCGACCCCAATGCGCCACTGCCCATGGATTTCTCGATTACCAAGCTCGTTGTTTCTTTGTTTATCAGCCTTTTCCTTTTGTGTTTTGTCTTTATTTCGATAGCCCGTCGTTACCAGAAGCGCAGTCATGAGGCACCCAAAGGCTTACAGTCTTTGCTGGAGCCCCTGATTTTGTTTATCCGTGACGACATCGCCATTCCTGCCATCGGCCATCATAAGTATAAAAGGTATATGCCTTTCTTGCTGACTTTGTTTTTCTTTATCTTCTTCAACAACCTGATGGGCTTGATTCCCTTCTTCCCGGGTGGTGCCAACCTTACCGGTAATATCTCCATTACCCTGGTGCTTGCGGTTTTCACCTTCCTGATTACGACTTTCAGCGGCAACAAAGCCTATTGGGTTCACATTGTCAATGCGCCCGGCGTTCCCTGGTGGCTGAAATTCCCTGTGCCACTCATGCCCATCGTTGAGCTCATCGGCGTATTTACCAAGCCCTTTGTGTTGATGGTTCGTCTTTTTGCGAACATCACTGCCGGTCACATCATCATGCTTGGCTTTATCAGTCTGATCTTTATCTTCGGACAGATGTATGCCGCCCTGGGGTATGGTGTCTCCATTGTTTCTGTTGCCTTTGCCTTGTTCATGAACTTCCTGGAACTCCTGGTTGCCTTCATACAAGCCTATGTATTTACCTTGTTATCAGCAATTTATTTCGGGATGGCCACCGAAGAACACAGCCATGCCGAACATTAATATTTCAAAGATTTTATTCAATAATTAATCAACCTCAAATCACATCATTATGTCTCTATTATCTGTTTTATTGCAAGCAGCCGCTGATCTGACTCCTATCGCCAAGATGGGTGCCGGTATTGGCGCAGGGATCGCAGCCATTGGTGCTGGTGTTGGTATTGGAAACATCGGCCGTGGTGCTGTTGAATCCATTGCTCGTCAGCCGGAAGCTGTTGGTGACATTCGTTCAAACATGATTGTTGCTGCAGCGCTTATCGAAGGTGTTGCTTTCTTTGCCATCGTGGTCTGTCTGCTCGTTGTTTTCCTCTAAAAAAACGGGCAAATTCTGAGCCATATTCCTGCGGTAGGCAGGGATATGGTTCTTTTAAACCTTTTTAAGTAAAACACTATGGAATTAGTTAGCCCGGGTATAGGATTGATTTTCTGGATGACGCTTTCTTTCGGGATTGTGCTCTTCCTCCTCGCTAAATTTGCCTGGAAACCCATTATGCAGGCTTTGCATGATCGCGAGAATCACATTGATGAGGCTTTGCATGCAGCAGGACTGGCCCGCCAGGAAATGGAAGCGATGAAGTTCTCCAATGAGCAGATGATGCGCCAGGCCAAAGACGAGCGTGATGCACTCCTTCGCGAAACCCGTAAGATCACTGAGGGGATCAAAGAAGAAGCCAGGACACAGGCACAGCAGGAATACAACCGTATCCTCGATTCGGCCAGGACCCACATCGAGCTCGAGAAAATGGCTGCCATCACGGATCTGAAGAACCAGCTCGGACATTTGTCGATCGAAATCGCTGAGAAAATCCTCAGAGAACAGATGGCGAAAAGCGGTGAACAGGAAGCATTTATTAAAAATCTCCTTGACGAGGTAGAGTTTAAGAAATAAACCATGAAGCAATCAAAGGTTGGCATACGTTATGCTAAGGCTCTTTTTGATCTGACCCTGGAGCAGAATACCCTGGAGCAGGCGCTTCAGGACATGATGCTGATCCTCGACGTCTACAAGGAGAACCGCGAATTGCGTCTGTTCCTCGACAGCCCCATCATTAACCCTGCAAAAAAGGTGGCCACACTACAGGAGATATTTGGCAACAAAGTCGGTGAGACTGTCATTGCCTTTGTCACCATCCTGGCCCGTAAACGCAGGGAGACTGCCCTGGACGACATCGCCAGAGAGTACATCCACCTGTACAAGGAACACAAAAACATCAAGGAAGTGGTGCTGCGTTCAGCCATCGCCCTGGATGAAACCACCAAAACCAGGATGGCTGCTATAATCAAACAAAGAACCGGCTATATCGCCGAATTCTTAGAAGAAATTGACCCTTCCCTCATCGGAGGGTTTGTCCTGAAAATGGACGATATGACTTTCGACTCCACCATCTCCCGTGAGTTAAAACGCCTGGAGCTGGAGTTCAGAGACAATGTTTATATTGGTAAGATAACATCACATTAAATAGATAGAAATGGCAGACATTAAACCTGCAGAAGTATCCGCGATTTTACGCCAGCAATTGGCCGGCTTTAAAACCGAAGCCGATCTTTTCGAAACCGGTACCGTACTCCAGGTGGGAGACGGAATCGCCCGTATTTACGGTTTATCCAACGTAGAATCCGGCGAGCTTGTCGAATTTGACAAAGGAGGCCTGAAAGGCATCGTGATGAACCTCGAGGAAGACAACGTCGGTGTTGTACTCCTCGGTGCTTCCAGCAATATCAAAGAAGGTGACGTGGTACGCCGTACCCGCCGCATCAGCTCGCTGATGGTCGGTGAAGGCATGCTCGGCAGGGTCATGAATACCCTGGGTGAACCCATCGACGGCAAAGGCCCGATTGAAGGCAAGACCTACGAAATGCCACTGGAGCGCAAAGCCCCGGGCGTTATCTACCGTCAGCCTGTTAACGAGCCACTGCAGACCGGTATCAAGGCCATCGATGCCATGATCCCGATTGGACGTGGACAGCGTGAGCTCATCATCGGCGACCGTCAAACCGGGAAATCAGCCATCGCCATCGACACCATCATCAACCAGAAGTCATTCTATGATGCCGGAAATCCTGTCTTTTGTATCTATGTTGCCATCGGTCAGAAAGGTTCTACTGTTGTCAACTTTGTAAAGACTTTGGAAGAAAATGGCGCCATGGATTATACTGTCGTCATCTCTGCCACCGCATCAGATCCTGCTGCAATGCAGTTCTATGCGCCTTTCGCCGGTGCTGCCATCGGTGAATTCTTCAGAGATACCGGACGTCCTGCACTCATCATCTTCGATGACCTCAGCAAACAAGCTGTGGCTTACCGCGAAGTCTGTCTGCTGCTGCGTCGCCCACCCGGACGTGAAGCCTATCCCGGTGACGTCTTCTACCTGCACAGCCGCCTGTTGGAAAGAGCCGCCAAGGTCATCAAATCCGACAAAATTGCTGCCCAGATGAACGACCTCCCGGATTCTATCCGCCACATGGTGAAAGGTGGAGGCTCATTGACAGCCCTTCCCATCATCGAGACACAAGCCGGCGACGTCAGTGCGTATATCCCGACCAATGTGATCTCCATCACCGATGGTCAGATCTTCCTTGAATCCAACCTTTTCAATGCAGGTATCCGTCCTGCTATCAACGTAGGTATTTCTGTATCCCGCGTCGGTGGTAATGCACAGATCAAATCCATGAAAAAGGTGGCCGGTACCTTGAAACTCGACCAGGCTCAGTTCCGTGAGTTGGAGGCCTTCTCTAAATTCGGTTCCGACCTCGATGCTTCTACCAAAGCTACCCTCGACAAAGGCGCCAGGAACGTTGAAATCCTGAAACAGCCACAATATTCACCAATGACTGTAGAACAGCAAGTTGCAATTTTGTTCTGTGGTACCAAAGGCTTTCTGCAGAAGGTGCCAATCAACAAAGTCATCGACTTCCAGACTGAGTTTTTGGCACACCTTTCCGATCTCCACAAAACAGACGTTCTGGAGCCACTGAAAAGAGGTGACCTTTCTGATGAGGCTGTACGCATCATGACAGAAGAAGCTACCAGGATCGCCAAACGTTACGAGAAGTAATCCCTAAAAACCAAGCACGATGGCGAGTCTGAAAGAAGTCAGGATCCGGATAGCATCCATTAAGTCAACCCAGCAAATCACCAGTGCCATGAAAATGGTGGCTGCCTCGAAATTGCGCCGGGCACAGAATGCTATTGTGGGCCTCAGACCTTACGCAACCAAATTGCAGGCCATGATGGGCGACCTGAGTGCTTCTGCCGGAGAGACCGCTTCTGCTATCTATGCAGAAGAAAGAAAAGTCGAAAAAGTATTGCTCGTCCTGGTGTCTTCCAACCGCGGACTTTGCGGCGGTTTTAATGCCAATGTTATCAAAAAGGCGAACGAACTGGTGCATGGTCAATATGCTGAACAACATGCGCAGGGGAAACTGGAGATCATGGCTATCGGCAAAAAAGCGGCAGAATATTTCGCCAGACGGAAATTCATCAGTGCAGGCATTTACAACGAGATTTTTGACAATCTGAAGTTTGAAAATGTGGCAGTGGTCGCTGAGAAGATTATGAAAGACTTTGCCAACAAGAAATACGACAGGGTCGACATCGTCTACAACCGTTTTAAAAATGCAGCTGTCCAGCAGTTGCAAGTGGAGCAGTTCTTGCCACTGGCACCCCAGCAAGCTACCAAACAACCGCTGATGCGGGCTGATTATATCTTCGAACCCAGTCAGGAGGAGATCCTGGATGACTTGATCCCACGTTCACTGAAAATCCAGCTATACAAGGCAGTTCTTGATTCTTATGCTTCTGAGCATGGTGCCCGTATGACAGCGATGCACAAAGCTACTGACAATGCCGGCGACATCCTCAGGGATCTGAAGCTGATGTACAACAAGGCAAGACAGGCTGCAATTACCAATGAGATTCTGGAGATTGTGAGTGGGGCGGAGGCTTTGAAAGGGTAGAGGTTTGCAGGTTGGAGGGCGCGGAGTGTTTTTTTGGAGCGCAGAGGTTTGTGGAGGCTGCGCCTGGCGCTGAGGTACGCAGAGGTGATTTTTGCTGGGAGTTGTGGCGCTTTTTAACATGATATTTGTTTGTAGATGAGGGCTTTAGGAGTAAGGCTGTTTTGGGTATAAAGTGGTTTTAGCTTTAGCAAAGAAACTATTTCCATCATACTTCCTTGTATCTTCCCGGGAATTTCCGAAATTTACCCAATCTTGTTTCCTAATCTATGTTTTTGTCTTTATGAGAAAGATACTGATCCTTCTTTGCTTTAGCTTTTTTTCGTGGGCATTCACCAATGCACAAACTGTTATTGACCACCTGGAACCGCCAAACTGGTGGGTGGGGATGAAAGAATCCTCCCTACAGTTGATGGTGCATGGCAAAGGCATTGGCAAAGCCACTGTGGAAGCGGTCTACCCGGGGCTTACGATTCAGAAATACCAGGCTTCAGGCGACAATTACCTTTTTGTCGATTTGGATATCAGCAAAGAAGCCAAAGCCGGAAAATTTGACTTGCGGTTTATGGTTGGCAAAAAGCTTTTGGCAACGTATGCCTATGAGCTGAAAAGCCGTACTGCGGGTTCTGCAATTCGCCAGGGCTTTAACACTGCTGATGCTATCTATCTCCTTATGCCTGATCGTTTTGCAAATGGGGATCCCACCAACGATAACATGCCCGGCATGCTGGAAAAGGCTGACAGAAACAACAAAGATGGACGACATGGGGGGGACTTGCAGGGGGTTAAAAACAACTTACCCTATTTGAAGAAAATCGGGATGACTGCGTTATGGATGACGCCCCTGCTTGAAAACAACATGCCCAAAGCTTCTTACCATGGATATGCCTGTACTGACTACTACAAAATTGATCCGCGTTATGGCAGCAATGCAAGTTATTGTGAATTTGTAGCTGAGGCACATAAAAACGGCATCAAAGTAATTATGGACATGGTGTTTAACCACTTTGGTTCTAAGCATTGGTGGATGAGTGACCTGCCGGCACAGGACTGGCTTCACCAATGGCCTGAATTTACACGATCAAACTACAGGGCCGGGGTGATCACCGATCCGCACCAGTCAGTGTATGACAGAAAAAAAATGTTGAATGGTTGGTTCGATAACACCATGCCAGATTTTGATCAAACCAATCCATATGTAGCCAAGTACCTGATTCAAAATAGTATATGGTGGGTAGAGTATGCCAGACTGGATGGAATCCGCCAGGATACTTATCCTTATGCAGACAAAGATTTTATGGCTTTGTGGATGAAAAGAGTGTTACAGGAATACCCTAACCTTAAGGTTGTTGGCGAGGCCTGGCTCAATACAGCTTCTCAGGTTGCTTACTGGCAGGAAGGGACTGCCAACAAAGATAATTTCCGATCAAACCTGACCAATGTCTTTGATTTCCCCTTGATGTTTGCCATCCAAAAGGCTTTCTCGGAGCCTGAAGGCTGGGCAAGTGGCATGGCAGGTTTGTACGACATCCTCAGTCAGGATTTCTTGTATGGGGATTTAAACCGCCTTGTGACATTTACCGACAACCACGACATCGACAGGATGGCATCAGTTTTGAAATCTACCGAAAATGTTAAACTTGCACTCGCTTTTCTATGTACAACACGCGGAATACCAATGTTTTATTATGGGACTGAAATAATGATGCCGGGAATGAAGAACGATGGTGATGGCAATATCCGTTGTGATTTTCCAGGGGGATGGCAAGGCGACACTATGAATGTATTCCAGGGGGCTAAACTCAGTACTGAACAAAAGGAGGTTTCTGCTTACCTCAGCACATTACTGAATTGGCGTAAAGGAAACAGGGCGGTACAGGATGGCAGGCTGGTGCATTATATTCCCGAGCAGGGAATGTATGTCTATTTCCGCTCACTGGGTGCAGCGCATGTCATGGTGATCCTCAACAACAATACAACGAGCAAATCACTGGAAAGCCTGCGTTACAAGGAAGACCTCAAAGGTTTCACGACTGCGAAGGATGTTATGAGTGGTGCCATGCTGAATGATCTCAACAGTATTTCTGTTCCTGCGAAATCCGCCCGAATCTTAGAACTCGCCCCCTGATGAAAAAAATCCCGCATTTGATCTTTGCCCTGTTGTTCCTGGCAGGTTTTGTCACACAAGTGCAAGCCCAATCTGCTTCCCCTGCCTCAGGATCGGGGCAGGACAATAAAAGACAGCTAGTCAGAACCTTACAAGGTGTTGTTTCCCTGAAAAACGGATGGAAGCTGAAGACCGAGCAGGGATATGTCTGGATTAAACCCTATGACAAACGCATTGTTGAGCTAAGCTTCTCGGAGCAGGACCTTGAAAAAGGAGATTCTTCCCACGCTGTTATTATGAAACCGGAGGTGGTTGTCATGAAAACAGAGAAAGTGGCTAATGGTTATCGTCTCATCGCCGGAGATCTGCAAATCTTTGCCCGCAACAAGCCTTTCCAGCTCAGTTATATCTTTAAAAAAGACACGATTTTGGCTGAGGAATCCGGATTTTTCACAGGATCGGAAGGCAATGGCGTACGCTTTAAACTCAGCAAAGATGAAAAGATCTACGGTCTGGGAGAGCGATCCACACCACTTGACAGAAGATCGTATCGACTGCCATTGTATAACCAGCCTAACTATGGTTATGAAGTGGGTGCTACCAGTTTGAATTATTCGGTCCCTATGGTCCTGTCATCTAAGAAATATGCCCTGCTGTATGACAATCCACAGAAAGGCTATGCTGATATCGGAAAGGAAGACAAAGATGTAATGGAGTGGAATACGATTGGCGGCACAGCCCGTTATTTCATGATGGCGGCTGCTGATTTTCCGGAATTGATGAAGCAGTATACCAGGCTTACAGGTCGGCAGGACCTGCCTCCCCGTTGGGCCTTTGGCAACCTCATGTCGAGAATGGCCTACCGCAACCAGAAAGAAGCTGACAGCATCGTAAGCCTGATGCAAAAGAAGAATTTTCCCATCGATGCCATCATCCTCGACTTTTACTGGTTCGGGGATTCTATCCTGGGGCATTTGGGGACCTTAGACTGGTACAAGCCGGCCTGGCCTGATCCGGAAGGCATGATCAGGAAATTCAAAGGCCAGGGTGTGAAAACCATCCTGATCACTGAACCCTATGTGATTGACTCCATGGCCAATTTCAAAGTGGGTGTCGAAAAAGGCATTTTTGCCACCGACAGTCTTGGGAAAACGTATGTGAATCATAAATTCTACTTTGGTCCGGGCGGTCTCATTGATATTTTTAAACCGGTGGCCAAGGAGTGGTTCTGGGAGAAGTACAAGAAACAAATCGACATCGGGGTAGCTGCCTGGTGGGGCGATCTGGGTGAGCCGGAGAGTCATCAGCCTGATATGTACCACGTTACAGGTAAAGCCGATGAGGTTCATAACATCTATGGCCACTATTGGGACCGGATGCTGTATGAGAAATATGCACAGTTTTATCCCAACACACGGCTTTTCCATTTGCAACGATCCGGATTTGCAGGATCACAGCGTTATTCTGCTTTTCCCTGGACCGGCGATGTTTCACGCAGCTGGGGTGGCTTGCAGGCCCAGCTCCCAATTTTGCTGAGCATGGGCATGAATGGCCTGGGATACATACATTCAGATGCCGGAGGATTTGCCATCGGCCTGAAAGATGAGGAGTTGTATACCCGCTGGTTGCAGTTTTCTACATTTACACCAATTTTGCGGCCCCATGGTTCTAATGTTCCCAGTGAACCAGTCTTTTACACTGAGAAGACACAGGATATCGTGCGGAAATACATGCAGTTACGCTATGCGATGCTTCCCTACAATTATTCCCTGGCCTGGGAGAACGCCAGCACAGGAGCACCCCTGATGCGGCCTATGTTTTATTATGGAAAGGACAGCACCTCTGCCAAAATTCAGGATCAGTATTTCTGGGGAGAAAACATCCTCGTAGCTCCGATCCTCGAAAAGGGAATTCAAAGCAGAAAACTGTGGTTGCCTGCCGGGGATTGGTATGAGTTTGGTTCAGGAGAACGCATGGAAAGCGGGAAATGGCTTGATTATAAGGTAGTTCCGGAAGAAATTCCCTTGTTTGTGAAGGCTGGAGCATTTATCCCGATGACAGAGCCACTCAGCACTACAGACAAATATACCTCCGATAATTTTACCGTATATTACTATCCTTCAAAGAGTTCCTCTTTCACCCAATTTGAAGATGATGGAAAAGACAAGCTTTCGATTAGCGGGAAGCAGTATGAGCTGATTCGCTATACAGGCAGGACCGGTGGGGGTAAGACACTGATCGACATCAGCAAAACCGGGACTTGGCCCGGCATGCCCGAAAGCCGTTCCATGAAGTTAAAAGTCCTGCTGAAAGGCCCATTTGTAGCCATCAGGCTGAATGGCAACTCTTTGCATAAAATCACAAAAGAAGGTCCACAGGGATTTCTTGTCAAAGGAAATTATGTTGAAATCCGCTTTCAGTGGAAGGGACAGCCCATCAAAATTGAGATCCTGGACAAATAATAGAGAACCGATATTCATTAAAAAAATTACCTACAATGGCATCAATCAAGAAGTTAATCACGTTCGTAACAGGAATTCCACTCCTTTTTTCAGGTTTTTTCGTCCTTGGCGCAGAAAAGCCTGTCACTCCCAATTATCCTGATTGGGCAAAAAATGCTGTTATTTATGAGGTCAATATTCGTCAGCATACCACTGAAGGGACATTCAAAGCCCTGGAGAAAGATCTCCCCCGTTTAAAGGAACTTGGTGTGGATATTTTGTGGCTTATGCCGGTTCATCCCATTGGTGAGAAAAACAGAAAAGGCAGGCTGGGCAGTTATTATGCCGTGAAGGACTATAAGGGCATCAACCAGGATTATGGCACCGACAAAGATTTCGATTCCTTTATGAAGAGTGCACACAAAGCAGGCCTTAAGGTTATCCTCGACTGGGTGGCCAACCACAGCGCCTGGGACAACCCCTGGATGACTCTACATCCTGAATGGTATCAGAAAGATGCTGCCGGGAAATTTGTTTCACCCTACGACTGGACGGATGTCGTCTCTCTTGATTATCATGTTCCGGCCATGCGGCTTGCCATGATAGAATCGATGCAGTATTGGATCGAAAAATTTGATGTTGACGGATTCAGGTGTGATGTTGCCGGATTGGTGCCCGTTGATTTCTGGGAACAGGCCAGGACTGAGCTTCAGAAGAAAAAACCCCTGTTCATGCTGGCCGAGGATGAGGAAAATGCCGCACTTTATCAGAAAGCCTTCGACATGAGTTATGGCTGGAAAATGCACAACCTGATGTCAGCTGTGGCTAAAGGTGAAGCAGGGGCCGATAGCATCTTGAGGTTACAACATGTGGTCGACTCCATCAACCCCAAATGGGCCATAAAAATGAATTTCACCACCAACCATGATGAAAACTCCTGGAATGGAACTGTCAAGGAGAAATATGGTTTGGGAGGTAAGGCATTCGGAATGCTGACTTACACCTTACCCGGAATGGCTTTGATTTACAGCGGACAGGAAGCAGGACTCAACAAAAGACTCAAATTCTTCGAGAAAGATACCATTGACTGGTCAAACAAAGACCTGGTTCCGTATTACAAAAGCCTGAATAAGTTCAAACACAAAAATCCTGCAATCTGGAATCCTCCTTTTGGTGGCGATGTGGTTAACATAGACAATTCTCAGCCCATCAAAGTAATTTCCTTTACCAGGACACAGGGAGAGAATAAAGTAATCGTGATTGCGAACCTGAGTTCAACGCCTTTAAAGGTTGTTTTGAAAGATGTGAAAACGGCAATCAGATTCAAAGATGTTTTAACGGGTGACGTCATCGAGATCAAGCCCGGAAGTCCACTGGTGTTGCAAGGATGGCAATACAGGCTCGGGACACTGGAGAACTAAACAGTGCGAAACCTGGTAGTGTATAGATAGTGTTGCTTGTTTTAGGTTTTGTCGTCAACAAGCAAGGTTAGCAATGCCGCAATGACCATTGAAACGCCGCCCAATACCAGGGCATAAATGCTCTGACCACCAAATAAGCCTTTCACGAAAAACCCAAGGATACTGGCTGCCATCAGTTGTGGAATCACAATA
>Ga0247839_1004660_pt1 | contig 17345 bp, 8 predicted proteins | sample LaCruzMarch2015__6_FD_192405 | JGI IMG/M metagenome (GOLD analysis project Ga0247839, IMG submission 192405) | Freshwater microbial communities from meromictic Lake La Cruz, Castile-La Mancha, Spain - LaCruzMarch2015_16m | ecosystem: Environmental > Aquatic > Freshwater > Lake | place: Spain... | reverse complement strand
AAAAAGTTGAAGTATTTATTTGCAGGAATGATAAATCTGATTTTTTCATACCTAAACGCGGGTTATTGTTTCTCTCAAAAATTCGATTTTAGGCATTTTGGAATCCAGCAAGGTTTAAACAGCATGACAATTAACCATATCATGCAAGATTCGAGAGGAGCAATTTGGTTAGCTTGTCAAGATGGTGGAATTTACAAATACTCTGGTAGACAATTTATTAATTATACGACTAAAGACGGTCTGTCAGGGATGGACGCAACTTGCACTGCAGAAGACTCTTCGGGCAATATTTGGATAAGTACAGCAACTGGAATAAGTTTATTTGATGGAGTAAAATTTAAAACATGGAAATCAGGTAATGAAATTCCCAATGGAACAGTTTTTTCAATGGTACCTTGGGGTAAATTCGGAGTCCTTGCGAGTATAAGGGGGAAAGGAATTTTTCATTTTGATGGTAAAGAATGGAAACCATTTCTATTAAGAAATAAACTTCCCAATAATCAAATTTATTGTTTATTAAAATCAAAAGATAATACTGTTTGGGTCGAATTAGAAGAAGGGGAAGTTGGGTATATTAAAAATAATTTATTCGTTAGTATAAAAATACCAGATAATTTATCAAAACACACTTTTTTCTCTGGTTACATAGATAAAGAGAATACAGTTTGGATGGGCACAAGCAGAGGTGGATTTATAAAAATTAAAAATAATGTTGCGGAGCAAATCAATTTACCTGATTTATTTGCAGGGGATTTTATAGGTGGAATAACAGCCGATTTATCAGGAAAAATATGGATTGCAACTTTACATGGATTATTGTCTTATGAAAAAGGAAAATTTAATATTGTTAATGAGAAAAATGGACTGAATACTAATTCAATACAATGTGTTACACGAGATAAAGAAGGAAATATTTGGTTAGGTACCGAAAGTGCTGGACTGTCAGCATTTTACCCAGAAAATTTATATTTTTATACAAACGAGAATGGATTAAGTGCAAATGGAATCAATGCATTGGCAGGCCTTAATAATGGAGATATTTTAATAGCTACGAATTTTGGAGGACTCGATTTATTTAATGGAAAATATTTTGAAAAAATTAAAGATCCACTAATTGATCAAGAAAGGATTTTATCTTTATTTATTAGTTCTTCAAATGAATTATGGATTGGTACGAGAAATTCAGGAGTCTTTACGGGAAAAATATCGAATAAGCGTATCCAATCAATTAAACAATTTGATAAAATACCTCGTGATAGTATAATCAGTGTGTGTAGATTTTTTGAAGATAAAAATCAAAATATTTGGGTAGGAACTTATGGAACGGGAGTATTTAAAATTTCACCGGCTAAAGAAATTGTTCACTTTGAGCCGTCAAGAAAAAATGGAATTTCAAGTGGAAATATTACTGCAATAACTCAAACTTTAGATGGCAATATTTGGGTTACTTCATCTGATTCTGGTTTGCACCTTTTAAAAGGAAATACCTTTGTTTCTGTAAAAAATGAAGCTCTAAAAAATCTAAAAGGAGCTTGGGCAATTACCACTGATAAATATAATAGAATAATCTTATGCGACAGATATAAAGGTGTTTATTTATATTCACATCCAAATAAATCAGTATTTTATTCTGTTGAAAACGGACTAATTTCAGATATTGTAAAAGCTGTATATTATGATTTTTTGCAGGATAATTTTTGGTTTTCTGGTGTTCAAGGAATAAATGTTATTTCAATTGATAAAAATTATAAAATTACGTCTAATAAGTTTGTTGAAGCAGAAAGAATTGGTGGCTATGCTGAGCCTTCCACACATGGTTTTGAAAAAAGTGAAAATACACTTTGGCTAGGATTAACTGCTTCGGGTCTAGTTGGTTGGAATCTAAATCAACCCATTGTCGAAAAGAAAATAGGTGAAGTCAAAATAACCGAATTATTACTATTTAATAAAAAACCCGATTGGAAACTATATACTGACTCTATAAATAGTTGGACAAATCTTCCTATTAATCCAAAATTTAATTATTCCCAAAATCAATTACAATTCCGCTTTTCTTCTACAGGACTAAATAGAAGTGTAAAATACCAGTTTAAGTTGGAAGGGTATGACAATCAATGGTCTACTCCAACTTATAACACAGAAGCTTTTTACAATCAATTACCCCCTGGTAAATTTAATTTCGAAGTAAGGGTGGTTTCAATAGATGGCAAATTTGGAAATAACTCCTCGTTTGAGTTTGAAATTAAGACTCCATTTTGGATGACATTCTGGTTTTATTTTTTAGTAATAACGGTTATTGTTTTAATTGTTTGGTTCTATATTATATTCCGTGAAAAAAACTTGAGAGAAAAGAAAAAGGAATTAGAAGAAACAGTTGAAAAAAGAACGGAACAATTAAAAGTAGCCTTTAAGAAAACAGAGGAAGCAAATTCGGAATTAAAAGAAAAAAACTTGTTAATTACTGAGAAGAAAATTGAAGTTGAAAAAAAGCAAGATGAGATTATGGAAAGTATTTCATATGCATTACGCATCCAAAAATCTATTCTACCTCCACCCAGTTTAATACAGAAATTATTACCAAAAGCAGAAATATTTTATCAACCTAAATCTATTGTTTCTGGTGATTTTTATTGGATACAGTCTTCAGAAGATTCAGTGCTTTTTGCTATTGCTGATTGTACCGGACATGGTGTTCCTGGCGCTATGGTTAGTCTTTTTGGCTATAATTCATTAAATAAGTGCGTGGACGATTTTAATTTACTTAATCCATCAGAAATTTTGGAAAAATTAAATAAATTGATGTTCCAATCTATCAATCATTTTGACTCAGATGAGTTGTTAAATGATGGTATGGATATTTGTTTGTGTCGTTGGATTCCTTCTCAAAGTAAACTATTATTTGCAGGAGCTAATAGACCAATTTATCATATTTCTAAAGGTGTTTTGAGTGAATTTAAAGGAAATAAAATTGGAATTGGAGGATACGATAAAGAGTTCAATAGCGTTGAAGTTTTCTCCGACCATTCTATTAATATAAAATCAGGTGATAAAATTGTTCTTTTCTCAGATGGTTATGCTGATCAATTTGGTAATAATAACAAGAAATATTTATCAAGAAAATTCCGAAGTTTTGTAGAAGATAACAGTCATCTCGATGTAAAAAGCCTTATCAATTTAGTGAAAAATCAATTCCATAACTGGAAAGGAACACAAGAACAAACCGATGACGTGTTAGTTTTTATTGTTGAATTTTAAAGGATGTCTTTTATTTTACATTTATTTTGGACAAATCAGGAATTCAATTCCTGATTTGTCCAAAATATTATTTATAAGTATTTGATTAATAAATTATTACTTACATTTAGTTCTTCATTTTTTTTATCGTCTCCTCACATTCCTCCATCATCTCTTTCACAATTTCTGCAGCTGGTTTAATTTCCCGAATAAGGCTGCTTACTTGTCCTATTTCTAATTCTCCTTGTTCCATATCGCCTTCGAACATGCCTTTTTTGGCCCGGCCTCGGCCAAGTATTTCTGTGAGTTGCGCTGGCGTTGCTCCAGCACTTTCGGCTTCGTGAATTTGTTTGGCAAAATCGTTTATCAGCAATCTTACAGGTGTTACTTGCTTCATTGCCAATTTGGTATCGCCTTCGTTGCTGTGAATGATGCGGTTTTTGAAAGCCTCATGGCCAGAAGATTCTGGTGTTGCTACGAAACGACTGCCTACCTGAACCGCTTCTGCTCCTAATGCCAAACAAGCTGCCATTTGCTGACCAGTGGCAATGCCGCCAGCAGCTATTACCGGAATTTTTACTGCATTGCATATAATTGGAATCAACACCAAAGTGGTGGTTTCTTCTCTTCCATTGTGACCGCCTGCTTCAAAGCCTTCAGCTACAACTGCATCCACACCCGCGGCTTCTGCTTTTTGGGCGAATTTGGTATTGGCAATTACGTGTACCACAGTAATACCGTGTTCTTTTAACCACGTTGTCCATGTTGCAGGATTTCCGGCTGAGGTAAAAACTATTTTTACACCTAGCTCAACAATAGATTGCATGTGCTCTTCAACCGCAGGATACAACAATGGAATATTTACTGCGAAAGGCTTGTCAGTTGCTTTTTTACATTTTTCAATATGCGTGCGCAATTGCTCCGGATACATAGAGCCTGCGCCAATAATACCAAGTCCTCCGGCATTGCTAACTGCTGAGGCTAATTCCCAGCCACTGCACCAAACCATTCCAGCTTGAATTATAGGGTGCTGAATACCAAATAGTTCTGTAACACGCGTTTTCATATTCATCAATTTTGGCAAATATACTCTAAGAAAAATGTTAAAAACGAACACCAAATACACTATTTTTGCCGCGCAATAATCCCAAAAATATGAAGAAAGACAAGGTAATATTTGAATTAATTGAACAAGAACGCATTCGCCAAACAGAAGGAATAGAACTTATTGCTTCTGAAAACTATGTTAGCAATCAGGTAATGAAAGCTGCAGGTTCGGTCTTAACCAATAAATATGCTGAAGGCCTTCCGGGAAAGCGCTATTATGGCGGTTGTCAATGGGTAGATGAAGTGGAGAATATTGCTATAAATCGCCTTAAAACATTATTTAATACAGAATGGGCAAACGTTCAGCCGCACTCAGGTGCTCAGGCAAATGCAGCAGTAATGTTGGCTTGTTTAAATCCTGGAGATAAAATTTTAGGTTTCGATTTAAGTCATGGAGGGCATTTAACACATGGCTCGCCAGTTAATTTTTCAGGCAAATTGTACAAACCTTCTTTTTATGGAGTAGAAAAAGAAACAGGATTAATTGATTGGGAAAAGGTGGCAAAAACAGCCAAAAAAGAAAAACCAAAGATGTTGATTTGTGGAGCATCTGCCTACAGTCGCGATTGGGATTATGCGCGTTTGCGTGAAATTGCAGATAGTGTTGGGGCCTTGTTATTGGCCGACATTTCACATCCATCAGGATTAATTGCAAAAGGATTGTTAAATGATCCAGTTCCGCATTGTCATATCATTACTACTACTACTCATAAAACCCTACGCGGTCCACGTGGTGGCGTAATTATGATGGGAAAAGATTTCGAGAATCCATTCGGACATAAAACACCAAAAGGAGAATTGAGAATGATGTCGGCATTGCTCGATTCTGGCGTTTTTCCTGGAACGCAAGGCGGCCCATTGGAACATATTATTGCTGCAAAAGCAGTGGCATTTCAAGAAGCATTGTCTGACGAATACATGGATTATATGATTCGCGTTCAGAAAAATGCACAAGTAATGGCGAAGGCATTCATGAAGAAAGGGTACAACATTATTTCTGGAGGAACAGATAACCACTTAATGTTGATTGATTTGCGTGGTAAAGGTGTAACTGGTAAAGAAGCAGAATTAGCATTAGGTAAAATAGATGTTACAGTGAATAAAAACATGGTTCCTTTCGATGATAAATCTCCATTTGTTACCTCAGGAATTAGAGTGGGCACGGCAGCAATTACAACACGTGGTGTTTCAGAAAAAGAAATTCCACAAATTGTAGATTGGATAGATTTTGCAGTAACGAATCATGCAGATGAAAAGAAGTTAACAGGAATTAGAAAAAAAGTAAATAAACTAATGGAAGATTATCCATTGTTTGCATAAATTTTCTTTAAGAATAATTCATAAAATATTATACTATGATACGCGCCAACAATCCTAATTTACGGACTTGGATTCCAGTTCCAGAAAATTCTGATTTTCCAATTCAAAATTTACCATTAGGAATTATTAAAAGAGATGAAGTGCATCACGTTGCTATGAGAATTGGTGACCATGTGCTGGATTTAGCTACTTTAAACAAAAGTGGATTGCTAGGAGTAGATTTTGTGGATGAGGTATTTGTGAGCGAAAGCATAAACCTGTGCATTAGCTTAGGAAAAGAGATGATGCGTGATTTGCGTAACCGTGTAAGCCGTTTGTTGGATGATAAACATGACGATTTACGTCAAGATGTTGATTTGCGAGAGTCTTGCTTGTTTCACATCAGTAAAGTGGAGGTTTGCATGCCAATCAAAATTGGAAATTACACTGATTTTTATTCCAGTCGCGAACATGCTTTTAATGTTGGTTCTATGTTTCGTGATCCTGCTAATGCATTGCCTCCAAATTGGTTACACATTCCTATTGGTTATCATGGCAGAGCTTCTTCAATTGTATTAAGTGGAACACCAATTCACCGTCCTAAAGGGCAAAGTAAAGCTCCTAATGAAGAATCTCCGAGTTTTGGGCCGAGCAAGCAATTGGATTTTGAATTAGAAATGGCTTTTGTAACCTGCAAATCCAATACTTTAGGAACAACTATTTCTACTGATGAAGCGGAAGATTACATTTTCGGAATGGTATTGTTTAATGATTGGAGCGCACGCGATATTCAAAGCTGGGAGTATGCTCCATTAGGCCCATTTTTAGGAAAAAACTTTGCCTCTTCCATGAGTGCATGGGTGGTAAATTTGGATGCATTAAAGCCATTTAGGGTGGAAGGTCCGGTTCAAGATCCTAAACCTTTGCCTTATTTGCATTTCAAAGACACTCATAATTACGATATCGAATTAGAAGTCTTGATTGAATCTCCAAGGTTTATTCCTACCCGTATTGCACATTCTAATTACAAATATATGTATTGGAACATGGCTCAGCAATTAGCGCATCATGCCAGCAATGGTTGTAATATTCAAATAGGCGATTTATATGCATCAGGGACTATAAGCGGGCCGATCAAAGACAGTTATGGTTCTATGTTAGAATTAACTTGGAGGGGAGCAGAACCTATGAAAATGCCTGATGGAACGGAGCGCAAATTCATAAACGACCATGATAAAATTTACATGCGCGGTTTTGCCAGAAATGAACAGGTTCGAATTGGATTCGGTGAATTGGTTACGGAAGTGCTTCCAGCAAAAAATTAGGGTCACTTCTTAGACATTGCCTTTATTTCGTCAATTATTGCACGTTCGGCTTGTGATTTTTTGGAAACAACAATCATGTTTCCAGCTCCAATCTTTGTAAATTCTTCTAGCATTGCAAGTGCTTGCTCATCATCACCAAAACCAAGTACTGAAAGATTTATTTTCTCTGTTGCGCTGTTTGCGGCATTAATAATCATTTTTCGGTCCTTACCCGAAATTCTGAAAACACCATCTGTAGCCAAGATTACCTGGTTGTTTCCACCAGCAATAAATTCTTTTTTAGCATTTTCGTAAGCTAACTGAATTCCTTTGCTTCCAGCAGTTACGCCGTCTGCGCGAAGTGTGTCTACAACGGTAAGCACTTCTTTTTTTTGAGTTCCATTAACAGTTGGAACTACCACTTTAACTTCTGTAGCATATGTTATGATTGTAATTTTATCTATTGCTCTAACTGGCCCCATTAATGTGCTGATTGATTTTTTTAATAAAGGCAACTTATCAGTGTCTTTCATAGAACCTGATACGTCTATTAGAATTACAATATTATTTGGTTTATAAAGAGTTTCACTTAATTCATCTGAAGTAGTAATTGTTTTTAAAGGAGATGAAATTACACTGTCATTTGAAGCAACGACTTCAAGTTTTTCTTCAGTTTTTATTTTAACAGGTAAAGCGGTAAGTGCAAAGGTTTGTTCTTTTTGGTTGTAGGAAACATACTGCGAAATAGTTTTTGTTTCATAACCAGGAGCTGAAATCAACATGGTATATGGTCCAATTGGAATGGAGCTTTGCAACAAACCATTTAAAGTAGTTTGTTCCATTTTTTGTTTAGTAAGTTGAGAAACATATAGAATGCTTGCTTCCTTTATAATTGTACCTGAAGCTGTATCAATAAATTTTGCTGAATATTCAGTAAACAATGGAATAATTGATGCCGAACCACCAACACCAGATTTCGGGTCGAAACGCACACAATTGGCAAGTTCGGCGGATTGAAGTTTTTGCACTTCACCAGTAACACGCAATTCAGTGGTTGATTCATTTAAATTGGTGAATAGTTCAATCTTTCCATTAATTTTTCCAGTACTCAAAGGTCTTATTGAAATATTCAAATGGATAGTATCACCCTGGGGAATGATTTTTTTAGTAGTTGAAACCGTAAATTCCTTTGGTGCATTTGCTTTCAGTAAAACCAAAGGTTTGGCTCCATTGTTTGTTATTACAGCATAAGTTTGAATGATTCCGGCACGTTCTATTTTTCCAAAATCTAATGTTCGTTCTGGTTCAATAGTCCACTTTTGAGCATTGCCAATTGAATGACAACCAATAATCAAAAGAAGTGAAACAAAAAGAAATCGCATCAGTAATTAAACGTAAAAATTCAAATGAATTGCCCCGAAACAAAAAAGCCCCGAAATATCAGGGCTTTTCATATAAATTAATAATTCAAGTTAAATTTTAACTCTGCCATATTTATAGAACCTTCCAGTGATGTTATACAACAACAAACTTTCTTCAGATTCTTGAATAAATATTTTCGGAACCATAATCGTCTCTAATTCTTTAGCATTAAACAATTTTTTCGTTTTTGGTTTAGCGCCATCCAATGGAACAGTTGTTTGATAAGCAGTTGCTTTGTTTGTATTGGTCATTCTATCGTCTGGGTCATCGCGATTGGCGTTGTAAATTAAAACAACTTCATTTTCGTTGGCAATGCTACAGAATGAGCAGTACAAACCACCATCATTTATGGTAAGTTGGTATTTTAACACTTTCTGAACCCATTCATATTCACCTGTCTCGTCTAACATAATTACATACATGTCTTCGTAATTATATCTGAAATCGTTATCGTCGTAAATGATATAATATTTCTCAGCGATAAGAATTGTTCTTCCATCTTTTAATGGAATAATTTTACGCATATGAAAGTTCTTTAATTCGTCAGTTTTTTTTGCTTTTTTCTCACCAACGGCAGCAACAATAAAGTCTTCTGTAAAAGTGGCTTCCGATTCTTTTTGAATGCTTGCATTTGAAGTATTAATACTTTGGTAAAAGTATCCTTCAGCACTTGATTTGTTAGTTCCTGAGAAAAATCCTGCAACTTGTAAATTATTATAATCATCGAATTCGAAATTAATATCGTTGGTGTATTTACCCTCTAATTTCACTGCAAATTCTTCTAATTTTTTTGTAGAATGTAAATATGTAAACAAGGTATACTCAGCATCTGGACCGTCTTTCTTTTTGTCTTCAGTTTCTTTCTTAAAAAGAGCTGCAAGATCGCCTGTGTTAGAGAGTTTTAACTTTTCTAACTTTACATTTTTCTCAGTAATTGGCAAATCAAATCTTTCTTTAGAAATTTCCTCTGCTTTTTCATTGAAGAGTTGTATTTCAATTGATTTTGTTCCTGTTGTATTCTTAGGAAACTCAAGTTCAGCATTTATAATCGCCATTTTTTTATTATCGGGAGAAAGCAACACTCTAAAAGAATTATCTCTTAAACCCTTGTTATATTTATTTGTAGTGGTATAAGAAGAAATAACTGTTGGGCTTTTATTAATATTGCCATCGTCGGTAATAGTATGGTATTGTAAAATATTTTCTGATTTGCCTTCATCAAACTTATATGAAATTGCAAACAGTTGATTTCCAAGCATTCCGAATTTTACAAAATCGTAAATATCTTTCTTCGCATTAAATTCCACATCTAATTCCTTAGAAGAAATTTGCTTTAAATTCGCATCATATTTTTCGAAAAAATAGTGACAATTATCTGTATAATATAGCTTCTCTTCGTTAAAAGGAGCGTCATTGCTAAATTTAGAAAACCCTAGAATCATTGCTCCCATAGTTGCTTTACCATCCGAACGAAATAAATTCATGTAAATACTATTTCCATATCCAGTTACACGAACTACATAAAATATTCCGTCTTTTATTCCTAATAATACAGGTTTATTGTTTCTTGCACTGCTTTCGTACTCAGGCCCCATTTCAACTTTTTGAGAAATAGCATTGGTAGGAAATAAAATAGTTGTTGCAAAAAGAAAAAGGATGCTTTGAATAAGTTTCATTTTATGTAAATATTTTTTGCGAAAATATATAATTATTATTGCATTAATAAACTCAAAGTTAATTTTAGAGCAATATTATTTTTAAATGCAGGAGAGGTGTATGGACCATATCTGTAAAAAGCCGAAATACCATAACCTCCAGAGCTGAAAGTGATTAAATTATTTATTTGAAATCCAGCTTCGTAAAACCCCTTATTAGGTATTTTAAAATCTATGAATTGATGATTATTGGGGTTTTTTAATGCCCCAAACAGTATATTATGCGCAAGCACAAATTCAGGTTTAATATTTTCTATTTTAAATAATGAACCTAGATTATGCCTAAAGAAAATAGCAAAATATCTATCACTTAAAAACTCATTCATCTGCATGGTTTCAAAATTATTTTCCCCTGCCAATCTTAAGTTGGCTTTCCCACCTTTGAAATTTCCACGCCCATTGAAAAGTTTTGAATAAGGAATTAATCCGTCAACAGCTCCTCCATTTATGTTCAAAAAGCTTGTTCCAAACCTTCTCCATTTTCTAAAGGCTTCTATTCTGGTATCTATTCTTGTATAATTGAATTTTCCGTTTTGTAATAAGTCCTGACCTTGTGTAAGTTGGATTCTTAATACAGGAAATTTAGAACCTAAAGAAATACGTAAATTCCTATTTCTAAAAAATTGTTCTTTCCAAGCTATTTTAAAAGATACTCCACTTTCTAACCAGCTAAAACGTGTGTTTTCCTGTAAATTTAAAAATGAATATTGATATTGAGGAGCAATATGACTTTGTCTGATGAATACATCTGAATTGATATATTTTAGCATTCGAAACCCAAAACTGGCTTCGGTTTTCTCCTCAAAATCCATATTTCGGACAATTAACTTTCTAACCATTTCTGCTCTTTGCGGTCTTCTATCATTGTTGATGAGCGTTCCTCCAGCTTCGTTTACATCATAAGAGTAGCTAAAATTCAACATAACATCATGCTTCGATTCAATTAACCAATGTCCTTCAGCACCATATTTTGTTTGGTAATCTTTAAAACCATAACCAATATGCCCACCAATAGAAAAATGTTTAGAAAGTCGGCTGTTTGTTAGCCCTCCAGCACCTAGCCGAAATCCTTCATGTAAATTGTAGGCAAATAAGCGGTTGATATCTAAATCGAACCAACGTATTGGAATATAGCCTTTTAGAACAGATTCGAAAGCTTTTAACTTAAAATCCAACTTTTCAGCTTTCGAAAGACTATCTAACATTTTGTAAGTGCGTAGCTCTCTTTCTGAAAGTTGGTCAATGCGCACTTCTTCCCAGAATAACTCATCTTTTTTGCTCGATTCGTTTTCAACATCTAAGATAGATTCATCAATTTCTTTGTTTTTTACTTCGGGTTCAAAAGCGACATTTTCAATGTAAGTGCGACTTTCGCCCATTAGTTTATAACCGGGAAGTTTTACTGTTAGAAAATTCAAATCGGTATTAATTTGTTCGGTGAACCACTGTCCGTTTGATAATTGTTTATATTGTTGCTGCAAGCGAATAGAAATTACACCATCATTATCTGCTGGTGAGGCTTGCACATTTTGTAAGGCATAATCTGGAGCAGAAATATACAATGTGCCTTCTAGAGCATCGAATGTTTTTTGTTTTTTTGGCTTAAAAGTTATTACATAAATGGAATCTTCCCCACTAAAAATGGTGTCTTTCAAATTAAATGAGTAAAGGTCTTCACTGTTTCTACTAATCGGATTGAGGTAAGTTTTACCTGAAATATCCAGTATTGGCTCATACAGCGAAAATGGCTGATACTTTAGCGCCATCATAAAAAATGAAGCTTCTTTGATTCCAGAAACTTTAGAGCCAACTACTTTTTCTTTGGCATTTCCATTTCTTGAAATCCGTTTATTAAAAGACTCAATGAGAAACAAATGTTGCTCTCCGAATAAAGAGTCTAATGATTTTTTCCTTTCTAATTCTTCTGGCAGTTTAGGATTAAAAGAAGAATCTGGTTTTCCTGTAAGTAATAATTTGTTGTAAACGTCACAGCGATAAGATGGAATTTTCGCCGGATTATGCTTATCTCTATTTTTCCAAACGTTTTTAATGATGCGATGCGCAGGATTTTCTCCGGCTAAGATTTCAACTTCTTTTAAAGCGAATTGATTTTCTAAAAGGAAAAACACCTGAATTTCAGACTTAATTTCCGTTATTTCAGCTGTTTGAGATGAATAACCGATATTTGAAATTATAAGTTTACAGGGAATTTGCGGTAAAGTAATATTGAATTTTCCATCAATATCACTCATAACTGCAACTGTAGGTGCGTTTTGAACACTGATACTTACAAATGCTAATGACTTTTTGGTAGCAGCATCTTTTATAGCTCCTTTGAAAACGATTTGAGCAAAAACAGAGAAATTTGCAATTAAAATGAAAGTTAAAGTAAATAAACCGCGCATCGCTTGCAAATATAGTAGTTTGTTGATGCAACACTTTAAATGATATGAAACATGTATTTGTTTAGATTTGTAAATTAGAATGCGATTTATAAATTCAAAATTTTATCTGCTGTTACTCGGAGCTCTTTGTTTGTTGGTTTCGGGATATTTGCAATATAAGAAAGAGAAAGGAGTTGCTGCTGCTGAGCAAATTGAACGGTTTGGTAAATTACTCAATCAACGAATTGCTGATATTGATAAAGCTTATAAAAATGATAATGACTTAGCATGTAAATCATTTTCAGATTATGCTGGTTTTCCCGATAAAACAGAAACGCTGTTTCAACGAGAGGGTGTTGCATTTTTTGTTTACAACAATTCGAAACTTTTGTTTTGGAGCGATAATGCAGTTCCTGTAGATTATGAAACTGTTAAAGAATTTCCTGACACAATTTTGTGGAAGCTAAAAAACGGATGGTATGTTGCCAAACGATTTAAAAAAGATAGTTGCTTTGTTTTAGGATTGGCATTGATTAAAAAAGAATTTTCTTATCACAACGATTATCTAAATGATGGTTTCTGGAGCAATGATGTAAATTCATTTCAAACTGAGTTAAATGCCAATGCTTGTGAATCTTGTGTTCCAGTAATTTCTTCTGACAATAAAATTAGAAGCTACTTGACTATTACCGAGCATCCACCTAATGAAATATTAAATAGTAATTACAGTGTTTTTTTAAGCATTATTGGATTTTTATTTATTTTTATAGGAATACATTTTATTGTAATTCAGAAAAGAAAGCGGGTAATTTTTTATTGGCTGATTTTTTTATTGATATTACGCTCCATTGGATTTTATTTTAAATTACCTGTTTCTATTTATGAATTAAAAATATTTAGTCCTGAAGAATATGCTGCATCTGACTTTCTTCCTACTTTAGGTGATTTGTTATTGAATAGTTTATTTTTATTATATGGATTATTTTTAATTAGAAATTATATTTCAATTCCATCTTTTATTTCAAACTGGAGTTTATTTAATAAAAGACTTTGTGTAGGAGTAATTCTCTTTGGTTTATATATCTCAGGTTATTTTTGCTATTCTACACTTAATGGTTTAATAATAAATTCAAGTATATCTTTTGACATTAATGATTTTGTTGGACTTAGTATTAGCAGTTATGTTTGTTTCTTTATTTTCGGAATAATATTTTCAATTTATTTTATTCTTTTAGATTTTAGTTTTCAGGCCTTTAAAAAACTTTTTGAATGGCATAATTTAAATTTTGGATTTAAATATTCTTATGGATATATTATAACTATACTGGCTGTCTTTTCTATTCTAGGAACATATATTTTAAATACTGCCACGTCAGAAAGAGAGCTTGAGAAACGTAAATTATTAGCAGTAAAAATATCTGCAGAAAGAGATCCAATTGCAGAAAGTTTATTTTTAGAAACTGAAAATAAATTGCTAAATGATACCTTATTAAAAAGCTATTTACGACCTTCCACTTTAGCTACAAATCAAGTACGCGATTTAGCACAATTATATTTTAATGGTTACTGGGAAAAATATAGCATTTCGGTTAATGTTTTTGGCACAGACGAATGTCCAATGACTGCTTTGTACACAGCTTCTGTTAGCGATCCTTTGGTGTTTGATAGGTTAATAGATTCAATTGGAATTCCAACTTTAAGCGATAGGTTCTTCTTTTTAGACAATGGATCTGGAAGAATTAGTTACCTGGCACGTTTGCAAATAAAAGCATTAGAATTAGACTCATTACCATTGGGCACCTTATACATTCAATTTCAAAGTCGTTATACACCAGAAGAAATTGGTTATCCTGAATTGTTGCTCGATAAAATGGTGCAAACAAATAACGATTTATCTAATTACAGTTATGCCAGATACACCAAAAACAAATTGGTAAGTCATTATGGCACTTTTCCTTATGAGTTAAACGATTTGCATTTTAGAACTGAAACAAAGGAACCATTTTTCATTTTTAACAGGGGAGATTTCTCACATCTTGTTCATTATGTGAGAGAAGGTTCTATGGTAGTGCTTAGCTTACCAGAAAAAGGAATTTTGGGTGTCCTTACTCCTTTTTCTTATTTTATGTTGTTTCTTGGTTTGTTTGCATTAAGTCCTTTTGTTTATCAGTTTTTTTTCAATAAAAATAATCGGTATAAATTCAGTTTTAAAAGACGCATTCAACTCTCGATTGTATTTATTTTATTTACATCTTTATTATTAATTGGTATTGGAACTATATTTTATATTGTTTCTAATAATACCAAAAAGAATTACCACAATATAAGTGAGAAGATTCATTCTTTATTGGTTGAGATAGAATATTTATTTGCGAAAGACAATCAATTTTCTTTGGCTAAATCAGATGATATTAATTATGCATTGACAAAGCAAGCAAATGTATTTTTTGCAGATATAAACATATTTGATTTGGATGGACAATTATATGCTTCCTCGCGTACTAAAATATTTGAGGAAGGTCTGATAGCCAAGAAAATGAACCCTGAAGCCTTTTTTCATTTAGCAATAGATAAAACGACTGAATACATTCATGAAGAGTATATTGGTGATTTGAGTTATTTGTCGGCATATGTGCCAATGAGAAATGCAGATAACCAAGTAATTGGCTATTTAAATTTACCCTATTTTGCAAAACAAAATGAGTTAAAAAGAGAAATATTTACTTTCGTTGTAGCAGTCATTAATATTTATGTTTTATTAATTGTGCTGGTTTTAATTGCTGCAATATTTTTATCGAATACTGTTACAGAACCATTAAGGTTAATTCAAGAAAGGCTCGGAAATATTCAGTTAGGAAGGAAAAACGAACAGATAGCCTGGAAAGGAAATGATGAAATTGCTGAATTAATTAATGAATACAATCGCATGGTAAGTGAATTGGCCGAAAGTGCTGAAAAGCTGGCCCGTTCAGAGAGAGAAAGTGCCTGGCGGGAAATGGCGAAACAGGTGGCGCACGAAATTAAGAATCCTTTAACGCCCATGAAGTTGAGCACACAATTACTAAAACGTGCATGGGACGATAAAGCCCCTGGTTTTGAGAATCGTTTAGAGAGATTCACGCAAGCATTGGTAGAACAAATAGATACCCTGAGCCATATTGCCACTGAGTTTTCGAATTTTGCGCAGATGCCGAAAATGGTAAATGAAAAGGTTGATCTGGTTGGTTTGCTTGAGGGAGAGCGCGAATTTCATTCAGCCATACGCGAAAATTTAGTGGTGAAATTTGAAAATGAATTAGATGAAGGTCCAAAATATGTTTACAGCGACAAAGAGCAATTGATGCGTGTAATGAATAACTTAATAAGAAATGCTATGCAAGCAATTCCTCCAGAACGCGAAGGGACTATTTTATTGAAGTTATCGGGTAACGAGAATGTATATTGCATTGAAGTAAAAGACAATGGAAATGGCATACCACTGGAAATACAGGAAAAAATATTCAGACCAAATTTTACAACCAAGCAAAGTGGAATGGGCTTGGGCTTGGCATTGGTTAAAAGTATCATTGAAAGCTCTAAAGGAACTATTAGTTTTGAAACCAGTGAAGGAAATGGCAGCAGCTTTTTTGTTACTTTGCCGCACTTTTCAGATTCCAACATTTCTTAATATTCATTTGAATGCCTCTTTATTTTCATGGTGACGCACCGCTTAAGTTTCAACACCAATATCTTGTAACACGCGATTATATTATTCCATTTATAGATGTGGAGTTTTTGGTTAAAGTAGGAATGCAAGTCTTGGAAATAGGCTGCGGTGAAGGTGGTGTGTTAAAAGCATTTGCCGAACGAGGTTGCGTTTGCACTGGAATGGATTTATCAGAATCTAAAATTGAGCATGGGAAAGAATTGTTGAAAGAGGAAGTTAATGCTGGATTGATGCATCTTTTTTGTGCGAATATTTACGACCAGACTACAATGGATAAATTTCGTGGACAATTTGATTTGATCGTATTGAAAGATACCATTGAACATATTCCCGACCAAGAAAAAGTAATGGCGCATTTACCCGTATTTTTAAAACCAGGAGGTAAATTGTTCTTTGCATTTCCACCTTGGAGAATGCCATTTGGCGGACACCAACAAACTGCCGTAACTAAAAAAGGGAAACGACCGTGGATGCATTTATTGTCGCGCGCTGGTTACGAGAAATATTTACGTAATGCCGGCGAATCACAAGGAACGATAGATTCTTTGATGGAAATATATGACACCAGAATCTCTATTGGAAGATTCGAGAAAATTCTGAAAAGCAACAATTACAAGGTTGTTAGACGGAGATTTTACCTAATAAATCCAATTTACCGATTTAAATTCAAACTCACGCCGCGCGAACAATTCCCAATTTTGAAAAGCATTCCCTGGCTGCGCGATTTTTATACCACTACAAGTTATTATTTACTGGGAAGGTAATTTTTCACAATAATGCCCCTGCCAGCGATTGAGCCAAGTACCGTGTACGGGCGAAAGCGCGGCGCCCCGAAACGAGCACTTGCTTAATGTGAGAAATGCTAATAGGGGCGGGCAGCCTACTTATAATTTATCTAAATGGTCTTTTCCTAATGGTTTGTTGAGGAAAGAGTAAACACCTCTAACGCCCATGGCTCTTTTTTGGTCAACCGGATTGAGTGAACTGGTTAGGAAAACGATTTTTACTTTGCCATAAACCTTTGGTGCAATTTTTTGAAATTCTTCAGCAAATTGAAACCCATCCATAATTGGCATGTTGATATCGAGGAAAATAATTTCGGGAATTAATTCGTCTGGAAGGTGCGCTCTTTCGAAGTTCATTAAAAATTCCAGGGCACTTTTACTGCTGGTGT
>Ga0247839_1004658_pt1 | contig 17347 bp, 17 predicted proteins | sample LaCruzMarch2015__6_FD_192405 | JGI IMG/M metagenome (GOLD analysis project Ga0247839, IMG submission 192405) | Freshwater microbial communities from meromictic Lake La Cruz, Castile-La Mancha, Spain - LaCruzMarch2015_16m | ecosystem: Environmental > Aquatic > Freshwater > Lake | place: Spain... | reverse complement strand
TAATCAACTGCATAACCTCAGTTTTTCCGCCTTTGTCAGGGTGATTAGCGCTTGCAAGCTTGCGATAAGCTGATTTAATCATGTCTAAATCAAATTGACCGTTACCCAGTCCAAAAATTGCGATTGCATTTAATATTTTGTTTTCCATTTTTACTTACCTCAAAATTAAGGCGGTGATATAATTACCACCGCAAAAGTTAATTATTTAATCGTGATTTTCTCAATTGCCCGAGCCGTTCCAAGCATTCCTAGTGCTAAAAGAACGGCTATTTTCATTTCTGAATAACTGACTAAATCAACTACCCGAAACATCACCCCAAAAATCCCAACCAGTGAACCAACAGCATAAAGCCCGTTAACTATTTTATTTTTCATCATCAAAACCTTTGTAAAAACATTATTTAATTTAAAAACCCCCTCGGCGGTATGCCCCCGTTCTAACTCGCATCATTTCCGAATTTATCCGAATTGTTAAAGAACTAAAAACTTTGCTTAAATCGTACCTAATTTAAAAACCGCTATTCTGATGTAAGCCCTAACAATATTTTTTTTCGCATTGGGCTGGGTACGCCGAATTGATAACATGACAAAAACCTAATTAGAATGTCTTAGCGCGTGACGGCAGTCAGGCGGTTAGAGATTCTAATAGGTCGCAATAGTTCAAGGGCAAAATCCAAATTTAGTAAAAAAGTTTTTAATTATTTTGAGAGGTACGAACAAAAAAATTTAAAAGTTTTTTTCGTAGTTGCGTAAAAATGGCGGTTAATCTTTCCTGGCATTAACCTACCGCCATTTTTCATAATTCCACGCAACACGATAAATTTTGATTTTGTGCACTTCACCCTTGAACTATTGATTTTTGTTATGTTTCAATCGTTTTAGTACCAGCCTATTACGTGCGAAAATAAATTTGCCCTAAAAACTGGCGTAGCCAAAACTAGCGCAGCTTGTCCTAATGATTACGGTCTTTAGGGCTTTAAGCCCTGAATTGTAGGGGTTATGGGTTTGGGTAAGGGGCGGGCAAGACCGCACCTTATACCCCAAGATTAAATAAAATTAAGCGCACTTTTAGCGAAGCGATCGGGCGCATAATCGCGCTAGCGTGGCAAATAAAGCGGAAAATTGAGGATTTAGCCAGGACAAATAAAGAGCATCATAAATCTAACAAAATTACTTAAAATATACTTAAAATATACTTAATAATTAAGGTTAAGTTTATGATATAATTATGTATTATACAGATTTATAAATAAGGACAACTTAATGCAAGCAAAGATAAAAACTTACATAGATAAAGTATTAAGCGACTACTTACAAGACAATATCCCCGATTGGGGCTTATTCCCGTTAATTAGTGCCTTGGTGCTGTGCTTTGTTGGAATGAGTGCAGGACTAATAACAGTAATAGCATTTTACAAAACGCCATTGCTGCTAATAATTGAGATATTTTTATTGTTGTGGGTCGGACGCACGGTATTTGGTTTTGCAGGAACAATCGCGGCACGACTAGGTTATACTTATAAAAGAGCATAACCTTAATTAATAATTCAATAGGCAATACAGATTGAAATTAATTGCTACTCTTTAAGTGTTTTTTAAGTTTTTCATAAAAATTTTCATGCGCCCCGATGGACATCAAATATAGCAAATCAATTGTTTCAGTATATTCATAAGCTAATAAATATAACTGGGTTTGAAATTTAAATTTATGAACTCTAACACCAGCAAGATCACCAACTTTTAATTCTCCAACGTCAGGATCTGCCATAATAATTTTAATATTTTCATTTACAATGCCAAGCTGATTCTTATGCAATTTTTTATAGGCTTGCTTAAATATGGTGGATTGTTTCAATTCCATACTTATTCAACCCTAAATTCAAATGGTTCTGCATCTTCTTTTAAGTTTTGAGCAAGAAGAATATCTTTAATAAACGTTACTGGCAAATCTTGATTTTCTAATGCTAACTTACCAAGTTTAGCCCAATATCCAACTTGTGAAGATATTGATCTATGTTCAGCTATAGCATGCCTTTTGGCAACAGTATAAAACTCATCTTCGATTTTAATTGAGTGAAAGCTCATGTTGATTTCCTTATAATATAATAATGTCACTATGGCATAATAATATCATATTTTAAAATAATTCACCAGATTATAAGCTCATAATTGCATCTCATCAAACGAGCGTTTGTTAAGACATATAAATTACCAGCAAAATTTCAGCCAATATTGTATAATCTATCCATCTTATAAATCAAAGTACCACTTTGCCAACTTTTAAAGAAATAATGATGTTCACTACCGTATAGGTAGCTTAGAAATTTGTTATCTTGCTTTACTATGTTTTACTACCGCATAGGTAGCTTTCAACAGTCACAACCATTAGTGCGGCGATAACGCCGCACTAATGCTAACAAGCCCTCAATCTTATTCTAATGCTCATTGAATGAAAATCTCCATCATTTTTACAGAAATAATGAGAAAAATGCCGAAATTAATTGGATACGCCAGAGTTAGCACTCAAGATCAAGACTTAAATTTACAACTGGATGCTTTAGAAAAAGCGGGCTGCCAAAAACATGAAATTTTTGTAGATAAAATTTCGGGATCTAAAGCCGAGCGGCCAGGTTTAGAAAAATGTCTAGCTGTAATTCAGCCTGGTGATACTCTACTTGTTTGGCGCTTAGATCGTTTAGGACGTTCTATGGTACATTTGATTTCACTGATTGAAGATTTAAGAACTAAGCAAATAGGTTTTAAATCTATATGTGATGGCGCGATTGATACTACAACCGCTTCTGGTGAACTAATTTTTAATATATTTTCTTCATTAGCTCAATTCGAGCGTAGGCTTATTCAGGAACGTACCAAGGCAGGACTTGATGCTGCTAGAGCTAGAGGTCGCCAAGGTGGGCGCAAAAAAGTTGAGGTAACCAATCCTAAAGTCATGATGGCTAAAAACATGCACAAAGATCACGGGATGAGTATTGAGAATATTTGCAAAACTTTGAAAATCTCACGGGCTAGTTTTTATCGGTACATAAATTTGTAATGAATTTATCAAAAATGAATAATCTACATAATTAAATAGGTTTATATAGTATGATTAGCGTGTATAATACATGCTTAGTATTGATTAAATACAGTCTTATTACATATAATATACATGTAAAATGTATATATGCTATAATATGGTATATTCTTAGGAGATTTATTTAAAAATGAATAAAGTCATTGTTGTAGCGCACCAAAAGGGCGGGGTGGGGAAGTCAACAATCGCATCAAATATTGCAGTAGAATTATCAAAATTCTACAATGTAAGAGTTGTCGATTTAGATTTACAAAAGTCACTTACGTACTTTAACAACTTGAGAAAATCCGCAAATCTAACGCAGTGTGATATTGTTAATGTATCATCACTAAACGATTTAAAAAATCTAATTAATAATAACACAGGTTTATTAATTATTGATGCAGGTGGTTACGATTCTGACATTAATCGAGTCGCAATTTCAGGTGCTGACATATTAATAACACCAGTTAGCGATTCAGGTATTGAACTAGTTGGATTATTAGCATTTAGACAGATATTGCGTGACATAAGAAAAATTAGACCCGATTTACAGGCTCACGTATTGCTTAATAAAATTCATACACGAGCAAACGCATCGCTTAATGAAATATTTAATTTTGTAAAAGACAATAATGAGTTTACAAAATTTAATGCAATATTAAGAGATCGTGCGGACTATAAAAAATCATTTGATTCTGGTAAATCGGTTATTGAATACAATAATAAAGCAGTCCAGGAAATGAACGAGTTAATTAACGAAATTAAAACTATTTAGGAATAAAAATCATGGCAAAAATTAACGAAGATGCATTTGATAATGCTAAAAATACAGCAGGACTAAAAAGCGCAACAGAACAAAGCGAAGTTGTTGAAGTTCAGCGCTATATAGCAGTTTACGACGTGCCGAAAATTTGGATTAAAGCAGTAAAAACAAAAACAGGAATTAAAAGCATGGGTGCTTTTGCTAGACAAGCCATTTTAGAGAAATTAGAACGTGACGGCTTATTATAGATGTTTTACATGTATTAAACATATTTTTTATATGTAAAAAGCACGTTTAATACATACTTGAATATTTTGATTTCTAAAATACTTTTTAATTTATGGTACCAGTTTTTTTGCGAAAAGAATATAGACAGATTTGTAATGGTTTTGTTATAATAATGCATATACAGCTTATGTTGTATATGCAAAAAAGCCCCAGAGTGCGGAAACACCCCAGAGCTTTGTTGTACTACTTTCTGATTTTAATTTTTAGTTTTGTGTTCTTTGTAGATAAACTTATGTTAGTTTTTCTATCTCGTAACATGAAAACGACGATTAAAATCATCAATAGTAAAATTGATGTTACGACCATCTTTTTTACTCCTAATGGTTAAAAAAGAGGCTTGGCATCGTGTGGGCAACGTAAGTTGGAAGCTCAGTAGCCCACGCTAAGCCTCATCACTTCAGACCTGAAGCGACCCCGTTATTTTACCTCATATTTCAATCTCTTGTTCATCTTGATTACGCATAAAAAAACTCCCAAATGTTTGGGAGATTTTTAATTTATGGTACCAGTTTTTTACGAAAAGAAGCTTCAATTTTCGTAAAAATAAATTTTTAGGTAGTGGCAAAATCTTTGACAACTTCGCTTAATTACGTTTTTTCTCGACACAAAAACATAACTTCCTAAAATTTTACTATTGAAAGCGCAGGTGAATGAAAAAAATATTACGCAGATGATTAAATATTGTGTTGAAGCCCCTGCGCGGACAACAACACCATATAAAATCATAGCTTAGGCAGATGTCGAGTCTTATCCTAAGCACGCGTAACAATTTTTTCATCTTTCAATGACGTAATTATACTATAACTAAGTAAAAAAATCTATTAATTTATTGATTAATATCACCCTCTTATGTATATTTGTGATATAATACGTCATTATGTTAAAGGGCTTCTGCGAGCTCACGAAAAATTAAAAAGAAGCGGCCTTTTACGGTCGCTTTTTTCGTAAGGAAAATCATGAGATTTGGACAAACTAAAAATTTAGGTGATTCAGTACCAACAGAATCACACAACGAAATGAAGATCAATAATAAATCTTCATCGTTCAACTGGAACTCGATTGATGATAATAAATACATTACGAATCCATGCTATGACTTTCATCCAGCCAATATTCACTCAAATGATAGTATGTTTTAATATTTAGGACTATCTTTCGATGCATGCTTTCGCATGTATTTTATATTTTGTTTTTCTTCATTTGTTAGCTTAAATGGCTCTTCTAACGTGTCTTCTAACTGATTAAGTTTATTTAATGTCGTTTTACCTAGATTATTTGGATCAAGCCCGTCAGTTGCAGTTACATTTTTCATGTATGGCGAGTTTGGATTTGGCGATGTATTAAGGCCTTGACCTGTTCTAGTATCTTGACCCAACATTGCGTCAACTTTATTCGCTGTTTCGTTATTATCTGATACAGTTCCAATTGTATTTGTCGGCGTATTAAATTCTTTATAACCGCTTGTTTTTGCTTGTTTCATTACATCGTTTACAATTTCCGATTTATATTCACCAATCACTTGATTTAATTTTTTCATGCCTTCAGGAGTATTCATATTTTTCAGATCATTGTTGACTGCTTGCATGTTGCCGTGTTCCAAGTTTGTTAAGCCTTCAACAATTTTATTGCTTAAATCAGTACTAACCTGAAATTGATTACTTGAAGCATATTGAGATGCATGCATTAAATTTTGAGTTTCTTGATTAGCTTTCTGAAATAATTTAACATTTTGCATAGACTCATTATATTTTTGATTGAACGTTGCTTTATCGTCGCTTGAGAATGTTTTTTTAGCACCCGCCCCAATCTCTTCACCAGTTTTAGCACCGCCACCAAACGCGCTAGCATTAGCATTTGCGCCAACATTAACACCATTGCTACGCATATCATGTGCGTAAGATGCTGCTTGTTCACCGTAACCACGCGAACGAAGCCAATCATACGTTTGTTGTGCGCTTTGCTGTGCAGTTTCACCAATTGATGCGCTATTTTGTTTGGCGTGATTGTATGCATCAGTAATTTGTTTTGACACGGCTGAATTCATATTAGCAGAAGTAACTAAATTAGATTTTGCTTGATCTGCTGTAATAGTTCCGTCCGAAAATCTTGAAAAATTAGTACTACCGACTTGGTTTTTATGTATTGCATCGCCAGTTTGATATTCTGGCCGAGTATTAAATTTGTTTGCTGATACAGTATTATATGTCTGAGTGTCCATCGAAAATTGTCCGGCTCGCATATCGCCGTGCGCTTGCTGTTGTCCAACATTTGACGCTTGAGACTGTGCGGGCTGCGTACTATTACCCATTACGCTAGTAATGGCCATTGAACTGCCAGAAATAATCATATATGCAACGGCTGGAGTTGCCATTGAAAGATAATTGGCCGCAGCTACAATATTAGCATTTAGATAGTAAATATTGGCTGAGTTCATCATAGTAAGACCAGAGCGAGCTAACTCGCCGTTATGACCTTGTCCATACATGTATATAACTGAATTTAATAACTCATATATAAATGGTATTGCGGCAATTGTGGCCGAAAATTGAACGTACTTAGTTACAGCGGTAAAGCTAGAAGTGAGTAATGCCATGAGAACTAAAACGGGGTAAAGCATGAACAATAAAGTGAATGCAAAGTTTTGTAATGCGGGTACAACTCTTCCAGCTTGTTCACCAGATAATTGACTGCCCGCTTGATACTGTTGAAATTGGATTGCATCGTAAGCTGCATTTGCTGTTGCTGTAGCATCATATTGAGCAGCTTCACGTCTAATACCTTGCCGCACCATGTTAATCGTCATTGCTTGCTTCATGAGGTCACTACCAGTTTGTGAACTGCCAGTAAAATCTTCGGCTGTAGTATTAAGTGAATTTAAAAAAATTACAGATAGTTTTTGACTTTGAGCTTGTGTAAACTCGGCAGGCGCTTGGCTTTTTGCCACGTCTGCCGCCCCACTTTGTTTTTCTGCTTCTTTGATGGGATTGATTCCTGCTATTGCGGCCATAATGTTTCTGTAAGCTGTATTACACGAAACGACTGCATTCGTTCCTGCTGAAGTTGTGTAATTAACCCACCGATTATTTCCAGCGGTGCCAATATCTAACGCGCTTGCAAGATTGTTATTAGACATTAGTGAAGTTAATCCACCATTTCTATAAATTATCGGTAAAGCACAATGCGTTATGTATGTTTGATAGTTTTGCTGTAATTCGGTTGAGCCAAAATTATAGCCAGGTAAATTTGATATAAATGCAGAACCGAAAGCAAGACCTGATCTTGAATAATTAATATCAGGATTGCTACTCAATCCGAAATATTTTTGATATCCAACAATAAATTGATGAAAAATAGTTGATGTCACACTATTAATAAAAATAACCCCCATTGGTAATGGCATATTAATAGGTATAGCACCTACATCAGTTGCTCCATCGCCAACTGTACTATCAACAATTTGAGTTTTGTAGGTTGGAGTCATAACGAGAAAGGCATATAATAAATAAAATCTCACAAAAAACAATAGATCAAAACCATTGCCTTTTTGGTGCATTGTTAATCCAACCCATTGTAATAAAACTGTTAAAATAGCAATAATTGAAGCCATTTTAACCATTCCCTGCATAAAACCAGCAACTGATCCGTTTTGATAAAAAAACATTGACATGGAAGTCAAAATATTATACAAAACTCCAAAATTTCCATACGTGTAAATTGTAAAAATCGACATTTTAAATACCTTAAATATGTATGCGCTCATTGCCGCGCAGGCTAGGATTTAATGACAAAGTAGCAATTAAGCTTAAATTATGAGTATAATAATGCCAGAGTCGCAATGCGGGGACGCAACGACTTGACGGAGTAGCGGCGTGAGTCGTCATATTTGACGAGCTTTGCGCCCTATTTTTTTGATGTGATATTATCAAATATCACTTTTTGACTGCATTCATGCAATTTGTCTTATCTACATCAGTAGATATAATTTTATGCTATATTATATAGCATTTCAATCAGTATGTTATCGTCTCAACGCTATCTAATTTGCGTGAAGTAAAAAAATCGTACATTTCAATTTTATCTAAGTAGTTGGCATCAAAGCCAACACCATATTTATAATCGTTTAATTCTGCAACAACAATGTCAAAAATAAGACAACCCATGTTAACAAAATGAAACTCTTTCATAGCTCTGACATGCTTGATTATCGGCAATATTGCATCCAGAAAATCATTTCGATTAGCAATATTACGACCATCATTTTTAACTTTTCTGCTAATTTCTTCAGAAATAAAAGAAGCAAAATGCGTCTCAATTGATCTAAATTGATTGCAATTTTTTACAAACTTTTGGTATTGATTTAAGTCAATTTGCTCTTCTGATACCTGGGGATTTTCACTCATTTTTAACCTTTCTAAAATTTTAATGACGTGTTTTATCTTTTTTATTAACGTACATAATCCGCAAGATTTCTTCAACATCTTCTGTTTTGTGGTGTGATATTATTTCATGATTTAGCACAGCAACCAGAAAATCAAACTCGTCAGGAACATAATTAATTTTGTACCCTTTTTTGAAGCGTATATAGTAAAGTGTCGCGGGTAAATCAACAACGTCGTCTAACGTTTTAATAGGATATTTAGGATCTGATTTACGCATTTGTACAGTCATTTTTCTCAATTCTAACACTAACTGTTTATAGTCTTTTCTAACTAAATTCCAGCCGATTAACGACTTTATTTTTTCAGCTTCTCGCTTGATTTCTAATTTATTTCTTTTCAACAAAGCAGCTTTAAATTTGGCTTTAATTTCGGCTTTGTATTCGCGAGTAAGACCTACAGACCACACTCCATTTTTAGCTTCTGATTTTATTATTTCGCCTGAATCTTTATCAGTAAATTCAAATTTCGTTTTGTTAATTCTTCTAAAAATATAATGTCGGATTGATAAATATTGTCCAGCAACCCGAGCATCTTTATATTTTTCACGTTCAAAAAATAAACCAGATTTTTTATCGGTGTTTGGTGGCATTTTCGTGATTAGAATCCAATAAACATTTTTACCATTTTTGGGATAATAGAGTCGTAATTGTGTTGCTGGTAAGCCAGCATCATTACGACGACGAGCCTCAGTTGTTGATTCACAAACATGATAATATTCGTCAAATTTATTAATGACATTTTGAAGCTTTTGGCTATCTACTGTACCAATCGTATAGTAATAATAATCTGCTGCTAATAACCTAATTATTGCATTAAAAAAATCGTATAAAGTTAAATAAATGTCTAATTTTTCATAGTTTGTTTGGTGTATATATTTTGATTTATTTTCGGTCATATTTAATTTTTCCATGATTTATAAGAAATTACAACAACTTGCAGGTTTTTATTGATTTTATCCTTTAATTTGATAAATATTGTATCATACTTGGGACAGTGCTGATTTTTAATAAATAAGGTTCCTTATTGGAGCTGCCAAAGCTGCAATAAGGTTTACAACACAATATTTATATGATATAATTTCATTAGCACAAAATAATTTAATATGTAGGAAGGATGGTTTTTTATTTTAATAGTTTCTGTAATTTATTTTTTAGGTTTCAGAAATTGTTAAATAAAAGTCTAGCCATCTTTTATTTTTAATTTCTGATTTTTTTGAGTTTGGTTGTTTAAATTTAATTAATTAAAAATTTTTGGAGTAATAAAGTTAGTTTCGTTTGTAGTTTTTTAGATTAGTTTTTAAAAAATTACTTGATGAAGCTAGCCACTTCAATAAGTCATTTTTTAATTAATTAGTCTCTTCGTTTATGAAATATTAATGATGAGAAATAGTCAATCTCGAGAAGTCATTAATTAGAAATTCATATCAAATTTTGCACACTGTAATTTTTTGTTTAGCCAATAAAAAATTATCCTCAAGCTGAAGTCGTATGCTGTGATGAATGGCTGGTACGACTACGAGGCGGGGCGGGGTGGCGACACCTCATCTATCGTCTTTCTCTTGATAGTTTTAAAATTTAAAGATCGGGCGACAAGAAAAAAGCTTTACGTGAAGTTCTATAATAGATATAAGCGTAAATCCGACTTAACTGAAGCGGGTGTAAATCCCCCGACTACCCATGAGTAATTTTGGGAACGTATTAGCGCCACACATCACACTGCTGAGTGCATAGAAATATGTAAGGGAACTGAGGGGGTGCAAGCTCCTGGAAGTTTCGACACAATCAAAAAATAACTAAGCAATTAGATACTAATGGTTGGTCGCTGGATATAGCTGATGATGTACAAGGATCCGTTCGGGATTCGATCGTGGTAATTATGAGTGTCCGCGTTATAGCAGAAGGGATTCTGTCTAACTAGCGTGACTTGACACGGTTAATAAATAGCGGTATGGGTGTGACTTTGTAAGGGACCTTCTAATGCACATACCAACAATTAAATTTGTAAGTTATTATTAATCGCAAGGCGGCAAACTCATATTAAGACAGTTTAGGTCTAACTTGGAAAGCGCTGAATGCTTTAATTATCGCTAATTTGTAGTGTGGCAACTACAATGGATATGCAAAGTAAAAGCGTGGCAGACTGGCTAAGTAGGGTATCTGAGCGTAAGCAAAAAGATACAATAACAACGTGCGTCATTAATGTGTCATTGACCTTTTTTGATGCCTCTTCTAGGTGATAACGTGAAGCTTAGAAGATCCAAAGGCTGGGGTGGAACTGGGCGTGTAAAAGCGTACTAGTATGGGAGCTTTGATAAGTTGACTACTTATCAAAGCTAGTGTGCAAAAAAATTATTTTGTGTTTTCTCTTAACCTTGGCGGGTTTCTCAAGATGAAAACATCACATCAAATTGAGCTTGATGTGTGGAGTAATTAGACTCTTCTTATTGTTATGCTTGGCCGCATGACAAAGAGGATAATTACATCTATGCTTTTTGCTCTGTCTTTTTATTTCTTAAATTTTCGGAGTGTTTTTATTATGAAAATGTTTTTTGGGCTGGTGACTGTGCGGAATCGATTTATATTTATTTCGCGGCACCAAACCGGAAAAATATTAATCGTGCTAAATTGTTGATGCATTAATTCAACAATCGCAACGCAGAACTAAATCTGCGAGATCAAAAGTATTAGCGTTTTAATTACGCATTTTTTAGAACATTGAATTGTTCATTTGTTAAGACTTTTTACATTTTTAAATGTAAAAGTTAATTCCATTAATCACAGCCCCGAAAATTCGGGGCTTTTTTATTTCCAAATGGCGTGGTTTAAGCCATTAATTTACGGGGGTATGGGGGTGAGCTCGTCGAACCCCCATATATACGAGCTATAACTGCAAAAACACTGCTACTTTGCGGTTTAATCTCAAGTTAAGCGAAATCCCTATCGCGCTTTAATAACTCAGTAACTCATTGGTAGCTTTCGGTTAGATTTTAAGGTACTTATGTAAAGGGGCGGATAAACCCGCCCACTTTTCCATGAGCAAAGCGAATAAATTTTTTGCGAGCTTGGTGGCTTAGGGCGGGCTGACGCGTATGCGGCAGGGCGACAAGCTCGCATTCTTTATTTTTTTGTTCTGTTTGATTCTAAACAGGCGCAAATCTGATGAATTTGCTGCGCACCACGGAATAAGCCATTAGTTGATTATGGATAAGCCCGTGGATAACTGACAAGCAGTTACCCACCGCCTTACCACACAATCATCTAACATCTTATTTCCGTTAATTCACAGTTTGCTGTTCTGATTCCAAACCACGTAATAATAAATTTTTTTTGATTTTAGGGCAGAAAGTGCAAATTTTTTTGTGAATAAAAGGCTGATAATAGCCGCTAGAAAGAATCTAAGAAGCGGCGAACCCGCCAAAAGGGTAAATATTCAAATATTACAACAAGTTACAAGATAAGTAAAAATAACACTATGTTATTTATAAAATAAGAGGGTGTTATATAATAAATAAGAAATTTGACTTAATATCTTATTTATTATATAATGCAGCTTTATACGATAAATAAGATTTCAGACCAGTTTTGTTATGTGGTGTGATACTATATCACATCTAAATCTTATTTTATTAATAATTTTATGGATAAGAAAATGGCAAAAACATACAAAAAACAATCAAAAGAAGTGCGGGTTTATCTAGATAATCCGAGTGTTGGTAACATTACATTAACCACCAAAACACAAAAAAAATTTATCAAAAATGGTAATAAAGCTCTGCTAGTGGATGAGTCAACAGGTGAGCATATCGGCACGGCTGGAATGGGTGCAATGTTTTTGGAAGAGAAAGAAGTTGATACTGAACAATTTGTTAAATTATTCATAGCAGGAATCAATGAGCTAGTCAACTTATCCGGCGCTGGTTTAAAGATGTTTAAGTTAGTTTATGACATGATGATACAAACACCGAACGGCGATGCGATTACGCTAGATTTTAAAACATTAAAAGCTAGAAATTTATGGGAATTTTCGCAGCCGACGTTTAACACTGGAATTAACGAATTATTAGAGCGTGAGATAATTTTTAAGTCGATTTCGCCGGCTCAATACTTCATTAATATCAAATATATTTATAACGGCGATCGAATTACTCATGTTAAATCTTATCGTCTCAAGAAATCTAAATCAATCCTAGAAAATCAACAAGAGCTCTTACTCGAATAAATTAGAAAGGTCTAAAATGAGTGTTTTTAGTAAATTTAAGCGTGATCAAAAACTGCGTCATCGGTTCGAAGATAACTACGCAGTGATCATGCAATCAGCGGTTTTGTATGCGTCCGCTTTCGCAATTTTCATGCTTAGTATGATTTTATTTAAAATGAAGTATATTTTTTTGAATGATGTAGCATTGTACGTCTCATTAGCATTATTCGGATTAGCTACGATACTAATTCCGATTAATTATGTTCGAGTGTCCATTAAAAACTATAAACAAAAATCGAGATTTTAAGCGTGTCAATTTGAATTTTTGTGTGTTTAGAGCTTCTCATAATACTCTAAGCACACACCCCCCTACCATATCACATAAATATGCTGCTATCGCCACAAAATCATCATACAATCCTATATTAACTAATGAACAGCTAATTCGTTAGTGTTTTATTTTTGAATATTCTAAAAAATAAAAGTAAAATGCTTGACTTTACACGGTAAACCGTGTATAATGTCGTTAGTAGCTTAAAAATAACTTTAAAAAAGGAAGTCAAAATGGAAAAAATAAAAGCAGATCAAAATGTAGTACGCTACACTGTAGAAACTGACACTCTAAGCAAAGGAACTATTACAGCAGTCTATGGTGAAAAAATTCAAGTTGGGGACTTTGTCAGAAATGTGCAATTTATTGACGAATATGGCAATAATGTTGGAAGAAATGGAGTTGTGCTAAAAATACTAAAAACAAAATTCTATGACCATGGTATTTATAAAGAATGTGAATTAGAATAGTTATGGTAGCTGAATCAAAACGAAAAGCTAATAACAAGTGGGATAAAGAGAACACGCGTGTGTTCTCTATTAAACTAACCAAGTCAAATTTTGAGTATTTTGATAAATTTGATCTTGTTTTTGGTTCTAATAAAGTCGAAAAGTTAAAGAATCTCATTAATTTTTGGCTTGAAAATCATAAAGAAAACGCAAAACGAGAGTTAAATAAATAATTTGGGGGCATGGGGCAATTGTAGTAACTTCTGCATATATTTTACATATTATTAACACATATAATACATGTAAATTATATGTATTATATGTGTTAAATATTTAACCTTATACGATGCGATATAGTATAATACAACTGAATTTTTTAAAAATGTGGGGTGGGAAAAATGGAATTTATTATAACTAAAGATGAGATTTCAAAAATGACTAATAGCTTGAATTCTACTAATGTTAAATTGATACATAATAGGGATGATCAACAGATAATTAGAGACTTAATAAAGTGTAGAGTTTACAGCGAATATAAGAAAAAATTTAATTCTCCTGTTCAAATTTCTATTGATAACAAAAAAATACAAGTCATGGCAAGCGAATCTAAGAAATATTTTTTCGACTATCAAACTAAACAAGATTCAAACGATAGTCTTGTAGTTTCGATTTCAGCAGCTAATTAATTACTTGTGTTTTACGTGCTCTATGTATGTATTTTATATGTATAAAACATATAAAATACGTACATTTTAGTTAATCGTTGGACGTGCAGCCGTTTTAATAATTTTGCTGCCGTAAGTCTGCCGAATATCTTCCATTGGCTTCGTTCCACGCATGAAACGTTTTTCACTCATTACAGGCGACCAATACCAAGCTTTTTTTGAACCGCTGAATTTAAAGCCTAAAGCCTTAATCGCTGCACGATGAAAATAACTATTGCCACCTAGCCAAATCCAATAGCCACAAACTTCAATAATTAAGCCCTGCATGGCTTTTAACTCATCCAAAAAGCTAAAATCAAACGCTTGAGCTTCTTCGTTTTCTTCGTTTATCTCTAATGTTTGATTCATAATAAAAAACTTGGTTAATTCTTCATAAGCACAGTTAATCAACTGCATAACCTCAGTTTTTCCGCCTTTGTCAGGGTGATTAGCGCTTGCAAGCTTGCGATAAGCTGATTTAATCATGTCTAAATCAAATTGACCGTTACCCAGTCCAAAAATTGCGATTGCATTTAATATTTTGTTTTCCATTTTTACTTACCTCAAAATTAAGGCGGTGATATAATTACCACCGCAAAAGTTAATTATTTAATCGTGATTTTCTCAATTGCCCGAGCCGTTCCAAGCATTCCTAGTGCTAAAAGAACGGCTATTTTCATTTCTGAATAACTGACTAAATCAACTACCCGAAACATCACCCCAAAAATCCCAACCAGTGAACCAACAGCATAAAGCCCGTTAACTATTTTATTTTTCATCATCAAAACCTTTGTAAAAACATTATTTAATTTAAAAACCCCCTCGGCGGTATGCCCCCGTTCTAACTCGCATCATTTCCGAATTTATCCGAATTGTTAAAGAACTAAAAACTTTGCTTAAATCGTACCTAATTTAAAAACCGCTATTCTGATGTAAGCCCTAACAATATTTTTTTTCGCATTGGGCTGGGTACGCCGAATTGATAACATGACAAAAACCTAATTAGAATGTCTTAGCGCGTGACGGCAGTCAGGCGGTTAGAGATTCTAATAGGTCGCAATAGTTCAAGGGCAAAATCCAAATTTAGTAAAAAAGTTTTTAATTATTTTGAGAGGTACGAACAAAAAAATTTAAAAGTTTTTTTCGTAGTTGCGTAAAAATGGCGGTTAATCTTTCCTGGCATTAACCTACCGCCATTTTTCATAATTCCACGCAACACGATAAATTTTGATTTTGTGCACTTCACCCTTGAACTATTGATTTTTGTTATGTTTCAATCGTTTTAGTACCAGCCTATTACGTGCGAAAATAAATTTGCCCTAAAAACTGGCGTAGCCAAAACTAGCGCAGCTTGTCCTAATGATTACGGTCTTTAGGGCTTTAAGCCCTGAATTGTAGGGGTTATGGGTTTGGGTAAGGGGCGGGCAAGACCGCACCTTATACCCCAAGATTAAATAAAATTAAGCGCACTTTTAGCGAAGCGATCGGGCGCATAATCGCGCTAGCGTGGCAAATAAAGCGGAAAATTGAGGATTTAGCCAGGACAAATAAAGAGCATCATAAATCTAACAAAATTACTTAAAATATACTTAAAATATACTTAATAATTAAGGTTAAGTTTATGATATAATTATGTATTATACAGATTTATAAATAAGGACAACTTAATGCAAGCAAAGATAAAAACTTACATAGATAAAGTATTAAGCGACTACTTACAAGACAATATCCCCGATTGGGGCTTATTCCCGTTAATTAGTGCCTTGGTGCTGTGCTTTGTTGGAATGAGTGCAGGACTAATAACAGTAATAGCATTTTACAAAACGCCATTGCTGCTAATAATTGAGATATTTTTATTGTTGTGGGTCGGACGCACGGTATTTGGTTTTGCAGGAACAATCGCGGCACGACTAGGTTATACTTATAAAAGAGCATAACCTTAATTAATAATTCAATAGGCAATACAGATTGAAATTAATTGCTACTCTTTAAGTGTTTTTTAAGTTTTTCATAAAAATTTTCATGCGCCCCGATGGACATCAAATATAGCAAATCAATTGTTTCAGTATATTCATAAGCTAATAAATATAACTGGGTTTGAAATTTAAATTTATGAACTCTAACACCAGCAAGATCACCAACTTTTAATTCTCCAACGTCAGGATCTGCCATAATAATTTTAATATTTTCATTTACAATGCCAAGCTGATTCTTATGCAATTTTTTATAGGCTTGCTTAAATATGGTGGATTGTTTCAATTCCATACTTATTCAACCCTAAATTCAAATGGTTCTGCATCTTCTTTTAAGTTTTGAGCAAGAAGAATATCTTTAATAAACGTTACTGGCAAATCTTGATTTTCTAATGCTAACTTACCAAGTTTAGCCCAATATCCAACTTGTGAAGATATTGATCTATGTTCAGCTATAGCATGCCGTTTGGCAACAGTATAAAACTCATCTTCGATTTTAATTGAGTGAAAGCTCATGTTGATTTCCTTATAATATAATAATATCACTATGGCATAATAATATCATATTTTAAAATAATTCACCAGATTATAAAAAGGTTCGTATAGTATTATTAGCGTGTATAATACATGTTTAGTATTGATTAAATACAGTCTTATTATATATAATATACATGTAAAATGTATATATGATACAATACCGCATATTCTTAGGAGATTTATTTAATTATGAATAAAGTCATTGTTGTAGCACATCAAAAGGGTGGGGTGGGAAAGTCAACAATCGCATCAAATATTGCAGTAGAATTATCAAAATTCTACAAAGTAAGAGTTGTCGATTTAGATTTGCAAAAGTCACTCACATACTTTAATAACTTAAGAAAATCAGCAAATCTAACGCAGTGTGATATTATTAATGTATCATCACTAAACGATTTAAAAGATCTAATTAATAATAACACAGGTTTATTAATTATTGATGCTGGTGGTTACGATTCGGACATTAACCGTGTCGCAATCTCTGGTGCTGACATATTAATAACACCGGTTAGCGATTCAGGTATTGAATTGGTGGGATTATTAGCATTTAGACAGATATTACGCGATATAAGAAAAGTTAGGCCTGATTT
>Ga0247839_1004640_pt1 | contig 17392 bp, 17 predicted proteins | sample LaCruzMarch2015__6_FD_192405 | JGI IMG/M metagenome (GOLD analysis project Ga0247839, IMG submission 192405) | Freshwater microbial communities from meromictic Lake La Cruz, Castile-La Mancha, Spain - LaCruzMarch2015_16m | ecosystem: Environmental > Aquatic > Freshwater > Lake | place: Spain... | reverse complement strand
CCCCCAGGATCAGCGCGAGCACATGGGCCGGGCGCGCGCCCACCGAGCGCAGGATCGCCATCTCCCGGCGCCGCTCGTTCAGGCTGGTCAGCAGCGCGGTCAGCATCCCGAACAGCCCGACCACCACGACCGCGGCGGACACCGCCAACAGGGCCCGTTCACCGATACCGATCAGACTCCAGAGATCCGCCAGCGCGACCCCAGGAAGGATCGCGAGCAGCGGTTCCTCCGGATAGTCATTGACGGCGCGTTGGACCTGGAAGGTCGCGATGCGCGACTTGAGTCCCACCAGGACCGCCGTGATCGCTTTCGGCGTCAGGGCGCCGGTTGCCGCCAGCGCGCGCGTCTGCTCCGCGTCGGGGGAGCGGCCCGGAGCGGCGGCACCCGACTCCCAGCCGACATGGATGGCCTCGATGGCCGTGAGACTGACATGGACGGTCCGATCGACCGGCGTCCCGGTGGGGGCCAGGATGCCGGCGACCCGAAAGGGTTTGTCCGCGTGACGGGCGAAGCTCACATCCCCGGTCCCATGGGCGATGACGATCGGGTCGCCCAGCCGGTAGCCCAGGGTCCGCGCTACCTCGGACCCCAAGACCGCATCGTAGAGGTCCGCGAAGGGCTCGCCCTGGGCCAGCGTGAGCCCGCGGTCGCGGGCATAGCGGTAGTGCTCGAAATAGGCGGCGGTGGTGCCGAGCACACGGAAGCCCCGGTGCGAGTCACCCAATGAGAGCGGAATGGTCCAGGCGACCTTGGGGAGGTTCGCAATCGCCTGATAACTTTCCCAGGAGATGTTGTTGGTGGCGTTGCCGATGCGGAACACCGCGTAGAGCAGCAGGTTGATTTGGCCGCCGCGGGCGCCGACGATCAGATCGGTGCCGGAGACCGTATTGGTGAAGCCCTCGCGCACCTCACCGCGCAGTCGCTCCACCCCGATCAGCAGGGTGACGCTGAAGGCGATCGACAGCAGCGTCAGCAGCGCGGTGAAGCGCCGGTTCAGCAGGCTTTTCCAGGCGAGTATAAGAATTGGCATTGTGCGTGTTCGCCCCTGTGTCCTTCAGGTCGCCGCGAGGTTCAGTTCAGCGAGTCGCAGGGTCCGGTCGAACAGCCCTTCGAGACTCGCGTCGTGACTGACGAAGACCAGGGTCAGCCCGGCCTCCCGACATTCGCGGAACAGCAGTTCGACGAAGCCGGCGCGCCGGTCGGCATCGAGCGCCGAGGTGGGCTCGTCGGCGATCAGGATCTCGGGTGCGCCCATCAATGCCCGTGCCGCCGCCACCCGCTGCTGTTGACCGACCGAGAGTTCAGTCACCGGGCGGGCGCGCAGGCCGGGGTCGTCCAGGTCCAGATGAGCGAGCAGGCGCACCGCCTCCGCGTTCAGGCTGCCGCCGCGCGCCAGGGCGCGGGCGCGCCGCCGCCGCGAGAAGCGGCAGGGCAGGGTGACATTATCCAGCATCGAGAGATAGGGAATCAGGTTGAACATCTGAAACACATAGCCCACGTGATCGGCGCGGAAGTGGTCGCGCTCCACCGCGCCGAGGCGATGCAGCGGCTGATCCAGCACGGTCAGGGTCCCGTCGACCACGGGCAGTACGCCCGACAGCAGCCCCAGCAGGGTGGTCTTGCCGCTGCCGCTCGGTCCCTCGATGAAAATCCGCTCACCCGGTTGAATGTCCAGGGAGTCGATAGCCAACACCGGCGGCAAGTCCGCCCGCCAGCGAAAGCGCAGGTCACGGATGGCAATCGCCGCCGGGGTGGGCGGAAGCAGGGGAGCAGCGGTCATGGTTGATCGATCAAGTGGGTCGGTGCGGCCAGGGGTTCAGACGGCGCGAATGTTACATTATACCAGATGCGCCCGCACTTTTCGGTCTTCCGCACGTGATCCAGCCGGATCCCGATGGCGGTGTTGCCGGTCGTCGCCGACTCTGAACCCTACGTGTGATCGTCACTTGTGTTCCGGCCGCGGTGCGCCACCTTCAGGAGTGGATAACAACCTGGAGGAACACCATGAAACGTCCCGCTCTCACCACGCTCGGATTCGTCGCGATCGCTTATGCATTCTCCGCCGCCCCAGCCTGGGCGGACTGGAATCTCGACCCGGCCCGCTCGCACCTGGCCTTCATTTCCATCAAGGGCAAGGACGTGGCCGAGATTCACACGTTCAAGGACATCGCCGGCACCATCGCACCCGATGGCCAGGCGAAAATCGTCCTGATGCTGGACAGCGTCGAGACCCTGATACCCATCCGCGACGAGCGGATGCGGGAGTTCCTGTTCGACACCGCCGACTACAAGGAGGCCGTGCTCACCGCCAAGATCGACCCGGAGCGGATCAAGTCGATGGCCGTCGGCGAGATTGCCGAGATCACCGCCGAGGGCGTGCTGTCCCTGCACGGTCAGACCCAGCCCATGGTGCTGGTGGTGCAGGCCGCGAAAGTGTCCGCCAACACCGTGATGGTGGCGAGCGTCAAGCCGCTGGTGATCGATGCGGCCAAGTTCGGCATGAGCGACGGCGTGGAGAAGTTGCGCGAACTGGCCGGTCTCGCGGCCATCAGCAACGCGGTGCCGGTGAATTTCGTCCTGACCTTCGTGGACGGCGGGACCTGATCCGCGCGCCGGGGCAACGCCCGCCGGTCGGACCTTGCCCCGCGTCCGGTGCCCGGACATCGTGCACCGGCGGTCGAGGCGTTACCGTGAATGTCGCGTAGCGACCCTGTGGGAGCGGCGTCCCGTCGCGATGGGGCCGGGCTGTAGCTCTACCGTTTGAGGTTACCGCGGCACCCATCGCGGCGGGACGCCGCTCCCACGGGCGTGGCTGCCACCACGCGCCGGGTGGCGGTGCGGGACGCTGTCATCCGCTCGCCGCGTCGAACAAGGCGGCAATGCCGGATGGCGGTCCGCCTCCGGAAAACAAGGCTGACCAGGCCGGAGTCGCCGGGATGGGCGCGGGCAAGGCCTGAAGGCCGAGCCCGACAACGGCTGCGATGAGCGGCGTCAGATCCTCTCGGCGATGCTGATTGAAGACGACACGGGTGCGGGGTGCCGCGGCACCGACGCGCAGATCGGCGAGGATCTGCGCCACATCCTCCAGCGCCCAAAGGTCCGGCAGGGCCGGACGCACCGGGATGATCAGGTGATCGGCGCCGATGAGGGTGTCCATGGTCCCGTTCGTAATGGTTGGGGGGCAGTCGAGCACCAGGTGGTCGAAACCCGGCATCCGGTCGGCGAGACTGCGCCAGATCGCGGTGCCGCACGCGCCGCGCACGACCAAGCCCCAGCGCGCGGCAAAGCGCTCACCCCAGGCGGTGGCGGTGCCTTGGGGATCGGTGTCGATCAGCAGGACCCGGTGGCCGTCCATGGCCAGGCGGACGGCATAGGCAATGGCGAGCGTGGTCTTGCCGGTGCCGCCCTTTTGATGCCAGAAGACGGTCCGCCGCGGGCCGGGCGCCGATGCCCTCACTGGCCGGCCGACGGGGACCCCGCAGGGTGGGTTGCCGGGCCGTCGGCGCTCGGGTGGCCCGGTGCTGTCGGTGGCAGTGCCTCGATCTGGCGGACAATGGCCGCAATTTTGCCGTGCAGGTCGGCTTCGTGGGCATGTGCCGCGGCATGTGCGGCATGCTTGGCCGCCATCTGCGCATGTTGCGCGTCGAGCGCAACCGTGTCCGTGCCGGCAGCGAGCGCCTGTTCATGGGCGGTGATCGCTTCACCGTGTGCGCGCATTTCGGTGGCCTCTGCGGCGATCTCACTGCGGTGCCGGCTGATCAGCCATAACAGCTTGTAGGCCGCCGCTTCGGCGGCACGATGCGCGGTCTCGGCGTCGGCAATCTCGGCACTCCAGCGGGCGTGGTCCTCGGCCCAGGACGTGTGCTCGGCTTCCATTTTGGCGACGTCGGCGGCACAAGTCGCATGCGGGGCCAGCCCGGCCGCGGCGACGGTCAGGGCAACGACCAGCAGCGGCGAGGTCAGCGGACGGTAGCGATGGATCAAGGTCATGGCAGTCTCCGTGGTTGGCTGAGTTAGGCAGGTAGAGCCAATGAACCCATCATTCGACGCCACGGCCGTATGTCGGCCGGTGGAGCGCATTGATGGAGCGCATTGATGGAGTGAGTCGATCAGGCCGCCGAGCGTCAGGCGTCTAGGCAATAGAGTATCCGGGTCTCACCGGTGCCGGCGATGGGGGGCGAGCGATGCACCAGCCCCAAGGCTCGGTCGTCCGGATAGATCGCGCCCTTCATAATGACGCTGATGGCGCCGATTGGGCAAAGACAGTGGTCGGCTTGTCCCGGCGACGGCGAAAACAGCGGTTGTGCCGGGCGACCGCATCGCAGATCAGGGTTCTCGTTCTCAACAGCACGCCCACCGCCGCGGTCATCCTTCCCCCGTGCCGCACGCGGCGCACACTCCGTATAGCGTGATGTCGTGTCGCTGGACGCTGAAATCGCGAGGAACCAGCGTGTCCAGGTCCTGCACGCAGCCGTGCAGATCGAAAACATGGCGACAGCGGTCGCACACAAAATGGTGGTGATGGCCCCGATCGGCCGGTTCGTAGCAGGGCGGGTTGCCTGGAATCTCGACCAGCAGGACGTCCTTGCGCGCCATGAACGTCTTCAGGGCGCGGTACACCGTTGCCAACCCGATCCCCGCGCTGTCCGCGTTCGCCCCCTCCCGAATTTCCTGCGGCGTCAGCGGTCGATCCGCCCGCCGCAAGGTGTTCAGGATCGCCTCGCGTTGCCGCGTGGAGTAGCGCATGCCCGTGCTCCCGTTGACCAGAACTGAGAATAGAGTATCATGTGTCGTAAATGAGAAGCGAGTCTCATATTTTCCGGTATGCGTAGGCTCACACCGGATGACAGACGCGAGGCAGCGGAACGTGCAGTCACGATCGCCCGGCCAGGTATCGCCGGGCTGTTGGCCGACCCGGAGGCTGATTTGACCAGCCGAACAGGAAGGTCTTAAAGTAAGAAGCGAACGACACCGGTTCCTCCGCGGCCACGCCCCGGGGGATGAAAAGGGAACATGGTTCAAAGCCATGGCTGCCCCCGCAACTGTACGCAGCGAGTCGCACCCAAGATCACCACTGGCCGCCGGACGGCGCCGGGAAGGTGGGTGTCGGCGCCGACCTGCAAGCCAGGAGACCTGCCGGTGTCGGGTGTCGATCAGTCAATCCGGGCGGGGTGTTCCGGTGGCGAGACGCAAGGTTTCCGCTTGTCTGGAACTCCCAGGGCCGGCCGGTGGCTGGCTGGCCTGGGTGTCCCGTGGTCTCTCCCCAGAGCGATCCGCCCCTTCACTGTGGAGCGATCGTTGTCATGCATATCATGGAGGGGTTCCTACCCCCGGTTCATGCTGCCGTCTGGGGCCTTGCGTCCCTGCCGTTTCTGGTTATGGGCGCGCGCAGCGTCGCGCGGGTCACCCGCGAGCATCCGCGGGCCAAGCTGCTCCTGGCCAGCGCCGGCGCCTTCGCCTTCGTGCTGTCCGCACTCAAAATCCCATCGGTGACCGGGAGTTGTTCGCATCCCACCGGCACGGGGCTGGGGGCCATCCTCTTCGGCCCCGCGGTGATGGCGGTGCTGGGGGCCATCGTGCTGCTGTTCCAGGCCCTGCTGCTGGCGCATGGCGGCCTGACCACCCTGGGCGCCAACATCTTCTCCATGGCCATCGCCGGTCCCTGGGTCGCCTATGGGGTGTTCCGGCTCGCCCGCACCCTGGGCGGCGCACTGGCGCTGGCCGTGTTTCTGGCCGCCGCCCTGGGTAACCTGGCCACCTATCTGGTGACCTCGGTGCAGCTCGCGCTCGCCTTCCCCGATCCGGTCAGCGGCTTCCTGGGCGCCGTGACCAAGTTCGGGAGCGTCTTTGCGCTGACCCAGATTCCTTTGGCCATCATCGAGGGGCTGCTCACCGTGCTGGTGGTCAACCTGCTGATCCAATTCAGCCGGGACGACCTTGACGAACTGGCCTTCGCCCCGGGGGTGGTGCGATGAAACGAACCAATCTGTTGCTCCTGGCGGCGGTGGTGGTCATCGCCGCCCTGCCGCTGATCCTCCCGCTGCCCGGCGGGCTCGCCGAGCCCTTCGCCGGGGCCGATGCCCAAGCCCAGACCGCGATCATCGCGGCGAATCCGGACTACCAGCCCTGGTTCACGCCCCTGTGGGAGCCGCCGAGCGGAGAGATCGAAAGCCTGCTGTTTGCCCTGCAGGCGGCCCTGGGGGCGGGTCTGCTCGGCTATTACCTCGGTCTGCGGCGCGGTGAGTCACAGCGGCGCAAATCGGACGCAGACCCGGCCAGGCTCGACGCGCAGGCGGTCGATGCACGCGATTGACCGGCACGCCTGGACCAATCGCTGGCGCCGTCACCACCCCGGCGAGCAGCTGTTGCTCGCCGGCGGGGGGCTGGTCCTGGCCCTGACGTTGCCGCCCCTGACCGCCGGACCCCTGCTATGCCTCCTCATGGCCGGTGCGGCGGTGGTTGGGGCCGGAGTTCCCCTGCGCGCCTTCCTGGGGGTCATGGCTCTGCCGACGGGGTTCATGCTCACCAGCGCGCCCTTTCTGGCGCTCTCGCTCGACTTGCGTGATGGACTACACCTTGCCTACTCCCCCGCCGGGATGACGCTCGCCCTGGAGGTGACTCTGCGTTCTCTCGGGGCACTGTCCTGTCTGGCCTTTTTGGCCTTGACCACTCCGGTCGCGGAACTGGTCCCCTGGCTGCGCCGCTTGGGGGTGCCGGCCGCCGTGGTCGAGATCGCGCTCCTGATCTATCGGTTGATCTTCATCTTCGCGGAGCGGGCACTGGCGGGTCAGCAGGCACAGGCCGCGCGGCAGGGTTACAGCACCCGGCAACGTAGTCTCAAATCTCTGGGACTCCTGATCGCGACCCTGTTTCAACGGGCCCTGGAGCGGGCGCGCCGCCTGGAGGTCGGGCTCGCCGCCCGCGGTTACGTCGGCGAACTGCGCGTCCTGACCCCGGAGCGCCCCCTGTCCCGGCGCCGGCTGGCGGGGATTGGGAGTCTGCTGCTGGCGGTCGCCCTGGGATCCGTGCTGCTGGATCGGGGCCTGGCATGAACCCGATCATCCTGTCTGCACGGGGGCTGGAATACAGTTACCCCGGAGGCATCGTTGCCTTGAGCGGTTTGGACCTTGAGGTAGCGCGGGGCCGCAAGCTCGCCCTGCTGGGTGCCAACGGTTGCGGCAAGACCACCCTGCTCCTGCACCTGAACGGCACGCTGAAGCCCTCCCGCGGCCAGGTCTTCCTGGACGGCGCGGTCGCTGGGTATGGCCGTCAGGCGCTCAACGTCTGGCGCAACACGGTTGGGTTGGTTTTGCAGGAGCCCGACGACCAACTCTTTTCGGCCACCGTCGAGCAGGATGTCTCCTTCGGCCCACTCAATCAGGGACTGCCGGAGGCGGTTGTGCGCGCACGGGTCGCCGAGTCGTTGGAGACCCTGCGCATCGCCGCGTTGGCCGAGCGTCCGACCCATTCCTTGAGCTTCGGCCAGAAGAAGCGGGTTGCCATCGCCGGGGTGCTGGCGATGCGACCCGAGGTCCTGATTCTGGACGAACCCACCGCCGGGCTCGACCCCCAGGGCGTTGCCCACCTGCTGTCCGCCCTGGAACAACTGTGCCTGGCCGGCACGACCCTGGTGTTTTCCACCCATGATGTTGACCTGGCCTATGGCTGGGCGGATGACGTGGCCATCCTGGGTCAAGGCCTCGTGGTCTGTCAGGGTGAAGCCCTGGCGACCCTCGCGAATGGGGAACGCTTGCGCGCCGCGCACCTGCGAACGCCCACCCTGTTGGCCCTGGCCGTTGCCCTGGGGTTCGGCGGCGGTCCGGAAGACCCGCAACCTCCGCCTCGCACGCCGGCCGCCCTGATCGCCCGGATCCAAAGTTCGCGGAACCAATCCATCAAGCGATCTATTCTTAACTGAAGTCTCCTGTCTTCAATTACGCCACGAGCCGCATAATTGCCGCGATCAGGGGATTTTGCGTCGGTACTTGGCCCCTCGCAATTCTCATTTCACCAATCGCTCACCTGGTTTGCGCAGCACCAGCGGGCCATTGCCGCACTTCCCCCAAGGCCGCGCACTCCGTGGCCGGCGACGGGTCGAAGCACGGCAGCAGATGGGCGTGCAGATCGAACAGGAAGGCGCAGAGTCCGCTCGTGGTGCCGCGCTCGGCGAGCAGGGCCAGCGGCGTGTCAGTCAGGCACCGGTGCAGGCGGGCGCTGTCGCCAGCGATCAGCCGGTTAACGACGGCCTTGATGTCACGCTGGCCATCCTTGCCTACGCGGCGCCGGTCGCCGCGCAGCCGGTCCGGTGCGCGTACTGGGTCCAATGAGAGCTCGCGACACAACTGTTCCAGCAGGGCCGTTTCCCTGCCGTCCTGAGGCACGAAGCCGTTGAGCAACCAAGCCTCCGCCTCCGGGTTGGCGGTGCCGACGATGACGGCGAAGGGCAGCGCGCCGTCGGATTCCTGAACTGCCGCCTGGATGCCGACGCGCCGCTCGGGTTGATTGTCCAGATCGCGCAACAGCAGCAGCGCGGTGATCGGGGCATCGGCGTTCATCAGCCGTGCGAGCTCCAACACCTTGCGGGCCGCTAGATAGTCCGGGCCTGCGGAACGTCCGTGGATGCGCAGCCGATGCAGCTTCGATAGCGCATCGAGCTCCGTCCAGCGGGTCCGATCAGTGTTGGGGGGTAAACCGGACCACTGACGCAAGTCGTCAATGGTCTCCGCCCCAATCCAGTCCGGCCCGCATTCGACCAGCACCCGATCCGCCAACACCTGTGCGGCCAGGGCATGGGCGTGGTCCTCAACGATCAGTACCAGCCGCATCGCACGTCTCCTGGCCGAGCACCCAGTCTTCGCCGACCGCGCTCAGGAACTCGCCGGTGCGCAGCGTGCCGCGAAACCGTGTCCCATCCGGGTGATCGGCGAGGCAGGCGGCGACCGCGGTGCCGTCGTTACGGGTGTTCAGTACCCAGACCTCGTCATCGCGCAACTCATCGATCAGGTAGGGCGAGTGGCTGGTCGCGACGATCTGCAACCCAGGATGCCGGTCCAGCGCCTGCCGCAGCAGTTGAATCAGGTCTGCCTGCGCCCGCGGGTGCAAGGCCTGGTCGATATCGTCGATCAGCAGCAGCCGCGGGCTGTCGGCGGCGTTGAGCACCGTCAGCAGACCCAGCAGGATCAGGGTGCCCTCGCTGATGGCTTCCGGCGGCAGTTCATCGCCGGAGGCCATGTCAAGCGACAACTGGTCGACGAGATCCCTCCGGACCGACTCGCCTTGCGGCTTCACCGGTCGGCTGATCCGCCGGATGCGGATGCGCTTCACCGCCGGCACGATGGCGCGCAGATCCGCCTCCAGCGCATCGAAGCGATCACGGTCGGAAAGCAGCAGGTTCGCGATCACCGACGGCAGCCCGAACCCTTCGCTGTCGATCTGTGAATGATCGGCGTCCAGCGCGCTCGCGGCGGCGAGCCGTTGGGCGGAGAGGTGCAAACGCAGCACCTTGCCGAGGGCTTCCCTTGCCGCCTGCGGTGCGCGCGTCTTCGGGACTGCCGTATTGCCGCGTCCCGACATGTCCGCAAAGTCGATCGAGGGCTCCGGGTCGGCGGGTTGGTCGCCGCGACTCTGACACCGCAGGGTCCATGGGCCGCCCTGAAGGGCACCCCGCGTCTCATGGAGTTCTAGCAAAAAGCCCTGTTGCCCGGACCGGACCAGGCCGGTCAGCTTCGCGCCAACGGTCACGCGCTCCGGTTCGACGAAGTCGTGCCAGGCCGTATCGATGGCCTGCAATACGCCGGATTTGCCTGCCCCGTTCGGTCCGACCAGCAGGGTGAGCCGCCCCAGGCGGATGCTGGTATCCCGATGATTCTTGAAATTGACCAGGCGGATAGTGTCGAGCATTGGGGCGTCCCGGTTGAACCATGCAGCGGCGGTGCAGAGCAATGGCTGGCCATGCCGCCGCTGCGTCGCCCCGAAGGGCCTTGATCGCAATCCCGGCCAGCGGCGCGCGTAGTCAGGGCTTCCAGCCCTGACGGTGTCAGGCCAGGATGGCCTGACTACGCACCCGGCGCGCCCAAATGGCCGCCATCTTGCTTGAGGCCCCCCGAAGCATAGCACCGCGGCCCCGGTCACGAGCGACGCCGAGGGGGTCCGCCATTCGAGGCGCATCGCCCCAAGCCTGGCCCCGGTGGGATGCTACGATGGCACGGGCCGCCGAGCGGCGAGAACATGGGTGACACCGCGCAGCGGTGTCGCCAGAATGGCGATGCTCTACCTGGCAGCGGCAGGGTATGCTGAACCGATACCGATCCTGAGTCATGCATATGCTGGATACCCCCAAGAGTCTGCGCCTGCACATCGGTGTCTTCGGCCGCCGCAACGTCGGCAAGTCGAGCCTGGTCAACGCCCTGCTGGGCTATCCGCTGTCGATCGTCTCGCCCGTTGCCGGAACCACCACGGACCCCGTTGAAAAGGCGATCGAACTGCCCCCGGTCGGCCCCATGGTCTTCGTCGACACCGCCGGGATCGACGACGTCGGCGAACTGGGCGGCCTGCGCATGGCCCGGACGGCCGGGGTGCTGGAGCGGGTCGACATCGCACTCCTGGTCTGCGACCACACCGGCATCGGGGACGATGAGCGCGCGCTCCTCGCCCAACTGGCGGAGCGCAAGACGCCGGTGGTCTGTGTCCTCAACAAGAGCGATCTGGGACCCCTGCCCGATGCGGCGCTCGCGGGTCTGCCGGGCGAGGAGACGGAGCTGGTCCGCATCTCTGCCCTGCACGGACAAGGGATCGAGGCGGTCAAGGAATCCATCATCCGGCTGGTGCCGGAGGAGCATCTGCAAGGGCCGCCGCTGGTGGCGGACCTGATCCGGCCGGGCAGCACCCTGGTCCTGGTCGTCCCAATCGATCTGGGGGCGCCCACCGGGCGGCTGATTTCCCCGCAGGTGCAGGCGATCCGCGAGGCGCTGGACGCGGATGCCGTCTGCATGGTGGTGAAGGAACGCGAGCTCGCCGCCGCGCTGGGGAATCTGCGGACCAGGCCCTCGCTGGTCGTCTGCGACTCCCAGGTGGTGCTGAAGACCGTCGCCGATACACCCCCCGAGATTCCCCTGACGACCTTCTCGATCCTGATGGCACGCTTCAAGGCGGACCTGATCAAGCTCAGCGCGGGAGCGGCGGCGATCCATCGGCTCAAACCCGGCGACCGCGTACTCATCGCCGAGGCCTGCACCCACGACCTTATCTGCGACGACATCGGGCGCGTGAAGATCCCGCGCTGGCTGCGCCAGTTCGTGGGCGGCGAACTGCAAGTGGACTTCAGCACCGGCAAGTATTTTCCCGACGAGATCGCGCACTACGACCTCATCATCCAATGCGGTGCCTGCATGGTGACCCGCAAGCACATGCTCTCCTGGCTCTATCGGGCCGAGCGTCAGCAGGTGCCCATGACCAACTATGGCGTGGCGATCTCGCTGCTGCAGGGGGTTCTGCCGCGCGCTTTGCAGTGCTTTCCGGCGGCGCTGAGTGCCTATGAGGGTGCCTACGAGGGTGCCTATGAGGGCGCCTGCCCGACCGCTCCGCACCGGTCCGGGCCCGGGGCACCGGCATGACGCCGCTCGCTGTCCTCCTGCGCCAAGAGGCGTTCGCCGATGCCGACATCATCCGCCTGCTCGGGTTGACGGACCCCGGCGACTGCGCACGCCTGCGCCGGGCGGCCTACGACCTAACTACCGGGATCATCGGCGACAAGGTCCATTACCGCGGCATCGTCGAATTCTCCAACCGCTGCACGCTGAATTGCCGCTATTGCGGCATCCGGCGCGATAATCTGACGCTCGGCCGCTACCAACTGAGCATGGCGGAGATCGTGGAGAGCGCCGTCTGGGCCGCCGAAAACCGCTATGGGTCCGTTTGTCTGCAGGCCGGCGAGCGGCGGGACCGGCCATTCGTCGACTTCGTGACGGAGTGCATCCGCCTGATCCGCGCCCGCACCGTCTCCGCGACACTGCCGGACGGCGCAAGCATCACCCTGTCGCTGGGCGAGCAAACACTCGACACCTACCGCCGCTGGCGCGAGGCCGCCGGCGGGGTGGACTGCATGCGCTATCTGCTGCGGATGGAGACCTCCAATCCCGCGCTCTTCGCACACCTGCATCCCGGCGGCTTCGCGCACGAGAAGGGCTATGCCGCCCGCATTCAAGCACTGGAGAATCTGCGCGAGGCCGGCTTCCAGGTCGGTACCGGCGGCATGATCGGTCTGCCGGGTCAGACGCTCGCCGACCTCTGCGCCGATCTGCGCTTCTATCAGCGCATTGATGCCGACATGCTCGGCATGGGACCCTACATCCTGTCCCAGGGGGCCGACATGGGCGCGGAAGGCATGATGGAGCCGGCGCCCTTGCTGCAGCGCGCGCTCAACATGCTGGCCGTCGCCCGGCTGGTGCTGCGCGATGTCAACATCGCCGCCGCGACGGCCTTGCAAGCCTTGGCCGCGGATGGCCGCGAACGCGGCATCGCCTATGGCTGTAACATCGTCATGCCGAACATCACCCCGCGCGCGGTCCGCAAAGCCTACCAGCTCTACGACAACAAGCCCTGCATCGATGATCAGCCGACCGATTGCAGCGCCTGCCTGGAGGGCCGCATCCGCAGCATGGGCCGGCGGGTCGGCTGGAACGAGTGGGGCTGCTCGCGCCATTTCCGCCGGCGCCTGGGGCTTGCGCTGCCGGACCGACCATCCCGACGCCGCAGCGGCGATGCCGTCGCCATCATCGCGGCCGACGAGTTGGAGAGCCTAACGGAGACGGCGCACCTGCTGCGCTCGCCGAGGAATGCCGAGCGCCTGCTCGTCGCGCCGGCCAGCGCCCGCCAGGGCGCCGGCGAGCCCGCACGCTGGAGACCCGATTCCCGGCTCCGGCGGTTGCCGTAAGGTACGCTGGATACGTGCGGGCACCGGCAAGCACGGCGGGGTCAGGGTGATTTATTTCAACCGGCTGGACAGCGGCGTGATTTACCTGCTGGTTATCTACGCCAAGGCGGTGCGCGGGGATATCCCGGCGCATCTGCTGAAGGCCATTCAGGAGTCGATTCAACATGGCAACCGATGACAGCATGACCGGCGAGGAGCTCGGAGAGAAGCTACTGGAATCGATCCGCCAGATGAACGCCGGCCTCGGGACTGTGGTGTACTCGCCGATCATCGCCACTCGGCTGCAATCCGGCCTGTCGCAGGCGCAATTCGCCGCGCTCATGGGCGTGTCGGTGCGCACGCTGCAAGAGTGGGAGCAAGGTCGACGCCAGCCCAGCGGTGCCGCCAAGACCCTGCTCAAGGTGGCCGAGCGGCACCCCGAGGTACTGCGGGAATTGGCCGCGGCCTGACGGCCCCCACGATTCCCGGACAAACTGAGGTCCCGCGGCTATTCCGCTCAGGGCCTGCCCAGCCAGTCCCGCAGGTCCGATTGGCTGGCGAGGTCGAAGATGGCCTCGGCGAGGGCTTCGAGGCGCGCGAGCGGCAGCGCATCGAGGCGGACCTCAAGCTCCGGGGGCAGCGGACCGAAGCGCCGCGTGGCTTGGCGCAGCAGCAGGTTTGCGGCTTCCTCGCGGCGGCCCTCCTCGCGGCCCTCCTCGCGCCCCTCATCAAGCCCTTTCTCGTGGCCGATGGCCACCAACTCCTTGTAGGTCCGGGTCTCTTCAAACGGGGTCTGGATACCAAACATGGTCAGAATCTCCGGATAGCTCAGATGGCTGAAGCGCACCGTCAGCCACGAAAAAAAGACGTCGGTCAGGCGCTCGCGCACGGCCTGCGGCAGCGCCGCGGCGGCGATGCGCCCGAGGGCCTGTGGCCCTTCTTGGCGCAGTCGCTCCGGGTCCGCGATCCGATAGGGCAGGAACACGGCCAGCAGCGGATGCCCGGGCTCGCGTCGCTCCAGGGCCTCCAGGATCGGCTGCAGATAGGCCACGCGCAACGGCGCGTCCGGCTGCCGCGCGGCGGCGTACCAGGGCTCGGTGCGGGGGTCGAGCGCCGGGGTGGCGAACAAGATCAGTCCGCGCACCACGCGCCCCAGGTTGCGTTCGCCGACCAGCCCCAACTCTACCACCGAGCGGTGATAGATCTTGGGATCGTCCCGCGCCTGAAACTCGATGATCCAGATCGGCTCGTCGGGCGCCTCCGGCAGCAGGACGCCGTCGGTGCGCCGGTCGAGTCCTTTGACCTCCAGAGCCTCGAATCGATACGGCCCGCGCACCCGGATGCCGTCGGTGAGGATCGCCAGGGTCTCGGCGTCGGCCCCCAGCAGGGTATAGATCTCGCGGTCGGTCTTCATGTGGGGGTTCTGATGGGCTGGCGGTGGCTTGCCGCTCGGCGCTGCACGCCGGAAATTCCGGGGCGAGTATACTTAATTCGCAGAAACCAGGGAAAGACCACGGTGTCTCTTAGTGGCAAAGGAAACCGTGGTCTGCCCCTGAGTGCTCGCTGGCCGGATCGGCGAGAAGTCCGCTCTGACACTCGCCATTGGAAAAGAAGCCTACTGCCGGGAAAACCAGCAGCGACGCGACCCCGCAGATTGCTTGGGGGGATAGCGATTCCGTGGTACGTCCCCTATTTCCCTTCAATCATGGCATGCTCATATGTGTCCAGACTCCGATTCATCCAAGCGAAACATTCTTGGCTATTCGATGGTCTTCTTGTTGCTTGCCGTGTTAATTAGTCTACCGTGGCTAATTGAAGCATTTTCTGAAGCATTCCCAACCCTTTTTAGCATACTTGGTAGTTTCGAGTTTGGATTCGTCCTCGCGTTTTTCTTTTGGTTCTTGCAATTCTATTTCGGCCTTCTTTTTTGTTATATTTTCGAGTTGCCGAGAACTGCCCGGCTTATTGTTCGAGGCATATTCTTAGCGTTTGGTAGTTTTCTTGTTTTTGGGGCGTACTCAGTGTTTTTTTTGTCGCCACATTCCCATGCTACCCCCGCATCCACATTAACATTCTTCATTTCTAACATATTTTGGCTTTGCGCAATCCCGATTGCCTGGAAACGGAGCGAACGCAAGAATTCTGACGCGACCAATCATCCTCGCGCACCGATTGATTCCGCTTGCAGCGAAAGATCGATGCCAAAGCGGGGCGCAATTCCGCCATTGCCTCGTCAATCTCCGCGAGGGCCTTGATCATAAACCCGGCCACCGCGCGATCTGCACGGTCGCCGGTCCGCACAGCGGACCCTACAAGTCAGGGTGTTACCGTAGGGTCCGCTGTGCGGACCGTCCGCGGCCGGCCGGAACGATGATCAAGGCCTCCGCGAGAATCTGCGGAGAAAACGGCGAGCGCACAAATTGTACCAAATACGCTTTCAGTCGAGAACGCAAGAGAACAATCACTTCCGCCTCCGGTTCGACGCTATGGCGCAAGCCTGCGCACGGCCTTAGCCAAGGGCCATCTAACCGCCTACGATCTCGCCGAGTTGCGCGTTACCCAATTAAACCTCGGAGTCGCGGACGCCGAACGTGAAGCATTCGAGATTGGCCTACTTGGAGAAACCGCCGAATCGCGCGAACAGAAAGACAGGCTCCGACTCGAAGTGGAAAAACGCGAGCAAGAGTCGAAACTGAAACAAGCCGAAGAACGTAGGTTAGCCGCTTTTCGGGAAAAAAATGAGTCAGAACAAAAGAAACAGGAAAGCCAAGAAAATGGGAAGGCGCGGGTCCAAGACCTCGGAAACTTTACTAATACCCAGCGAAAGAAAATCTTCAGCGACGCAGTTATAGTCGCCACTCGTCAACGTCCCGTTTCTCCAGATGAGCTAGCCAGACTTCGAGGGCTTCAGTTGGAGCTTAGCCTTACAGATGTCGAAAGGCTAAATTTGGAATTCGGCCTGTTGGGCGACTTTACGGTAACATGGGGTACGCATAAAGCCGAACGCGAACCCGAACCGATAGGCAAGCCATTCCGGTATAACCCGGACAATTTCACAGCCACTGAGCTAGCGAAACTCAAAGAGGAAAAAATTCTAGAAGGAGGCCGCAAATACGACTCATCAAACGGAGTTACCGTTACGCCGCCCGCTTCCCCACGTAGTATCGCCCTATCGAAGAGAGTATCCGTGAAAGGCTTCGTTTACGTCATGTCCAACAAGACAATGCCCGGCTTGGTGAAAATCGGCTATTCGACAAAGCACCCAGAATTGCGTGCCAAAGAATTGGACGGCTCGGGACTCCCTTACGCGTACATTGTTGAGTATTGTGCCTTTCTTGAGAACCCATTCGACGTTGAGCAAGCAACTCATCGGCGCTTGTCGGACAACAACGAGGCCAAGGAATTCTTTCGCGTCAGTATCGATGATGCCATTATGTGCTTGTTGGAAGCGGCGAAAGAGATTGGAGTGGATTTGTTGTATGAGGAAGACGCTTTCGGATTGCGGAAGCAGGCCGAGGAAGAAGCAGCTAGGCGCGCGGAAGATGCAACTCGGGCTGAACGCAAGAAGCAATTCAACGTGTGGTTGCGCGCCGCAGTAGCCAAAGGCCATTTGGTCGAAAGTGATTTAAGTGGACTGCAAGAATTACAACTGAAACTCGGAATAACAAACAGGGAAAGGGAGCGTTTTGAAATTGAGTTTTTGGGTAAGACTTCTTTCGGCATGGTAAACGACTACATTGCCTGGCAAAAGGAGCAAAAGGAACAAAAGGAGAGACAGGAGAAACTGCTAGAAGCGGAGCGGAATAAAGACCCAAAGGTGAAAAAGGAGAGTTACCTTGCGAGACGCGAGAAAGCGCTAGAAGCAGATCGAAATTTGAAAGAGACATTATCGCGGCAAATTATGGAGTCTCGTGAGCGCGCGGAAAGAGCGGCAGCAGAAAGAGCAGAAGCGATAAGCGCGTACTCAGCGTTAACCGGGACGTCGCCGCAAGAGGTATTGGAAAAGCTCAGAACTAACCAACTCGAACTAAAGAGTTGCGGGACAGGGTTGCGGGTGGGGATCAATCTGGACATTTAGCGGGAATTCCGGGGGGAACGCCGGAGACAGACCGGAATTCCGGGGACAGTATAGAATGGCGCTAAGTTAAGCGTGAGATCCAATAAGAACAGTGGCTTACGCAGCCAGTTGGCTGGCCAAAACGCTCCAATATCTCCCAGTACCAGCCTGAGCCCGCAAGAATCTGACGGAACCTGCCTGATTCTCCAGAGACCTGGGTCTAGGCGACCGCGCAAGTCGCTGATATCGTTAACCGTCTCCTTAACTTAGCGGCATTCGGGACAGTATACCTAATTCGACTGAAGTTTCCTGTTTTCAATTAAGCCACGAGCCGCATCACCGCCGCGATCAGGGGATTTTGCGTCGGTTTGTTAGCCCCCCCGCAATCACTACCAAAACCCTCCCCGCCGAGGTCCTGTGCGAGC
>Ga0247839_1004639_pt1 | contig 17395 bp, 14 predicted proteins | sample LaCruzMarch2015__6_FD_192405 | JGI IMG/M metagenome (GOLD analysis project Ga0247839, IMG submission 192405) | Freshwater microbial communities from meromictic Lake La Cruz, Castile-La Mancha, Spain - LaCruzMarch2015_16m | ecosystem: Environmental > Aquatic > Freshwater > Lake | place: Spain... | reverse complement strand
GGTGGTCATGAGAATTCAGCGCGTCCTGATATCCCATGGCTAATCGAATTCTCCCGGTGAAGGCAATGTCGGTCTCCCGGTCGTTCCAAGAAATATTTTGGCGGACAACTCCGGATCTGGCTGTCCAACCGGCCGGAGCGAAGGGACGTGGCCTAACCACCGGGAAGCTGGCCTTCCCTCGCGGCGGTCCTCTCCGGGGTGCGGTCGGTGATAACTTTTTTCACCCGCTATGACAAACGATCTCCAGCCTCCCTGCTTCGCCCGCCGAATGTGGCCGCCATGCTGACCACCCGAAGCCGGTTGTCTTGGACCGTGCTGCGGGTGAAACAAAGTCACAAGAGGTCATAGGCCAGCGATGTTTTGCGCCCCGGCCCGCGGCGCGGAAAGGAACCGCAGGCCCAACTTTCAAGCCCACCCGTCAGGAAAATGACAAGAACTCATTCTCAATGCGTAATACTTAGCCTTTGGGGCCAAGGACTTGCCAACAAAACGGAAAAATCTGTGCTGCAGGCTCTTTTTCTCTTGCGCGTACATGCTTCCTCGCTTTTAATTCTGCCAATGAACGCACGACCAAACCCCACCACTTTCATCGCTCTCGCTGCCGTGACCCTTGCTTTGGTCACGACTTCCTTTGCGCAGTCGAAGAATTATTCCAGTGGGACGCGCAACATCACGCCCGCCAACGTCGCCACGACCACACTCAACGGGGTGATCAATTCGGTGTCGGGTACTGCGATCGTGAATATTACCGCTCCCAATGTCACGGTCACCACCTTTAGCGGCGGAACAATCTCAGCGGGCGCGGCCAGAGGAAATGCTTCTTCCGTTCCCGTCACGATCGGCACATGGACGGGAAGCGCAACGTCGGGCCAGGGTGGCAATGTCAAAGTCCTGACAACAGGCAACCTCACTATTTCTGCCTTGGGCAGCAATCCAGTCAGGAACCTCACCGTGTCCGGAGGCTCTCTCAGCTTGCCCAACAGTGCCCTCATCGTCAGAGAAAAGTTTACTATGAGCGGCGGTTCGCTCAGCGGCGGTTCGATTAGCGCCGCCAAATTCGCTCTCACTGCGGGCACAATCGGTGCAAGTCTTACCGGTTCCAGCGCCCTGACCAAAACCGGGGCCGGAACGTTGACTTTGAATGGTGCGGCCAACAATTACTCCGGCCTCACCACGGTGACTGCGGGAACCTTGGTTATTGGCTCTGCCAGCGGATTGCCTGCCAATCGCGCGCTCACCGTCAATGGTGGAACAGTCAATCTGGGCGGAACAAGCGCAACCCTCACGACCGTTACGGTAAGCCGCGGGACGATCTCCAACGGTGATATTTCCGCCTCGTCGGCCTACAGTGTCTCGGGAGGCACGATCAGTGCCAATCTGGGTGGCGCTGCCGCCCTGACCAAAACAGGGACCGGCACGGCCATCCTCACCGGAACTAACACCTACACCGGCAACGGCGGTACGACGACAGTCAGTGCCGGAACGCTGCAAGTTTCTGCCAGCAGCCTGCCAGGCAATGTGCTCAACAATGCGGCTCTCACCTTTAACCAGTCGACGTCTGAAACCTACACGGGAGTAATCAATGGAAGGGGCAGGCTAACCAAAACTGGCGATGGTACACTGACCCTGACCGGCGCCAACGTCTACACGGGTGGCACAACGATCAGCGCTGGTACCTTGGCCGTTTCGGAAGGCACTCTGCCTTCGCCCTTGGGCAAGGCAACCATCGTAAACAATGGTACTTTATCTTTCGACAACTCCGGTGCCCAAGCGACCTTCGCTGCTCCAGTGAGCGGAAGGGGCGCATTCGTCAAAACTGGCACGGGCGTACTCGTTTTGTCCGGGGCTAACACTTACACGGGTGGAACCACCGTCACAGCAGGCGTCCTTGCTGGCTCCCCGCGGAGTCTTCGCGGCGCCATCGTCAACAACGCCAGCGTGGTCTTTGATACCTCTTCGACGGCAGGCACCCAAAGCGGTGTGATCAGCGGCACAGGCAGTGTCACCAAGAACGGCAGTGGCACTTTGACTCTTACCGGCGCCAATACCTACACGGGAGGTACTATTGTCAGCGGCGGCACGCTCTCCGGTTCTGCCACTAGTCTTCAGGGAGATATCGTCGCCTCTGCCGGTGTTGTCAGCTTCAACCAAGCCGCGGCGGGAACATATGCCGGCAATATTAGCGGCGCGGGCTCGGTGATCAAACTCGGAGCAGGCGTTCTCACTCTTACCGGGACTAACACCTTCACCGGTGGCACCACCATCAGCTCTGGTACTCTGCAAGGCAACTCAGCCAATCTGCAGGGCAGCATCGTCAACAATGGTAGCGTGGTATTTGATCAGGCAACCAGCGGCGAGTATGCTGGGATCATGACAGGACGCGGCAGGCTGACCAAAAGCGGCAACGGGACACTAACCTTGAGCGGCGACAACCTTTACAGCGGCGGCACCACCGTCAGTGCCGGCTTCCTTGCCGGAACGGTCATAAGTCTGCAGGGTAACATTGTCAACAACGCCCACGTAGAACTTACCGAGGCAACTCAAGGTTCTTACATCGGTGCAATGAGCGGCAGTGGTGTTTTGACCAAGCTCGGAGCCGGCACCCTCACTTTGACAGGTGTCAATTCTTACCGCGGCGGCACTATCGTGAGCGCTGGCACGTTGGCTGGCTCCACTCGTAGTGTGCAGGGTAACATTACAAACAACGGTGTCGTCCAATTTGAGCAGAGTACCGCGGGCACCTACGCCGGCGCAATGTCCGGAAGCGGGCAACTGCTCAAAGTCGGCAGCGGCGCCCTCACCTTGTCTGGGGCCAACACTTACACCGGAGGGACTACGGTCTCCACGGGTACCTTGACCGGCACCGCGACCAGTCTCCAAGGCGACATATCCAATGGTACGGTAGTCACTTTCAACCAGTCAGGAACAGGCACTTACACAGGGGTGATGAGCGGTGTCGGTAACCTCACCAAAACCGGTTCCGGCACGCTCATTTTGAGTGGTGCCAACACCTACAACGGCGGAACTACGGTTAGCTCTGGAACCCTGCAGGGCAGCACCGGCAGTCTGCGCGGCAACATTGGCAACAACGCAAGGGTTGTTTTTGATCAATCTACGGCCGGTACATATACTGGCACCATGTTTGGATCGGGCAGCCTTTCCAAGGCGGGATCTGGTGATGTGAGCTTGACGGGCAACAACAGCTATCGCGGGACCACGACACTTTCGGCGGGCGGCCTCTACATCGAGGGCAACCAAGCGGGCGCCACCGGCGCCCTCACTGTGGCCCAAGGTGCCACCTTAGGCGGTAAAGGAACCATCGGTGGCGCGACCACCATTTCGGGTAGTCACCGGATTGGACAAAGTGCGGTTGCCTCCCCCGACGCCGACACGGCGGGTATCCAGACTTTCTCCCAAGGTCTCACTTACCAATCCGGTGCTAACGCCTTCTGGCGCCTCATGGACAACACGACCAGCCTTGGCACGGCAGGCAACTATGCTTATGATCAGGCGGTGGTTGGTGGAACCCTGACCGCGAGCAGTGCACAAGCCCTGACTTTCGACACGTCATTTGACTCGCTCGGTAGCGTGGTCGACTGGAGCAGTGACTTCTGGGCGGAGGAGCGCGAAGGCACAGCGGGCTGGCTCGTGTACAACGCAGCCCGTCTCAGTATCAGAGGGACATTGGCCCCATCCGGAACCTTTCTCGACAGCACAGGCGCTGAGCTTTCCACGGTGCGGCCCGACTACACGTTTGCCTTCTTCCAAGATACGGCAAACGGCAACCTCTACCTGAACTATATCTACAGTCCCTAATCTTCACCGGGCTTCCTTGCCGGTTGAGTTTCCGGGGTCTCGTTGGTAGTTTTAGGGTCAGTGTTCGCCAAATTCACCAGTTGGTCGGTAGCTATCCTCCTCGCCGCTGGTGTGGGTTTAACGCAGGTCCTTCTTGGGGGCTGGTGGTACCCTTGGCTGGCCTTGCCTGGCTACGTTCTCCTCGCCGCGGCCGCCATCATGGCCTCTCTGCGGGGCTGGAAGATTTCTGATACCCCCGGCGCCTGGTGCTCTGGGTTGGCGCTGGCCTTTGCCGGTTATTTATTTTGGCGCCAATCGACCAGCCTGGATGCCTCCGCCGCCCGGGAGGACGCCTGGCTACTCCTTGGGGCTCTCTGCGTTTATCTGACCGTGGCCTGGCACCTACGCGGGACGGGGCCACGCTGGCTCTTGATTGGCGTGCTTCTCGCCCTTTCCATCGCCCAAGTACTCTTGGCCGTGGCCCAATTCGCCGCGGTGATGCCTTTCCATCCGATGGCGGATCTTGCCCGGCAGTTACGGTTGCCGGACGGCAAGCTGGCCGTGGCCAACCTCGGACTGATCACCGGGACCCTGCACGCCCGCACGGCGCTGTCTGGCGTCCTGGAGGTGACCACTTTCCTCGCGCTGGGTCTCCTTGTCTGGGGACGTTGTGCGGTCTGGGTCAAGTTGCTCCTCCTTTGGGCCGCCGCCGCCGGTTTTGTCGGCATGATCATCTGCCTGTCTCGCTCGGCTTATTTGGCCTTGCCAGCCGGGGTGATCGTCTTTGCCCTGGCCAGCTTCTTTGTCGTCCAGCGTGGTGTCTTGAAACACCGGCTGCTTCTCGCCGTGGGGGCTTTGGGCTTGGTGGGCCTTGCCTTGGGTCTAGGGGTAGCCACCGGCTACGAAAGCTTGTCGGTCTGGTTTCGTTTGGAAGAGCTCGCAGTGGACAAATACCGGCAGGATCTCTGGAGCATCACGGTACCGCCCATGCTGTCGCTTGATCCGGTTTTCGGCGCGGGAGCAAACACGTTCGAGGATTTGGCCCGTCGTTACCGCGGGGTGGGCTTTACTGCGGACCCCATTCATGCCCACAGCGACTGGTTGCAACTGCTCATTGAATACGGATGGATCGGCTTGGTCCTCGGTGCGGGCTTTTTCTTTGTCCACTTTGCCGCGGGCTGGCGCAATGTGCTCCGCTTGGCGCGGGCGACGCCGGCCGACGGGCTCTTGCCGCAGAGTATGGAGTTGGGGCTGGCCACGGGATCCCTGGCTGCCTTCACCGCCATCGGCACGCACGTGGTTTTCGACTACAGCCTGCACCTTCCGGTCGTGGCGATGCTCACCGCACTGTGCGCAGGGTGGTTGGCGGCGGCGCGGCCTGGACCGGCTGATTTTGCGGGGCCGATGCCGCGATGGCTGAAGCCTCTCGGCATCCTGCCCCTCCTGCCTGGGGTTGTCCTCGCGGTTTGGGTCTGGCGCGACGCCCCGGCCGAGCGCCAAGTGCTGGCCGCGGAAAATGCGCTGGTTCCCCTCAGGGTGCATACTGTGGCGGCTTCGGCAGCCGGAGGACTGGCTACTTCCCCCCAACACCCCCGATTGCTCTGGCTATCGGGTTTGGCCACGCGGCAAAAAGCTACCGCGCTTGCCGCATCGGATCCGCGTGAAGCCATGAACGGCCTGCTTCTGGCGGTCGACTCTTACCGCGGGGCGGTGAAGGCACGTCCCAATGATGTTTTTGCCTGGTATGAACTCGGTCGGACGCTGGATACGGCGGCCTTTGCCACGGAAACCGTCGCGGAAACCAGCGGCAATCCCGTGGAAGTCGAAGAGTTGCAATTGCAGGTGAACCAATTGCGCATCGAAGCCCTGGCGGCCCATCTCCGCTGCATCAGCCGGGATCCGGACCATGCCCGCGGATACGAAAGTCTTGCCCGTCACTATGCCATGCAAAGGGAACCGGAGCGGGCTCGCCGGTCGGCGGAACTTGCCACCCGTCTGGCCGGTGCACAGCAGGCCAGTTCGATGCTGGGAGTCCTTCGCGCGGCCGAGGAAAAAGAAAAGCGCTGATACCAAGGGCCCGTCGCATTTGGACTTTGTCCTTCGACCCCGGGGAGGCCCAGCCCTACCACTCGATCAATAGTCGAAAAGTAAAAGGACGTTGGTATGGGGTCTCCGGCCAAAAGGTCGGTCAGACCGCCTGACCGGCGGCGTGCGCGCTGGCCCAAGCCCACTGGAAGTTGTAACCCCCGAGCCAGCCGGTCACGTCGACGACTTCGCCGATAAAGAAAAGACCCGGCACGGCGCGGGCTTCCATGGTTTTGGAGGAAAGTTCGCGCGTATCCACGCCTCCGAGGGTGACTTCCGCTTTGGGATAGCCCTCGGTGCCGGAGAATTCGACCGGCCAATGGTGGAGGAGGCCTTGCACATGGAGCCGTTCTGCGGCGGTCCACTGTGAGACGGGCTTGGGCGGGGTATGACGGGCACACCACGCTTCGGCGAATCGCTTGGGCCACACCGCCGACAACTGGGCAATTGCTGTGCCCCGGCCTGCGGCAGGAAGATCATCGCCGCCAGGGAGGAGATCGAAAGCCAGGCTTTCGCCTTCGCGCCAGTAGTTCGAGATTTGCAAGACAGCGGGTCCGCTCAGTCCGCGATGGGTGATCAGCATTGCTTCGTCGAAGACCGCTTTCTTGTGTCGGACACGGACGGGCAGGGAGACGCCGCTGAGCGGGCCGAGTTGGCTTTTGTCCTGGTCCACGAAGGCGAGGGGCACGAGCCCCGGACGGATTTCGGTGAGTTTCAGACCGAATTGTTTTGCCATGCGGTAGCCGAGGTCGCTTGCCCCGAGCTTGGGAAAGGAGAGCCCTCCGGTGGCCACCACGAGCGCATCGCAGGTCAGAGTGGTGGGGCCGGTACGCAGACGGAAGCGGTCGGGTTTGTCGACCTCGCCGACGTGGGTACCGCAACGGATTTCCGCCCCGGCCCGCCTGCATTCGTCGAGTAGGAGCGCGATGATTTCCCGCGAGCTCGTGTTGCAAAAGAGTTGCCCGAGCTTCTTCTCATGCCAGCGAATACCATGTCGCTCGACCAGTGCGAGAAAATCGGCCGGGGTGTAGCGGGCCAGCGCGGAGCGGCAAAATTCCGGGTTGGATGAGAGGTAGTTGTCCGGCCCAGCCCGCAGGTTGGTGAAATTGCAGCGCCCGCCGCCGGAGATGGCGATTTTTTTGCCGGGCCGGTCGCTGTGCTCGAGGACCAGGACACGGCGTCCGTTTTGCGCGGCGGTCAGGGCGCAAAACAGCCCCGCGGCTCCGGCGCCGAGGACAATGACATCGCGGTGCTCCATCCTCCGGTCATCTTGGGCGAGATGCGGGGCAGTGACGATGTCTTTGATGCTGCTTGGTCGGCGCGATCGCTTGTGCTAGGAACTCCGTCCGACCATGCCAAAAAAAGCCGCCAAGAAAAAACCGCAGCCGACCCGCAGCGAATGGGCTGCGGTCCGGGGATCGCAAATCCACGGCCGCGGGATGTTTGCCAAGAAGATCATTCCGAAGGGGACGCGGGTCATCGAGTACACCGGCGAGCGGATCACCAAAGCCGAAGGGTGGCGCCGCGAGTTGGCGCGCCAGGAAAGGGCCGAGCGCGGCGCCGACGGGTGCATCTACATTTTCGAGCTGAACACCAAGGTCGACATCGACGGCAGTGTGCGGTGGAACACGGCGCGCTACATCAATCATTCTTGCGAGCCCAACTGCGAGTCGCAGGTCGTGCGCGGCCGTGTCTGGATCGTGGCCATCCGTGAGATTCGTCCGGGCGACGAGTTGAGTTACGACTACTACTACGATTACGAGCACTACCATGAGCACCCTTGCCGCTGTGGTGCGAAGAGCTGTGCCGGTTACATTGTGAAAGCACCCCTGCGCTGGCGGGTGCGCCATGCCGCACGGAAGGGCAAAAAAGAGGTCCCGCGCCAGGCGCTCTAGTCTTTGGCGGCCAGCGCGGCGCTGACGGCCTCTTCAAGACGTCCGCGCGGCGAGGCGTCGACCAGTTTTCCCTCGCGGTCGAGGAGCCACATGGTCGGCACGGTCTGGATGCCGAAGCGTTTGGCCAGCTCGTTTTCCCAGCCCTTGCCGTCGAAAAACTGCGGCCAGGTCATTTTGTTCTCCGCGGTAAATTTTTCGAAAGCGGCTTTGTTTTCGTCGAGGGAGATGCCGACGATTTCGAAGCCCTGCCCGCGGAATTTTTCATAGGTGGCGACCAGTTCGGGAACTTCCTCGACACAGGGCGGGCACCACGTGGCCCAGAAGTCGAGGAGCACGACCTTGCCGCGCAGGCCGGTGAGGTCGAAGGGCGAGCCATCGGCGGCAGTGAAGGTAAGATCCACGGGCTTGTCCCGCATGGCCATCAACTCGAGAGCGGCTTTGGCCGCGCCGGATAGCTCGGGGTCGTCGTCCTTGGTGAGATCGGTGAAGATGGCCCGTGCGCGTTCGGGTTCGTAAATTTCGAGCGCTTGGGCTTTGGTCATGCGCAGGACAGGCAGGCGGGCGTCCTCGGGATGGGTCTCGATGAATTTGTCGATCGCCTCGGACAGGGAGCGGGCGGCCTTTTCCGAGCGTTCGCGGTCGAAGTCGACGGAGGCGAGTTGCAGGAGAACCAGACCGGCGTCGGCCCGGATGTTCTCGGGAGCTTCCTTGTCGTCGGCGATCGATTCCAGTTCCGCGGCCTGTCCGGTCATATCCGGTTCGCGTTCCTGCACCATGGCGAGCGAGTTGACGATTTGCATGACGGCCATCCGCGCTTCCCAGCGGTTCGGGCTTTGCGGGTGATCCCGGAGGAATTCTTGAAAGTGCTCCAGTTGCTCGCCGAGCCGGGCCGAGAGCATGGTTCGCCCCGCTACCTGGTCGCTTTCGGGCAGACCTTCGGTGAGACGGGCTGCTTCGTTTTGCAGGTTTTCCCACGCGGTGTTTTCGTCAGCCGGCGCTGGCATGCCGCAGGCGATGAGCAGCAAAACGGGGTAGAGAAGATTTTTCATGGTTTCTCATTCTCCGGCGACTCCTGGCCGGTGGCAAGCCGGGGGCCCTCCCGGAATCGGGCCAGCGCGGCAAGGACAGTGGCGACCGGCAAGTTCGGAAGATTCCCCTCCGGGGCACGTAAAATACGGACATGCTCGTGGGGTGGTGCCCAGACGCCGGGATTGCTTGGCCCGAAGAGCAGCAGGCTGGGGACACCCGCCGCTGCGGCAAGGTGGCTGACTCCCGTGTCGTGGCCGAGGTAGAGCCGGGCTCCAGCCAGCCGCCTCGCCAACTCGGGCAACGGGAGGTTCTCCCAGAGGACAACCCGCGACGCGGCCAGCCCGCGCAGGGCATCAACGGCCGCGGCATCGGCTTCGCCTCCGATGATCGCCAACTCCACCTCGGGATTGGCGGCCAGCAGTTGCCCCGCCAACTGGCGCCACTTTTCCACCGGCCAGTTTTTTGCCGCACTGCCGGATCCGGGGTGCAAGGCAACGGTCAGTGCCCCGTGTACTGCAGGCTCGAGGGCGAGTCGGGTGGCGCGGCCGGCCAGAGGGAGGCCAAGAGCGGTGAGGGGCGCGGCGAGCTGGTCGATGGCGTGCGACGATTCGCCCGGACGATGCGGTCCGGTTATGACGCGCTTCGCCCCGGCACTTTGCAGGTTCTCGGCGAAGACCCCGTCGGGATCGTAGAGGTAGCTGAGAATGAGGTCGAAGGACGCGAAATATCCGCGGAGGCCCGGGTCGAGCACGGTGCCCCGGGTGAAGAAGCCGGCCAGCGGACCGTATTCGATCGAGCGGAAGGCATCGATCAGGCCGGATGTTTCGGCCAGCGCGGCGATCCCCGGGTACGCGAGCACCTCGAGACGCGAGCTGGGAGCGGCTTCCCGCAGGGCGTTGAGCACCGGAAGGGTGAGGATAAAATCACCGAGGGCACCGCCGCGGATGACCAGTGCACGCTGGAACGGGGCCGAGACCACCGGTTGAACTCAGTATCCGCGCATGGCAGACATTTGACCGCCGAGAACGCCTCCACCTTCCCAATTGGCCGGACGGTTCCACGGGATGGTGCTCACGCCGGGGCGGGAGGTGGCGGTGTCCTGTGTGCTGGCGCAACCGGCAAGCCCCGCAAGGCAGCACGCAGCCAGGAGGGCGGCGAGAAAGAGGCGTCTCATACGCGGATCAATCGCGCTGGGCTTGGTAAATAACGCGGTCGCCGGGCATGACCGAAAGGCCGCGCGGGACGGTACGAACCAGGATGTCCGCGATCGACGTGGATGGTTCAACCGAAGTAACACGGATTTTTCCAAGGTATTGACCGTCGCGTTGCACGAGCATTTCGGCATTGGAGACCACACCCTGTCGGTCACCGAGGCTGAGGACGACGAAGTTCCAGGCTTGGTTTACGGCAAGGATGGTTCCGGAGAGCCCTTGCCGCATCTGCGATTTTTGCCGGCCGTCGTCCTTGCGCCGGAGCTCCGCCACTTGCGTGCTCAGGCTGATGTTTTGGTCCTGTAATTGCTGGTTGACGGTTTCCAATTCGAGCATGCGCGCCTCCCCGCCGGCCGTGTCCACATTATCTCCCGCGGCCTCGGGCGCCGGGGCTTGCTGCTCGGCTTCAGCCAACTTCGTCTCCAATTCCCCGATTTTGGCGTCTTTGGCTTGGCCGTCCGATTCCAGGTCTTCGGCTTGCTTCTGCGCGGCGATGAGTTCTTCCTTGGTTTTCGCTAGTTCCCCGCGGGCTTCGCCCAGTTCCGCAGAGAGCTTGTCTTTGTCGCTCCCAAGTGTCGTCACTTCCTCTTTGTTCTTTTCGAGCTCTCCTTGGACGGTCAGGAGTTGCGCGCTGGTCGAGGCGAGCTGCCCTTGGGTGCTTTCCAAATCCAAGCGGGTGGTGGCCAGCGTGCCGCGGTTGAGGAATCCAAAAACTGCCGCCACGAGAGACAACAGGACGCAGGTAAGGAGCAGGGGCTTGGTCATGGGGACTGAAAAGTGGGACGGTGGGGCATTCCTCTATAGGTGCGGCGAAAGGCTCAGACAAGAATTTTGTCCCGTGATCTTTTTTGTTGGGGGGACTCATCGCTCATCGAGCAGGTTGTCTCCCGACCCGAAAGGGCATACAGTCCTCCCGACGCCGGGGGCCGTGGAGGTCCGACTGACGAACCCCGCCAGGGCAGGAATGCAGCAACGGCAGTCTGCTCGACCCTGCCGCGGTCTTCCGGCGTCCTATCCCGGACGTGCGGGCTTAATAGGCTTGCTTGCCGGGGGTATTTCCGGTGCCTTGCCCTTCGTCAATGTCCCATCGCCGCGAATTTCCTGCCTTTGGCAAAATTCTCGCCTACTTGGCTGTTGTCTTTCTGGCCGGTTGTCTCGTGGCGCCACCGATTTTCTGGGCCGGGCAGGCGCTTGAGGCGGTCGGGATCACGGATTGGCTGGCCAAGTTTCCTTTTCATCGCGTTCTTTCGCGCTGCCTGCAGGTCAGCGCCTTGGTCCTGCTGGTTCCAGTTTTGCGCTGGATCGGCCTGCGGCGGCCGTCGGATCTGCACCTCAGCCGGAACCCCAGGTCGGCTTCCGATCTTGCGGCCGGTCTGGCGCTCTCCGTCGCCTTGGTCGCGGCGGTGGCGCTGCTCTCCTTGGCCGCCGGCTGGTCTGAAGCACGTCCGGGGGCTCTTTGGTCAGGACTCCTGCGCATTGTGCCCACGGCTGCGGTGGTTTCCGTCGTGGAGGAGATCGTTTTTCGAGGGGTGGTGCTCGGGATCCTTCTTTGGTCGCTGCCGCGCACGGTGGCTATCGCTTGGACTACGGTCCTGTTTGTTGTTGTTCACTTCATCAAGCCGGCCAAGTCAGCCATTGCCGCTGATGCGGTGCATTGGTGGACGGGTTTCGCCGAGGCCCTGCGTTTTGCCGACGGTCTGCCGGCGGCCGGAGTCTTATTTTTCGGGGCGGCCAGCCTTTTTGCGGCCGGGTGGATTCTGGGCTCGGCGGCGGTGGCGACCCGTTCGCTGTGGCTCCCCATCGGGTTGCATGCCGGTTGGGTCTTTGCCCAACAAACCTCGAACCTTCTTTTGCAAACCACCGCGTCTGGTCCCTCCGGGTGGCTCCCGTGGGTCGGCCCGAGCCTGGTCAGCGGGGCGGTGCCGACCGGGTTGGTGCCCTTGGCCGCGTTGCTTGTCACCGGTCTGCTGGTCAAATTCTATCTCCGCCATGTTTTCCGCCCGGTGGCTTCGTGCCTGGACTGAAGCGGCCTCCGGGCTGATTTATCCCCCGCACTGCGCCGTTTGTGGCGAGGCGGTGGGTCCGCTTGCGGCAGGGCTTTGCCGCAGCTGCCGGCGGGCCCGTCAGCGTTTGGGTGGGTCGCGGTGCGCGGTCTGCGGACAGCCTTACAGCGGTGCGATCACGGCGGACTTCCGTTGTCTGAACTGCGGCGACCGCGACTTGTCCTTTGATTTCGCCACCGCCGCTTACCGTAGCCGCGGCGTGGTCCGCGACCTCATCCACCAGTTCAAATACAAGCGTCGCACGCACCTCCGGCCCTTGCTGGCCCGGATGCTGGTCGAGGGGTTCCGCGACCCGCGCCTTCACGGGAAGATGCCGTCCGCCCTCGTGCCCGTCCCACTTCACCCAACGCGGCAGCGGGAGCGTGAATTCAACCAAGCCGAAGTGCTGGCCAGGCTGGCCGGGTCACGTCTCGGTCTGCCGGTGGATGATTGTCTGCAGCGGACACGTTACACTCTGACCCAAACCCATTTTCATCGCGACGAGAGGTTCGAGAATCTGGAAGGGGCTTTCGCCCTGCGGGCTGGCGCGGACGTGGCCGGACGGGACCTGGTTTTGGTCGATGACGTCCTGACCACGGGTTCGACGGCTGACGCCTGTGCGCGGGTCCTGCGCGAGGCCGGGGCTTCCTCGGTGGTTGTCATCACGGTCGCCCGCGGATAGGAAGAAGCCATGGGAATTTTCCAAAAACCGGCCCTCAAGATCCGGTCGAAAATCAAGAGCAATGTCCCCGAGGGTCTGTGGACCAAGTGCCCGTCTTGCGGGGAGGTCATCACCCAGACCGAACTGCAACAAAATCTCCAAGTGTGCCCCCGCTGCCAGCATCACATGACGCTCGGCGCGCGCGAGCGGATCGAGAGTCTGGCCGACGAGGGCTCGTTCCAGGAACACGATGCGGAAATGCTTTCGGTCGACTCGCTCAAGTTCCGCGGTGTCGCCACCTACCAGGACCGCCTCGAGACCTACCGGAAAAAGACCGGACTTAAGGACGCCGTGATCACCGGAGACGCTATGATCGGGGGCTGCCCGGTTGGAATCGCCGTGATGGATTTCAATTTTATCGCCGCCACCATGGGGTCCGTGGTGGGCGAAAAGATCACGCGGACGATCGAGCGGGCGACCAAAAACCGGTGGCCCGTCATCATCGTTTCCGCCTCCGGCGGCGCACGCATGTACGAGGGAATGCTCAGTCTCATGCAAATGGCGAAAACCAGCGGAGCGTTGGCGCGTCACGCCGAGGCCAAGCTTCCTTACATTTCCGTGCTGACCAATCCCACCACCGCCGGCGTCATGGCCAGCTACGCTTCGCTCGGGGACATCATCATGGCCGAGCCGAAATGCATGATCGGCTTCGCCGGTCCGCGGGTCATTCGCGAGACCACGCACCAGGAATTGCCCAAGGGTTTCCAGACCGCCGAGTTCCTTCAGGACCACGGGCTGGTCGATATGATTGTCGCGAGGCAGCGATTGCGAGACACGCTCTCCCAACTGCTCAATTTCTTCGGTCGCAAGAAGTGAACTACCGCGACACGCTCGCGTGGCTTTACGGGAGGCAAACTTTCGGCATCAAGCCGGGATTGGAAAACACGCAACGCTTGCTCGCCGCCTGCGGTCAGCCGCAGGAGAAGTTGCGTTTTCTACACGTGGCCGGAACGAACGGCAAAGGCAGCACCTGTGTCATGATGGACTCCATCCTGCGCGCGGCCGGCCACCGCACGGCCCTTTACACGTCCCCGCATCTCGTCGACTTTCGCGAACGCATCCGGGTGGACGGGAAAATGATCCCGAAATCCTCCGTGGCGGAAGGGCTCGGTCTCTTGCGCGACGCATCGGATGGCTGGGAGCAACTCCCGACTTTTTTCGAGTTGGCTACCGTCCTCGCCGCATGGTGGTTTGCCAAGGAAGCTTCGGAATTCGTTGTCTGGGAGACGGGCATGGGCGGGCGAATGGACGCGACCAACGCGGTCACCCCGGAGGTTTCGGTCATCACCCCGATCGGCATGGATCACCAAATGTGGCTCGGTAAAACCCTCAAAGAAATCGCCGGTGAGAAGGCGGGTATCATCAAGGCCGGCATCCCCGCGGTCTCGGCTCCGCAAGGTGCTGATGCCGCGGACGCGCTCGTGGCCAGGGCGGCAGCGGCCCCAACGATGATAACTTTTGTCGAGCGCCCATGGACCGATGGCTCGATCGGTTTGGCCGGATCCCATCAGCGATGGAACGCTGCTTTAGCCTGCGAAGCTCTGCGCGCGGCCGGTATTGTGGTCAAAAAAACAACCGAGCAGGAAGGTTTGCGGAATCTTGTTTGGCCGGCGCGGTTCCAGCGGGTCGAACCGGACCTCGTGATCGACGGAGCGCACAATCCGGAAGCCGTGGCGGCTCTCGTTGCCACTTGGCGCGAGGTTTTCGGCGGGACGAAGGCGCGTCTGATCTTCGGTGCCCTGCGGGACAAGGATGCCGCCCTCATCCTGCGCTTGCTCGGGTCCGTTGCGGACGAGGTGGTGCTGGTTCCCGCGCCGGGTCCGCGCGGTGCTCCGACCGCTGAACTGCGTCCGCTGGCCGAAGCGGCGGGATTCCGCACTGTGACCGAGGCAGAGGTGCCTGCCGCTCTCATTTCGGCCCGGAGCCGGAATGGCCCTGTGCTTGTGGCGGGATCACTTTTTCTGGCCGGCGAGGTCCTGGCTTTGCTTGAGGGAGCGGCGAAACCTTTGTCCTCGGCGCAGTGACCCCCGCGACGCGTTCTAGCGCAAGGCCTTGATCTCGGCAGCGCGGTCCGGCGCCCGAAAGACCGAAGTGCCCGCGACCAGGACATCGGCCCCGGCTTCGCGGCACTGGCGGGCCGTATCGACATTAATCCCGCCGTCCACCGTGATGCGGAAATGCAAGTGGTGCTTTCTGCGAAGTTCATCCGCGGCACGAATTTTCGGCAGCATGTCCTCCATAAACGGCTGGCCGCCAAAACCCGGTTCGACGGTCATGATGAGGAGGATGTCAAATTGTCCGAGGTAGGGATCGATCGAACCGATCGGTGTGTGTGGATTGATGGCCAGCCCCGCCTTTTTGCCCGCAGTGCGGATCCGGGCGAGTGTCTCGGGCACATCGGCTTCGGCTTCGAGGTGGATGTCCACGGAATTCGCCACCGGAAGGTAACGGTCGAGGTAGCGGTCCGGATTGGTGATCATGAGGTGGACATCCACGGGCAGATCGGTGTGGCGCGACGCCGCCTCGACAAAGGCCGAACCGAACGAGATGTTGTCCACAAAATGACCGTCCATCACATCGCAGTGGATCCAGTCCGCCCCCGCGCGGGTCACCTCGGCCACTTCCTCGCCGAGTCGCGCGAAGTCACAGGCCAAGACCGACGGGGCAACGATAACTTTCACGTTCCAAGTCTACGATGACCGCGGACGAAATCCAAGGCTTCGACTGGCAGCCGGATGTCTTCTACATGCAGTCCGCCCTGCGCTGCGCCCACAAAGCGGCCGTGGCTGACGAGGTCCCCATCGGGGCGGTCATTGTGCGAAACGGCGAAGTCATCGCCCGCGCTTGGAATCAGGTTGAGATGTTGAAGGATGCGACGGCCCATGCCGAGATGCTGGCCATCACTCAGGCCGAGGCGGCGGTGGGCGATTGGCGGCTCAACGAATGCGACCTCTACGTGACCAAGGAACCCTGTCCGATGTGTGCCGGGGCCATCGTTCTCGCGCGCCTGCGCCGGGTCGTCTTCGGGTGCTCCGATTCCAAAGGGGGGGCGGCCGGGGGCTGGATCAATCTGTTGCAAAGCGACGTGCTGAATCACCGGTGCGAGGTCACCAGCGGCGTTCTCGGGGAGGAGTCCGCCGCGCTGTTGCGTCAGTTCTTCGGCAAAAAGCGTGCGCCGATTTCGGAAAGCTGATCGACGCTCAGGGGGCGCGCGCCGCGGGCCATGGCGTGGATTTGCCGTTGATTGATCTCGTCGAGTTGCGGACGCAGGTAAGTGCCGAGGTCACCCGCGGGATGCTCCGGGGGCGCGGCGAGATCCTTCCGCCAAGCCTCAATCCAGGCCCATTGGATGCGGCGCGAGGCCTCCATTTCGGCGGCAAAGAAGCGCCGGACGGTATCCGGGGCCAGTCCCTGCCGCTGGCCCTCGGCCATCATGGTTTGCAGGATCGCGGTCTCGCGTTGCGGATCGTAGACCGGCAGATCGGCGGAGTGCTTGGCCCATGCGATGTCGCGGGACATGCCGAGCCGCAGCCCGGCCAGTGAAGCCAACTCCCCTTGCGGCGACATGCATCCGGCCAGCAAGGCAGGCGCTAGGCCGAGGAGGAAGAGCTTCCTGTTCATCGGAAATCGTTTTTCAGCACGATGCGGTAGCGTGCTTTGCCGGACTCCAGGCGGGCCAGCGCTTCATTCACCTGCGACATACCGAAGTTTTCGGTCACGGCGGCGATGCCGTGACGGGCGCAGAAGTCGAGCATCTGGGCCGTGGTGGCCGGACTTCCGAGGGGCGAAGCGGAAACCGATTTCTGCCCCATGAGTAGTGGGAACAAGCCGATGTCGAGCGGCTCGAGCACGGCGCCGACAAAATGCAGCCGGCCGCGCGGGGCGAGCGTGGCGATGTAAGCATTCCAATCGAGCGGCACGTTGACCGTGACCATGATGAAGTCGAGCGAGCGGGCGAGGGGCTTGAGTTGGGCCGGATCCCTCGAATTGACCACATGGTGTGCGCCGAGTTTCCGCAGCTCGTCTTTTTTGTCTTCGGACGAGGTAAAGGCGAAGACTTCGCAGCCCCATTTGTTGAGGAATTGTACGGCCAGGTGACCGAGCCCGCCCACCCCAACCACCCCGACGCGGTCGGTCGGTCGCACGCCGCACTGCACGATCGGATTGAAAACAGTGATGCCCCCGCAGAAAAGCGGGCCGGCTTTGGCCGCATCGACTCCGTCCGGGATCGGCACGGCCCACGCCCAATGGGCCCGCACGCGGTCGGCAAAGCCGCCCGGGCGGCCGATGATCGTGTCCTCGCCGTTCGGGCAGAGGTTTTGGTCGCCGCGCAGGCAGTCCGGACAACTCATGCAACTGCCGGAGAACCAGCCGAGCCCGACGCGGTCGCCGGCTTTGACTTTTTTTACCTTGTCGCCTGTGGCGACGATGCGACCTGAAATTTCATGGCCCGGGACCAGTGGGAATTGGGCGTTGCCCCAGCTGTTGTGGATGACTGAAAGGTCGGAATGGCAGATCCCGCAGTAATCGACGGCGATTTCGACTTGCTCGTCACCAAGTGGACCCGGATCAAATTCGAAGGGTTCCAGGGCGGCTCCGGCAGCTGTTGCGGCGTAG
>Ga0247839_1004630_pt1 | contig 17425 bp, 24 predicted proteins | sample LaCruzMarch2015__6_FD_192405 | JGI IMG/M metagenome (GOLD analysis project Ga0247839, IMG submission 192405) | Freshwater microbial communities from meromictic Lake La Cruz, Castile-La Mancha, Spain - LaCruzMarch2015_16m | ecosystem: Environmental > Aquatic > Freshwater > Lake | place: Spain... | reverse complement strand
CATTTGGTGGTGTGCTGGCCGCAGATTATTCGTTTACTATAATAGCCTGGGAATCATCCGATCATGATAATCACAGCAACGACTACGATTATACGTTGACCATAACCGGTCCGGTAAACTCTGACGTTGTTTGGCTAACCCCTACCAGTGCTGTTGAGCAGGCTAAAAATCCTAGTAGCCTAGGATTAATCGATAACGGCGCTACTAGTACCTTTTATGTTGAAGCTGTTAGCGTCTCGGGAATACCATTGCAATACCAATTAGTGTCGGGTAGTGATAGCCGACTACCACAAGGATTGCAGTTATTAACTTCAGGACACATAGCCGGCCGGGTTAGTTTTGACACCTTTACACTAGACAGTGGCACCACAGTATTTGATGTAAATCTTAACACTGTGGATCAACCAACTACCTTTGATCTAGTGGCGATATTTACTGTCAATGCCTTTAGTACAAACGGATTAATTGATGTAGACAAAACTTTTTCAATTACAGTAGTTCGACGCTACGAAGTGCCGTTTGATAATTTGTATATTCAGGCCATGCCGCCGCAGAATGATCGTGACCTATTGGCTAGTTTGCTACAGAATCCAACTATATTTCCGCCTAGCTTGATTTATCGCAATGATGATCTAAACTTTGGTGTGGCCCGAAATGTAGTTTATAATCATGCCTACGGACTTACTGCCACTACCTTGGATACCTATGTTGAGAGTTTAAATCTTAATCATTATTGGAAAAATTTGGTGCTAGGTGAAATTAAAACAGCACAGGCACTAGATGATGATGGAAATATACTTTATGAAGTAGTGTACAGTAATGTCGTGGACGACCTGGTCAACAATGATGGTGTTAGTGTGGACAAAGAAGTAGTATTGGCCTTTCCAATCAATGCCAATACTCTTGACGAGATTGATGCTGTTTGGCCCAATGGTCTACAGGACATGCGCGATCAAGTGATTGATGTAGTAGGACAAATTAGTAATGTGCTACCTAGATGGATGTTAAGTTATCAGCCTGATGGGCGTGTGTTAGGATTTACACCAGCTTGGGTAATAGCATATACTAATCCAGGGCAAAGCGGCCAGGTTGCCTATAATATTCAAACACACTTCGGCGATCAATTAAACTTGGTTGATTTTGAAGTAGATCGTTACGAGTTAGACAACTTATTAACTAAGAACTGGGATAGAGCAACTCAAGAATGGGACCCAACCCCACCGTCTTATACTAGATTTGACGGCGGCACAGTTACTAGTGTTACTAGTCCCTGGGTCAATGATGCAGACGATGTTGTAAATTGGATCAATGATTCCGCTGAAATATTATATTGGACAAATACGTGGAATGGACAACAGACTACGTTTGATGGAAATAGCCTACAATTTATTGCACCAGTTGATATGTATTCTAATACCAACGAATACGATAAATATCTTGTATTTCCTAAACGAAATATATTAGAATAACCTAGGACAATAAATGAGCGCAGTTCCATATACTTTTGCCAATAATACCGGAAATATACCGTTAAGCGAACTTGATGCAAATTTTGCCAATGTTAAAGCATTTGCAAACACCGCCGGATATGTTACAGCAAACGCACAGGCCAATATTACTTCAGTTGGCACATTAACAACATTGAGTGTATCCGGTAATATTACCGGTAATTATATTATTGGTAATATCACAGGTAATATCAATAGCAGTAACGTCACAGGTAGTAACATCACAGGTGGTAATATTACCAGTGGTAATATAGTAGTAACAACTTTGATAACAAGCCCCACAGTAATCACTAATTTTATCAGCTCAGACGATAGCACAGTGGTAATTGTAGAGGATGGATTAGAAATTCACGGTGGAATTGTAGCTGATAGTTTTACGGTTAATGACGGTACATTTACACTACCAAGTTTAACTGATGCGCAAATTGCTAATATTGTTGCGGCCAACGGTGCCATGGTGTATAATAGTACACAAAGCAAAATTCAAGGGTACGAAGGCGGTGCCTGGGGTAATTTAATTTAAGCCAATAACTAGGCTAAATATACTCAACAACTCAGGATAGATCATGACAAGTAATATTAACCCGAACAATATAGATGGCGCTTACCCAGTAGCCGGACAAGACAATAATTCGCAAGGATTCCGTACGAATTTTACCAATACCTCCAGTAATTTTCAGTATGCAGCAGACGAAATTACCGACTTGCAAAACAACGCAGTACTTAAATCTGCGCTAGCCGGTACTGTATTGGACAATAACATGCAGGGTTCGGTGTTAAGTAATGCTCAACTGCAAAATATGAGCGAAACAGTTGTACCGCTAGGCACAGTAAGCGGATCAGTTACAGTTAATTATTCTCTTGCTAGTTATCAAACACTTACTACCAATGGTGCTGTTAGTTTAGCCTTTAGTAATTTTCCTGCCGCCGGAGTAGCTGCCGCTGTTGTAGTGCAAGTTACTGTGGCCAATGTTGCTCACACCTTAACAGTCCCGGCCGCGGTTAGTGTAAACAATCGTGGTATCCAAGGATTGAATACATCAACAAATATTATTACGTTTATTGCCACCGGTGTTTACAGTTTTGAATTTACAACCAGCAACGGTGGAACAACAATTACCATTAACGAAACCAACAAACAAATTCAACCATTTAATAACAGCAGTGAGGATTTAAACTCTACTGCCGCAGCCAATCTCTCTTTGACCACTAGTTATTTTAGTACTGTTGTCAGTGAAACAGCAACGCTGGCCGCCGGTATACCTGGTCAGATCAAAGTATTTGCCATGTATGCCGACAGTGGTGATATGGTTATTACCGTAACCAATGCTGGTTGGAAATCATCTGGCACAGGCACTCTTACATTCAGTGATATTGGTGATGCTTGCACACTACAATACATTAACGCCAAATGGTTCTGCATTGGCAACAACGGCACTGTATTTGGTTAACCAAACTCGTTGACTTTACTGTACTAATCGTATACAATTAGTACATGGAACATCCTTTGATTGGTAGCCTCGAAAACTACACCGCTGAACAACTGCTAGAAAAAATCACCGAACTTAATCGCAAGTTGGGTATATCCTATAGAATGGGCAATAATGATCTTTGCAATCAATTAAGAATGGCCATCGAGAGCCATCAAACCAAATACCAAGAAAAAATACGCAAAGATTCTGGCACTGAATTTGACGGAGTAATTGACATATCATGAACGTGCGACTCAAATACGACATACTGTTTACCGCCGGCGTTTACTACAACAATCAAGTACGAATGAACAACTATAGTCTCAGACTGTGGATGACTACCAATAGTGAAAATTCTGTGGATCAAACTATTTCATTTGAACGTATCAAATATTTTATCTATACTCAAATAGACAGCACTATTTTTATCAATAATGAGTTGGAAGATCAATGCTATCTGTTTACAGAAGCCGGACTTGATATTACCACCATCCCAGGAGATCCAGTTGATCAGTTGGTAGGAATTATGTTATACTATAAACTTAATGCTATTACCGAAGATCGCATGCTTGTGATGGAAACCGAATTATCTAGTACCTGTGGTGAAAATATGACTTACTTGCACGGTGAGTTTGAAAACACATCCGGATATGTACAACCAGAATGGTGGACTACTCCTGATTTAACTCACAGCGATTTTGTGCCGATGGATTCTGAGAACGTATTGGCCATTCCGCAGTCTACGGCCTGGAGAGAGTTAGAATTATCGTGGCCCGACGAACCTGCATTAGCTGCCCCAGGGAATGTTGTAGTATTTGCTGATTTCAAACAACCCAATGAAACAGAATAAATTCGGAGAACTAATCTTTGCTGAACCCGATGTTATAGATCTGGTCATGCGAGGACACGAGTTAAGTATGTTTGATGGTATGATAGTAGACGAATCTGTTAATCTCGGCAATATGTCTGATTTTTTAGACCCGGTACCCGACTTCCAACAACAACGCTTTCATACCTGTTCGGTACCAGACTGGCATAAGATACAACAAAGTAGTTGGCACATGCCCGACGAATATAAAAGTATCGACATTGCAGAATATGTATTAGGACTATGTGAGTCTGAGGCAGAGTTACAACGCTGTGGCCAAGAATTATTGTTATATCAAGAACGCAATTTATTTGACCTACTACGTTATTTGAAATATTTGGTAGATACAATGACCGAGAACAATATCATCTGGGGAGTAGGACGCGGATCCAGCGTGGCCAGTTTTGTTCTATACAAATTAGACGTACATCGCATCGACAGTCTCCATTATAATTTAGATGTCGGCGAATTTCTGCGTTAAATACAGCACAAGACTAAGGAATAATCATGACCAGTAAAGTTTATAAAACCGCACAAGGCAAAGCGGTTGATTTAGGTGCTATAATGTTACAAAATGAGCAGGTTCGTGCGGTTGGCAATATGAACGTCAATGCTCGCGGCGACAAATTGGACAGCGATAATCGTGTAGTTGATACCAAACCGCGACAAATACAGCGCCAGAATGCTCGCACCACCAATGTGTCTGCGGACCCGGTACAAACCAGTGCTTTAAAAGCCAAAAAAGCCAGAAAAATAAATCAGGCCTCTGCGCAAGAACCTGTGCCTCACGCTCCTGTACCACTAACAGAAATTGACGAAACACCGGTGGCACTTACAGTACCGCCTGCACAAGATGTAGTTGACACAACCAATCAAATACCAGAAAGCGGTCTGGCTGCAGCCATTGCTCGTGCCCGCGAAACCAAATAATAGTAAGAAAAATCTAAGAGGAAATATGACCAAAGCAGCATTTGCACCACATAACATAGCACAAGAACAAATTAAAGCACTGCACGATAATGTACTGGTAGCCGACATGGAATTTGATACTCGCATTACTCAAAGTGGATTGATCTTGCCCAACGATAATGGTACCAGCCTAGGTATCCGTCCTAGATGGGGTCGTGTGTATGCAGTAGGCAAGGATCAAACAGATGTCAAAGTGGGACAATGGATCTGCGTAGCACATGGTCGCTGGACTCGCGGAGTAGATATTGATGACGGATCGAGCGTTGCTAAACGCACTATTCGTAAAATTGACCCAAACGACATTCTCTTGGTGTCAGACAGCGAAGAACGACCACAAGATGACACCATGAGTGATTCTGTCCATATAGCAAAACAAACCAGAGATTAAATGGGTTTTAAACAACCAAATCTCCACCTGGCCCAATTTGAAATTGGTAAATGCATTACCGAAATTGCTAGTCCGTATAACGATGGCTGGATAAGTTCTAGTTGCAAATATGAATTGTACATGTTAAAATGTTGGTTAGAGGATAGGTATACTGAATTACCAACATTTGTCGGAGAAGAAAAATGGGAACAAGAACGACTAGTAGACATACTAAAAAAATAGATTGTAGTACCTGTGGCAAAGAGTACACGCCCATGTGCGATTACATGCAAGGGCGTTGTCCATATCATCCAGCATTACTTTCAACAGCTGCGGTTAAAACAAGAATACGCAACATTATTAATTTTTTAAAAGGAAACAAATAAATGGTATTGACTAGACCAACCAGGGCCTAGGTAACACCACTAAATCCTGTCGAACACACGGCTATTAGTATCTAAATACAATAAAGAAAATATCAAAGGTAAAGAATGAAACAATTATGGGTTGAGCAATATCGGCCAAGCACTATCGATGGCTATGTGTTTGTTGATGATAATCAACGGCAACAAGTAGAATCCTGGATTAAAGATGGATCAATACCACACCTGTTGTTTAGCGGTGGTCCGGGTACAGGTAAAACTACCTTGGCCAAGATGCTAATCAATGAGCTAGGTGTAGATGAATATGATGTTATGTTTGCTAACGGAAGTAAAGAAGCTCGCAAAGTCGAATGGGTGGACAAATTAATTAGTTTTTGTCAAACCATGCCATATGGTAAGTTTAAAGTGGTACTCATTGACGAAGCAGATTACATGAATCCCAATAGTGTGCAACCAGCCTTGCGAAATCTAATGGAAGACTACAGTCACAGCGTTAGATTTATTTTAACCTGTAACTATCCTAATAAGATATTACCACCCATCCACAGTCGTTGCCAGCAGTTGCATATACCCAAGACAGACCACACTGAATTTACAGCCAGGGCCGCTACAGTATTGGTCTCAGAATCTGTGGAGTTTGATATAGACACGCTTGACAGTTATGTAAGGGCCACTTATCCAGACCTGCGTAAGTGTATTCAATTATTACAACAGAATAGCGTAACAGGACAATTGGCTGCGCCAGGCGCTTCGGATCGGTCCGCTGGCGACTGGAAACTAGATTGTGTACAACTATTCAAAGACGGAAAAATTCGCGAAGCCCGCACACTGTTATGTCAACAAGCAACCCCGGAAGAAGCCGATGATATATTTCGTTGGATGTATGACAATCTAGATCTATGGTCGACTGATGTACACAAGCAAGATCAGGCCATTATCATTATTAGAAACGGCATGGTTAATATACCATTGGTAGCCGATCAAGAAATTAATTTATCAGCGACACTTTGTGAGTTATGCCAGCTGTAGATGTCTAATTTTAAAGTTTTAGAACCAGCAATTGATCCAGCTAATCGAATAAGTTTTTTACTCGATTGGGAATTAACAATGAAGTGTAATTTAGATTGCTCGTATTGTGCTGATGGATTATATGGAGGGCACGATAATTCTACAAAACACCCGCCCTTGGTCGAATGCCTAAAGTCCATAGACTTTATGTTTAAGTATGTAGACTTGTATATGGCCACTAAACCCAAAGGCCTGCGTTATGTTATATTAAATGTATACGGAGGTGAAAGTTTATATCATCCCGATATTGAAACTATATTAGAAACAATACACAACAAATATGCAGAATACACAGATTTATGGGACTTAACTGTGACTACAACTACTAACGCTATTATTTCTACAAAGAAATTATTAAAGATATTACCGTATATAGATGAATTTACAGTAAGCTATCATACCGAAAGTACACCCAAACAAAAACAACAATTCTTTGATAATGTATTATTAATTAAACAACATAATAAAAGGCAAAAATGTGTAGTGCTAATGCATCCAGGACCTGAAAAGTTTGCCGATGCTACTAATATGATTGCCTGGTTAACTTCCAATGATATAAAATATTTACCAAGACAGCTCGATTCTTCGGTTGAGGACACTCGATTTAATTATCAACTAGATCAAGTTATTTGGTTTGGGGATTTATATCAATCTAAAACTTATAAGTCAGATAATACAATAGTGAATCCTAAAATTGATCAAAATAACAATGTTGATTTGGCCGATACCGGAAGAGCGTGTTGCGGCGGAAGAACCTTGTGTAAAGATACTGATTATAAATCAAGAACTTTTTTTGTGGAGAATAAATTTCCTGATTGGTACTGTAGCGTAAATCATTTTTTTGTTTATATCAAACAAGTCACTGGAGAAATCTTTACTAATAAAGATTGTAAGATGAATTATGCCGGTGGTGTAGGCCCTATCGGAACTATAGAAGAAGCAGAAAAATTATTAGCCGAGACTGCACATCAAATAACTAATAGCACAATGCCAATTATACAATGTAAGAAATATAAATGCAATTGTGGTTTATGTGCCCCAAAGGCAAAGAATTTAGATCAATATACAAATATTATGAAGAAATATCAAAAATTATGAGATATCTACTACTAACCTACTACACACAAGCCAACGGTAAAATTGACGAAGCAATGACCGTATCCAATCGTATCCGTACTAAAGATTGGCAAACCGTTAATGTGATTCTGGACTTTAAGGAATGTAAAGTTCTCAAAGCATCAATGTACGACACTACTATTCCCAAAGACTGGGAGCGTATTGTAGGTTACTACTACCAATTCTACACAAGTACATTTGAACGGTTGCTAGAAGAAAATGGGCACCCGATTGATATTAAAGCGGAGCCAGCTAATTAAATGTTTGTTTTCTAGGAGTTTTTGGAACAATAGCAGAAACCATTCTCCAACCTTTGTAGGATTTATTATAACCGATAGTTAATCTCCAGAGTTCATCTTTGCGTAATCGTTGCTCAGGATAGGTGTCTGATAAAAGAGCCAACGATCCGGTGAATTCTCCAAATATAGGATGTGCTATAGTATGCTTATTAGCAGCGTCTTTTTTTTCTTTGCTTTTTGCTTTCTTTTCTTCTTCGGTAAATGTGCGACCAACAAATGAATCGGGGTTCTCTTTATATCTTTGCTTTTGAGCCATTGACAATTTTGATTTAGATTCCCTGGTCCATTCTCGAGCCATGTTTGACTTTCGAATTTGTTCTTTTTGATAATTACTTATTTTGCGAGAAATATAATATTCACCGCATCTTTCTTTCATGCTCACTCCTTTTAGAGTTTTTGATAACATATCGGCATGAGTTTTTCTAACATACTCGTACATTCTTGATGATTTTATTCTGGGACTATTTTTTCGATTTGTTAACCTATGTAAAGCATACCACATTTTTTGATTGGCTATTCCATTGGTAAATTTGGTTAATAATAAATGGCAAATATAATGCTCACGCAATGTTAAATTTACCAAATTATCCAAAGAATCAGGATTGCCGCCAATCCATCCGGTTTTATTATGTTCGATATAAAAAGATTTTGGTATAATATGATGCCGTTCTTTTGGATTTTTTAAAGTTCTTGACTTTGCATGGGTAACTATGCTATAATAATATTGTGAATATTTGTTTTGTATAAACATAATGTTATTTATTGTAGTTGAGTTATATTGGGAATAAAATGAAAAATAAAATAATTTTATCTGATGTGGATGGTGTACTTTTAGCGTGGGAATATGCGTTTGATACCTATCTCCAGCAACATGGATTTGCTAAAGTTAAAGGTGGACAATTTAAATATGATATTGGCAAGAGATACGGAATTGAGTACGAGCAAGGAGTAAAATTAATTAAATTATTTAATGAATCGGCGTCTATAGGGTTTCTGCCAGCGTTACGAGATAGTATGTATTATGTTAAAAAATTGACCGAAAAACATGGATATAAATTCCATGCCATTACTAGTTTAAGTAAGGACAAAAATGCACAAGATTTACGCAAAATGAATTTGCGCAAATTATTTGGTAAACAAACCTTTGAGAAATTTGTATTCTTGGACACCGGTGCTGACAAAGATGCTGCTCTTGAAAAATATCGTGATACCGGATGTTGGTGGATAGAAGACAAAACTTTAAATGCCGAAGCTGGGTTAGCTGTAGGGTTAAACAGTATAATAATGGAGCATGGTCATAACCTTGATTATAACCATCCTAGAATTCCTAAAGTGAAAAACTGGCAAGAAATCTACCAGTTAATCACAGGAGAAACAGACTAGGTGTCAGCGTAAAGTTTTAACACAGAATCAATGATCTTGTGCCGCTGTATGTCTCGATTGTCTAAATGACACACAGCTATTCCCTTTACACCCCCTTTCTTCAATCTTTCGCATAAGTCTACGAGGCCATTGTTGCCTTTAATACGGTCGGTTTGTTCCACATCACCAGTCACAGTGATCTTGCTATTTTCGCCAATGCGAGTTAACAACATTACCATTTGTTTTGGGGTCATATTTTGAGATTCGTCAGCTATAACCCAGGCATCCTTTAGCGTCCTTCCACGCATAAATGCCAGCGGAGCGATTTCAATGGTGCCATCATCGATCATAGCAACAACATCTTGCTCTCGATAATACTCTTTTAATACATCCAACAACGGAATACACCAAGGCATCATCTTTTGATTTAAATCGCCTGGAAGGAATCCGTGTTTTTCTTCTTCTACCTCAACTGCTGGTCTAGTAAGTACTATTTTCTTACAATCTCCGTTTCTTAGTGCCTTGACAGCGGCCAACATGCAAAGATAAGTTTTTCCTGTTCCTGCTGGCCCTGCTGTGATTACAATATGCTGATCAGCATCTTGTAAAGCCAGTACCAAACGTTCTTGATTCCTTGTGCGTGGCACGATATCAATGGGACGTTGTTTTACTGGTTTTACTTGATCGAATCTTATTGTATTTTCTTGTTGTGTCATACGACTTTTTTGTGGTTTTGCTGCTCGTTGCTTACTCATGTAATCTCCGTAGTTGAGTTGAGTCTAATACTGACAGCGACATGCTGTCCTAAATATTTACGGAGCGATCGACCAAAGTTTAGTGTGGGTACTAAATGATTGTAAAATGGACTAAGTAAAGAGCTAGACAGTAAAATACCAAACTTGCAGTACCTATCAAACTACCATAAATAATCGTATGAGCAAAACAATCGATCAGGAAATATTTAAGTCGGGGGAAGATTACTGGCAGGTGGCCCAGAATATTCGCGATATTTACATGTCAGAAGGTAGCTTGCTTACCCTATTGGATTTCGAACGTGTTCTTGATGAGCTGGATTTGTATGCTTTTAAGAACTGGCAAATTGGTGAATTGGTGCAAGGCCCGACTATTAGCAAATACCGTGTAACCTGCATATTCATGTGGCCTGAAAAACTTATGCCAGATCCCCGCGGAGGCCGTAGATTACTGCCATTTGACTGCGATGTTAAGTATAAAAAAACCACAATGACAGTGCCCATAAAAATTACAGATCCTAGCGATTATCGCCCAGGGACAAAAAAAGCTCAGTTAACAGAGAAAAAAGTATGGTTAGTAGAAATATCCATGCCCAAAGCTTTGATGAGCGACATACGCACAGGCTCTGTAGAATTAGAAGATCAAGACATAGATCTTGCAGATTTAGATGATGCTTACGAGCAGGACCTAGATCAAGATAGTTATCACAGTGACGAACAGGCAGACAATGCACAACAACAACTCGAACAGCCCGCTATTTGAAAGTCTAGGTTTTAAGGACCTTGACGGCTTAATGAAGCCCACAATCCACGTGGACGAATTCAGTTCCAAGATGGGTGACGATGACGATATTATTGTGCTTAGTTTTTTCCTAAGAGATGCCCAGGCTGCCAAAGATCTAATGAGCTGGTTTGAAAAAGGCTATGACTTTGTTCTGGATGCTGACCGTAGTCCAGGTGAGATTAAACCCAATCGATATTTGGTATATGTTGAAATACGTCGCCGCAGTACAGCCGGCGGTCATGTAGAAATGTTATTAAACGATCTAAACACATTAACTGAATTTGAAGATAGCTCAGAATGGACCATGCATTACAAAGGTAAAACTATTCCTTTTAGTCGCGATAAGTTTGATCAAATAGTTCCATTAAGTCCTAGAGCATATCGTGAGCGTTACGAAAAAGATCTAAATGAAGTACGTATAGCCGCAGGCCTGCCTGTAGTTGTTAGTTACGACAAAAAAGATCGTGCCTTACAAGCTATTCAATCGGCTGCTGGCATACTCTAAAAATCCTAGTAGTACTATAAACTAGGTATATAATTACCTATGAAATTAAAAAGTTTTGGATGTAGTTTTATCTTTGGGTCTGAGTTGGCAGATGATGGACGGGATAGTCCATACGCTACTCCTAGTCAATTAACATGGCCTGCTCACCTAGCTCAGCACTTAAATTATAACTATCAATGTTATGCTCGTCCTGGCGCCGGCAATTTACAAATTCTAGAACAAATTTTAAATCAAGCTGCTGTCAATGACAACAATTTATTTGTTATTGGGTGGACATGGATTGACCGTTTTGATTACTATCCTGTTAATCCTGCAACTCCTAGTCGCAGCCCGTGGCGTACTATTATGCCAGTTGACACCGATCCGTTGGCCAATACATATTATCGTGAGTTACATTCTGAATATCGAGATAAATTTACCTGTTTAAGTTATATTAAATTGGCCATAGACACTCTCAATCAAAAAAACATTCCGTTTATAATGACCTACATGGACGATTTGCTGTTTGACCAACGGTGGCACACCACCCCGGCTATCATCGAACTTCAAAATTATATTAAGCCGCATATAACTAGTTTTGATGGACTAAGTTTCTTAGAATGGAGTCGATCTAAAGGATACCCAGAAACAGACAGATGTCACCCATTGGAAGCAGCACATTCTGCTGCTGGCGATTACATGATCAAAGTTTTTGATACGAAAAATACAATCGATCGTTAGCATCCTTTTGGAATGTGTCTAACTTTAGATTATATTTTTCAGCAAACTCATTGACTACTTCAAATGACCACGGGAAGATATCTACATACGGGCCTGCTTTGTGCGTAATGCCTGGGTTAGCACGTAGATAAAATCTACCGCCTGTTTTTAGTAGATCCACACAATGTCCAAAGCGAGCTTCGATTTCGTCCTTGCTGTTGAAGTTAATAGAGCCTAGCGCAATAATATGATCGTAGGTCTCAGGTTTGACTTTGTACTCAAGAATATCCACTTGATACTCTGCGGCGTGATTATACGGATCAATTCCAATTAAGTTAGGAATACGATTTTTAAACGGATGATATCCACACCCTACATCTAGCACAGCTTTAGGATCTTGCTTGTTAATCTCCTCAACTAACTGCCATCCTGTGTAGTTATAGTCGTTAGTGCGTGGTTGCCACATTTCACCAAAAAAGCGATTAGAGTAGCGTACATCCAAATCTGTTACAATAGATTCTACTGTACCTTTATAATCAGACTCTAAAGACAACTCACGTTCCATGGCGTCTTTAAATTTAGTAAATCTAGCAGGAGTCCATGGCAACTCGTTAACTACTGTATCCTTGTTGATAGTAATATCGGCGTATTTTGGTAAACTAAACGAGTCGTTTAATTTTTTAGTAATTAGGGCAAAAATCTTAGTATTCATATTTCCTTTAATTGTATTCATTTAATTCTTGTATCCAAGGCACTTTAGTTTGTGTCCTGGCGTATTCTTTTATTAGTGTTATAGCATTGTTTCTTCTTTCTGGAGTTACGTCAATACCAATAAATTTTATTATATCATCTAACTGTTCCGTAAGTTGCCCTGACACCAAGTCATTAAATGTTATGTTAAATGTTTTATCGTTATTGAGCATAAAATTATTTTGATCCGCATAATGGGGCCGAGTCTGTATTTTTTGAATATACGTCAGCAACTTCAGGTCAGTAGATGGTCCTACTTTACTAATATGATTTAATTTATTATAGGTATTTTGAATACCAATTAGCCTTTGATTTACGTTTTTCCACTGATTATATAAAAAACAACTTTTAGTAATCCAATTATATGCTAACTGATCATTATTCTCTTCGGTAGTCTTGATATTAATTAGTTTTGTATTAGTAAATGCTAATAGTAAAGGTTCAGGATTTTTAACATGAGTATGCACAACGTAAAGTGGTTGATTATAATCATAAAATTCAAAATTGTTTTGTATCCATGTTGTGCTTTCTTGTAAGTTTATATCGTACGCAGTATATTTGATAAAATCTGTAGTCCATTGATTAGAAAAATTATGGCCGCAATTTATATCATCAATATTCGAGTGACCTCTATGTTTTTCTTTTATTTCAAAATCCTTAATTAAAGATAATATCATTACTGCAATAAAGTGCCCGCCAGCTCCACCTGGGTATCTAACAAAAATTTTTAAACTATCCATATTTTTTAGTAGTCGTTGAAATTTTCTCTTGTTTGATAAATAAATTTACAGAAGTATAAAAAATTTTATCTCTCTCTGTTTTTTCTATAAGTATTTAACACATTTTAAGGCCCCCTATGAAAAAAGTATTAGTTCTATTACTCTTGGTTCCACTGTTGGCATTTGCCTGGCAACCAACCAAGCCTATTACAGTTATTTTTCCAAACGGTCCAGGAGCCGGCAATGAAATTAGTTTTCGTATTGTTGCTTCTCAGGTCGAAAGAAAAACTGGTGCAAGTTTTGTCAGTGAACATCGCCCGGGCCTTGACGGCAATATAGCTATGAATCATTTTAATACAGTTCCGGCCGATGGATATACTGTAGCAGTTCCTGCGTGTCAAAGCAATTGGGTTACAGCAGAAATATGGTATCCTAATGCGGTAAAATATAATGCTATGGAGTTTGAACCCGTGGCTAATATTGCTCGCAGTCCATTGGCATTTTTTGCCAAACCTACTAGCACAGTTAACAATCCTGAAGAGTTAATTAGAGACATTAAGGCTAAAAAACGCCCACTAACATTTGCCATTGGTGGTGGTGGCCATAAACTTGCTGTTGAATATCTGGTAGACCATTTAAAAATTCAAAGTGGCGATGAAGTTATTACCGCTATGTATAAAGGCCCAGCACAAGCATTACTTGATGTAATGGGCGGACATGCGGAATTTGCTGTTACTCCTATTGCTGTGGGCTGGCCTCATGTGCAAGCTGGTAAACTAAAGTTAATTGGTATTGCTAACGAAACACCAATTAAAGGACTTGAGAAATATCCATTGATGAAAAATTATGTCCCGGGACTTAACATACACGGTTGTTGGAATATGGTATTACCCAAAGGCACTCCTGCAGATGTGCAAGCGTGGTATCGTGCTAATTTTATTCCAGCCATTAACAGTAAAGACTCCAATGAAAAATTTACGGAGAATATGATGTTTATTACTCCAGCTGAACATACTCCAGAAGGAGTTAGGGCCAGCATGGTAAGACTACGCCAAGTTTGGCAACCAATTGCACAAAAAATTAAACCATGAAATATATCTTTATGGCCGGTGCTCCCGGTAGTAAGTGGAGTAGTGTTGCTAAAAACATTTATCACAGCCCCGATGTAAATCACACAGATCATACCGAAGCTCGTACTTACTATCACGATGCTACTGGTGAAATGTTGCTCATGCATCAGGGTGCGTACTTTGATCCAGGCATGGAGTTTGACTTACCTGTGGATTTAAGTACCTTAGGCAAAGCAGAATTAGAACGCCGTTTTGATGAACCGTTTTCTGGAGAAGGTGTGCGTATTATTAAAAGCCATATATTTTGCCATAACATAGCATTTATTCAGCACACATGGCCTGATTCGCCTATTATTCTAGTGCATCGCGGCGATGATGCGTGTTTAGGGTGGTGGGTCAAGTGCGGCCATTTTACTATCACCTATCCTAGCTACAATAAGTATTACAAAGACTTACGTCAAATGGCAGTAGAAATCAAAAGACAAAATGCAGACATGCGGGGCCATTGGGACTATGCTAGTTTTGTCTATGACAATGTTGAATTATGCAATCGGTTAGGTATAGCTATACCGCCGGAACCATATCGGCAAAATTATGCTGATAATAAAGTAAGAGTAAAGGTATTATGACAACAAGTGCATGGGAATTAACTCGACAACGAAGTGGCTATCATTTTGATAACTTTAAATTTGATCCAGATCAAGACAAAGTCACTACACTAGGTAACATCGATCCTTTTTGGCAAGAGGAATTAGTTAACATTATAGAGTTAGCAAAACCCAAGACCTGGCGCACTCGTGGTAAGGGAGCGGACCGCCCTGCAGAAGAATACAATCAAGAAGATTATGATCTTGAGCAGTTTGGCTATGGCAAAGATTTTGTAGTCAGTGATTTAACCTGGGAAGTTCCAGAAACATTTAACCGACTTCTTGTGTGGTTTGGCATGGATAACTGTAAAATGCGTTTACATGTTCAACGGCCTGGACAGATGTGGAACTTACACTTAGACAAGTTAGAAAAGTGGCATCCCGAAGATCCTAGTAAAGTAATGCGAATTATGATTGCACTTAATGATTGGGAGCCCGGACACTTTTTTAGTTATGGTAATTATATGCACTCAGGATGGCGTGCCGGTGATGTTACTACGTTTGACTGGCAAAATTTACCACACTCTACTGCCAACGCAGGACATGGACCAAGAATAACATTGCAAATGACTGGTGTAGTTACAGATAACACTAGAAATTTCTTAAGACAATTAAGAAGTAAATCACCGTTTACAATATAAGGAATAATATGACACAACGAATTTTGATTATGGGATTGCCTGGATCGGGTAAAACAACACTAGCAGGCGCTCTCAAAAAGTACCTAGAAGATCATGGTGAAATGAGTTATGGTCGTGCTCTTCACGAACAAATCGGCAATTTTGATTGCCAGGTAAATTGGTTTAATGCCGACGATATCCGCCGCAAGTACAACGATTGGGATTTTAGCAATGATGGGCGTATCCGTCAAAGTATTCGCATGTTTCAGTTTAGTATGGAAGCAGGTGGCGACTATGTTATTTGTGATTTCGTTGCTCCGCTAGTTGAAATGCGTAACAACTTCAAAGCAGACTGGACTATTTGGGTAGATACAATCAAAGAAGGCCGATATGAAGATACTAATGCAGCCTTTGTTGAGCCCGAACAATATGACTTCAGAGTCACCGAACAAGATTGTGAAAAGTGGGCAGAGTTTATTGGTGAACATATTATCAGCAATCGCCGTCGGCCGACATTTGATTGGCAAGCCGAGAGTGTGTTACTCCTAGGTAGATATCAACCCTGGCACGACGGCCATCGTGCGCTATTTGAACGTGCTATTGCTAAATCAGGCCAGGTTATTATTCAGGTGCGTGATTGTCAAGGATGGAACGGAAGTAATCCGTTTGAGTTTGAACGAGTTAAGAAATTCATTCAACGTGATCTTGATCCTGTTTACCAAGGTCAGTATGAAATAATGCTAGTTCCTAATATAACCGAAATTGTATATGGACGTGATGTGGGCTACAAAATAACACAGGAAACATTTGATGACGCAACCGCAAGCATCTCTGCTACAAAGATTCGTAAAGAGCTAGGCTTAAAGTGAACAAGTATCACCTACGCTTTAATCATAACCACAACGGCTCTGGCTTAGTATGGCGAGTATTCGAGAATGGGCAAGAAAACTTAGTAAAGAGTTTTAAAATCACAGCACCGATGTTTGATGAAGTTACTGTCGAAGACGGTGTTGAAAAGTGGAATGTTTGTTGTTTTGGGTATATGACCATCAAAGACAATGTAGCCACTATTAGATGATACTGTTATTGACAGTATCGGCAATAGATAGTATAATTACTATTGCTTATGACAAATTACTATCAAACTCTTGGAATAGCCCAAACAGCCACAACTGACGAAATCAAGCGGGCATACCGTAAATTGGCCAGCCAGCATCACCCCGACAAGGAAGGTGGCGACAAGCATAAATTCCAAGAAATACAACGTGCATACGATACTCTAAGCGATCCTAATAAACGTGCCGTACACGACAATCCTCAGGCCCAAAATCCCTTTGGTAATTTTGGACCGCAAACTGGATTTGATTTTGAAAACATATTCAGTGTGTTTGGTGCCAGATTCCAACAACCACAACAACGTACTCAACTTGCTCGTATGACCTTATGGATAACCTTGCAGGATGTAGC
>Ga0247839_1004619_pt1 | contig 17468 bp, 18 predicted proteins | sample LaCruzMarch2015__6_FD_192405 | JGI IMG/M metagenome (GOLD analysis project Ga0247839, IMG submission 192405) | Freshwater microbial communities from meromictic Lake La Cruz, Castile-La Mancha, Spain - LaCruzMarch2015_16m | ecosystem: Environmental > Aquatic > Freshwater > Lake | place: Spain... | reverse complement strand
CTCTTGATTATTTGAGACTAATTTCCTGAGGGAGGGGGGGTGCAATATGTTGGCGAGGGGGGTGGTCACTTGAAGCCCCTGTGCAGGCCGTACGGGCCTTTAATTATAAAGATAAACTTTTCCTGAGGGAGGGGGGGTGCAATATGTTGGCGAGGGGGGTGGTCACTTGAAGCCCCTGTGCAGGCCGTACGGGCCTTTCATTCTTGGGAGCAAGTGAGCAGAGCAAGGCCGCTGTGTTTTTTTATATAAAAGCCTTTATATGAAAGCGTCAGCCAGCTCTATGCGCTTGCGTCTTCTCGCGCTTTTGCTAGCCCTTGCACAGGTTGATGCGCGATGGACAGCCGCGCTGATGCTTGCGAATGGCACCACACTTACGGCGCGCGACAGTAGCCTCTTTCGAAGCGATAGTGCCGTCACAGTGTATGGTGCAGACAACATAGTAGACCTGGCATACGATGCAACGACACTGCTGGCGGTCACATCCTCCTGCGTTTTGAGCGTTTCAGAAAACATCGCAAGCGTGCACGCAGGCTCGGTGTACGAAAGCGGGCAGAGAGACGGCCCACCGCTCTATGCTCGTTTTTCGAATCTAATTGCCTTGGCCTTTGTGTCGGAGGCGACCACCGTAAGCATAGTAGAGTCTGCAGCGATTGTGTTGATAGACACAGATCGCGCAGACGGCAGCATAATTATCGTCAACGAACAGGCCGCACGACCTCTTACCATTGTTCCTCAAGCCTTTGTGCTGTCTGGGTTTCGTGATATCGTGCTTGTTATCAGCCCCGTGGCAGCCAAAATTTTGCGAGTCAAGGTGAGAACCGTTCACCTGAACACGACCAAACATAACGTGTTTAGTGACTCTGAATGTTGCAGGACGGCACAGTCAGCAACAGCATATTTGGCACATGGACAGCGGGCATTTTGCTTGGTCCAGATCGCGCGCTGCTGAGTCTCGACACCAGCATATGGCAATGGAGCGGCGGCGGCCTTCAACTGCAGCCGCAATCGCAAGCCTCTGCTTCCAAACTGATGCTTGTTGACGGCATCGCGTGGGGAGCGTCGTTTTTGATGCAAGCCTTCTTTGTGGTGGTGAGCTTAACATGTCGATTCAAAACAAACCATTTTTTTGACATGTAGCTTGGGGGCGGCAGGCGAGGCCTGATCTCGGTTTTAGCGTCATCGACGCGTGGTCGACGCGTCCAGCAAACGGCGTATGCCCGTCAGGCTACGTTCTCCTTTGGGCCGCAATCTGCGTGCAGGCATCGCCAGGTGGCTACGCGATCGATGGTGTCTTTTTCCCTTGCCCCGCGGGCACTCACAACGACTTACCGCAAGCGAGCTCCATAGCCGCCTGCAAGAGATGCCCCCCCTTTACGCGAGCGACGTCCGCAGCCTGTGTGCACTGCGGCCAGCAGGCGAGCGACGGCATGGCCTGTGTGGCCTCCTGTTCGGCCTCGATTGATGGCCTTTGCGACGAAGCCGAGACAGCGCCCATTTGCCACCCCGAGGTCATTGTGGCGACGGTGGCCAGAAGCGGCGGTATTATAGCGGCGACCAGAAGCAACGGCACTCTATACGCTGCGCGAGGCTCGCAGTTGTCGGTCATCACAGCCAGCACAGCAGCCGCGGTCAGCGTTCAGCTTACTGACAGCATAGGCTGCATGGCAATGTCACCCGACGAAAGCACGCTTTATTTGGGCGGAGCCAGCTTGCGCAGATGCACAAACACAGCGCAGGTCATCACGATCATGACAAGCTCCATGCCATCGGACGCCCTGTGCGCTAGCAACAGCGCCGTATTTGTGCTTTATAGGGGCGTACTCTCGCAGTTCGATGGCAATGTGTCCACGCTCGCCAATGTCCTGCATATCACGTGGGACGAGGGCCTCGTCGCGCTCCTTCGACTGAGCGACAGCCTGCTGCAGATTGTGCGAGACGGTGTCCCTATTCGAAATATCGCCAATGTGAACACGACGACCGCCTGGATAGCGCGCTGGTCCAACACAACAGTCGTCGCGAGTGGATACGGGGTCGCACACTGGCCCGACAATGAGGAGTCGCTGGATTTGCAGTGGCTCGCAGGGTCACAGCAGCAGGCTGGCTTCAAAGATGATATTGGCGACCGCGCTCGCTTTGGCCTCCTAATGGGGGCGCTATCACTGGGCCCGCACGCGCTTTTGGTGTGGGATGACCAATTCACGCGGGTGCTCTTCAAGAGAGGCTGCGGCTGCCTCCCTGATCACTACAAAACGATAGGAGGCTGCACGGCCTGCCCTGCACTCACATACGCAATGGCCGGCGCCAGCATGTGCACAGCCTGCGCGCGTTCCTTCTACATGAACGGCTACGGGGTGTGTCAGCCTTGTCCTTCCTGGTGGTGGGGCGATGCGCCGACGCCGTGTGGGCGGCTGCGGGACACAATCCCCAGCGATCCGCACCTGACCTACGCCGAGCTCTCGGCCGATGACCCCGCGGTCGACTTTACGCTGTCCGTTTTTGTCATCGGGCAACCGCCACGGCGAGATGCCTTGTCCGCCACCGACTACCTCGGCCGGCTGTGGACCTCCGTCAGGGCTCCGCGGACTGCAGGCCAAACGCGATGCGTTCCCGGCTTATGGGCCCTATGCTCGCAGCCAACAGGCGACGACTGCACGTGCTGGTACTCGATTCCCCTGACGTTCAAGGAGCCGTGGCTGTCCAATGGAGCCGGTATCAAAAGGCTCTTTGCGCGCCGCGGATACACGTTTGCCATTGTCGAGCAAGGCAGCAATCACACGGTTCTGCCTGCTTCCCCCAGCCTTTACTGCTACATTGGCTGGCCGTACCAGTGTGCGTGCGGCGACCCTTCGTTCTACTGGTCATTCAGCCAAAACGGCTGCACGCAGTGCCCCCCCAACACCGCAGTGCCCCCCAATGCGACGGAGTGCGCGCCCATTTCACCGACGAACCCCCTTTGCTACGAGGGCCAGTATTTGTCGCCGCTGGCGGGCCTATGCCTGCATTGCCCCGAAGATGCCTTTTCAAGCACCAAAAACGCGCCCGCATGCACCCCGAAGCGCGTGCTAGCGTGCAAGCCGGGCGAGTACCTTGTCGTGTCGGCCATAACAGACAATGCGTGCGTGGCCTGCGTGCCATGCGCAGAGGGTGAAATCACGTTTGGCGAGCCGTGCTCGGGCCTGAGCAGGCACCCCCCCTACGTCTGCACACCCTGGGCCCAAAACATACCAGGCTTCAGCGTCATCATCAGCGAGTGGCCGACACTCAGCTTTGTCCCATGCCCGCACCCCAGGCCGGCCCACTCGCAATGGGCCTCCGGCCCACAGTTTGGCCTATGCTACTTTAGCTGCATGTATAGCATCGGCGATACGCAGGAGTACGCCATCGACACGGGAACGCTACCCTGGCCCTCGACGCCCAATCTGTTTCCGCTCGCTCAATCGATCGCCGAGATATGCTTGCCGTGCGACACCACGGCCTGCCCCGAGCACATGTGGCGACCCCTCTGGACAGCCGACTGCGGCGCACCCTGCCTGCTTGTGGCGGAAAGGCTATGCCCCAACAATGCGAGCGGCTGCGTGTCCCTCTGCACGATACCTCTCAACTCGCACTATACAGCGCCCGAAAACTGCGAGTGGGCCTGCGATGCCGGCTGGTTTAGCCGCAGCGGGGCCTGCCGTCCGTGCCAGCCTTCCTCGTGCGAGCTGGGCGAGCTCTACGACGCCCACGCGTGCTTCAATGGCGATCCCAATCGCTGCTCGCGCTGCCCTGAGCCCTCGCTACCGGCTATTTCGGCCGGCGAGTGCAGGCTTGACTGCCCCGCCGGCCTCGTTCAGCGCGCGTCAAAGTGCCAGCCATGCGTCAAGGGCCAATACTGCGCCGCGGGCTTTCGCGCCGTCTGCGCGGAAACACCATGCGCGGCGTGTTCGCCAGAGATACTGCCGGAGAATTCCATTTTTGGGCCAAGCAACGACGACGCCTGCCGCGTAAACTGCAAGGCTGGCTTTCAGACCATTTCGCTTTTAACGAATGACATCGCGCAGTACGAAGAGAGCTACAACGCGACAATGATCAAGTGCGACGAGTGCGGCCTTAGGTCTGATTCGCTGTTCTGCCCCCTTCTCTCGTGCCCCGTCGGTGAAGCCATCGTGACGGTGGCAAGCTCCGAGGGCAGCAGCCTGCGCTGCATGCCGTGTCAAAGCAGCCTGCGAATGGGCTGCTTAGCCGGCACCTACGCCATGAGCCCCTGCCCGGGCGGCGTCGCGACGCAGAGCCACTGCCTCCTATGCCCGCTGCTGCCCGAAAAACAAATGTACATTCCCTACTCCATTTTCACCGTCAACGTGTGCCCCTTTGCCTGCATCGACGACTATGTGATGAGACCGGAAGGCTGCGTGGCCTGCACCGTCCTCTATGAGCCCACGGCCACTTTTCGCAGCTACTTTGCGCGCTGGAACGCGCCACCGGCCGCGAGATGGTGGCCAGAGGCCCTCGACCCGCCGCACTTGGGCTTGCGGCTAGGCCACAACGAGCCAGAGCCACGTGCGGGCAAGTGCTGGCCGTGCGGAAGCAACATCGACTCACTGTGCCCCAAGGAAAATAGCATCGTCACGTTACCAGTCATCGATGACAGCCTGGTCCTCGTGCTCGCGCGCTACAGACGTTTGCTCTCCGCGGTCGCTTGCCCCTTGGGCTCTTACCCTCGCAAAGGCGGCGGCTGCGCGCTTTGCCCCCCGCAACGTTTTTGCGCAGGCGGTCCGCCTCAACGCTGTGCTCGCTTCGCCGTGTCTGAAATAGGAGCGAGCGCGTGTCACTGTCGCGACGGCTTCGTGCACGTGAATGGACATTGCATTAGGGAGCTTCGCGAGCCCTCCCACGCGGCTCTGGCCCTCACGTGCTCGCCAAACGAACATCGCTATATGCAGCCCACTGGCGCGCCGGCTTGCATCGAATGCCCCAGGGGCACCTGCCCGCCCCTGTGCGTTGCCATGCCGCCCTTTGCCTCCAATTGCGATGGCGGCTGCCTCTATGGCTCTCTCGCAAGCGGCGGCTGCTTGGAGCCGCAGTGTCCGTGGTTGCCGTCGGAGGCGCGCTGCGCATGTGGGCCGGGCTCGCAGCCTCAATCGGCTGGTTGCATACCGTGCCCTGTCGGCACCTTTTCGGCCCATATTGGCGACGCCCCGTGCACGCCTTGTCCTGCCAACACCACCGCCCTGCAGGGGGCTACCCGCTTGGCCGATTGCTTTTAAATCTCATATTGCATTAAATGTCACATTGCTAAACATCTCCAAGTGACAGTAGCTAATGTTTAAAATATATAAACAAAGCCCCAACATTCAAAGACAAAGAACATATGGTTAGCGTGGCTGATATCAAAAACGACGCATCACTCTACTTCGGCCTGCTTAATGAGCAGTGGAAAGTGAATAACCCAGAATCGGCCTACATTGTACTTTGCGAGTACCCCGAGGCCTATGCTACGGATGTGCCTGCAGCGCTCAAGGAAAGCGAGGAGCACGGTTTAAAACTCGCCAAGCTGGCGTGCAGTCTCAGCCTGGGCAATTTGAGCAGCGTACCCAGACCTTTTATTCTAAGGGAGCTAATCCGACACCATAAGGAAAAGCAGGACCCCCACTACCCATTTTTTCATTATCTGAGGGGCATGGGCCACGATATGAGGGGGCTCAACACGCAGCTGCTGTTAGAGTGTGTGCCACTGTTCAAGACGCTCGAAAGAATCACATTTTTCAAGAATGAGCGCTTGACAGCTTATACTTGGGAAAGCTGCTTTTCGTACCAGCGCTACATGATTTTAAGCTATCTGGACTGCATGCTGTGCGCAGCGCGCGTTTCAATGGACGGCACTGACCATACTATGGAAGTCGAAAGGGCACTCACAGACTCGACCAACGGCGTGCTTTTTCTTATTCAAAAGCATGTGAATTGGATAAACGGCTTCATCGACCACGTACCCGTGCCCATCATCAAAATGGTGTTCTACTGCTTTCATATTTGCATGCGTTCCCGCACTGGGTCGCCGCTCTATCGTCAGCTATTGGAGGAATTTTGCAGCATGTGCGTCGGCTGCTCCGATATCGAAAACCAATTTTTTGATACGCTGGCACGCGAAGAGCCAGGGCCACCTTTGACAATGGACGAAAGTCCAATAGCAAACGACAAGGCCAGGGTGGAGCGATTTCTGCATATGCTCTATGATTTCAGGCTGGAACCAGCGCTCACTCCAAATCAAATTGACGCCTTTGTGTTTAAGCATTGGCATGAGCCTGAGCCATACTTTCACTTGAGAGACAACCCTCTCAACTTTGAGACAGGCAGCCCTGGTGGCAATGACCCACTTGTCTTGACCGGCGGCTTTTAGGCAGGGGTCTCTTTCTTATCACGAAACGGCAGATCGTACTCGGCCTTTTGGCGCTTAGCGCGCACTGACTGCGCGTCCTTGCAGAGGCCCACGCCCCACGTTGCCTCTAGCATTCTGGAAAAGCTAGCGTCGTCGACGAGCTGCGATTGGTGTGCGACCACGAGCTGTTCAAAAGGGATAGTGGGCACGAGAGGCAGGACAAAGACTGGCGGATGGCTGTGGTTGACGCCATAAACTTGTCTGTAGATATTATAGAGCAGTTCTTGCATATGCGAGTTCATGTTGCGGCATGTGTCGAGAAAGAGCCTGTTGGAGCCCTGCTTGCTTCGGTTAGAAAAGAAAAGAACCAAAAAGCCATTGTGTTGAGGCTCACCTCAATGCCTTCGGCCCACGCGTTGGTATTGCTCGCAGACGTAGCAGAAGCGCCGATGGAGCCCCCTCCTTGCAAAAGCATAGCACAGGGTATGCCGCATCCAATAGCGACCTGCCTAGTAAACGACAGCTCCTCTCGAAGCATCTCTTGCGGCGACAGCACGCGATCGAGCGAGTGCACGGCGTACTCATTGGGGGGAATGATTGTCACCGTTTCAGGGGGCAAGTGAGTCTTACTCTGCACGCTCTCCATAGTATTGTGCAAAGCGTTCATGGCTTCTGCTGCGGCCTCAGTGCTTGATTTCATTCGACCCTGCGACTCTGATGTATTGGAAATGGTAGCACCAGACTTGGCGCCTGCGTTCATGAGTATCTTGGTGTGCCGCTCCATGACGACGCTGGGCTGCGAATTAAACTTGTCAGCGCGAAACGCGCACTCGCGCTTGTTCAGCAGGTGCTCGTAGCAGTTTAGGAGCGACGCCAGGGGCGAGGAGCACAGAAAGAAGGCCTGCGGCTCGATGAACACGTGAACGTGAATGGGGTCGGAGCAGTACATGGAGTTTATTTCATAGCGCAAAAACGGCAGGTTGTCCGGGTTCTTTTTGTTGGGGTTATCGAGGCCGCCCCACTGCCCCATATTGTTGACGTTGCGCGCGACATGCCATGTGTAGGTGCCTACTGGCAGCAGCTCAGGAACCTTTGCGCCACCATCGGTTGTGCGTATTCGGTATGGTGCGAAGCCAACCGTCAAAAACGACTCAATGACATTTCGACAAAAAGGCAAATAGTGCTTTTGAAGGTGCTGCGCAAAGCGTGGAGTGGGAGGCGAGGTGCCGCCGTATCGAAGCTGAATGCCGCCCACCAGGCAAAAGGACTGGACCAAGCGAACGGCGCCTGCAACATTCAGAGTCGCTAAATAATAAATCCTATAACCCCCATTAAAAAATATATGGTTCTCACCTTGCACAGACGGCTCGTGATTGATCATAAAGGCCAGATCTCTGACAATTTCGTGACATCCACCACCACCTTGCATGCGCCGCCCACCACGCTCTGTTCACATATATATTTCGCTTTGCTTTGCGATGGCCAACACATACAATGGCGGATAATGCCAGTTTAGGTCCCACCGTGTATACGTCTTCGCTCACCACCACGCAAACTGCAAATATCATGATGCAGCCTCAGCGAGCAGACGTCAAATTTATCGGCTACCCGGAGGAAACGCGTGTCACCGTCATCATTAAAAATCTCAACACAAACGCAGAGTGCGTGCTCACGCGAACGCAAAAGTGCACACCAAATTTCGCGACCGAATGGATGCACTCGCACATTGGCCACTCTTTTTTCCGCAATATTGATTTTGGGGCCATTGCCCGCTGGCCGTTGCTTGCGTGCCCCGACGGCACAGCACTCTTCACCACGTGCACTTTCCCCAATGGTGTAGGCGAGACGCTGCAAGCCATGGCCTTTCAAAATCACGGGAGTAAACACAGTCAAAACACAGACACCATCGTGGTAAGAATTTCGGCGCCCTTAATGCACAGCTCACAACTTCAGTACCAACGCAGCAACTTTAGAGACAAGCGCTACAATGCCATACAGCATGCCTTTCGTGCCTTTGCAAAGGAAAATAAACACGTAGACACCACTGAAGCAGAAGCCCCTAGTGTGGACCCGCTGATCGCATCGTTATACTACAACGACACAATCGCACCCTTGGGTATCGAGACTCAGAACTTTAACTTTGCCATTAGGATGCCCACCACGGAAAAGACTGCGGGAACAAGCACTATTCCAGCGATACTTAAAACACTACATTTTTTGATACCAGGACTCGACGCGGGCAATGTGGTATACTATGACATTTTGCAAGGCCACAAATCGGCATACGTGTTTAGACTACGAAACGTGGCAGGCTGGAGAATTCTTGGCGCTGTTAATACGACCCTGCCTAGCTTTGACATCACAAACACAGTCTTTCAAAAGTACACGCCCTCTCTTGAGCGGCACATGGCCATTTCAGAGTCTATTCTTACCATATTTCCTGGAAATCAAAGTCTCCTGAAAGCCCAAACGCAAAGGATGCTTGTTAAGTACCATAAGCGTTTTATGGCCCAACTCGCTGATACTGTACCCGGCAGTCATTTGATTGCGGCGTTTGCGAACCTTTCAAAACTAACCTTTAAAATAGATGACTTGATTTTGCTTGATGAGCAAGCATGGGAGCTCTTTGTCACATTTCAGGGTTTGAAATATATCCACGAATTTTTTATGAACTCAGACACCACCACGGCAAGCACAGACGCACTTTTGAGGCGGATCCTATATGCGCTGCAGGTAGAGGACCCAAAAAATATCAAGCCATTTTCGAAGCACGAGACTGCGCTGTTTGTCGACAGCTTCTTTGACGCTTGCGTGGGCTTTGCTAAAGAGCTGATCAGCGACTTGGACATTGCCACAAGCGCTGATTTAGCAAAGGAACTGTTGCATCCACAATTCAGCAGAGAGGTTTATATTTCAATTGACGAAGCGATTGCCATTTTGACAACGTGCATGGGAAAAGACCCAATGAATTGGCACGAAGCAGCGGCTAAAGATGGAATTTTCAAGCAAAACACACATTTGGCTGCGTTTATGCTTTTGCGAGGCGGCGACCTAATGGAACACTATAAGCTTTTGTTTCCGGCCGAGCTGTTTTCTGATATAGCCGATACCATTAAGAATGCCCACAATTACGAAAAAAAAATCAACAACGCTCGTGACATCTTTAATAACTTGAAAACAAGCGCGAAAAACGAAATGCACAGCGGTTTAGGATACGCCTTATTTACTGGTGACTATACGACATTTCCGGGTCATGCAGCCGCCATAACTGCAAACAATAAAGTGGATGAAAAAAGAAGGACAGATAAACAAACAAAGAGAGCTGCTGCGGCTGCTGCGGCTGCTGCGGTGGCTGCGGCTGCGGCGGCTGCGGCTGCTGCGGCGGCGGCGCCTGCTGCTGCTGATGCTGCTGATCCTGCAGCAGGAGACTAATAGGCAATTGCTAACTAGGCAAAGAAGTGTTATTTATTGCAGATGCAAGCTAGCAAGGGCTCGACATGCTTCTGGCAATACTGGCATTGATGGCGGGGGCAGCATCCATGGTATGGCTTCCCTCATGCCAAAAGGCCTACAACGAGCACAGCAACAGACTCGCGGCGGACGCATGGCTTTTCAAGCAGTGCCAAGACGCGGATTTTGCTATTCGAATGCGTTTGTATACAGACTCATGTGAGCATGTCAACGCATTGTTCCTGCTGCCCTCGTGGCGCGCAGCCGCGCAAACGTGCTTACCCCCAGTGCCACCAACATGGGTGCTTTTCATTGTGCTGCTTTTGCCCAGTTTTTTATTGCCATTATGGCGGGCGCGACAGGATGCGGTAGAGCAAAGGCGAATGCTAAAGGCCTGCTCTCCTTTTTGTCAGCGCGTCGAATTCAAGCGCCGTGGCGGCCTATTGGAGTGACCCGTGCCTATATATATATATATTTTAATTTTTAAACTTAAAAAAGAATGAAAGCCGTTTTGCTCCTTCTTGTTTGCGTGGCCGCTGCCACTGCCATTGATAACGCCATTGATATTGAAAATGCCACCGCTTTGGATGACGCCATAGCTATTGATTTGGCGGCGATCGACGCCAATGCCACCGCTGAGCAGCATATCAGCACCGCTGAACAGGGTAACGCGCGTCGCTCACTTATCAGCACCGATGGTATGCTCTGCAGTATTGAGGGCGCAGACGTGCTTACGTGCTACGCCATCGCAGATCTTGCTACCGTTCAGTTTGACGAAGACGCCGAGTGCAGCACCGCGGGGGCAATCACCAAGTGCGTAAGGTCGCTCTCGCTGGACTGACCTACATCCGGCTTATGTAGTAAGGATTGCGATTAAGGCTAGACAGGCGGTACGCGACAGCTTTAGGCTAGACAGGCGGTACGCGACAGCTTTAGGCTAGACAGGCTTATTTATTAAAGATTGCAAATTGAAAAAAATGCACAAAATCACACTCACAGACGCGCGCACAGGCCACAGTCAGGCAGTCACTCTGTTTGCACCCAGCGATAGCCCTGAGATTTGTAGCATAACCCTGGAGCCGCTCGGCGTCAACGCAGACACGCTTCTCGGTGTAGCCATCACAACAGGGCCAGTTTCTGTCTATCCTGAACTGACGGCGGCCAGGCTTCAGTGCGGTCACAGTTTCAACGCGATGGCGTTGCTTGTGAACTTTGCCAAAAACAGAATGCAGTGCCCTTTGTGTCGAAAAGGCTCGCACAGCAGCCAGTTGGACCTGCGGCGAAATTTTAGGGCGGAGCCCTGGCTTAAGGCTGTTTGTGCAGCTGTCGGTGTGTCATCGCTACCGCCTATCGTCTTTGTTGATATTCCCGTGCACGCGACCTTTGTGCTCTATGGCAAAGTGGCAGCGGACGTTCCCTTGCACAAACGACCGGCAATCGCAATGCGCTGCCTCTTGGAGATGGTGCAACGCGCTGTCCCAACACAATACCGCTTACCCTCGGCCTTTGCAAGGCGTATCGAGCAGCAAATCCGCGATATGGACATGGCTTTAATTCAAGTTCATATGCATCATGCGGCGGCGGATGGTATCATGATGAACATGGCTCACATGCATGCCGCGACTTATCCCTTTCCCGTGGACTTTGAGCCGCAGATCGAGCCCGCATCGGAGCACGTGTGCTTTGGTAATAGCAACGTCAAGCAGTTTATCTACACTCCGTCGGAAGTCACCCTAGACTCTGTCTTGGCCTTGACATTAGCTTGACATTTTTTTTGTGTTTGTCAAAAAACTTTGTTTTTGAGCATCAAAATGCATAATAAAGCACAGACGCTGCTTGGATTGCACGCGAGCCTAACGCTCCTAAGCTCGCTGTACGGTTCTCAAGCAATGGATATGGCTGGCGGCACTGGCTTTTACGTGTTGTTTACCTCTTTTCTTATAGCCATGCCCTGGTGGCGGGCCAAAGACAGACATACGGCCACATTTTGGCTGTGGACAGTTGGTGGCATCGCTTTCGGTGCAGGAAGCAACAGGCACACTTTGTTGGTTGTGCATCAAGTATTTTGCCACTGCCTGCTGCTGTCTGCGCTGTTTTTGCTACCGCAAGTTTTTCTCCTAACAAGACCAGCCAAATTTACGTACGGAATCCTGCTTACCTGTGGCCTCTTTGTGATTCACCAAACCGAAGAGGAAGCCGCAGTTTTAATTTGCGCGTACACGTTTGCTGCAGTGTGGTGTGTTTGGGTATTATACGACACCACCTACTGGCACACGGAAGAAGCAATCGTAAATCCACACGAGCTTGCGCTGCAAACGGTATGTGACATCACAGTCGCCATCTTCGCCTCGTGTCTGCCTAGAATGAACGATTAGCATGCCAGGTTCCCCGACGGGTAGCACGACGTCTGCCTAGAATGAACGATTAGACTTCCGGGTTCCCCGACGGGTAGCACGGCGTCTGCCTAGAATGAACGATTAGACTCCCGGGTTCCCCGACGGGTAGCACGGCGTCTGCCTAGAATGAACGATTAGACTCCTGGGTTCCCCGACGGGTAGCACGGCGTCTGCCTAGAATGAACGATTAGATCAAACGGCCTCCCGGGTTCCCCGACGGGTAGCACGGCGTCTGCCGATTAAAGTGACCAGTCGATATATTTCGTCCTTTACCAAAGCTTTGGCCCATGCTTTGTCCAAACGCCTGATTAAAGCCCCCTGATTCTGTCGGTCCCGCGTTGACAGATGCTTGAATGCTGTTTGGCGCCTGCGCAGGTGCTTTGACCTGAGTCAAGGGCTCTGTTATGCTGGCTTGGGCTTTGGGCTTGGCCATAGTTTGCTTGCCGACCGTTTGAGGCTTGGCTATAGCTTGCTTGGCGATCGTTTGAGGCTTGCCGATCGTTTGAGGCTTGGCTATAGCTTGAGGCTTGGCTATAGCTTGAGGCTTGGCTATAGCTTGAGGCTTGGCAATGGCTGCAGCCTGAGGCTTAGCAACGGCCTTTGTTTTCGTTGAAGGTGGCATAGCTTATACCAATGACAGCAACGGCCTTTTTTTATAGTTTATGACGAGTCAGCCTTGTTCTTCCAGTGATCATAGAGCGCGCACGCCATGGGTGTCAACATGGTCATGCCCTGAGTTCGCGGCCAACCGCGCTTGGTCATCGACTCAAGTACAAACTCATCGAAAATCAAATGGTGATGCGCTTGCTTTGGTATAGCGCCGGGTATGTCGGGCACAAAAAAGGGCTGCGGGCAGGCCTGCTGAAACATGATGCTGCGAAAGGCTTCAATGACATCGGCGTCGAGCCCGTCCGTGTTTACGGTCTCATCGTTGTCTCTGTTCACCACCGCCTTTTGAACGAGAACCACGTGACTCGGTCGCGGTTCCGTCGCCCAAATTTGCATAGAGCTGCACTGGCCGGGGTCCGCCACCGAAAACGTCAGCTGTGTCCTTAGAAAGGTGGACCTGTCTTTGACCTGCGGCGACGCCGTTGGCATAAGCAAGTGGTCGTTGCCGGATGCTGCACCAAAGTCGCCGCACTGATCAACCCCCTGCATGCATCCGTGAAAGATCCACACGCCATCCCAGGGGGCCATGACGCATATGGAACCGTTGAACGCTCGCCGAGTCTCTGAGCAATAGTTTAAGACTCTGACGGTGTCACGGCGCTGAGCAAGGAGGTCGTGGTGCAGCGTCTCTGTCGTGGCGATAGCCATTCGCGTCTGTCGTTCGCAGGCGTTGTAGTCCAGCATGGTGGGCACCCGAAGCCCCATGGCCTTGCAAACATTGAAAATTAGGCGACACCGATTACGGCTGCAGGCCGAACGAAGCCACTGCAGCTCTTCCGACAGACACACGCAGCCAGCTGTGCATGAGGCTCCAACCTGTCCCATTAGTGCGGGCAAGCGCAGTTAGTGCGGGCAAGCACAAAAAGTTAAACCTGATGAGCGAGATCCAAAACCTGATGAGCGAGATCGGCAAACTCGAGGCAGGCCTTGGGTAAATACGACTGGCACACGGCGTACATGCACAGCCTGCTGCTCATAGGGCTACGATGCCAGTGGTGGTATAGGCCAATAAAGCCGTCTGGACTCAGCTCGGGTGCCCACTCTTCGCTGTCAATGATGGGGCTAGAGCCAGCGCTATCATCATCGCGCAAAAAATGAACGACTCCTTCATTGTCTCTGGACGCGCGCTCTAGACTCTGCGGAAATGCAGACGGCCGGCAGCGCGCCCACGTCGCGCGCTTCTTTCCATCCAGCGTCATAATGTCATCCACGGCAGAGCTCAAACGGCGCTTCATGTCGTCCATATTCTGCATAAGCTGAAAAACCTCAGGCTCTGTCATCTCCAGGCGCACCACGGTCACGCCGTCAAACAGATTAAAGGAGATGGGCAAGGCGTGCGCAGGAGCGTCGCTAGGCACATCCATTACCCACCCCCTCACTTCTCGCTGATTATTGGGGTGTTCATGACAAAATGGCGACACTCGAACGACGCTGCCACTATGAGTCCTGCCAATATCATTGAGCGTGTTGAGTGGGTGTTGCCCGAGGGGTATCAGCACACTATCGCTGCCCTCCAAAAAATCAGTCATATAATTTTTTTGCAGTCAGCCTATTTTTTTGCAGGCTATATATACACAGTTGATGCCTTTCCATTCATGACTAAATGCCTTAAAATGTTGTCATTTGAAAGATGTGCCTTTATGCTTGTTCTTTTGTTGCTTATTGTACTCGTCATAGCATTAGCGGAAACAATAAGCAGCAATTAAACTACTTTTTTTTAGTCAACCGCCAACGGGTGCAATTGTCTCGCAAACGTCTACAGCAACAATATGCTTAAACTCAAAAGCGAAACCTTTGCCATACGGCACACTTTTGGCGCTGCAATCGTTGGCGATGTGATCATGAGCAAGGAGCTTCTGCGCCGCAAAGGCAAGCTGCTTATTATCAGCACCCAGGGTGGTGGCTGCGTGAAAATGCGATGCCCCCTTTCGGAACATCAGAGGGAGCTTGACATATTCAACGCGATGAGTGATGTCGCTCGCAACTGCTTTGTGCCCATTCTCACGGCGTTTGAGTTCGAAGCTCGCGATGGCAAGACCTGGGGCGGCCTGTGCATGCCCTTTATAGACACAACGCTGAACAATATCATGCCCTTGCGAAACGCCTTAGTTCCCATGGCAGATTCCATAGCGAGCCGCTTCGCGGCTTTTGCGAGCCCTGCAAGCGCGTGCGGTCACGACCACGGACTGCAGCTTAAGCCCTCGCAAACGACTTTTGCGGACACGCTGCTTTCGGGCTGCTTCAGTCTGTTGCTAACACTCCACAAGTGCGGCTGGGTCCACGGAGACACGCACATGGGCAATTTCATGCTCGACACAAGGACATGGCGCCTGTTTCTCATTGACGTGGAGCGCAGCTTTCAGTCAACGGATCCTGTGCAGTACTTGCTCGATGCCCAGGAACTGGCGGGCCACGCCACCGGTTTGCTTGTGGCTCTTCACAACAAGGGCGAGTGGGACATGGGCGACGTGTGGGCTATGGCGTTGAAGCCCAAAAAACAAACAAGCGGCATCGCCAACTTTATGCCCGTGTGCTCTTGCTTCGCTGACCAAAGCAACCAGATGCGCATACGCGGTTGCCCAATGTGCCGCTCTGACATCAACGAGCAACAGGCCTCGCTGTACCTGGAAAAGGCCAAGGAGTGGGCGGAGCAAACGCATAAGATCGACGAGATGAGCTGCCAAATCGCAGAAACCCGACAGGACTTCCACTGCGAGCTGCGTGAGCTGGGAAAGAAGATTCAACTGCACCTTTGTACGATCAAGCGCTTTCTCAAAAACGATATGACCAACACCATCGACAAGAGGACGCTACTTCGCACCTTGTCAAGCTACAACATCGTAAAGTGGCTTAGGTTTACGCTCTATCGTGGCGCCGTCATCAAGGGCGGTGCAAAGCAGGCTCGCCGGTTTGTGATTGTGCTGCGCGCATGTGGGCTGTCTGACATTGCTATGAGCTACGCTGAACTCATTTGCTCTTGAAAGCGGGTATGTCAAAAAAAAAAAATGGAAAGGTACCCAGGGGTCTCCTATTTTATATATATATATAAAGCCTTCAAATATGCAAGCAAGCGGCTGCTCGGCCCACTTTGCCCTGGCATGCCGGTGCAAACTCGACACTGCTATATGGCAAGACGCTGGCATGGGCGCCTGCGTATACCCGCAGTCTAGGCTGCTACTATGCCAAGGCCTGCTTTTACGATACAATGGCGTCACCCGCGAGATTTTCGGACTGCACAGCCTCAGGGCAGTCACTCACTGGAAACTGAGAATCGTACAGCCGCGTTGCAGACTGTTTTTTAGCATGACAATTGCATTCCCAAGTACCACTGTCACGTCATCCATTTTCGTAAAGGGCGTCGGCCTCTCCTGTGTCAGAACTTTGCAGCGATGGTGGCGTGCGATGCAGTGGCGTGCAAAGGCCTTGGCTCTGATGATGTCACAGCACGATAGGCTAGGACAAGCGAGCCCGCTTGTGGTTTTGGACAAAAATTTGCTGGAGATGTGCTTGGTCTAGCCTTTGAGCTATTTAAGCATAAATATCGCAACGCGTGAAATGGCCTCCAACATTAGCATCGAAAGGAAGGGCAGTAGGCTTGTAGGGTTTCACGGCCATGTTGTGTTGCCTGCCCCCTTTGTCATTTGTTCAATAGTAAACAAGAAAGTGTCGGTTGAATCCGCCACGGGAATGCTTTATGACATGCCATTGAGCCAGGTGTTGCAGGAGAGTGGCCTTGACTCAAATGGCCTTGACTCGAGTAACTTGCATTTGGGAATGATTGTGAACCTTGATCAGAGCACAAATTGCAAAATTCTCAAGGTTTACGAAGATGACACCCTGGAAGTGAGCGTGAATGATACCGACCAGCGCGCCATTGTGCTCATTGAAAACATTTTAAGCTGGCGCTGTGTCAATAAGCAAACACTGTCTCCTATCAAACAAGAGCGCAGCAGCAGGCTAAAAGGTCGACGCGGTCACGCCATTGTTCCCACACCGTTCACGATCGATTCAATTTTCAACAATCACACGCTTTTCGCCAGCGTGAATGTTATGTCGATAACAAACCCAGAATTGGCTTTTAACATGCCATTGGAGCAGCTTTTGGAAGAAAGCGGTGTGCCCTTAAAGGACTTGGCCGTGGGAATGCAAGTCAACATCAAGCATCGCAAAGAATGTCAGATTGCTAGGGTCAACAGCGACGATACCCTAGACGTGAGGGTGAAGGATTCGAACCAGCAAACCAATGTTCTCATTGAAAATTTCTTTTTCTATGATTAAACGTTTTTCTAGGATTAGAATCAGACCAAAAAAATTCTAAAAAAAATGGTAAAGCGGGCAGCGGTCTTGGCGTCCGACTCACGTTTTGAGCGCAGAATATGCAAACAACATTGATATGGTGCAAGAAAAAGGCAGTGATGCTTGAGATAGCACAAGGCGTTGAATTTATTTGTCCAAACGCCAGAGCATGTTGCCGCGGGTGCTCGCATTGGCGCAAGCCGCCTTATCCTCCCAATAAGTTCATCATGCCGCCGCCGCCGCTTCGGCTGCCCGCCAGTTTCCTTTGGGTCTAGCCTTTGGGTCTAGCCTTTGGGTCTAGC
>Ga0247839_1004614_pt1 | contig 17506 bp, 17 predicted proteins | sample LaCruzMarch2015__6_FD_192405 | JGI IMG/M metagenome (GOLD analysis project Ga0247839, IMG submission 192405) | Freshwater microbial communities from meromictic Lake La Cruz, Castile-La Mancha, Spain - LaCruzMarch2015_16m | ecosystem: Environmental > Aquatic > Freshwater > Lake | place: Spain... | reverse complement strand
ACAGTTCGTTGAGGGCCACGACAGGTTGGATTTGGCCTACTCTTCCTTGGCGGCCAGCGCGGCTATAGCCTGGGCAGTAAGAAAGTACTTGTTGGTGCCAAGGTCACGAATGGTCTTGATGTTGAAGGCCTTCGCCAGCAATTCAGCATCACCCGCTGACACGCCTTCCAGGGCATCGACTGGCGCATCCGCGATTTCTTTCAGCGACTTGGACTCAAACGCTTTGTCCACGGCTTTGTTGATGTTCAAGATGATCACTCCTCAGGGTTGTTGTGGGAATCGAGATTATGGGGTTTGTCTGCCGACAGAATGGTGGAATCAACCAGTGCGAATCCCATTTGGTTGCAGTTCAACTCGGATGCACGGCGTGGCGTCGCCTTGGCCAACTCCATCCAAACCGGAAATGGCATCTGGTTGATGGTACGCTTGGGTGCCATGCGCGTGACCTCAAACTGATTGTTCTGAAACACCATCACGCCGCACTCCACCGGGATTTCATTGGGTTTGGCAATTGGATAACCAGATCGATCACAACCAAGCACGTACCAGCACTGGCCGCCCACATCCAAGTAGGCGGCGCGTTTGTCGGGTCGTTTCAGGTCGCCCAGTAAATCGGCGCGGCTGACCTTGATCTCATGGATGATGGGCTCCAGGTATTCTTGTCGGGAACTGTTACGAATCGAAAAAACGTCAGGCTGGCACATTTTCCAGCGATGTTGTGTATCGGGCTCACCCGCCAGTTTGGCGCGAAGACTCAAGTTCGTCCAGACCAGCCGACCGTCACGCAACATGGCTTCAACCACCTTCTCCACCAGAGTTTCATGCGCTGAGCGTGCCTGCCGGTTCCCCTGTGCTGCCGTGGACAGATGTTGAATGCCTGCGTCGGTCACCCGAACCACATCATGACCGCTGGCATTGCTGACCCGCTCCAGCAGACCCGCCGCCAATAGATCGATCTCAACGATGTCTTGATATGGCCATCCGGCAGAACGGTAAACCTCGCGTAGCCGCTGGGCATGAATACGCTTGAGAACAATCGGTTGGATGTCCATGATTCAAGCTCTTGCCACCGCAATATCTGCCAGACAGGTGGTGTACCCAGGGGTGCGGCGTTCCTGCTTCATGCTCCAGGCTCGCCGATTTCCGGCTAAGCCAGCACTGGCCATCAGCACCGTACCCCTGCCATAGCGCTGGTTGAGGCCATCAAGGGTTGTCATCAGGCGGCCACGGTCAGCGGCATCGTCATCTTCCAACGCCAGTTCCTGTTGTTGCACCGTATCAGGCTGGAGTTCGAGCAACATCACCCCGGCCTTCGCCATTTTGAATCCGCACCGGTATATCGCCGCCAAACCGTTCAACGCGGCCGCCACAATCACCGCCGTATCTGCGCTTGGACGGCGAAGAGGCACTGTGATTGACCGGCTGTACTGTGCATCTTGGCGAAACGGGCTGGTGCGAATAAAGCACAGCACCTGACCAGCCAGACTGTTTTGCTTGCGCAGCTTCTGGGCAGCACGGCTGGCAAACTCTGTGATGGCCTCTGCCAAGTCGGATTGTTCGGTAACAGGATGACCAAATGAGCGGGTGCAGGCAATCTCCTGTTTGGGCTGCGGTGAGTGTTCCAACTCAACACACGGGGTGCCCTGCAGTTCCCGCACAGTGCGCTCCAAGACCACGGACCAGCGCCGTTTAACCATAGCTGGGTCAAGACGCACCAGGTCTAGCACTGTCTTGACATTGCCTTCTATCAGTTGCTTGGAAATCTGCCGACCCACACCCCAGACCTCGCTGACCGGGGTGGCGGCAAACACCGACTCCAGTTCAATGGGTGTCAGCACCGCCAGATTACAGACCTGTGCCAACTGTTCAGGGTAACTACCGGGTTTACGTTCCGCCGTCTTGGCCACATGGTTTGCCAGTTTCGCCAGGGTTTTGGTCGTGCCGATACCAATGCCACAAGGGATGCCCACCCACTGCAGGATGCGGTTGCGGATTTTGTGGCTGCGCTCGGTCAGATTGCCGGGAACGCCAGTAAGGTCAATGAAACTCTCGTCAATCGAATAGATTTCCTGCTTGGGTCCAAGACCAGCGGCCAAACTCATCATGCGGTCGCTCAAGTCACCATAGAGGGCAAAGTTGGCGGATAACGCCACCAGGCCGTCTGATTCAGCCAGGTGTTTGATCTTGAACCAGGGAGCACCCATGGCTATACCCAATGCCTTGGCTTCGTTGCTTCTGGCAATGGCACAACCATCGTTGTTGCTGAGAACGCAAACAGGCAAGCCGTTGAGACTGGGTCGAAACACCCGCTCGCAGCTCACATAGAAGTTGTTGCCATCCACCAGCGCGTACATCAGGCTCACCTCAAACCTTGAACTGCTTGATGCTGCTGGTGACCACACCCCAGACTTCCAGGGTCTGCCCCTCCTTGGGAACAATGTCGGCAAAAGTCGGGTTGGCAGCCTTGAGCTTGATTCGACCGGCGCGTTGGTACAGAGTTTTGACGGTGAAGTCACCATCCACCACGGCAACGACGATATGGTTATGACGGGGTTTGACAGCCCGGTCAACCACCAGAATGTCGTTATCGAAGATGCCTACCCCCTCCATAGAGGTGCCTCTGGCACGCAAAAAGTAGGTGGCCTGCGCATGGGTGATCAACATTTGAGTCAGGTCGATCCGCTGCGCACCCAGGTCTTCGGCTGGCGACGGAAAGCCCGCACACACCCGGTTGCGGATCAACAGCGCCAACAGGGGCGCGCTGGAGACTGGGACTGGCGTGTGGGAGATCAAAACACTGTTCATGCATCCAGTATAGTGGCGACCATCAAACTCAACACAAAGAACGCTCCCGCCTTGACGTTACGATTTACCCAATGTGCAGCCATTTCCAAGCCCTGAAAGAACGTGAACGTTACAAACGTCACTTCGGCGTGGAGCCGCCACCGGAGCCTGGCAAGCTTGACCTCTGGCCGGGGTATCTGGGCAGTTTCATTCGCCGCCACCCTCATGCCGATGTGGGTGACGATGCCGTGCCGGAACATGAGGCGCTAAATGGTCTGTTTGGTTTGGTGCCGCACTGGGCCGAAGACACCAAGATCACCCGTCACACCTACAACGCCAGAAGTGAGACGGTGGCTGCAAAACCGAGTTTCAGAGATGCCTGGAAACGTGGTCAGCACTGCATCATTCCTGCCGATGCCATTTACGAACCTGATTGGCGCAGTGGCAAGGCCATTGCGACTCGGATTGAACGCGCCGACGGTGAACCCATGGGCATTGCTGGTTTGTGGTCGTCGTGGAAGTCACCCAAGGGGGAAACGACTTTCAGCTACACCATGTTGACCATCAATGCAGATGACCACCCGTTGATGCGCCAGTTTCACAAGTCCGTAGATGAAAAGCGCATGGTGGTGATCTTGCCGCCAGACCGTTACCAAGATTGGTTGCGGGCTGCACCCGAGCAAAGCATGGGCTACATGCAACCATGTTCCGGGGACTCGCTTCATGCAGTTCCAGCCACGCCGCAAAAATAGCGCCTGGCGCTCAATCGCCTCAACAAGATCACCATCCCCTCACAAAATGCGCTCTGTTATCCGAACCGCCGTCGGCACGTTTCTATTGCTGTTTGTGGCCGTCAGAGGTCTGGACTTGGCCTGTCACCGTCGCCGACGAACGGCAGCTATCTGGATGTCAAAATTTCCGCAGAGTAGTGGCTCGAAAGCTGACAGGAGCCACCGACTTTAACGTGCCCTCACCCGGCATTCAAACTACTGAAATGACGGTCTGAAACCGGCCATCGAACCCAGAACGGGAGCTTTGTTGAACTGACGTTACAAGCTATAAGAAGTCAATCCCGAAGAGGGCACATATACGGACCTAATGGTTCATTTCGTTCCATTGAGTGCGAGATCAAAAACCTGATAGCTTTTGAGCTGAGTTGAGGCAAGACGTGTTTTGTACTCGGCATTCAAAGGGCGGTTGAGAATCAGGGGTACTTTGGCCTCTGAGATGCCACCGTGGGTTCGCAGGCGATGCCCTTTCAGACCTTCAAGATCATGCTGGTTTTGTGATCCGCCGATGCAGACATCACTCCGCGACACCACCACCACATCGGCCTCCCGGTCAAGCGGCATATCGAACATGCGGCAGGCAGTCTCCTTGTCCAATGCCAACTCAACACCCTCGATCCTGACGATCCGGTGGATGATGTCCTGTGCGCTCACTTGACCACGGCTCCACACCCGGACAAAGCCACCCAGCGCGCCATGGTGGGCAACAAATGCATCCGTGATGGGACAGACCACCGTGGTTTGCCCGGCACCAAATTCGGCATCGAGTACGTCTTGTAGCCAAATCACCTTGGGTTCACCCTGCTCGTTACTTTTGTCGCTCATGCCGTGGTCCGCCGTCAATGCCAGCACGATGTCCTGTTTGACCAAACGACCAAAAGCGTCGTCAAGTTTTTGATAAAACACGCGCGACTGATCTTCATCCGGTGCCCATTTGTGTTGCACATAGTCTGTCAGTGACAGGTACATTAAATCGGGCCGCCGGTCTTCTAGAAGCTTGATACCTGCCTCTAGCACAAAAAGCGACAACTCCATCGAGTACATGTCCGGTTGAGGTAAACCGACGTAGCTCAACACATGATCGATGCCGTTTTCTTCCAAAGTGCAGCGTTCGGCGAATTCAGACGAAAACGAGACGTGGCCCTGACCTACGTCCAGGCCTTTGCCTAGCTGACGCCTAAGTTTGTCTTTGGCAGTGATGGAAACGACTCTGGCCCCTGATTCGGCAAAGCGAGCCAGGATGGTGTCACCACGCAGCAATTCAGGTCCGGTCATGACGACTGGCTGCCAAGTTTGCGTATTCAGATAGTAATTGCCAGATATGCCGTGCTTGGAGGTTGGTGTGCCGGTGATGATAGACATGTTGTTGGGGCAGGTAAACGAGGGCATTGAGCCGTCGGCAATGGCTGCGAAGCCCTGCTGCACAAACCGCTCAATATTCGGAATAATGCCGTCAGCGAGAAAGCGCTCTAGATAACTTGGGTCGCCGCCGTCAATGCAAACAACAACTACCGGACGAACGGGCCAACGGTAGTTGACACCATTAATATTGACAGATTTACTCATTGGTTTATTCTTTATCGATTGGGACAATGGGAACGATCAGCTTCGTTTTTGGATCAGTGCATTGCGGGCACGCGACGACAACATTTCGACGACCACCACCAAAGCAAAAATCATCAGAACAATAGTGGCAGCCTGGTCGTAGCGAAACATTTCCATCGACGTGGCCAGTTCAGCGCCAATGCCGCCAGCGCCCACCAAGCCCAGCACCACTGACGAGCGTACGGCCTTTTCAAGTCCAAATAAACTGGTGTTGATCAGGCTGGGCATGGCCATGGGCAAGGTGGCGCACACAATCACACTGACTTTGGAGGCACCCAGAGCGGTCAGCGCTTCGGCCGGGCCTTCGTCCACCTCTTCAATCGCCTCGGCAAAAAAACGTGCACAAAAACCCACCGTGTCCATCACCAATGTCAAGGTGCCGGCAAACGGCCCCAAACCTACCGAGGCCACAAAAAACAAGGCCCACGCCAGATCTGGCACGGTACGAATAAAGCTGACCAGGCTGCGGATGGCGGTGCGGACCAGCGGGTGCGGCGTGTAGTTGTTGGCTGCCAGAATCGCCAGCGGAATGCTGATGACGATGCCCGCCACCGTGCCCACCAGGGCCATCTGGAACGTCACCAACACCGAGTTCATCATCGGCACCACACGGTCGGTGGCGGGCGGCACCATCTCGGAGGCAATTTTTGCCATGTTGGGTAGGCCTTCCAGCAGTTCTGGCACCGAGATCCCTGCAGCCGCCACCGACCAGGCAAAAAATGCCACAAAGGCGGCAAACATCAGAACCGAGCTGGCATGAGGCTTGTCAAACCTCGATGGCAGTTTTTGCGCCGTCAGATCATTCATACATTTCCCGAAGTTGTTGATTGCTTTGACCCTGCGTTGGCGTGTCGAGTGTCAGTGCACCCTCGCGCAGACCCAAAACGCGGTCTGAGTAGCGTAAGGCGTGCTCCAGGTGGTGCGTCACAAACACCAGGGTCAGGTTTTTCTGTTGCGCCAAGTCTGAAAACACTTGCATCACGTCTTCACCCGCCTGCGGGTCAAGACTTGCCACGGGCTCGTCGGCAAAAATCATGTTGGGTTTTTGCATCAAGGCACGGGCAATGGCCACGCGTTGCGATTGGCCGCCCGAGAGCTGATCGGTTCGGCGGTTGCAAAAATCTGCCAGGTTGACCTGTTCCAGGCAGTGCAAAGCGTGTTCGCGGATTTCTTTGGGTGCCAGGCTCTGAAACCACAGGCGCGGCGTGCGGGTGTGCGCCATGCCACCATGAATCACGTTGCTCAGCACCGACAAACGGTGCACCAGGTTGTGTTTTTGAAACACAAAGCCAACCCGGGCACGGGAGGCGGCAAGGTGCCGCACGTGCAGTCCGGTGATTTTCTGCTGGCCAAAAAAAACATCACCTGCATCGGGCTCGATCAGTCGCATGCAGCAACGCAGCAATGTGCTCTTTCCGGTTCCGTTGCCACCGATGATGGCCACCCGCTGTCCGCGCGGAATCTCAAACGAGACATTGGACCAGACGGGTTTTGCAGAACCCTTGAAGCGCTTGCTGAGGCCACGCACCGACAGAGCGGTGGCCTCGTGGCCGTGAATTGGGTGATGTGCGGTCATCTCAATCCCCGATGAACGACGCGTATTCGGGATAACCAGCGGTTTTGTACATGGACCGTACCACGTCATAGTCCTTGTTGGCCACTTGGGTCAAGAAGCGCATACCTTTGTAGCGTTTCACATGGTCTGCGCCTTGCAGTATGCTCTGAATCAAAACGTCGGAATTTTGCGCAAAGGCTTGGCGAAATTTTTCGATGACGGCGGGAGAAACATGCTCGCCGGCCATCAGCAGGTCGTTGGGCAAGTCGCCACCGCGAGCAATGATGCGGTAGGCGTTTTGCATGTTCTCTGGCTCTTTGGCCAGGAAACCTTCCAGGTCTGAGCGACCCATGCCAACCGCGTCCAGATCACCCTTTTTAAGTGCCTCCCAGGCTACGCGGATGTTGGTGTGGGTAATTTTGGTGTCTTTTAAAGGGTCGATGTCGGCATCGGCAAACAACTGAATGGGACCGAGATGCCTGGAGGTGGAACCGACCGGCCCCAGGCCGACGCGTTTGCCCTTGATGTCCTTCATGGTGAAGTAGGGGCTATCAGCCTTGACTACCACTTGAGAGTAATAGTTGGGGCGGTACAGGCCAACGACGATGCTGGCATTGGCACGCTTTTGCATCACCACGTATTCAGCCGGGCCTGCAAGCACAAAGTCAACTTTTTTGAAGCGCAAGGCCTCGAGACCGGCTGTGCGGTTGGTAACAGGCAGGAACTCAACCGTTGAATTGGTGACGCGTTCCAGCTCTTTCTTGAAGGGGCCAAACTCGCGCTGCAACTCTTCCAGGCCTACCAGATCCGTGATGGCCAGTTTGATGTTCTCCGCCTGTGCGGACAATGACGCGCCGAGGGTCGTCAAAGCCATAACACCGGTAATCAATAACTTTCTAAGCATGCTGAATCTCCTGAGTCCAAGGGTTGATGAAGACTGAAGGTTAGCTTGACTATGTGTCAGATTGTTGACAATCTTGCAATTAAGCTTTGTTACTATTCGCAGTCCCCAACTTTGCCCCAGTAACCCCGACATGACTTCCCCAGATGCAATAAAGATGATGCGCACAAAGTCGCTGGCCAACGTTGTCTACGAAGAATTGGAAAGAAAAATCATTGCAGGGGAGGTGTTGCCGGGTGATGCCTTGCGTGAAGTATCCATTGCGTCAGATATGGAAATTTCACGCGGGCCAGTGCGGGAGGCCTTCAGAATTCTGGAGGAGCGCGGGCTGGTTGTTTTCGAGAAAAACTGTGGGGTTTACGTACGCAGACTCGATGGCGAGCAGGCAGCTCAGATTTACCAGGTCAGAATTCCTTTGGAGAAACTGGTGGGACAACTGTCTGCAAAAAATATCTCGTCGGCGGCTGGAGTTCAGATTCGCAAGTTGTTGGATTGCATGCAGGACGCTGTAACCCAAGGCGATGTCTTCACCTATGCCGGTCTAAACCTGGCATTTCATGACAGTCTGGCCTTGCATACGGGCAACCCGATCTTGTACGAGACTTATCGGAAATTGGTGACGCAGCTCAGAATATTCAGAGGGCATACCTTCAGATACAAACCAGAAACCATTGGTGTATCCCTGAATGAACACACCAAGATTTTTGAAGCCGTAGCCGCGCATGACGAAACAAGCGCTGGTGAGTTGCTTCAGGCGCATGCGCAAGACAGTTTTCGTCGTCTTTGCGCGACTCTGGTCGACCCAGTTGGCAGCGACTGAATGGTTCCAAATGGACAAGTCCATTAGTATCTTCCACGCTTGCACAGGTGCTAAACATGCCTCGCATTGAGGTGAACTTGAGATGACCCATTCCTGCCGTTCGTGACTGCCAGCAACTGGCCATCACGCGACGACCACCTTGCGGATGGGCAATCTCGACAGCGGACATTGGTAACGCGGGGACGCAGACACATGGATGTCGGCAATCGGGCGTCGATTTGGGAAGTCGCTACGACAGCAATGGGTCGAACGTGACTATCAGAGTCTTCTTGCCATCAACCGCTTGCAGACCAAGAACGACAGTTGACGGCTTGAAAACGCCAAAGTTATTTGAGTCAAAAGACTGGTTAAATATCCAGTAAAATTGATGCACGGCGCATCACGCACCGTGCCGTGCCACCAGCAGCGCCAGCAACCGCCATCTCAAGCGAAAGCCACGACCTAAACCGTCGTGGCTTTTTGCATTTCTGGACTTCACATTTTTGGTTGCGCGGCTCAATCCTTCCAACGGAGTACCACCAATGAGCCAACTTGATAAGCACAGCCACGCCACCACCACGACCAGACTGCCCACGCCAGACCAGCGAAACCGCCCCTTGTTTCCGCTTGGGCATCTGGTATATCTACAGCAGGCGTGAATACGCACCTGATTGATAACGGCATCGACCCCACGCCCTTTATTCGCCAGCACCACTGCGGTCTTTGGGGTGATGTGCCACCCGAAGACGCACAGGAAAACGACTTTTCTGTCCTGAACGGCTTGAGAGTTCTGTCCGGAATTATGTAGCAACTGCACAAGGCTTTTCCCAAGCTGAAACCTGACAATTTCCCCTTGTAAACACCGTTTTTCAAGGGGATCAACATGGCAGAGTCGCTGGTCGTATCCGGCCTAGTATCCAAGCGTTCCGAAGTCGCCGGTCAAATTATCTCGTACCAGGCAGAAATAACCCGGTTGCAAGAATCATTGTCGCACCTGGACGGCAGTATCAAGCTATTTGCGCCTGAGTATGACCTGCGCACGATCAAATCCAAGCGCACGAACATGCGCAATCAGTATTTTGTCAAAGGGGAGGCGCAGCGCATGACGCTGGATGTGATGCGTGAGGCTGGAAAGCCTTTGAACAGCCTTGAAATCACCGCGCAGCTACTGGCACGTAAAGGCATTGAGGCCACAGCCGCAATTACCGCCCGGGTTCAAAAAAACGTGTTTGCCGTCATCCACCGGCTTGAGGCCCGCCACGTTGTTCGAGAAATCGACAACGGCGCGGGTGTCATGACTTGGGAAATCGTTTAAGCGGCCAGCCGCTCGGCATTGCGTTTGTTGCCCTGCCAGTAGCCACACCAGTCCCGTGATGTCGGCGTGGTGGCGCACTTCTTCGAGATGTCGTCAAAAATATCCCCGTTGCTCATGCGCCGGGTGTCTTCGCGGTAGGCCGCTTCATTGGCATAGTTCGCCAAATAGAGGTTGCCGAACTTGTGGCATTGACCATACTGCATCCGGCGAAAGCGTGAGAAATAGGATTCTGCCAGGTTGTTCGTGATTCCGGCGTCACTGCGGTACTCGACGGCGTGATTCACGCGGCGGGTGTCGAACTTCGCATGCAGACCATCATAGGCAGTGGACTCGTCGGCGCAAATGACGGTTCCCTTCGCCACGAAGCTGTCGGCCAGTTTGCCAACATCGGCCTGGTTCTCGGCCTTGATCACGAATGAAATGGTCTTGTTGGCACCCTGGATCGTGTCTCCAACGATGGTGGCCTTCTGGCGCATCACAAACACGCAGCGTTTGTCCGGACGCTGATTGACCGCCAGGCGGCGATCAACCCTATCCTCCTTTTTATTGGCTGGGCGCACATGCCCGTTGACATAGGCACCATCCATGTGAACCTCCCCGGAGAGTTGTGAGGTGTCGCGCTGCTCCATTAGCGACTCACGGATTTTGTGGCACAGGACGAAGGCTGTCTTGTACTGCACGTCCAGATCGCGCCCCATCTGCAATGCCGAAATCCCCTTGGCGGCATTGGTGTAAATCGCAATCGCCGCCAGGTACATCTTGAGCGACAGCTTGTGAAAGGCAAAGATGGTGCCGGACGTGACGCTGAACGTGTGGCCACAGTCCTTGCAACGCCACTGGTGCCGGGTGGCCAGGTAGTAGTGCTCATTGAGCGTGCCGCACGTCGGGCAGGTCACATCCTTGCCGTTGCCGCCCCAGCGGACCTTTTTGAAGACCTTGAATGCTTGGTCTTCTGTCATTTCGAAGACGCGCCGCACCGACAGCGTGCGGGCTTTGGCTGAAAGCAGGAAATGTTGAGTCATAGAACCTCTTACACACTATTTAATGTGCCTATTGTACACATAAATTAGTGTGGTTAAGCTGATTTATCAAATTAATACATTGCGTTTTTGAATAAAATGATTAAAACAGTGAATAAATATATTCATAATTGCAATTAAAGCGTATAATTTTCCGCATGACTTACGAAGAATTCAGGCGTCAATTGGGCAAGGCGGGGGTAACTGCGTATGAGTTTGCGGAATTGATCAAGATGGCCCCCAACTCAGTCACCAACCTTTCGCAAAAAGGCGTGGTGCCGTCACACCTGGCCGTGATCAGTGCGCTGATGGGAGATATGGCGGAAAACGGCTTGGACTTCCGGTCCACGCTGTCAAAGATCGACATCAAGTCCAAGCAGTCACGCGGGGGTGCTGCCAAAGGTCGCTTTGGTAGCAGCAAACAGAATGATTTGGACCGAAATGCGGTGAAAAGTGGCTGAACCACAGGCTTCAGTGCAAGCAAGATTAGCTTGCCAAAATACCTGTTGTTATATACAGTCTCGGCGGTTGGTGTGCACTAAGGCGATACAAAGCAAGGACGAAATATGAATGCGATTGCATTACGCGATTTTGAGCAACCAATTGACCTGCTTCAAGAGTCTGAGCAGAAGTACCTTGCCATGAAATCAATGGCTCGCGGGTATGCGGAAGGACTTGCCGACGAAGATCGATTGTTGTCGGTCCGCGTATTCTGTATTGGCATGGTCAGTAGCTACTGGGATGCCGTGGTGCGGTCCAATGGCAAGCAGCTAAAAATCAAGTCGCCTCCAATCAAGATGACTGGTGTTGATCCTGTTGCTATGAAATTGGCGCAAGAAATTGGCGTGCTGGTGACACAGTACCCAGCGGCGGATGCTGGCTATTTGATTGGCAGCGTTTACACCGTGATGTTGCCGGAATTAATGCGTTCGATTCTCGGTGCCTTCTACACTCCTCCATCATTGTCTGAGAGGCTGATTGACCTTGCCATTGCTGCCGGGTTCGACCCATCCAAACATAGTGCGTGCGACCCGTCATGTGGTGGGGGTGCATTCCTTGCCTCAGTGGCAGCTCGCATGCTCAAGGCGATGCCAGCAGGAACACCGGAATTGACTTTACGGAGGATCACGTCGCGGCTGCGCGGTAGTGAAATAGACGCATTTGCTGCATGGATGTCTGAGGTTTTCCTGGAGGTAACCTTGCTCGATCTGGTGATCGCCAGTGGAAAGCGCACACCCAAGGTTGTGCTTGTGGGTGATTCGTTGGAGTTGGACGCCGCCTTTGGTACCTTTGACCTGGTGATCGGCAATCCTCCCTACGGCAGAGTCACGCTTTCTGACTCCCTGCGCGAGAAATTCTCCCGCAGCCTGTACGGGCACGCCAACCTATACGGCGTATTCACAGACTTGGCATTGGGCTTGTGCAAGCCCAATGGGGTAATCGCTTATGTCACGCCGACTTCCTTTCTTGGAGGTCAATACTTTAAGGCGCTACGCAAACTGCTATGCGACGAAGCTCCAGCGCAAGCCATAGACATTGTGTTTGGGCGCGATGGTGTTTTTGACAACGTATTGCAGGAGACGGCCTTAACGTCCTATCGCAAACAAGCGAAGGCGACGCCTGTCACGGTGTCCCAAGTGACGACCGGAGCCCATGACAAGGCAGTCACCACGGTGATTGGAAAATACAGCCTGGACGCAAATGGCGGTCCATGGCTGTTGCCACGCTCAAAAGAACAAGCGTCGTTTTTTAGCGCATTGCGCAAGATGAACACACGTCTCGAAGATCTTGGCTATGACGTGAGCACCGGGCCACTGGTCTGGAATCGGCATAAGCCGCAAATGAAGCAAACGACGAAGGGTGTCAACGTCTATCCACTGGTTTGGGCTGAGTCCATTGCCTCTTCCAAGTTCGTTTTTTCAGCGAAAAAGAAGAACCATGCCCCGGCCATTGAGGTATTGAAGAATCAGCCGCATCTGCTTACCAAGACTTCATGCGTGCTGGTGCAGCGCACAACATCCAAAGAGCAAGCCCGCCGCCTTATATGTGCAGTGCTGCCCGCCGAGTTCCTAGCCAATCATGGCGGAGCTGCTGTGATCGAAAATCACGTCAACATGGTCTATCCGACGACTGTTAGTTCTGGCATCACGCCGGAGACCATTGCCGTGTTGTTAAATTCAAGCTTGGCTGATGCGGCATTCCGTTGCATCAGTGGCAGTGTTGCAGTGTCGGCCTACGAGCTTAATGCTTTGCCGCTACCCAGCCTACAGCAGATGAAACAACTTCAGACCCTGATTCAAAATCACGCGAAGCCAACAACCATTCAGAATGCCATCGAGCGGTTTTATGGGGTGTCCGAATGACCTGGCCAATTGTCCCAGCCCTGTCCACAATCGTTGAGCGTTTGCCCCTGATATTCATCGAAGGCGTCGAGCACAGAAACTATTGCATTCGCGAAGCAAGTGCAAAGACTGTGCTGACAATGCTGTACTGTGGTGCTGTAGCCGGTACCGAAAGATGGATCAGGCCGAGCCAAATCACAGATTTATCTGATGAACAAGTTGCCCTGGTTGATCAGCAGGAGCGGCAGGCATGGTGTGCAATCATGCTTTCAAACCGAAAGAAACAGCGGTCGCCTTCCGCATGGTATGCGGTTAATTCTCGTGAACAAATTCGGGATGAATGCATTGCAAAAGGCTTGATACCCAATCAGGCGGTCGTGGAGCGGGCCGGAATACCGACCACATCTTCCAAGCCGACATATGCGCTCAAGCCAGAATTCGCGGATCTGTTCCGAGAAGACTTGCAAGGGGAAGACCTCAACGCTGCAATCGGCGCTTGGCAATTGCGCTTTTTGTCGCCCACCGCGATGGCGAGGGCGACAATCATTCGTAGAAATGCAGCGGCTTCAACGGATCGGGTTCAAGTGGTGTTCCCAAGCGGCGCTGCCATCACCTTGGCGCACGGAGAGAGTTCAAACATCACAAAAGCGGTGGTCGAACAATTCGCGTTGAATTTTTTGGCGCAGCCTGCAGTGCTTTGGCTGTCGGAGAGCGCCAATAAGGTTATTGATGAATCGCTTGTTCAGGATCTGCACCTGCACATAGACCAATCGCAAAGCTTGCCTGACGTTATCTTGGTGGATCTCAGTCCGGTGAGTGGCGATATTCTGGTTGTCTTCGTCGAGGTCGTTCACACTGACGGCCCCGTAAGCCAGCAACGCAAGGAGGCGCTTGAGGCAATTGCACTGGATGCCGGGTTCAATGCTGACCATTTGGCTTACGTGACGGCGTTCGCCGACAGGAGCGCAAGCAAATATAGGACCCTTGTGCACAATTTGGCGTGGGACTCCTTTGTCTGGTTTGCATCGGAACCGGATAGCATCATATTGTTGCGCTCGGGGGCCGAAAAGAAATTGTCAGAGCTACGATGAATTCCGGAATACACGAAGCTTTTCGAGCCCTTGAGGACTGGTTTTAGCTGGGTAAAAACTTTGTGCGGTTGCTACAACATTCCGGATCTATGTTATTCACATTTAACTCGCGAGTAGAACATGGAAGATGACAAAACGTGGCCCGAAGTCGGTGACAAGCTCGTTCATCAATTTCGTAAAAACCCTAGGAAAGTCGTTGCCGAGGTTGTTTCAGTGGATAGAGAAAGTGGGACTATTTCAGTGCGTATTGGATCTCAGACGTTTTCCTCCTTGTCTGCTGCGGCACAGTCACTGACAGGGTTGGCAACTAATGGCTGGATTTACTGGGGACTCAAGAAACAGAAGCGGGAAAAAGCGGTCGGTCGTTAGCCTGACGCCAAGCCCGGTTTTAGCCGGAGAAAAGCCTTGTGCAGTTGCTACATAATTCCGGTTCTGTCGAGTTATCAGATGGCCAACGAGCGCGTTTGGATCATCACCGAGGCAGATCGGTCCGCAACCACTTTGCTGTTTCCGAGTGAGTACTGAAAGTGCGAGAAATGGAAACTTCAACTCAAAAAAATACGGCCACGACGGCCCTGTCACAGGAAGCGGAAAGGTCGATTCCACAGTTCATCAAGATAGATGAAGTTTGCAAAATCATTGGTTTCCAAAAATCAATGATCTACAAATACTCTGCGCAAGGCATTTTCCCTCGGCCAATCAAACTCGGAGCGAGTCAACGCAGTTCCGTACGATGGATTCTGAGTGAAGTACTGGATTTCGTGGACAAGCTCGCACAAGATCGATTTCAAGCAGAGGCACCTGCATCAATCCCTCACTTGGTAAAGCCAGCGCCCGTGCCAGCGGCTATCAGCAATAGACCAAACCTCTTACCGCTGAAAAGACGAACCTGAATCAAATCTGTGGTCATCACTGGCCACAGTCACTCCCTCAGCAAGCGGCAACTTTGCTGCTTTTCAAAAAGCCGCTTAGCTACGAAAAACTGCACTTTTTGTACGTCATTTTCGCGTTTTTTTGCACAAATTTCACCGAAAGAAAACACCATGTCTGCACTTCCAAACTACGAGACGGTCACCACGTTGACCGAAGAAGATTATCTGGCTGCTGCCAAAGCAGGTTCAACCCGCACCGAATACGCCAAAGACGTTCGGTACTACCTGGCCTCCGGTGGCACCATTCCGGCTACTGTCGAACAAGTGGTCACTTTCATCACGACTATGGCTGTAAACCTCGCCGTCGCCACCATTGAAAAGCGCCTGGTCAGCCTGCACGTCGAACATTTGGAGCGGGGTCACAAATCGCCCGTTCACGACCCACGTGTCAAGCAGCTCATGAAAGGTGTCCGCCGCAGCCTGGGTGTCGGCCAGCGGCAGGTTACCGCGATTGAAAAAAACACGCTCATAGATATGTGGTCTGCCGCCGCCAAGGGGCGACCAGTGCAGGCAGCGCGCACCATGGCGCTCTTGGCCATTGGCTGGGCTGGTGCTTTTCGCAGAAGTGAACTGGTTTCACTGACCTGGGCTGACGTGTGCTGGCTGGAAAGCGGCATTGAAATCACGTTGAAGTCCAGCAAGGTCGATCAAACCGGAGTCGGTTTCGTCAAATTCATTCCAATGGCGTATGGCGACCGCTGTCCGGTCAAGGCACTGAAACACTGGCAAGAGGTGTCGGGCAATGAAACCGGCTACATCTTTATGCCCGTCAACCGGCATGACCAAATAGCCAACAAACCACTGACCGCCCATGCCGTGGCGCAGATCGTCAAACGGATCATTGTGCTGACAGGCCGAGACCCTGATTTGTACTCAGGTCACAGCCTCAGAGCTGGTTTTGCCACCGCAGGCACCTTGGCAGGCATTCCGAGTTATCAGCTCATGCAGCAGACCGGGCACCGCAGTGAAGCCACTTTGCAAAAGTACGTTCGGATTGGAAAACGGCGGCAGATTCCGTCATTGTTGTGACCCATGGTGACCACGATGAACACCCAAACAACCATGACAGAAGTCTCCACCGAAGCCCGCCAAGTGCAGGTGCCACACAGCTATTTTCAGAAGGCCAAATCGGAATACTCTGACTGGCGCTGGGCGATGATCCGCGAATTCATCCAGAACGCCTATGACGCTCAGGCCACCATCATTGATTTCCGGTTGACCATCAACCCATCTGGCCGGGTTGAACTCCATGTTGATGATGACGGCATCGGCATGGATCAGGACACCCTTGAAAACGTGCTGCTCTGCATGGGTGGCTCCAGAAAACCAGCGGGATCAATTGGGGGATTCGGCATAGCGAAAGCCATCTTGTTTTTCGCACACCATGCCTACACGATTCAAACCCGTGACCTGGCTGTTCAGGGCAGTGGTGGTGAATACCGCTTGCAGGTCAACCGGGACACGATCACCGGCACCAGGATGACGGTAGAACTGGCAGATGGTGACTCAATGTTGGAATCATGGCGCGAACGAATCACGCGTTATGTCCGGGCCTGTTTCATGGAGTACTCGACCGGGCGGCCAGTCCAGATTCGTCTCGATGGTCAGGAAATGCCGCAGAACAATGACTGCGTCTACGACTTCAACGTGCAAACGCCGCTGGGAGCCATGTGGTACGACGAGATACAAGGCAGCAGCCGGTCTGAATTTGTGGTGTCTGTGGCGGGACTGCCCATGTTCGCCGAGACGTTCTATTCCAGTGCCAACCAGAGTGCCTTGAGCGGTGGCCTTGAAATTGAGGCAGGCAGCGCGCCTCTGACGGCCAATCGTGACGGCTTCACTTCTGCGGTGCGTGAACAGTTCGCCAAGGTGGTGGGCGGTTTGGTGCAAAATCAGAGTGCCGTCCGGTTCGGGCAGGCGCTTGATCTGTCCCTCAACTTTGATGCCGGTGTGGACACACCACTGGCAAACCCGATTGTCCCAACGGAAGACACCGAGACGAACACAAAACCGGAGGCACCTCTACTGATGACATGCCCGGACACGGTACAACCGGAGACTGTTACTGGATATGCGGCAGCACTCAGGCGTATCACGCACGAGCGGTATCCAGCCAACTTTCATCTGAAGGTCGAGGCACTGTCCTTGCGACGCTCTGCGAAGAGCCAAGCCTACATCACCGCACCTGCACTGGTTGCGGAACTAAACAGGCAGCGCAATGCCAAGCTGGCCCACAGTTGGCGGGCGGCAATGATGACCATCCTCTGTTGCGAATGGGCGCAAGCGAATGGGGTGACACTGTACGATGGAGACGGACTGCCAGTTGACTGGAACAACTTTGAGGGCAGCGTTACCGACTTACAGGTGTTCCATGG
>Ga0247839_1004596_pt1 | contig 17570 bp, 15 predicted proteins | sample LaCruzMarch2015__6_FD_192405 | JGI IMG/M metagenome (GOLD analysis project Ga0247839, IMG submission 192405) | Freshwater microbial communities from meromictic Lake La Cruz, Castile-La Mancha, Spain - LaCruzMarch2015_16m | ecosystem: Environmental > Aquatic > Freshwater > Lake | place: Spain... | reverse complement strand
CCTTGAAGTGGATCTATTCGATCAAGCCAACGCATCCTTTGTTCGCGGCCAGGTCTACTCAGGCTTTGGTGGCTCTACCGACTTCATTGTGGGCTCACTACATTCACGCGGCGGACGATCTTTTATTGCACTTCCATCGTGGCATCCCAAAGCAAATGTTTCGGCAATCGTTCCAAAACTTTCGGGGAATATCACAAGCTTTCAACACTCTTTTGTTGTCACCGAGCAAGGTGCTGCTGCCTGCTTTGGTCAGTCACAGAGCCAGCAGGCGAAAAACCTCATTGAAAAAGCAGCGCACCCAGATGCAAGAGAGCAACTGGGTGCGGCGGCTAAAGAGCTGAAGCTAATTTAGTAGCTGTTGTAGTTCTGATCAAATTCGTTGAGTAGGTCATCCCAAAACGTAGAATCAACTACAGAGGCGACACCAACGATAAGAGCGAAAAATCCAATGACGAAAATCCAAGCGATAGCGGTTGAGACCCAGCCGATGATTATGCCTGCCATAGCAAGACCACGATTTTCGGCACTTCCAGCCTTCTTTAACTTCGAAAGCGAAACATGTCCAAGTATTGAACCGATAAAGGAGAAAAGACCTGCTGAGAGAAAAATCAAGGTGAGAGAAGTTACAAATGAAGCGATAGCTAATCCACTACCTGCATTTGCATCTTGCTCTGCTGGAGAAAGTTGTGGAGCGGGAGAAGCTTGCCCTGAAGGAATAAATGCACTCACCTTATGCCTCGTTAATTACAGCGGTCTTGACCCAAAGGTCGCGGAGAGTGCGGCTATTTTTTGTGAAGTAGAAGACGATTTCAACAACAAACCAAGCAATTAAAGCGACCCCGTACGTAAAACTTACGGCGATGAGAATGGTCAGCGGAACAAGAAATTCGCGGACTGCCATGTGTCCCCATGTCGCGACTGCACCTGTTTCAGCGTTGTGAACGCGTATCTTGAGGATCTGCTTTCCAGGAGTTTGCCCTTGACCCCAGACTACGAGTGACCAGATGAGCCAACCGATTCCTGCTGTGAAGAAAGCGAGGACCGAATCGAGAGCATACGCACCTAGGCGATGCTGGAATGATGCAAAACGCATCGGGTTTCCATTATTTGCTGGAACATTATTAATCGGCATTGAATATGCCACTTTGTCGTCCTTACCTCTTAGTTTTGGGGGAGTCTATCAAGAACAACATCCAAGAATTGCGTGTTACCAGTTATCGTGGCGAGGATCGGCGTTAAATGTAGGCATATCGGTAGTGACCGTATAGTCAACGACTTTTCGTCCCCAAATCGCTGTTGGCACTAACGCTATGGCAACTAGAAGAAGAACAACGGATTGCATTGTTTGAAACTCCACACCCCAGATGCCGATGAGAAAGCCAAAAGCATTTATAAAAGAAATTCCTATAGTTACAAATAGCAGAGGCAACCAGGCTGGTTTACCTAGAAAGGCAAAAATCGAGCAAAGGCTGGAGATAATTGCCTGAGCCAGAAGAGGCACGAGCGTCTTTCCAATGTAGGAAACGGGCGTTCCTTCTGTGAATGACCATGGTGCCGCCCAGGCTGCGGCCAGTCCGGCCAAGATAATGAGAGGAAGTATCCAAGGTTTAGCCAATGTGGTCTTGCTGGTGTATCCGTGGGTACTCATATCAACCTTCTTCCGAATAGTCATTGAATATATGACCATTCATTCGGTAATCTTCACTAAATCAACCTTGTTCTTACTCGGGCCAGTAAGCGAGACTACTCCCTGGTGCGCGCATAAGTTTAAGCAGAGTTTGGCAGTCACCGCAAGGGTTTCTGTTGAATCGTGGATTCGGAGTTGATACAGATATGCCTTCCGCGAAGCGTCCGTCTTGGATTCCGGCTATTGCTAGCGGAGTGGCTTGTATTCTCAGTCTAACAATTTATTTTGTTGCGCCTCTACAGAATTCGATACTAATTTATTTAGGTTATCTACTCACACCGTTTACACCTATTTTGATGATGGCCATTTCCCAAACGAAACACACCGCGGCAAGTGCAGACATTTATTATGACCTTTCTACTGGCGGGAAGATTCTGAAAATTTCCAGAATTCTTTCCATCGCGGGATTCTTAATCGCAATCCCAGTTATTTATGTAATCTCCGGAAACTTCTCGGAGATCTAAGGACATGATGAAAAAAGCACTCCTTGGAATCCTCTCCCTCACATTCTTGGTCGGCTCACTGAGCTTTGCTCCTCAAGCATCTTCTAGCGATCATATTTCTCAATGGGGTAAAGAAGCAGTCGAGCAGATCGCAACGTGCATCAACAGCAGCGGTCAAAAAGATGTTGTAAACGTTCTCTATTTGATTGATGAGTCAGGAAGCCTCAAGTGGAATGATAAATTCAATTTGCGCGTGGAGGGGTTAAAGGCGTCGCTCGATGAATTCGCCCGCATTAAGACATATCGCCCATACTTCACAATTAACCGCGCATTCACTACTTTTGCAGATAGCTTCGCCCCTGTTGCAGGAAAGGGATGGCAAGAACTCGATGAGGGTACGCTCAAGGATGATAAAGAGTGGATTGAATCTGATATTCCAATGTTAGTCACTGGACAGACAACTGATTATGCCAAAGCTCTCGAAGGCGCTGGCAACTTCTTTAAACCACAAATTACGCGGGATTCCTGCAATGTATTGGTGTGGTTCACAGATGGTGCGATCAATATCGCGCCGTCGGTGGAATCCACAGCAAAAGGATTTGAAAAGATTTGTGGCGTCAATCCAATAACAGGTCAAAGAACTAATCAGGATCCGATCATAAATAAATTCCGTAACTCGGGTATCAATATTCAGGGCATCATCCTAAAGAATCGTGATGTGCTCGATAACCCGGAGGAGTACGGGAGAGAACCCGAGGATGTCGAAGATGAATCTAGGGGCATGACCTTCTTTACGCCGATTGTTGAGCACTCCGGTCAGGTGAATACTGGCTATTTCTCTACTGCTGAGAAAGAACTACCGATCACATGTGGATCGCCATCAGGTGCCAAGGGCGTTGTTACGGAAGTCGGAAATCCGATTGATATTATTTGGCCTCCGACCGAATTTGAATGCGTGACTTCTAGCGGACGTGTGCTTGAACCTCAAAATGGTTTTGTAAATATTGATCCTGGCTTCTCTCGATTTAGAGCGAGTGCAATCAAAGATGGCTTCACACTCAAGAATGGCGCGGGAACGACAATCGCTACTTCTCAGGGTTCAGCCACTGAGGATGTCGAAGTTTCTTACTTCGGAGCTGATGATGTTGCTATCAGTGCGTCAGGATCTATCAGTGACGATGCGGCAGTGTTGAAACCAGGAAAATGGCAGTTCACTACAGCCAAGAATTCCGAAAAGGTATTTTGCGGATATCTAGATCTCGCGGTTGAGATTAGAAATGACCCATGCTATGAGAATGAGAGTTGTTCATTTTCTGGAGTTATCACTCGGAATGGCCGTCCAGTAAATTTCAACGTTTACAAAGATTCAGAGTTGAGATACGGATTGGTCAACCCGCTGAATCAGGACATCTCTTACAGCGCTCTCTCATTTGATGCGCAAGGAAAGTTCAAGGGAACCTTCTCACCAAATGGTTTCATCGATCAAAACGGAATTGCCAATCTGATTGTGACGCTGGATGTTGAGACAAAATCTGGATATAAGTTTGTCTTCTCAGCTATTCAAGGAGTTCAGCCTTTACCTCTGGGACTCTATCCAGAAGTAAATCCAAATCCGATTAATTCAACTGATTTCACTACTCAGCTTTTGGGCAAGAGTGGAACTGCTTCTGCACCGATCACTCTTAAGGGTCCAACCAGAGGTGCGGGCGAAATTTGCTTTGGAGAACTTGAGGTCAGGTCTGATCCTGATCCAAAGAGAGTTAACGATTACACAGCCACAATCAATGGCAATGATCTGAAGGAGGGAGATTGCATTTCTCTCACGGCTGGGGAAGAGCTCCCAGCGACACTTGAGATTAAGAACTCTTCTGCAGCAGAGGGTACGGTTTCAGGATTCATCCCAGTCACTTTGAAGAGCTCTGGACAACCAGATATTTCGGCACAAGTTCCTGTGACCTTTGATTCAACCATTGAGTATAACAATGCACGTAGGCTTCTTATATTCGTGATCTGCCTACTCCTAGGCTTGCTATTGCCACTCACCGCACTGAAAATCCTTCAGGTACGAGCTGCCCGCATCACTGTGTCTCCATTGAGCAAGGCAACGACCCCAGTTGTTTTGAGCGCTTCTGGAGGTTTTGTATCTATCCGCAGAGCTGAGAAAGCATCGGGCACAGATATCTTCACCGAAGGTGACTTTGAAGGATTTATGCATCTCGATGGCAAAGAGAAGCAGATTCAAATTGGGGCCGAGTCCCTTAGAGGAGATGCTCCGTTCAATCCTTTCGCCGCTCCACGAGCAATTCTGGCTACAGCTCCAGGATTAATCGTCGCTTCCTCTGACATCTGGTCGAGAAACACTCGCGGACTTGCACGTCATGAAACAACAGCTTCACTAAACCCAGCATTTGCAATGCACCTGACCCTTACCGAGGGGGCGCTAGATGCTCTTAAGAAGTCCAACCAGACTGGTGATGCACCAGACTTCCCAATTGAGGGAACGATTACTGGACTTCTTAATTTCAGTGGCGTTGATTCAGTCACGCAGGTTTCTGCATTGAATATGAAGCTCTCTACAGATTCGGGCTGGATCAACAACTTACTCAAGATTGCTGATATGCCTGCTGGCCCTGTTCTGCCTCCGGGTGAAGCTGAAATTGGCGGCTGGAGTGATCCAAAAGTTCCGGACGATGGTTGGGGTTCTCCAACATCGAGTACACCTAGTTCTCCATCATCACAACCTGCGAAGGTCTCTGATGACGGTTGGGGAAGCACAAGCGGTTCAAGTGGTAATGATTGGGGAACAACCGGAAGCGCCGGCGGTTCTGATAAAAAGAATGACGACTGGTAATTAATACCATGCTAAGGAAAGGCAAATAATCATGCTCTCACCATTTCTCATCATCGGTGTCGGTGGCTCTGGCGGAAAAACTATTCGTGCCATGCGCCAAACATTGCTACGTCGTCTTCGTGCCAAAGGGTGGAAAGGTGAATTTCCAGAAGCATGGCAGTTCTTGGAAATCGACACGATCTCTACACAGGGTGGCGGAAACTTTTCAGCACCATTGTTGCCAGCAAATCAATTCTTAGGTTTGGTTCCACAGGCAGTTGACTACGCAGGTCTGCGCAACCAACTGATTCAACGTATGCCACGAGGCGAGCAGAATCTAGCCTTAGGTGGATGGCTTCCAGAAAACACAGCGGTACCAATTCAAAAGGGTGCGGGACAATACAGAACCCTTGGTCGCGCAGTCGTTGCTTCTCAGCTTTCGCAATTACAGCAGGCGCTGACACGATCATATGGACGTTTATCTGCACCGGGAGTTCTTGAAGAGCTCCGCGAAGTCTCGATGAAGATGTACGGAAAAGCTGAAGGACAAGCTCCGCTTCCGATGGCTTTGGTAATCAGCTCTGTTGCCGGCGGTTCTGGTGCTGGTATCTATCTTGATGTAGCTGAGGCGTTGAAATCTCTTGATGCTTCATTTGAAAAGAGAACTCAAGTCTTGCTTTTCGGTCCTGATGTATTTAACAATATTCCACAGGGTCTCCGCGATTCGATTCCAGCAAATGCACTTGGTGCGATGAATGAAACTTTGGCAGGTATGTGGGCAGAAGGGCCTGGAGCGGGAAGCGCATCGCTCTTCGGCAACTCAGGTCTCAACGGTCGAGGTACAGCTGGATTTGGACCACGCAACACATACTTAATCGGTGCTTCAAACGGTCAGGTCTCCTTCGGTGACCAAGATTCTGTTTACCGTGCAGCCGGTGAATCCCTTGCAACTCTTGTTGCTGATGAGGCTGTTCAAACCTGGATGGTTGAGTACGCAATTGTTAACGTCTTCGTTAACTCTGCAAATCCAATTATTTGTAATGACGAATCAATGCTCAAGAGCTCACAGAATGTTTTCCATTCACAACCTCTTGGCTCCATCGGAGTAGGTCGAGTCAGTCTTGGCTTGGATCGATTCTCTGAATACATCGCAGAAGGTGCCGCGAGATGGAGCGTTGAGAAATTGCTTTGGCCACAATTTGTGCCACCAAATCCAATGAATCCACAAACTCCTCAGCAAATAGTTGAAGAAGCTGTTGACCGCTCTTGGAGTCAGTTCCTCACCGACTCAGGTCTCAATGAGCGCGGCGATATGAATGATGTTATTGATGCACTCACTCCAATCGGGCTAGATGATCGTGCTAAGTCATTTGCCTCTGCGGTGATAAATAAAGCATCTGGTGGAGTGCCACCTGCTGGTCTTCCATCAAATCAATGGATTTCCAATGTAATCAACTTCTTTAATTTGCAGAGAAAAGCTTATGAAACTGATGAGCAAGCCGAGATCTACAAGGCAGCGCAAAATTGGACCGTTGATATTCAAGACCGAGTACTACGCACAGTTGCACTCGTGTCTGCACGCCAAGGACTAAACGTGGCATCTCGACTCGTTGAAAAACTACGTGAAGAAGTTAAGTTTGTGGCAACACAGGAACTTCCTCTAGAAGCTTCGACAGAGATTCGTAAACTCGATCAGATCGCCTCAAAGATCTCTGAAGGACTTCCACAAGGAATGTCTGTGCAAACCCAAGCAATGAGCAACGTTGTTGGCCCAATAATTCTCAAGGCTGCAAGTTTCCTCACGAACTCCTTGCGCAGAAATTTGGCAGCCGAACTTATGGCAGACCTTGATAGTAGCTTCTTGCAACCACTTGAGAATTCGCTCCGCAACTCTGTTGCCGAACTTCTTATCTCTGCAACCGCTGCGCAGAATCGCCGTGGAGAGCAAAATCCATTCCCAAGCTATGCCAACATTTCAACTGGTGTGATTCCAGATCGTTTCAATCCAAGCGTGGTGGAAACCCTTCTCATCGATGTTGCAGATTTTCCAAAGACTCTGCGTGGCTTGATTCAAGACAGCCTCGATGAGAGCGTTCGAACAAACTGGGAGGCTCGATTTATTGAGCGAATCACTTTAGGTACAAAACTAGACTCACGTGGCGATGATGAAGAACCATCGCTCATCCAGCGCAAGGCTACTTGGGTACCACAGAATGCGAATGCACGCCGTCACCCAGAAGGTGCACAAAAGGCACAGTTTGCAATCATTACTGATACAGATGAATACATTGAGCGAAACCGTGAGTGGCTGAGTGACCCAGTTACGACACTTGGTAAATTCCTTGTTCAAGATTTACAGGAGTACTTATCGTATCCAGATCCAACAATTGCTAACGTGCGAATCAATGCATATAAAGCAGCCTTCTCGTCAGCTCTTAAGTTGAGTGCACCACTTTGCTCACTTAATAAAGCACTAATTGGACAGGTGCATAGCAACGTACTTTCTAAGGGTGATCGCTATGTCCACATGAGTACGATTCCATTTAAGGATCAAGGTGACCTCAAGGATCTATACGACATCACCGTTCATGAGATCCAACAAGCAAAGCTGTGGGATCCAAGCGAAACACCAAAGTGCTTCAAGGCAGTTGGAGGAATTCAGCAGATCGATATCTTCTCAACCCTCACATCAGCTATGAATCCAATGGTCTTCACCTCACTTATGAACCCTGTCATTGAATCATGGAGTCGAAACAATAATTCGATCCAACTTCGTCAAGGATTCTGGACTAACCGTCGTGCTCGTCCACTCACAGAAGCTATTCCAATGGCTCCGGAGCAAATGGATAAAGTGGTTCGTGGATGGTTTGTTTCACAGCTACTCAATCTTCGTTCAGCAACTGCTGATCAATCAAGAGGTCCAAAGATCTCAATCTTCGACCGCGAGATGCGAAAGAATGTTGATTTCCCTCATCCATTGATCGGCCTGCGCAGTGAGAGCATCGTTTCAAATCCAGATCTGCTACCTGCAGTTCTTGAATCTTTGGGACTTGCGATGGCTCAATGCGAGCAGGTGAGCAACCTGACTCCGCTTGAACCATATTGGGCGATGTTGAGACTGGGTGAGGCCTATCAGGAAGTTCTCGAAAACTGGATACGTCGAGGTGAAACATCACCAAGTGCCCCAGACCCAGTAGCTGCGATTGCAGGAACTGCATCAGGTACTTTTGATGAGCGTAAGAGTGCAATTCTGACGACTCTTCAGAAGTCACAAGAGTTCCTGCACGGAATTGCTATAGCTGATGAGCGTAAGCAACCATGGGAGATCACGAGAACAACAGAGATTCGCCCATTAACAGATGCTGCCTTCCATGCGCTGATCAACCATGTCGAATCAATGATTGATGATGCGGGGATTGTTGTCTGATGGCTACATCATCACTGTGGCACGAAGGTGCGGCATCCATCGTTTTGCTTCCCGGTGGGGAAGAAGGCGAACGCATCCTCAATATTGTTGAGGAGTGGACTAAATGTTGGATGCTCAAGCCTGCGTTTTGGGTGCACAGCAGTGATGAAAAAATCTCGAACGATAGTGTTCCACGAATTACAACCTGTGTAATTGGTCGAAATGGAAGACGAGATATCGAACTTCTTGAATACTTGAGCAGTCAAGACTTTGAACAAGTTCGGTTAATCGCAATCCGTACAGTTGATCAAACCGGAGAGCACGATTCGCTGCAAGATAAGATCGTCGACCAGGTTAAGGATGCACTCGAGAGAGCTCGACCTTATGCAATTGCAACAGATAGAGCCGATAAACCAACAACCAAGTTCGTAAGAATCAATCTGATTTTTGCACCTACAAGCCGAAAGGGTGCTTCAGCGACCCACTTGCTTGAACCTAGCTGGGATATCAATCTTGTTGTTGCGCCCGAAGATCGAAGCACTCCATCACGTTTTGATAGAGCAACTCGAGATCTAACGGAGTCCGATAAGGATGTATGGCTTCGATTTGTACTCTCAAATGCTGCTGTGACCGGTGGTATATGGGCAGGTCAAGAGAAAGGAATCTTGGATGCCTCTCATCATTTCCAAGATTTATCTCCAGTGCAGGGACAAGTACGCGTCATGCGTTCTTTCGTGCGAGGCATTCTCAGTGAAGGTCTCTCAACACGAGTAGCGGCAGATGCGCTCGATCGCGCAAGCAAGGCTGAGCTTTCAAAAATTGATCCTCAAAGAAGCTTCCCAAATCCACACTTGGAAGCGATTGAGGCTGAGAAAGTTTCGGAGCAGATCGAGAAGATGGTTAACGATACTTTCACTCTCTCCAAAGACCGATTGATTTATAAGCCTGTGACGCTCTTGCCTCTACCTGGGCAAGAAGAGACCGGCGTTGGCTCGGCTATTAAAGAATTTATTCGAAATAGTTGGTCACTTATGAAGGTCTTGCCTTTGTGGATATTTGCTGGGATCTGGAATGCCATTGCTGGATTTGTTTCACGGTTAATTTTTGGATTGCGTGGAAGAAAAGTAGTTAAGGGAAGTATCGATTTTCCTAGAACTGACTTGGATAAAGATTCCGAGATTGAAATTGAGATAATCGCAAAGCGAAGAGAGCGAATCCTCGCGATTCTGGCTGCCTGGCCACACAATGTGCTGAGAAAATCTGAGCCAATTCTTTGGGGCGATATTCGAAAGCTTGTTCTGGGAAGACTCGATGGATCAACGCTTCCTAACGGCTACTCCCACACTAAAGGTACAAAAGGAACTCAGATTTTTGGTGACCTCAACGATGTCATTCCAGAAATGGCGGAAAAGTGGTCTCTACCTGCACACTTTGAACGCACCTTGCCTTCGCAGTCTCGGAGTGCCAACTGGCGTGAAACAGAAGTGATCGAAGATCTTGCACAGTATCTAGGTGCAGAGATGGCACGAGTTAATGCGCGAATTGAAGAGCTGAGGTTGACGGTAGCCATGGCGGATACTCAAAAATCTGAGAAAGAGCTAGAACTTGTGGCTCTCATCCAACAATTAGAAGCAATGGGATCGACGAAGATTGGTGCTGATCATGAGTGAACCAAATCTAGGAGGATTGAACTCCAGGCCGAATGATGATGGTTCAAAGTATGTGGGTCCAGTAACTCCAGATGTTGACGAAGTCATCTCTGAATCACCTGAGGTAGAGGCAGAGGTTACTGAAGAGGTCACTGATGAAGAGGCTCCTGATGTAGAAGTTACTGAAGCAGAAGTTACTGAAGCAGAAGTTACTGAAGAGGCTTCGCCGGAGACTCCATTAACTCCGCTCATGACAAATACTTCTTATACCTCACCTGATCTCGAGGGCACCCAACCAGAGGTTGAAGAATCAGGGCTAGAGACTTTAATCGCAGCTCGACCTAAAGAGGAAGTTCAACGATCTCTCACAGAGCCAGAACTACGCGAAAGAATCCAGAAGTTAACATCAGAGATCGATGAATTAGTTGATGTGGCCTCTAAATCTGACGCTGCAATGGAGAGCGAAGGCGAGAATCTTGAGGAGAGAATTAGAGTCCAGGAGGATTTCACTCACTGGGTTGCAAAGCGAAGGTCAAGCTATGCCTGGCATTTGCTGAGCAGACTCGAAACTCATAAAAAGAATCTTGAACTAGACGAGAAATTAATTCGCGACTTCTCCGAATCTGCAGTCAGTTTCCCTGAAGGCTTTGGTGAATCACTGCGCAAGTGGTTTATGAAGAGATTCTGGATGAACTTTTCAATCTCGTGGATAGCAATTATTCTGCTTCTGCTAGTCAATAAGTTCTCCGCGGAATTGAGCTCTTTCCTAGCTAGTATTTTTAATGGAAATTCATTCCTCAAGGCTGGCCTAAACGCCTTCCTCCAACAAGCTATCGGTATGACGTTGGGGCAAGTGATCGGAGGCATCTTCGGCTTCTCAGTACTTCACTTCTTTGGTCTTCTCTTTGCCTTTAGCCGCAAGAATTCCGAACATAAGCAGCTTGTCGCCGAAGAAAGTGGTCGAGCGTTAGCTATGGAAAATGGAATTGAAGAAGTTCGCAATGCGCGTGAGCTCATAGATTCTTTGCATCCTCAGGTACCTCAGATACTCGAGGTCCTCTCACTTAGTTTGCATCGCCCTTGGGTAATTAAGAGCGATAGCTTGCTCTTCTCTGGATCAGTTCCAGATACTGCAACTCTGCCATCTTGTGTCGAAGTTGCCGTCCCTACGATTTCTCGCAAGAGTCCAAAGTACGAAGAACTCGTTCTAAGAACAATGAATGAGATTCAAACTTCAGCATGGCGTTCAGAGGCTCATACTGAAATTATTCAACGCTTAGCTGAATCTATTGGCTTTGGCAGTGATGGAATGGCAATTCGCGAACTCGATGATGACCAGAGAAAGAGTGGCAAGCGTCAGCTCATCCTTACCGCAGGTCAGAACCTTGAGTCTGCAGAGCAAATTGGTGAGAGGCTCGTTGAAAAATTCACGAGGATTACGCAAGAGAGAGTTCTTCCAGAAGTGCAACCAGATGTGATTTCACTTCGCCCAAATCCACTTGAGGGTCTTGAACTCGATGGTTCACTTGGTAGTTCAACTTCGGCCCCTGTTTCGAAATGGGAAGAGAAGTTAGGCGAGATTGCCGACCTTGCTTCGCCATGGTCTATCTCTACTTTCTCGGAGACTGGCCAAACGGCCAATCGCCACAACCAAGTCGAGAGCATATTTATCGCTTCCTCAAAAGTTCCCGCAAAAGAGGGTGTAGAAAAGACAGTTGCGGTTAATCCTGGAGCAAGACCTTTTGAGGTTGCTATCAGAGTCGACTTAAGCGCTTGGTGTAAACCAAATGAAGTGGCAATCTTCTCTGACTTCAAACCAACACAAGAGCAACTTGAACGTTGGGCTGCCAAAGGTGGCAGTACTCATGGCCAAAAAGTTCCTGTGGAGGGTAGAGAAGAAGAAGGAACAGAAAGTACTGAACACCTAGTCATTTAAACTAGGCGATATTTACAACCGCTACTTTTGCGAAGTTGTCACGAAGTGTGCGCTTTTTGCCATCCTTCCAATACCAGCAAAAATCAATGAGCCAGAGGATCAAGAATGGAAATGGGCCTAACAAACCAAAGGTCATTGTGTAAATAATTGCAGCGACAAGATTCATTGCAAGGTTGCAGAGGAACTCGTAAATTGCCATATGGCCCCATGTGACGGGCTGGTTTGTCTCAGCGTGAAATACTCTGATCTTTAATATCTTCTTCGCAGGACTTTGGCCGGTCTTCCAGGTGAAAAGACTCCAGATGAGCCAGCCGATTCCAAGAGTGAGAGAAATGAGCACAGTATCTAAAGCCCATGAGGCGATGCGATGCTGGGATGAGGCCAATCGCAAGGTCGGTGCCTGATAACTGGGCTGTGAGTCCCAATTTGGCTGTGAAGCAGGAGTATCCCAAGACATGTGATTACTTCCTTTCAATGTTTGCAGGCGAATCGAGATTCCGCCTGCTGGTTAGAAACCAATTGTTGGTTTTTTCACACCATCTGGAGCAGGAATATCTTCTACTGCAAACTCAACTAACTCGTGTAGTTCGATATTGCCATCGGCTGCAGCACGGCTGGAGAGATTGAGATACATCTTCTCAAAGAGATTGCGAACATAGCGTGCATTACCCATATCACCAGCAGGCTTAACCTCGTCAAAGTATTTCTCAATAGCTTTGAGGACATCATCAGTCAGGGTGATCTTGTATCCACCTGCGATTACTTTGAAAATATCAAGAAGTTCAGAAGTTTTGTAGTCTGCAAAAGAGATGGTGTTCTGAAAACGAGATTTAAGTCCTTGGTTAGATGCAATGAACTCTTGCATCGGCTCGTGATAGCCCGCCACGATAATTGCCAGTGAATCGCGCTGATCTTCCATCGCCTTCACCAAAGTAGATATCGCTTCATCACCAAAGCCTGCTCCACGATCAGCGGACAGTGCATATGCCTCATCGATAAAGAGAACTCCACCGCGAGCTTTATTGATTGCTTCCTGAACTTTGAGCGCGGTCTGTCCCACATACCCTGCAACAAGAGTTGAGCGATCTACTTCAACGAGCTGACCACCAGGAAGTAATCCAATCGCTTGGTACATCTGGGCGACAATGCGAGCAACAGTTGTCTTTCCTGTTCCTGGGCTTCCAGTAAATACCAAGTGAAGTCCAACTGGAATGCGGGGAAGACTCTGCTTTTCTCGAATGTTATTAGCCTCGTGCATATTCATTAACTTGGCTATCTGATCTTTAACGCCATCCAAGCCAATCAATGAGTTGAGCTCGCTCATCGCCTTCTGCAGAGTTTCCGCACTCACTTCAGCATCAGGTCTATCTTCGACATCTGTTTCTGTCGGAGACTTCGTCAATGAAAGCGTTGCGGTGGCAGCAACGCCAAAGTGCTTACTGACAAGATCACCGATTATTCGTTCCGGCTCCTCGTTGCCTACGCGAGCAAGCACGCTGGCAGCCTCTACCGAGATAGCAATCACAGGCGAAGATGCAAACCTAAGCTGAGCTAATTTGTCATCAACATCCTTGTTGGTAACCCCAGCCCCATCAGTACCAAATTTGGTCAGCAGAGCACGCAAAATGTGTAGCTCTGAAACCTCACCATGATCGTGACCTTTGGCGATGCCGACAGCAGAATCTTCGATACTTGAACGAACGCTCATACCTGGTGCGCTTAGTTATCTTCTATGCGCTTGCCACCGAATTTAGCTTTTAGTTCGTCATCAAGATCATCTGCAGTTGTCGCAACTGAAAGCAGCGCTTGCTTGAGCTCGCCTGGATCAATGCTGTCACCCGGAATTGTGATCTCAAAGATCACTTGAACATTTCCCTTATCCCCAAAAGAAGTTACCTTGCAGTGGCCGTAAAAGAAATCAGCGCCTTCTGTGGCAACCCACTTGTAAAGCTCATTACTTGGCTTTACATCAAAAATTGTTGGAGCCCATACATAAACGGCGGTGCGTGATAGCTGATTTTCATTCCAGAAAGTTTCATTTTCTTTAGCTACTTCACGCTCAAAGACGCGGATGAAGATCTTGGTTGACTCGTAAGGGATAACTAGGTCTCCATCATCATCAATCATGACGACGTTAAAGACTTCCTTGGCAAAGCGTGTGACCTTATCTTTGACTACCAATAGATTGCTCATATTTTTCGTTTCCCTTCGGTTGGTTATTCTTGAACCCAGCGCGCTCGGCCATCTACCGTGCGACAAAACAGACGAGTACCTGATGCTTCAACTGTGTACTTGTTTAAATCAGTTTTCTTACAGAATTGACCAGCTTTTTGCGCCACATATTTCACTGAAAGAGGCTTGTACTGCCAACGAGCTTTGGTCTCACCACTGACGCACACTAGGCGATCGCCAGCAGGATTGTAGGTGGCCTTACCAATTTCAGCAGTCTTACAGAACTGGCCAACTTTCTGATTTGTGTACTCGACCTGGCCTGCAGCGAAGGCAGAATTTGGTGCAATGAGCATGCTCGTTAAGAGAATTATTGCAAGAGAAATCTTCTTCATATTACTTCCCGATCATTGTTGATTTATTACCCAAATCGACCGCTTCGCGCTTATCAGCGATGAAGTCCATGAGGGCAAAGAGAACGCCTGAAATAACGAAGGTGATATGGATGACAATGCGCCACAGCTGAGTCTTATCGTCATATTCACCTTCCATCATGAAGTCCTTCAAGAGTTCAATAACTGAGATCGCAACCAACGAACCGATCAACTTGATCTTAAGTCCGCTGTAATCAACACGACCCATCCAGTGCGGACGATCTACAGAATCTGCTGCAACATTGATTTTCGATACGAAGTTTTCATACCCAGCAAAGATCACGATAATAATGAGATTACCGAGCAAGACAACATCGAGAAGCTCGAGGATCTTCAATGTGATTTCTTGCATCTCAAAAGTTGCAATTCCCTCCATCAAGTGAAGAAATTCAATGAAGAACCGGTAGATCAATGGAACAAGGCTTAGAAGCAGACCTACATAGAGAGGAGCCAATAGCCAACGTCCACCGAAGAGAACCTTTTCTACAACCTCTTCGATATGAAACTCGTTAGGGTCCTCAACTACCGCATCACTCTTCTTTTCAACCATTAGGTGCACTGTGCCTTCTACTCATTGGGACGTCAGGCGACAAGAATAAATGAAGAGGCGCATTTTTGACAGGTTTAGAGGGGCTAACCAGTCATACCTCACCATGACCAAAGGCATTATTCATCTGGTGGTCACCCCAATCGCGCGAGTAACCTAAGGGCCATGGGATTTCGCTTTCGTCGATCGATGAAGATCCTCCCGGGGATCCGCCTGACTGTCGGCAAAAGCTCTGTCGGAATATCTGCAGGTGTACCTGGCGCACGCGTAAGTCTTAACTCGCGCGGACGCGTCACCGGATCTGCAGGTATTCCAGGCAGTGGGCTTTATTGGACCGAAAGTAAATCAATCAAGAAAAAGCGTGCAAAAAGTAGGTCCCCTCACACCGTAGCAAGCACTCGCACAGAAGAGACAATCGTCGACGACGAGGTCTACGTTGAGGATGTATTTGTTCCACCTGCACAAGCGCTAGATGCACCGGTATCCCTACGTCGCGAACCTGCGAAGTCTCACATTTTTTCAAGCAAGGAAGAGAAGGCGCTCAGTGCACTCTTTCATGATATTTACGGGGATCAAGAAGCAAATCCGCCCGCTATTGTCTTTGAGAAAACGCGAGCTGTTGCACAAGAACATCCTGAATTGGCGCTTGCAATGCAGGCAATCCAGGTCTTGCATGGCAGCACAAACGACGCACTTCAGAAAGAATCCTTCGTTTTAGCCGATCAACTCTGGCCACAACGTGATGCGCTCTTTGCAAACCCTCTTGTTCAGAAGTATTTTCCTGGCATTACGCCTGGCGTGATGATTACACCAGGCATCTTTGCCAACGAGCGTTTTAATATGAAAGCCCTTGGCCTTATTTATGCCGAGATTCTTCAAGTTCAAGGCAATTACGCCAAGGCCCTAGAAGTAGTTGAAGAGATTGATTCAGACCAGATGACAGCAATCTCAGTTGCTGATCTTGAGATTGCTCTCTTGAAATTTGATGATGCCATTGCCACCACAGAAGATATTGAAAATGAAGACGATGCCACTGCGATGCTCTTAGTGTTGCGCGGAATCGCATTCCGTGAAAAAGGTTTCTTTGACGCATCCCTTGAATGCCTCAAGCAGTCCGTAGCTAAACGATCACGTTCAGAAGGAATTCTTAATCGTGGCCTTTGGGAGCGCTCATATACCTACGAGCGAATGGGCAAAATCGCGCTAGCTAAGAAGGATTTGGAAAAAATTATGGCTCGCGAACCTTCATATTCAGGTCTCAATGAGCGCTTGAGCATACTTAACTCTTAATTTGATTGCTCCTAATTCACCCCATCCTACAAGTACGATGTCTCCATGAAGAGAAGCGGACTCATCGCAGGGCTAATCATCATCGCCCTTACCGCTGGCTCGGTTTTCGCATTCGGTAAGTCTTATGCCAGAGATATTTATACATATGACTGCGAAATCCTCGAACAACGTCCCGAACAGTTAACTAAGTTCTGCGCTGATGCTGGCGTTTATGTCTATGACATTAAGTGGAAGAGCTGGGGATATAACGGGGCCGAGGGAACGGGTACATATTCCCAAAATCTCTGCGAACCTAACTGCGCAGAAGGCACGCGAGTTGAAGAGCAGGTTGACCTCTACCTCAGCGGAATTGAAGTAATCGAAGGCAAGCGTGTACTGCGATATCTATCGGTAAATACCCGAGATGGAGCCTTACTTCCTAATGGAAATTCCTTCGATAATTGGGATGTTGCAGAATTCGCCGCAATGATGAATAAAGGCTGAACAAAAAGTCTGAACCACAATTCGGTGCGACAACTCATGACTCACCAAATATCCTTTGAAGGTGAAACGCGCCATCATCGCCCTTCTCGTGCTGACCTTCCTCGGAAGTGCCTCTGCGCACGCTCATCAACCTGTTGTACTTCTCAATACCGACACAACGGCCGCCAAGGGACCATTGCTGTTGGATGGAACTGTCTCCTTTGCAGTCCGTGCATCATTCACAAAAGCAGGAGAGAAGAAAGCATTCAGGGCAGATTTCAAGGCAGGAGATGCACTTGCTGTTCAGTATTTAATAGTTGATAAGAAACCTGAGAAAGCCATAAAGAACGCTCTTCTTCCTCAACTGGTGGTCACTTCACCATCAGGAAAATCACTCACGCTGAAGTTCACCGAGCGCACCAGATTCTACGAACCTTATGGAAAGACTAACTATCTTTATCTCTCTCGCTATAGCGCAACTGCGGAGGCCGGCACGTATAGCTTTACTCTGACGGCGCGGGCGAAATCTTCTGTAACAATTGCGGTGGGAGAACGAGAAGTGCCTGGTGAAGTTATTCGCGGGAAGCGACCTACTGCGACGCCAACGCCATCACCAACACCAACGACAGCGGTAGCGACTCCAACCGCTACTCCAAAGCCAACAGCAACGCCTACACCTACACCTACACCTACACCTACACCTACGGTGACACAGTC
>Ga0247839_1004593_pt1 | contig 17590 bp, 7 predicted proteins | sample LaCruzMarch2015__6_FD_192405 | JGI IMG/M metagenome (GOLD analysis project Ga0247839, IMG submission 192405) | Freshwater microbial communities from meromictic Lake La Cruz, Castile-La Mancha, Spain - LaCruzMarch2015_16m | ecosystem: Environmental > Aquatic > Freshwater > Lake | place: Spain... | reverse complement strand
GAATGAATGCTCAAAAAGTTTGGAATTTTTCGAATACACCTTTTGGTACCGCTGTACCAACCTACACAACTACAACAATTGCCGATGGATTGAAAATTATGGCAGCTGACCTAACAACTGTTATTGTTGACGCTAATGGTAAGAAAAACCTGACAGCAAGTGCAACAAGTTTTACACATCGCATTAAAATGGGAGGCTCAGGCGCGCCAGATAGACTTACAGCTCCTTATATGCCAACTACAAGAGCTTTGGCATTTAATGTTTCGGGAGCAGGACAAATAAAAGTATGTTGTTTGTCGTCGAGTAGTAGTGCTGCACGTAAACTCACAATTAGTAATGGTACCGACTCATTAGGTTTTTTCGATGCTCCTGGTTCGTACACAGATGCAGAAACAAATACAGTAGGATTGCAGACCTTTAATTATACCGGGGGTGCTGCTACAATATACCTCTACTCGCCTGCAAGTGGTGTTAATATTTATTATTTAGAAGCAACAACATACTCAGGTGTACCTTCAAAAGTAAACACGCCTTTAGCTGATAGTGGATTAAAGATTAATACTCAGGAAATTTACAATCCCAAAAACCTAGCTATTGAAGTTTATAGTATTTTAGGTAAAAAACTTGCAAACTCGACCACCAATATTTCCACTAAAAACTTTCAAAAAGGCATTTATTTTGTACGTATTGCAGGTACTAACGAAGCATTAAAGTTTAGTATTTAATACACATCAAATAAAAATGAGAAATTTCACAGTATTCGTATTATTGTTTTTTGCTTTTTTTACATCGGCACAATCTGTAACAATTACCGAATCAACGGGTTGGTTAGAATCTGCTTTTGTAAAATGGCTTCCCGTAAGCGGAGCTAGCAGTTATAATGTTTATTTTAGCGGTAACGGAATTATCGATCGAAAAATTGACACGCAACTTATTCGCAGTTATGGTACGTACTTCCGCGCCGATGTGGTGGGTATTGCTGCAGGTACATATACTATAAAAATATGCCCTGTTATTTCGGGAGTTGAAGCTGCGGGAAGTACCACAGCCAATATCACTGTATTAGCACACGATAGGACTGGTTTTGCATTTCATGGTGGTCGTGTGCCAGGAGCCTACAAAGCCGATGGCACTCCAAAAGATGGGGCTGTTATTATTTATATCACCAAAAATACGAAAAACACTGTTTCGTTTAATATTACAGGTGCAAGTGCAAACCCTTGTGTGGGGCTGCAAAACATATTGTATGGTATTAAAAAGGGGAAAGATACGCGTCCGTTTATTATCCGACTTATAGGTGATATTACCGACATGACCGTAATGGAAGGTGGCGATATTACCATCGAAAATGCGCAAAACTCAGCAAGCTACCTAACGCTCGAAGGTATTGGTTCCGATGCTGTTGTTAATGGAATGGGTATTCGCCTAAAAAGTGCGACCAACATTGAAGTGCGCAACCTGGGAACAATGAATTGTAATAGCACAGCTGGAGATAATATCGGATTGCAGCAAGACAATGACCATATTTGGGTTCACAATTGTGATTTGTATTATGGAAATGCAGGTAGCGATGCCGACCAGATAAAAGGCGATGGTGCGCTCGATAATAAAGGTTCAACCTATATTACTTTTTCGTACAATCACTTTTGGGACAGCGGAAAAGCCAGTTTACTGGGATTAAGCGAAGGTGGACCGGCTGGATTGTACATTACTTACCATCACAACTGGTTCGACCATTCCGATTCGCGCCACCCGCGTGTTCGTTTTTACTCAACACACGTTTACAATAACTATTACGATGGAAATTCAAAATACGGTGTGGGTTCGACCGAAAATTCATCCATTTTTGTAGAAGGAAACTATTTCCGTAACTGTAAACGGCCTATGCTCACTTCGATGCAGGGAACGGATGTATGGAGCGATGTAAAACAGGCAAATGATCCTGGTAATCAAGGGACATTTTCAGGCGAAAATGGTGGTGTAATTAAAGCATATAACAACACTTTTGATTATACTGTTCCTTTACGATTTGTGGCTTATGGCGATACCAATCCATTGTACAATATTGCCGGAAAAATAAGTTCTACGGTAGATTTTGATGCCTATCTTTCCACTTCGAGAGGCGAGCAGGTACCTGCAACCGTGAAATCGTTTAAGGGCGCGAACACCTACAACAACTTTGATACCGATGCGGCATTTTATGTAAAAGATTTGGTGATTGATGAACCTGCGGTGGCAAAAACGAAAGTTATGCAATATGCAGGCCGTGTGGAAGGTGGTGATTTGAAATATACTTTCAACAATGCTGTTGACGATAATTCGTATGATGTTATTACGGCATTGAAAAATTCGCTTACTAATTACAGCAGTGCATTAGTTGCCGTACAGGGTGAAACTACTGTTGTAGTTAGCAGCCAGACATTAGTGTCAGAAACCGACATAAATCAGGCAGTAGAAAGTGGCACACCTATAGAGCCAATGATATTTACCTGGGGTGGCGATGCCACAGATGCTTCGGTGAGTGGACTTCCGGCATCGGGAATAAGTTTTGTAAAAGATGCTACTGCTAAAACCATAACTGTTTCGGGCACACCTACGGGCAATGTTTCGTTTACCGTTACTACCAGTGGCAGTGCAGGAACACCTGCATCATTATCGGGAACAATTACGCTTGGAACAGTTGTAGACCCTCCAGTTGGCGATTTAATTCACAATTTTACTGCATCGGGTAAAATAAGTACGTTCTACACCATTACAGGTAATATGAATAGTACAAACGGTAGTGTAACTTATGATGGTATTACGCTGACAAGTCGATTGAAAATTGAATCGAGCACTTCGATTACATTTACAACTACACAATCGGGAACGTTGACTTTGGTGATGGATGCAACTTTCAGTGGTACTATAAAAGTGGATAATGTGAGCTATACCGCTCTTGGAGGAATAGTGAATGTGCCAATTGTGGCCGGTGCGCATACAATTACAAAGGGAAGCACAACCAATTTATTCTACCTGAAATTAGTATATGAAGGTACAAACAGTGTGAAAGTCCCAACAGAAACGAGTGTGAAATTATACCCAAATCCGGTTCGAAACCAATTGTATATATCGGCAAAAGCGAATATCACAAAGGTTGAAATATACAGCCTAACAGGAATCTTAATGAACTCAACAAAAAATCAAAATTCTATTGATGTAAGTGAACTGCGTAGTGGAAACTATTTGGTAAAAGTATATACTACCGAAGGATTCAGCATACAACAGCTAATTAAGGAATAAGACTGTGAATGTAGGAATATGGAAATGTAGAATATAAATGTAAATCTACACATTAAAAAATCCCGATAAATCTTCAACAATTTATCGGGATTTTGTTTTTTGCGAATTAATATAATCGAAATAATATCCTGACTTGTCCCCTATAATTTTAGTGCGGACCTTTGAGGGACATACCATTATCCCTGTAATTAAAAACTTTATCAAACGAAATAAGGTCAAAGACTTTACCGTAGTGGCAGTTGCAGTCAGCTCTGATAATATATTGCAGTTAACTCAAAACAACAGTAATTACATTGATATTAAACTGCATATACCGATTTGTTAGATGAAAAATGCGTGTTGTAATCGAACAACACGCATTTTTTTATAAACTAAAATAACAACACAATATACCAATTATTTAGCAACTATAATTTTAAAATTCTCGTTCTTAACTCTTATAAAATAAATTCCTTTTGATAAACTATTTGATTCAATATCAGTTGATGAGCTTAAAATTTTGCGACCTACTGCATCAAAAATTTGCACTAACTCAGAGTTTGGATTATGAATAGTTTTGCCATCGAAATAAATACCTTTTTTGTTAATATTTTTTACCGTGGTTGTTGAAGGAAGGTATTTAGTATCACCCAAAAGATAAGCCACCGAATTATCCATTAACTTTTTGCCATCAGCGCTAATTAAAGCCAAACCGTTACCATTGCCATTGGCAAAACCAAGCATTAAATACATAGCACTCTCAACTGTATTGTCTTCGATAATGCACGAAGCAGCACTATTATCGAACATAGTGGCAATGCTTGTTCCGGCACCCGGAGTTGTTGCACCCTGAATTCCATTTCCAATAACACCCGCATCAACGAGCGTGATATTGTTATTGTCAAATGTAAGACCTGCAAAAATTGGATGTGAAACATAATTAGCACTCACAGATGCAACTCTTGCACCGGTAAAATTATATCCTGAACCTGTAGGCCAGCCGGACTTACCATACATATATGCTTTGAGATTCAAAAATCGTTTTGTACCAATTAAATCTTTCATACTCAGAGCTAATGTATTTGCACTGTTTACCACATCAAACAGAATTGCCAAATCGTGATCTGCAAAATAGCTCGCTGTTTGACTGGCTGCAATTACATCTTCAACATAATAACCTTTGGCAACCAAACTTCCACGTAAGTACGGGTCATTGTTTCCGGTAGCTGTAACGTAAGCGATATTTTTTGTGCCAACAACCGCCTGTAAATGATAAATCTCGGTTGAATTATCTTGTGCAGTAACTGTGATATCCAATGGGGCTGTAAAATCATGGGTATTGCCCGAAGTAAAATTGGCTGAAGCTGTTAAAGGTTTTGTAAATACTACAGCCTGTGTCAAACTACTTGCTTTAGGTAAAATTATGCTATAGGTTTTTGTACCGGCATCGTAAACCGGAGATAGGCCTCCAATAGTAACCGCCGAAAGCGTTTTATCTGAACTTGCTGTAGCCGAAGATGTAAGTGTAACAGCATAGGTTACATCGTTAGCTGGGTTACCGTCTTTAGCAATATAATTAACTGCACCAGCTGAAAAATTTTGAGCACCTGGAGGATCATAACTTGTAGCAGATCCACCTAATGTTACAGTGGGTGTAATTGCTGTTAGATTTGTGCCATAAGGTAGTTCGGCAGTAATGGTTTTTGCTGTTTGGTTAATTGTAGCAGTAACACCAGCTGCAATAAACTCTGTTATCATCGGTCCACTTGGTAAAGGTGTAATATCGAAACCACTAATATTTACATTTTGAGTAGATCCTCCGCTAGTACTTGTACAAAAGCTTATTTTTACAAATTTTCCCATTGGTATATTAAGTCCTGTAACTGCAGTTTCGGAAGTTGCGACTACCTGACCATAAATATTGGAAGTGATTTTAGTTCCTGAAGTTGTAACATCATCAATTAGTGTATACGTACCCGTTAACTCATCGGCAACTGAAACCTGATAAATAGTACGGGTTGAAGTTGCTCCGGAACTCATACCATACACTTTAATTGCAGCTGCCGAAGTACTTTTAAGCTCTAAGACGATTGTTTTAAGCTGTACTCGATAATTATTAGGCGAAGCAAATACGACGCTGCTTGTGCTTGTCGACATAGTTGCTGCATCTACTGCATAAAGCACATCAGTAGTTGAAAAAGCCCTTGAAGCAACACTCGAAAATGATGCATTAAAACGTAATTGTACATCTGCAGCTCCAACACTCCCTACACTTAATATCAAAACAGCGACAACCGCCATTAATTTTGTGAAAAGTTTTTTCATTTTGATTAAATTTTAAATGATGAATACATTGATTTTTTTTGATGGTAAATATAGATGCAATAAAAAATTTGCATGTTCAATATTTGACGTAAAGTGTGGAGAAATTGACAGAAAAACGCTAATTAAACAAATAAACGCAAATTCACACAAATCAGACTCAATTGTCTATCAATTAAATGATAAAAAAATTGAATATTAAATTTGTGTCAACTTGCGTTAGTTGGGTTTCGAAACAATCTAAGCGTCAACCGCTTTGTACGGATCGTTGTTCATATACTTTGGTGTAAGTAAACTTTCGCTTGGTCCTTCGGGTGGTGCTGAAGTTAATTGCAAGGATATATCAGCATCAAATTTTATTATCTCAATTTTGGGTGTTATGTACTTTTTATTTGTTTTCATAATTTACTCTTTTGAACCACAGAGGAAACAAAGTTATTCACAAAGTTAACAGAGTTTTTTTCTCTGTGAATTCTCTGCTATCTCTGTGGTTAATATTTTATTTGATAATAACTCTTGTTGATTGATTATTCACTTTTATCACATACATGCCTTGCGTTAGTTTACAGTTTATAGTTTGCAATTTATAGTTTAAAATACCGTTTTCAATTAATTGTCCCACAGCATTGTAAATGCTGTAATTACTTTTTTCGGAAGCATTAATCACAATCTGATTATTTGCATTTACAAATACATGTACAGTATTATTTGTTGGTTTTTCAACATCGGTAGTAACACCCGCTGTACGGAATATAATGCTGAAACGATTGGCTGATGTTGTTGCAGGAGTAAATTCGTAAGCCGACACACCATCCGTTAAGTCGGTTTCGGCAAAGGTTGCATTGTCTTTCAATATTACTTTCACATCAGCAGGCAAGTTAGCAAGTTCATTCGCTCGCAAGCTGAAAGCTGTAGCACTACCCGGCACAAAACCTAAACCAATTTCTTGATTCAACGGAATACTGTTCATACCATTGATTACCAATTTTTCCGTTCCAACAGTAGTAAAAATCTGCGTAGCCGTATTTGCTTCAGCAAATTTTGGCGAATCGTAACGGTCGTAAGCATTGGAAGCCGCCGCATCGAAATAAAGAACGGTTTCGTCTGTTGTTGCACCATTATTGACTTGCAGACGTATAATTTGACGGTCCATATTTTTAGTTGCAGGAGCCTTTAATGGGTTGGTTACATTATGCGATTTTGTTAAACTACTATTCAACGTAAGCGTCCCTGTTGCTAAAGCTTTTACCCAAAAAGCCTGCATAGGTGGTATTGTATTCGTTGTTTCAGCTGGCGAAGCTAAATTTGTACTTGCATTAATCGTTTTGAACGACCAACCTGTTTGATTATTCAGCGTTCCTGTAGTAGTACGGTAATAAATACTTGGTTCAATAAGTGCGGCATTGGCATCCACAAAGGTTTTTGTCCATGTAAGGTGCGAAGGATATGGATTACCAATTAGGTTATAACCATTGGAAGCTCCTCCTGAACGAGTAATATAAATAGGCACATCACCTGTATTCAGACTTCCACCTATTTCGGTAGAGAAAGTTATAACCGCAGCTTCAGTGCCAGGTAATGCAATATAACCATGTCCTCTCAAAAACGTGCTATCGGTGACAAAGGGTTTCGAAGTCCAACTTGCACCAACTTCATCGCGTTGAAAATAAGTATAACCAGCAGGCGCTTTTGCATTATTTACCGGCGACGAAATATACCAGTTACGCGTAGTGGCGAGGTATTGTTCGGCAATAGCTGATCCTGTACCCGTTATAGTTGCAGGCAATAAAACAGTTGCTGTTCCTGAAGGACCTGATTTTAAACGAATGGTGCCGTTGTTAGCGAAAGCAGTGCCCAATGTAAGTTGCTTGCCAGCAGCGACGTTTAATGCAGCACCCGATGCAATTGTCAGTGTTTCAATATTTGAATTCTCCGAGATTGTTAAACCACCCGTATTATTAACAGTAACCGTATTGGCATTAGCAAACATACTTCCTGAAACTTGAGGGGCACTACCAAAGAATGAATACTTGGCTGCAGCATCGCTATTTACGGTAGCATTTGGTAAATGACCATTTATACCAGCAGTATTTGCTACTTTTACCTCGCAACCTGCAAGAATATTTATTATACCTGTGCCGGTAATGGTTTGTGAAGCAACCCTTAAATCTAATATTTGGCTAACATTTATGACACCTCCATTTGCGATATTAACTGCCGAAGTAGAACCTGTTGGAGTACCTCCCCCTGATACTGTACCATTAAGATAAAGTTGAGGGACATTTATAATTCCTGTACTTCCAATATTTAATGTAAACGTCTTACCTGATGAAGTTCCTCCATAAATCATACTTCTTACTGTAGAAGGAGATTGTACGTTTGGAGCCGGTAAATCTTTTAAATCTAAAGTGCCATTTACATTTACTGTAAAATTGTAAGCACCTGCTCCATTTGACGAAGTAGAAGTACCTAGTACTGACCATGGAGTTAATATTAACGTTTTTCCAGGGTTAATTGTAATTGTTGTATTATCTACCCCATTTGGATAAATACTGACAGTATGACCACCTTGATTTGTTGACCCATAATAAATTACAGTCATATCGTGATCAATAGTCAAAATCTGTCCGGCTAAATTTGTACGTAATCTACCAAGATATATACTTCCACCATTTCCGGTAATTTTGGAGTTACTGCCATAAATACTCAAGCTTATTCCATCATATCCATCGCCAGATGTATTATTTACATCTCCAATAAATCCACCAGTATTAACTATTAAATCACCATAGATATTCAAATACATTAAGCTTGCGTAGGAGCCCGATGATGTTAATGTACCTTCTACTATGAGATTATTTACATTTCTAGCGCTTGTTTCTACATTTACTTCTGTACCATTTGCTATATAAACATTAGCAGTACTTGCATTTGGAATTGCTGAAGCATTTATAAGTGTTGACCCATTCCATTGTTTCCAGTTGGCTAGAACACTCCAGTTTCCACTTGCAACTGACACATAATCGTTAAGTGTATACCTGCTGACATTTATTGTTCCTGTACCCTGAGCTGCTGGGCTTCCATCAGTTGTTGCAGTAAAGGCATAATTTCCGATAGAACTAGGTGTACCTGAAATTGTAAGTGTTGGGTAAGTGAAATTTACTGTAATCCCATTAGGAGGTGTATTCTCATTAGCTGTTCCAGTCCATGCAACTTCAGCAGTTGTAGCTGTACCACCATACAGACTATAAGTTATGATAGTTATTGCGTTATTAACAGTTGGAGTTTGATTATTAGTACCAACAGCACTTGTAAGATTTATAATAGGGCTATTTGAAGTAACTGTTACTATGGCATTTCCTGTCATTATTGTTTCACAGGTAGTAGAATTTCCCACTGTTTTTACAGTATAAGTGCTTGTACTTGCCGGTGAAACAGACCATGAAATTGCACTGCCTGTTCCAGCTATAGCTGATCCTTCGGCAACCCCTCCTTTGTAAAGCTGGTAATTAACACCTAAAGTGGAACCATCCAAAGTGATATTGGTACTGTTTCCTGACAAAATTGAAGTTGTACCTCCTACATTATAAACTGTTCCGGATGTACATGATGAAGCAATCCAAACTTTTACAGAATAACATCTAACAGTAGCACCTCCACTTGGATTTGAAGCACCTCCAAGAGTTGCATTAGTAGCAGTTCTTCCAAATTGGAAATACTTTGCTCCAGTTGGTGCTGTATATGAGTAAGTTGATGTAGATCCAGTATTTACAGGCAATAAAAAGGAAGCACCATTTGTGTAAGTCGTATTGTTAGAACTAAATGCACACAGTCCATATTTCCCAGCTGTTGCATTATTTGCTAAAACCTCTATATCAACTCTTGAAATAACACTTGAAGTTGCATTTGGAAGTGATACTAAAAAATACGAAGGAGATGCAGATGCAGAAATATATCCTGTTGAAGATGAAAAGGTACCTCCAGAAACGGTAGACAAATTACACTGGTTTTCAGCTGCTGAATTCAAAACTTGAGGACTTGACCATGAACTGGTAAACCCATTAAAAGTCAAATCTTGTGTCTTGACATTTAATACATTCGTAATTAGTATTAAAATTACTACAATTGATTTCGTAAATGATTTCTCCATAAAAAATATTATTTAAAAGGTTATACAAAAAATTAAATTTGATGTTTTTCAACGCTCCAAAAATAGAGGGAATAAATTGAATGTATGTGCAAAAATTGACTTAAAGTGTGGAGAAATTGACATCGGAAAATTTTTAACACAAAAGCGAGTTGTTAAGTAGTGAAGTAGAAATATAGAATACTTAAATTATCAGCTTTATCCGCTGTGCATCGACCTGCACAATGTAAATACCTTTACGAAAATGCCCGACTGGAAAAACGACTTTGTCAGTAGCATTTCCATGTCGGGCAGTGATTAGTTTTCCGCAACTGTCGTAAATATTTACGGTATGGATATTTGAAATAGAGGAAATTATTTCGATGTTTTCCGCTGTTTGAACCAACAGGATTTTATCTTTTTTTTTTGAATAATTGTATAAGTGCTGGTTTGATTGGCTTTTTCGAATTCCAAACTGGCCATAATAAATGGTCCAAGCACTTTGCCTTCGGTATTATTATGAATAGCCACATCGCTCCCACAAAGGTAATAATTGGCATCGCCTTTGCGGCTGCCGCTTAATCCGGCCGATTCGCAACTTTGAATCAACTTAATTTTACCATTCGATTCTTCTACAACAAAATTAGCTATCAGCCCTTTGTATGCTTTATTGGCAACCGTTGCGTAAGCAGTTTTATCCAAAATACCCAACCGCATCCCTTTCAGATAAGCGTAGGTAAACATACTCGAAGCCGACGATTCCAAGTAGTTATTGATATTACAAGGACTGCCTTTCAACGAATTGTCATACTGCAATAATTGATACCAACATCCCGAAACTGCATCCTGACGGTATTTAAGTCCATCGGCTACTAAGTTTGTGTAATTCACCAAACGCACCCGAGCCGGATGATTTGTGGGCATATATTCCAACACATCGACCAAAGCTGCAAAAAACCAACCTATACCACGTGCCCAAAACTCTTGCGAGCGACCGGTAGTGGCATTTGCCCAATAACTCGAAGCTGCATTTGTAGGTTCGGCCGACCATGCGTGGTAATTCAGTTTTTTCTGAGCATCCCACGTATATTTAAAAATGGTGTCGAATTGCAATGCAATATCGTTCCACGAAGCTGTATTATCGGCATTTCCTAACTCGGCACCAAAATTACCTTGCCACTCAGCATACAATGTCGGACCCATATACAATCCGTCGAGCCACATTTGATTGGTATACTGATATTTATGCCAGAAACCACCTTTACCGGGAAGATTTCCACTTATGCGTGTGTGATTATTTTTAAGTGTATTTCTACAAGTAGTTGCGTTGGCTTTGTAGGTAGCTGCTTTGGTTGTTTGGCCTTTTGCAAGTGCAATGCGGTAGAGTTCAAAATAAATTTTCCCTGCATTGAGGTCATCAATGTTGCTTGCACCAAGTATCATACTGGAGTTATCGGCATAGTCCTGAATTCCAGCAAAATAGTAAGCACAACGCGGCTCAGTACTGTATTGCTCGTACGCCATAAGTATCGATTTTGCCACCAAGCCGGTCACATAATCCCAAATAGTGTTTCGGGCATTGGTGGGTGTTTTAAAACCTTCGGTGGTAGTTTTATTCCGAAAATCGCCCATACGCGAATCGATAATCCATTTGGAATACAAGGAATCGGGACGATAAGTTGCCGCCGAAAGTGAAAAAGTTATGATTATCAATGATAAAAGAAATATTGATTTTTTCATAAATAAATAATGTGCAAATGTTATAAATATTATTTTACAACAATGATTTTGGTGGTTTTTGTTTGTGTACCAACGGTTAACTGACACAGATACAAACCATTACTAAATGAACTTACCGAAACGGGAATGAAATATTCAACACCTGCATCAGCTTGTGCTTTGTAACATTCGGTGATAGTTTGTCCGTTCAGATTGGTGATTTTCAGACTTGCATTGGATGTGAAATCGCTACTGAATTTTATTACTGCTTCGGTTTTACATGGATTTGGCAAAACAGACACTTCTAATTTCGCATTGTGATTCATCAATACCTGAATTCCGGTATTTACTGTTCCTTCCTGCAATTCGTAAGGTCCTAAATCGCGCGAAGCGCCATAAATATCTTGTTTCAGAAACGGAAATTCAGTAGCATACAACACATTTAAATTCAAGCCTTTATCAACCAACACACTACCCGATTTTAAGCGGGCAAATCGGGTTGGCATGCTGCCATCAGCACCACGAGGCGCTTTGGCATCGGCTTCGCTCAAACTTACATAATCCGAAGCGCCAAAACCACGTACGACATTTGTCCATGCTTTGTCAGAATTCGATAGCATGGCATTATTACTATTCAGTCCACCCGCTATTTCAATGTTCCCAAAACACACATTATTGTAATACTCACAATCGGTCGACGATTTTTCGAACATAAAATCGTAACCACTACCAAAGGCCAAGCAATTGACTAATTTCACACCACCGTTATGACTATTTTGGTCGAAACCTTTTACAGAACCACTTTTATTACAATTGAATGCCACACAGTTCCAAGCTTCGTGTTTTCCTTCGGAAGAACCACCTGTACCATTTCCACCCATTTTTATACCATTACCATTTCCCTGAAACGAACCCGAGGCTTGTACCCAACCAAACAATTCGCCACGACCGGAACCCCATGCCCAACATTCAATAAGATAAACCGGGTAATCCGTTTCGTACAAATCCCAAGCATCATCGGCATTGTCCCAAGCACGACAACGAATAAAGCGGTTGCCAATTCCGTTGTGCATTTTACAGGCAAATCCATCTGCATCGCTGCCAAAATTATCGGCATCGCAGTTAAGATACGAATCGCAGTCAATAATATCATTGTAAGCACAATACGAACCATTGTTCGATGAAATTCCCGGCCAAGTGTCCGAAAAATTATGTCCAAAACCAAGTTGCAGACCAGTATCGTCGTTATAACTAAATGTACAACGCTCGATAATATTGTAATTTCCTTCGAGTTTAATTCCATTATCACCTGCACGGGTAATGTGAATGCCTTTAATATGCCAATAATTTCCGGTTAATAAAATTCCACGCACTCCTAATTTAATCGGTTGATCTTTAAAGTTCAGAATGGGAGCTTCATCCGGATAATTTTTGATAGTGATGCGTTTAGCTGCTGTGCCCGAAGCACTTATACGAACCGTAGTTTTCGTTCCATCTTTCATCATAGTTGGAAAATAGGAACCGCCACGCAACAAAATTGTATCGCCGGGCACCGCAGCATCTACCGCTTTTTGCAAATTATACCAAGGTGAGTCGAACGTACCTTCGCCAGCATCGGTGCCTGTTGGCGACAAATAATAAGTTTTAGCATCGGTATTTGAGCCTATGCCAAGTAAAGGTAATTGAGCTGTGGCACCACCTCCATTAAAATTAAGCAAAGCGGAATAATTCTGTAAAGCTGTTGGCGAAAACTGCACATACACCAAAGTATTTAAGAGCGAACCAGCGGTGTATGGTAAATTCAGCGTTGTTCCAAACCCATCAGCCGATGAGGTTGAAATGAGAAAATCAGCAGTTGAAGTGAGTGTAATATTTCCATCGGAGGGTGCTAAAAATTTGGCTGAAACCGTAAAACTTCGTTTTGTAAAAGTTCCCGTTTTTACAGATCCAAAATTTACCATTGCTGGATTAATGGTGATACTCGCCACCTGCGATGTTACTTGCGATAAACGACCCACAGTTGCCGTTAAATAGTTGGTATTATCATTACTTCCATTGTATTCGAACACTGCAAAATGATAGGTTTCGCCCGCTTCGAGCCCTGTAATTACTACATTATCAGCATTTCCTGCATAGGCTACCGTTACATTTGTATCGAGCACTTTTGGCAAATTCAAATAAACGGTTCCATCAACCGGAGTCCACGTTACAGCCGTTCCCTTGGAATAAACGAGCAAACGCCCAGCTCCATCGCCTTTAGTGAAATTAATTTTCAATGAACTACCAGTAACTTCGCTTGCCGAAAGTGTTGCCTGCATGGTAGGTTCATCGCCCATAGTTGAAGCAGTAATTATCACATCATCAACATAAATGGTGGCCGAACCACAACTGAATTTAATTAAAACACCTTTGGTACCGGCTTCGCCTATCGACATATTGCTTGCGCCATAAGCCGACGATGAACTAACTGTAGCGGTACCAATACTAGTCCAATTTTGTCCGTTGTCGATGGATTTAAATACTGTTAGTACTTTTCCGCTACCACTACCGCGATGCGAAAAAGACAATGAAACGGGTTTATCGATGGCTGGTGTAATGGCATAACCGTTGGTATTCATTGCCAACCGGTTGCTCCCATTATCCGATTTTCCAAATGTTCCGTTAATTTTCCAAACACCCGAAGTAAGTGAAGCGTTGGTTTGTGTCGAGGGCGCTGTAGTTGGCATTCCTGTTTCAAAAGTCTCGGAAAATTGGGCTGATGCAAATCCAACAAAAAACAATAATCCCAATATGGTAAGTGTAATTTTTTTCATTGTTTGTAAATATAAAAGAGTTAGAACGCAAATTGTGCAAATATTACGCAAATCGGAAAACATTAATTTCAAAATAAAATCAATATAACTTATTTGCGGGAATTTGCGTAATTTGCGTTCAAAACTCATTATTGTTTAATAAATTTTTGAGTGGCAGTGCGTCCGGTTTTATCGGTAATTTGTACCAAATAAATACCCTTGGTCAATTTATTTATTTCAACCAGTTGCGACAAAGTAGAATATGCTACTACTGAACCCGATAGATTATAAATATTCAATGTTGCAATATCGCCATAAACTATCAGCGCAGTTTGGGTCTGATATAGTTGGAATGCAGCTTTAGGAGCCGTAATAGTTTTGACAGCCGATTCCACATCGTATGTTTTTACATAGAAATCGTACATACGGACACCTCCCGAAGTAGCAGTATTAGTGAATTTTACGGTAACTGGTTTTTTGGTAGGCTCCAGTCCTATTGCCAACATCATATCCCAGTTGAGCATGGTTTGCTTGGCCAACGAAGCCGAAGTCCATGTTTTGGTAACGCCTGCAATGGTCCATTCAATTTTTAGTGTACGAGTTCCTGTGAAGTGGATATTCGATTTTAATTCAACCAAACTTGGCAATGTCCATGTTACACTTCCTCCACGTTCGATATTGACTGCTCCAACGGTACAACCTGCTGGTGCGCTACCTGTACTTTCAACATAAGTCGGATTCCAAAGAACCGGATAAGCAGCATCAGTACCATTTGTCAATGTAAGGACGTTTTTAATATCTGCCGGAACTACTTCCCATGCATCCTGAATATGATACCAATCGCCAGTAAGTGTTTTGGTTGGTAACACGCGGGTAATATTGCAATTGATTGACACTGTAGAACCTTCCATACCACCTACAGTACTCACCAAGAACGAACCATCGTCGGTAGGAATTCCCGAAATTGTAAGTGTTTTGGCTGTTGCATCTTTCACAACTTCCAAACCTGCTGGCAATGTTGTGTAAGTTACATCAGTTGCTCCACCGCCGTAAGTCAACACAATAGTTTCCATTGCATTTCCAAAGAACACTTCCTGGGCAGCTTTTCCTTGCGAAAGTACTAATGAAGCAGCGGCAAGAGTAGATATGCTGATTTGTCCGATCAGAGTAATGATATTTGTACCACTCACATTTACAATGCTGTAAGTTCCTTCGGCTGTCGGAATTCCCGAAATTGTAACTGTTTTTCCAATTACATTTTTTACCGCTTCCAATCCGGCGGGTAAATTAGTTACAGTCACATCGGTAGCTGCACCTCCCCATTTGTAAACAGTTGTTACAATGGCATTTCCCGAAAACACATATTGATTAGCAATTCCTGAGATTAACGATAAGGTTGAAGTGGTAGCTGCTCCGGTTTCGTAAGCACCCATATCGGCTTTTCCATCGTTGTAAAGTATCGAAATTGGAGGCAAATTTATTCCTCCCGGACTTGTAGCTGCCGGACTGAAGTTTTCAATATTTTCGCCAGCATTAATAAATTTACTTCCTGTAATTAAGCGACAAAAATCATTTTCGGGCAAGCTACCATCGGCCTGACGATCAGCCGAAAACAAAGAAAGATTTTTAAATTCCGCAGTATAATCTTTTACCTTTACAGCCGTTCCATTTACTTTATTCCCATCTTTGTATGGGTCGCATCCATCAAAAGTAGTCCAGCTATTAAATGCAGTATTTGGCACTTTTGCACCCACTTTATCAGCCGAAAGAAATTCATGATTTAATAGGGTTGGCTTAAAACCAATATTGTTACGCATATACATGGTGCCGTATTGAATTACAGTTGGGAAACGGTAATTATATTCGTTACCAAACGATACGTTATTTAAAATATACATCCCCTCGTAAGCATTGTTTTGGTCGAAACCTTTATGCAAACAATTAAAAGCTACCGAATTGCGAACTACGTGTGCACCAACCGATTGTGCAAAAGCTGCACCACCCGAAGTGCCGCCACCACCAAGTTTAAATCCATTTCCGTTACCAATACCTGTTCCTGCAGCGTTTTTACCTGCATTCCATGTCCAGCAATTATCAATTACGATAGGGTGATAAACCATGTATAAATCCCAGTTATCATCGGAGTTATTCCAAGCACGACATCCGTGGAACTCAGTTCCCGGACCGGGAAAAAGTTTGGCAGCAAAACCATCGGCATCTCCTCCATCGTCGGAGCCACCAAACGATTTGCTATCATAATTATACCACGAGTCGCAATTAATAATCACATTGTATTTGCAATAACTGTATTTTGGATTAAACTGAGGTTCACCCGAAACAGGGAAGGACTTTGTTTCTTCGATTGCAAAATCTTTGTACATGCCAATCTGTAGTCCCGTATCATTATTACCATAGAATTTACAGTTTTCTACAATATTATAGCTGCCTTCCATTTTCATACCATTATCCTGAGCATTACACATTTCGAGATTTTTGAAATGCCAATAATCGCCAAAATGGTTGACATAAATACAACGAGCTTGTTTAAATTCGTTGACATTTGCAACTGTAATTCCCGAACCATCGATAATAACACGCTCGCCCGGATAGCCAAACATGCTGATGCGCGCATCGGCTCTACCGGCTTTTTCAATTTTTACACGTTTGGTCAACATATACATACCGCCACGAAGGTAAATCATGTCGCCGGGAGCAGCCTCATCAACTGCTTTTTGGATATTTAAATAAGGAGATGTTTCGGTGCCTGTGTTAGCGTCCAGACCAGCAGTTGAAACATAAATACTGCGTCCCGAAGCAAAGCTAATGGCACACAATAAAGCAATAGTAAAAATGTAAATTCGTTGCATAAGTGATTAAATTTAATTTTTGGTTTTTAATTCACTGCTAAATTAGCGTGAATTAAAATCACTTATGTGGAATATTTGACGTTTTATGTGGATAAAAAAACTTATGTGGAACTATTTTTTAAACTTCTAATAATCAGCGCTTAATAAAATTTTATTTTTCAATTCGAAACCAATCTACATCGGCATACCCCGAATCGTTCAGTGTTTTTGGTCGCTGACAAAAAATACCCACTTTGGCTCCTATCCATTTTCCTTCGCGCGCAATGAAATTTTCGCCAAGGGTTTTAAAAATTTTTCCATCGGTGCTGTAACTGAACGAACAATTAGCAGACGGTTGAAGTATATTCTCGTTGTTAAGCTTTTTGGTTTGTTTCACAGCAACTCTAAAGTAAACCGTATTCCCATTCACAGGAATCGTAGTATGAATTGTCTCGGGTGTACCATCGGCTGCATTTTTGCATGTTACATAATTTACTGTCAACCCATTATCAACACTATCGATG
>Ga0247839_1004591_pt1 | contig 17599 bp, 20 predicted proteins | sample LaCruzMarch2015__6_FD_192405 | JGI IMG/M metagenome (GOLD analysis project Ga0247839, IMG submission 192405) | Freshwater microbial communities from meromictic Lake La Cruz, Castile-La Mancha, Spain - LaCruzMarch2015_16m | ecosystem: Environmental > Aquatic > Freshwater > Lake | place: Spain... | reverse complement strand
GGCTTTAATCAATGAAATTTTGAACTTACAAATGGGTGAAGCTTTATATAAAAATGAAGTAATGCTTGCTTTTAAAAGTGCGCTTGCTGTAGATTTTAAAAACATTGCTACACAATTTGAATTGATAGAATCAAAAGCAGAAAACTTTATTCATATAAAATTCAGTTACGATATTTTTTCAATGAACGGACAAGCCATTGAAGAAGATTTTAAGTTTTTAACTGCTGGTAGAAAATCACAACCCATTTCATCAACTAACCAAGTTATAAAACCTGAAAATGTATTTTTGGAAGAAGGTGCCATTGTAGAATGTAGTATTTTAAACGCTACAGCTGGTCCAATATATATAGCCAAGGATGCCGAAGTAATGGAAGGTTGTAAAATACGTGGTCCGTTTTCATTAGGCGAACATGCGGGCTTAAAAATGGATGCTAAAATTTATGGTCCAACTACTGTTGGTCCGCATTGTAAAGTAGGTGGAGAAGTTAATAATGCGGTATTTTTTGCTTTTAGCAATAAAGGACACGATGGATTTGTTGGCAATGCAGTAATAGGAGAGTGGGTAAATATGGGTGCTGACACCAATAACTCGAACTTAAAAAATACCTATGACGAAGTAAAATTGTGGAGTTACGAAAGACAAAAATTTGAAAAAACGGGTTTAACTTTTTGTGGATTAATTATGGCCGATCACGCCAAATGTGGTATCAATACCATGTTTAATACAGGAACAGTAGTAGGAGTGGGAGCCAATATTTTTGGTGCTGGATTCCCTCGTAACTTCATTCCCGATTTTGCTTGGGGTGGCGCACAAGGATTTGAAACATACGTAGTAAATAAGTTCTTCAAAACTGCTGAAGCTGTTTATAAACGCAGAAGTTTGGAACTTACCGAAGACGATAAAAATATTTTGACATTTGTATTTAACGAAACCAAACAGCATCGCTTTTGGGAAACTAAATAGTTTTAGCCACAGATTCACAGATTAATTGTGAAATCAATGGCATTCTTTTCTTATGCAAGTTTAACAAAGTTGTCTTCTAGTTTTACATTAAAGTTTATTTCTGCCTTTAATGCCTTAAAAACTTTCAAAACAGTGTCAATTGTAGCACTGTTAGCGCTGCTTTCAAGTTTTGAAATTTGAGCTTTTTGCACTCCAACTAGTTTCCCTAGTTCTTCTTGAGTTAAATGGCGTTCTTGTCTGGCAGATTTAATCATTTTTCCCAAAACGTCCATACGAAGTTCATATTCATATTCGTCACGGTCAGTTGTCCCAACTTTACCAATATACTTATACTTCATTTCTGCAAGTGAATAAGTACGATTGCTTTCTGGCTTAATTTTTTTAGTTGCCATTTATTTTACTTTTTAGGTTTATTTTTATTACAGACAATGACGCCCGCAACAGATGGAAAGTTTTTATAGAACGCTATTGTTTAATAACCTTTTTTCTATTTTGAAATTCTCTTCTCTGTTTTGTAACTTCATATAATACGATTCCAGTAGAAGTAGCTAAATTAAAACTTTCAACTATACCAAACATTTCAATATTTATACATGCTTCACTATGTTTTACAGCTAAATCACTTATTCCAATTGATTCTTTACCGAACCAAACTGCAAGTCTTTTTTGTGTATAATCTCCTTTATGTAAAATAAAATTTGTTTTTCCTTTGACATGAGGGGAAGTAACAAAAGAGGTGAATTTGTTGTTCTCCAAGTGTATAATACATTCTTCAGTACTTTTAAATTTTTTAACAAATGTCCATTTAACAGCAGAAACTGATGATGCTAAAATTGATTTTTGCTCTTTAATTTCTATCCAGTCTTTTGCTAGTAAATTTCTACTATCCACAATATATATTTTATCAACTCCCAAAGCATTTACATTTCTTATAACTGTCCCAATGTTTGAAGGGTCTTTTGGGTCTTCTAGAACAACAATCAGATTTTTGCATCTAAATTCTTTGATTCTGTCAGCCCGTTTTCTTAAACTGCTTTTTTCTCTTTCATTTTCTTTTGTCATAGTTTCATTTTCATTTGAAAAATATTGGAAAGTATTTGCCAAAAAGTCTTTAAAATCTGTGACTCCTTTTTTTAATAACTCTTCGTGCTCTTTGCAATAATTTTTTCTGTGCAATCTGTGGCTGCTTTTCCAGCAAATCTCAAATTACATTCACTTCAGGAATAATTGTTACACCAAATTTTTCAAAAACTGATTCTTGAATATGCATGGCTAGTTTCCAAATTTCGTTTCCAGTGGCATTTCCATAATTAACCAAAACCAATGCTTGGTCTTTATGAGAACCAGTATTTCCAACTACTTTTCCTTTCCAACCGCATTGTTCTATGAGCCAACCTGCGGCTAATTTGGTATTTATTTCGCTGGTTTTATAACCAACCATTGCTGGAAATTTTTCTTTTAAACTTAAATATTCTTCTGTAGGTATTTCTGGATTTTTGAAAAAACTTCCAGCATTTCCCAACATTTTTGGATTCGGTAATTTTGATTCTCGAATAGAAATTACGGCATCACTTACATTTTTTATGGTAGGATTTTCTATGTTTTTACTTCGCAATACATCTTGAATGGCACCATAAGAAACATTTACTTTGGCTTGTTTCAACAATTTAAATATAACTGAAGTAATGATGTATTTTCCTTTGGCTTCGTGCTTAAAAATACTTTCTCTGTAACCAAATTTACATTCAGCATTCGAAAATAATTTCTGTTCATTGGTTTCAATATTGTAAGCTTCTACTTCAAAGCAAGTATCTTTTATTTCTGCTCCATAAGCACCAATATTTTGCATGGGTGCAGCACCCACACAACCTGGTATAAGCGAAAGATTTTCTATTCCAGCATAATTATTATTTACACAAAACAATACAAACTGATGCCAAGCTTCGCCAGCCATGGCTTTTATATAAACATGTTCAGCATCTTCATTTACTTTTTCAATACCTAAAATAGCCATTTTTAAAACCAAGCCATTGTAGTTTTTGGTCAATAAAATATTGCTTCCACCACCAATTACTAAAGTATGTCGGTTCACTAAATCAAAGGTTTCAATAATAAATTTTAAGCCTTCTATTGAATTTATTTCAATAAAATCAGCTGCATTTACATCAATACCAAAGGTGTTATAAGGCTTAAGTGATATTTTGGTTTTTACAATCATTTAAAGCAAAGGAAATTTTATTTTATTAATGAACAAATTTTACAACAAAAAATAATAAAATAATCTGCGAAAATCTGCGCAATCAGCGGGCAAGACTTAAGGAAACTTCGGAAATTTACTAAAATCAGGTTTGCGTTTTTCTAAGAAAGAGTTTTTTCCTTCTTTGGCTTCATCGCTCATATAATATAAAAGCGTAGCGTTTCCTGCTAACTCTTGAATTCCTGCTTGGCCATCTAATTCTGCATTGAAACTGGCTTTAATCATTCGCAAAGCAACAGGACTTTTTTCAATCATTTTCATGCACCATTTTATGGTTTCATCTTCCAATATTTCTAACGGAACTACTTTGTTTACTAAGCCCATGTCTAATGCTTCTTGCGCATTATACTGATCACATAAAAACCAAATTTCTCTAGCTTTCTTTTGTCCAACAACTCGGGCTAAATAACCAGCTCCAAAACCACCATCAAAACTACCAACTTTTGGTCCAGTTTGGCCAAATTTTGCGTTTTCAGCAGCTATAGATATATCGCAAATTACATGCAATACATGTCCGCCCCCAATGGCATAACCAGCTACCATGGCCACCACAGGTTTTGGTATTCTACGTATTTGCATTTGTAAATCCAATACATTTAAACGAGGAATACCATCATCGCCAACGTATCCACCATGTCCACGCACACTTTGATCGCCACCACTGCAGAAAGCTTTTCCGCCTTCGCCAGTTAATATCACTACGCGCACATCATTATTTTGGCGAGCCAATTCCATTGCTTCACTCATTTCTTGCACCGTTAAAGGTGTAAATGCGTTGTGAACATGAGGCCTATTAATGCTTATTTTGGCAATACCTTCGTAGTATTGAAACAAAATTTCTTTGTATTCTTTTAGTGTAGTCCAGTTATATTTACTTGTCATATATTTTATTTATTTAATTTTTCACTTTTGCCAGCAGCTAGAAGCTAGCAGCCAGTTGCTTTTTTTACAATAATATCTTCTTAAACGCTTTGAAAATGGCAGCACTATTATCCATATCAAAACTTAACTCAATTATTTTTGCTTGTTCCGAAACTGCATAAAATGTTTCAAAAGCATTCGCAAATTCATCATTATTTTTACAAATAGCATAACTCAAACCATTTTCATCCGCTAAATTTTTTGCTGTTAAACGATGTTTAGTTAAGAAAAATTCTTCTAATTCAGGTTGAGTATTTGGCCCATCAATTAAATTAAAAATTCCACCACCACTATTATTGAGCAAAATAATGCGCAAATTGTTTGGAACATAATTATTCCAAAATGCATTTCTATCATAAAAAAAAGCCAAATCACCAGTAATTAAAGTAACAATTTCATTGGTCATGTTGGCTGCGCCAATGGCGGTAGATGTACAACCATCAATGCCACTTGTTCCTCTATTGCAGAAAGCAGTTATGTTGTTATCAGGCAAACCCAAATAACTTACATAACGAATGGCTGTGCTATTGGCAATTTGTAATTGACTATTTGGTGGTAAATTTTTCAAAACATAATTCACTGTTACAAATTCGTTGAATACTCCATTATTTTGATTGATAAATTCAGCTATTTTTCTTTGCGATTTTAGCTCCATTAATCCTAAATATTCAGCATAAGTAGAACCTGGAAATTCAGCATTTACAATACTTTTAAGTACATCATTATTATTACCAAAAATATATTCAGTAACATTGTTGTAAGTATCCACCAAGGTTTCATCTTGTTGAATTCTAAAATGATATTTTGGTTTTTGTTTCTTTATCCAAAGTTTCAAAGCTTTTGATAATACTGGTCCTCCCAAACTAATAATAAAATCAGGTTCTAAAACTTGTAAAGTTTCAATATTGGCTTGCGAAAATAAAAAATCGAAATGTTTAAGCACTGAGCTTTCGTGCTGATTGGAAACTACATCGGCAAAAATTGCAAAATCTTTTTTTGCTAATATTTTCAATGTTGCTAACATTTCTTTATTGGGTAAATTTTGACCAATAATAATTACCCGTTTCTGAGTTTGTTGCAGCGCATCAATAATATTTTTATTATCAAAATCGCCAAAAATATTTAAAGGTATTTCAAGATTTTCTATTACAATTTCTTCCTCCAAATTTTCGTACAACGGTTCCACTAAAGGCACATTGATATGAACTGGCCCCATAACAGGAAACATAGATTTATGCAATAAATTCGAAATTCGTCCCGATAAATATCGGGATTCGAAATTCGAAATTTCAGCACTTAAATTTAAGCTTCCTCTTACATGATTTCCAAAAACATTTACTTGGTTAATCATTTGTCCATCTTGCTGATTGAGCAACTCCAAAGGTCTATCAGCCGTTAAAACCACTAAAGGAATTTTTTGATAAAATGCTTCGGCAATGGCAGGATAAAAATTCAATGCAGCAGTGCCACTGGTACAAATTAAAGCAACAGGTTTTTGTAATTGTTGCGCCATGCCTAATGCAAAATATGCAGCACTGCGCTCGTCAATAATGGAATAAGTTTTTATGTTTTTGTGGCGATTAAAAGCAAAAACCAAAGGAGCTGAACGCGAACCTGGACAAATAACTGCATGCTCAATTCCAAATTGGCTACAAATTTCCGCTAATATTTTTACGTGATTATTCAAATGCGTTGCAAAGTAATGGCAATTTTGTAAAAATATGCAACAACTAATTTATATAATGGTGGTAAATAATGGTGGGTAATTGTAAAATAGTTCATAGTGGTTCCTGTACATTATCTGAATAAGGATTTACAGAATTTTAGGATTTGCAGGATTATGATACTAACCCAAAACAAACGTCATGCTGTAAGTATCTTCATTCAATTACGAATTACAAATTACGAATTACGAAAAATTAAAAAAACCAAAACAAACGTCATGATGTAAGTATCTTCCTTAATAATATACCAATTTTGCCCGCGGATTACGCAGAATAACGCTGATTTTTCCGCACTTTGTCTGAATCAGGATTTACAGAATTTTAGGATTTGCAGGATTAAAACACATCAAAAAAACCCAAAACAAACGTCATGCTGTAATACCGTTATAGCGGTATTCCTTAATAATAAACCAACTTGGATAATAGTCAATAGGCAATTGGTAATGAACAAAAAAACACTAGCCACGGGCAAATATAAAAAATTGCTTCGGTTCCGTTTAGCGACCGTTTAACAATTCAACAAATCACATTTCACATTTCACATTTCACAAATCACAAATCACAAATCACAAATCCCCCTACAATTCCACTTTCACCAATGCATCATCTGCACCTATGTTTTTAATAACTAAAAATGGGTGTGTGTTCAAATCAACATTGAAATCGGCTAGCTTAAGGGTGGTTTGCTCGTTGGTATTAATGGTTATTTTGTATTTTTGCAATTGGTCTTTTACATTGCTTAACCCTACCTCAATGGTTTGGTTGGTAGTAATATCCATTTCGGCATTTGCAGCAAATTGTTTTTCAATAGGAGTTTGAATTTCGTTGGTTTTTAATTCAATATTCCAAGTTTGTTGGTGGTGGGCTGGCATTAACAACGATTGATCAAAAAAGCTAACACAACGCTCCACTTCGCCTGGAAATAAACCACCTATGGTGTGCATATTTACCAATAATTGCAATTCCAAAGCCGTGCGGCTTTCTTGGGTTTTGGCTTTGCTGCTATCCACAGTTCCAAACTTTTGCAATTGTGCATTGCGTGCCGATTGTAAATTAGTAACATACGTTTTAAATTTAGTTACTATAGCAGCATCAAATTCGGCCGAATATTTGCTAAATGCTGTTGCCAATCTATCGGCCAATAACTCTATATTGCCTTTGTTAGCTCTGTTGTATTCGCTTACACCGCTAGGAAAAAACTCTAAATACACACTTCCATTTTCGTCAAATTTGTACGACACCAACTTAGCACTTTTACTCACATCGTCTTTAAAAACGTCAATTAATCCATCTAAACTATTGGTCAGCGATTTTTTAACTGCCTCTGCCACACTTACATCGGCCTGATTGCCATAATAAGCCGAATAACAAGTACTAGATGCAGCCAAAATGGTATTAAAAACTCCAGCACTATTATTACTGGTAAGGCGGGCTATGTGGTCAACAGTAAAGTTGCCAAAGCGCAAATCAATAATGTTTTTACTATTGAAGTGATTATTGTAGAAATATTCAAAGTTTATCATAACTATGTGGTTTTAAGGCTGCAATTAAAAAAAATAATTTTGAAATTTTTAAAATAAATACTTAAAAAACACTTAATTATTTAATTCCTCCAAAACGGAAAGCATAAAATATTGTTACGGATGCCTTTCCTTCAAAATGGAAAGCATAAAATATTGTTACGGATGCCTTTCCTTCAAAATGGAAAGCATAAAATATTGTTACGGATGCCTTTCCTTCAAAATGGAAAGCATAAAATATTGTTACGGATGCCTTTCCTTCAAAATGGAAAGTATAAAATATTGTTACGGATGCCTTTCCTCCGAAATGGAAAGCATAAAATATTGTTACGGATGCCTTTCCTCCAAAATGGAAAGCATAAAATATTGTTACGGATGCCTTTCCTCGGAAATGGAAAGCATAAAATATTGTTACGGATGCCTTTCTTCCAAAATGGAAAGCATAAAATATTGTTACGGATGCCTTTCCTTCAAAATGGAAAGCATATAATATTGTTACAGATGCCTTTCCTCCGAAATGGAAAGCATATAATATTGTTACGGATGCCTTTCCTTCAAAATGGAAAGCATATAATATTGTTACGGATGCCTTTCCTTCAAAATGGAAAGCATATAATATTGTTACAGATGCCTTTCCTCTGAAATGGAAAGCATAAAATATTGTTACGGATGCCTTTCCTTCAAAATGGAAAGCATAAAATAACGTTACGGATGCCTTTCCTCCAAAACGGAAAGCATAAAATAACGTTACGGATGCCTTTCCTCCGAAATACAAAGCATAAAATAACGTTACGGATGCCTTTTATTGGAAGTGCAAAGCATAAAATATTGTTATGGATGGCTTTGATTAGAAATGTAAAGCATAAAATATTGTTACGGATGGCTTTGATTGGAAATGCAAAGCATAAAATATTGTTATCCGCTGTCTGAAGCCAAGCTTTGGGGCTGGTACTAAGGATTTAAAAGGTAGTGTTTCATAAACTGTGTAAGTTGAAAAGTTAATTATGCAAAGTGTAAGTTACTTGGAAGTATATACCAAAGCTTATTACTATGTACGCTATTTAGCACATTCACAACCCTACATCGCTGGTTCAAGTTTTTGGGTTGGATAATCCAACAAATAGTAAAAAAGTGAGATTGCTTCGTTCCTCGCAATGACGAACAAACTAATCGTCATTGCGAGGGTAGCGCGGCAATCTCATTGTTATATTGAGATTACTTCTTTCCACGAAATGATGTTGTCAATGTATTCAGTTTTTGTTGTTGGTTCGCTTAAAATCAAAAATATAGCTAAGTAATTTAACACATAAACAATTTATCAATTGTTTTCACAATATATTCGCACCAAAAAATCGAAATAATTACCAATGAAAATACTTTGTGTAGGACGAAACTATAGCGAACATGCTAAAGAATTAGGAAATGCAGTTCCCGAAAATCCAGTGATATTTAGTAAACCTGATACTGCTTTGCTTAAAAATGGAGAACCATTTTATATTCCTGATTTTAGTAACGATGTTCATCATGAAATAGAATTGGTTATAAAAATAAATAAAGTGGGTAAAAAAATTCAAGAAAAATTTGCCAGGAATTATTTTTCTGAAATTGGCTTAGGAATTGATTTTACAGCACGCGACAAGCAAAATGAACTAAAATCAAAAGGGCTGCCTTGGGAATTAGCCAAAGCTTTTGATGGTTCAGCTCCTATTGGAAATTTTATAAATATCGAAAATATTGATTTGAAAAACATTGATTTTAGTTTGCAAAAAAATGGACAATTGGTTCAACAAGGTAACACTTCACAAATGATATTTTCGTTTGAACAAATAGTGAGTTTTGTATCACAATATTTTACTTTAAAAGTGGGCGATTTAATTTATACAGGCACACCAGCAGGAGTTGGTAAGGTAAATATTGGCGATAAATTAGAAGGATTTATTGGCAATGAATCAATGTTGATTTGTGATGTAAAATAAACTTTATTAAAGGCTATGTTTTCTATGTTCCTATGTGGTTAAATTTTTATTTATGGTAAAAAAGATATTAGTTTTATTATTTGTATATAGTGTTTTTTTGTTTGAATCAAAGGCTCAATCTTATCCACAAAATTATTTCAGATATCCCCTAGATTCCTTGCCTAGCTTGGTTTCACCATTTGGTGGCTTGCGTGATAATCATTTTCATAGTGGAATGGATTTGCGTACAAATCAGCGTGAAGGATTACCTGTTTTTGCTAGTGCCAATGGTTATGTTTCTCGAATAAAAATTCTAAGCATTGGATACGGAAAAGCCATTTATATTAATCATCCAAACGGTTACACTACTGTTTATGGTCATTTGCAAAAATATTCAGGAAAAATAGCAGAATGGATTCAAAATTATCAATACAAACACCAAACATTTGAGTTTGATTATGTATTTGAAAAGCCTTTATTATTGGTAAAAAAAGGAGATACCATTGGCTTAAGTGGCAATAGTGGTGGTAGTTCGGGCCCGCATGTTCATTTTGAAATTAGAAACACCAAATCTGAAGAAATTATAAATCCTGCATTGTTTGGAATTATTCCTTTTGATACCTTAAATCCTATCATAAAAAATGTGTTTATATATAATTTTGTTCCAGATGGACTTTTACTAAAACAAGAGCTAAAAATTAATCATCAAACCATTATTCCAACCAATATTTCAAATCAATTTATTTATAAAAAAGCACTTGAATTACCTGCCGAAACTTATGGTTTTGGTATTGAAGCTTACGATTTTATACATAACCCAACTGATGAAAAAGGAATCTATGAATACAGTTTAAAATTCAAAGAAAAACTAGTTTTCAATCACACCTTAAATAAGTTTGCTTTTGATGAAAGTAAATACATCAATGCGCATATTGATTATCCATTTTACAAAACAGAAAAATCACGAATTCAAAAATGTTTTATTGATGATGGGAATGAGTTTTCTACTTATGAAACAAATACAGAAAAGGGTAAAATTTTTTTAAAGGCAAAATTGCTAGATACCCTTATTTTTAGTGTAATTGACAATAATAAAAATGTTTATATTTTATATTTGCCAATTAAAGTTGTAAGTAAAACAACCAATGTTCAAAAATTAGCTTATTTGAAAAGTTTAAAAGGTAAAAAAGCATTTTATCCATTAAAAAAAAATACCATAAAAACCAAAGAATTTTTGTTTGAATTAGAAGCTAAATCACTTTATGATACAACTTATTATGAGTTTGAAATTTTAGAAAAACAAAAAGACGCTTTTAGTAAAACATTTAAAATTTTCAAACCAACTGCACCCATCCATAAAGCTGCAGATATTTCAATAAAACCTATTAAAGTAAGGAAAGAATATGAAAGTAAATTATTGCTTGCATATTATTTTACAGATATAAAGAATTATAGAAGTGCTGGTGGCAATTTTGATAAGGAAGTAGTAAAAGGCAAAGCCAGTAATTTTGGGCATTATTTTGTTACCATTGATACCATAGCACCTACAATAAAACAAGTATTTTTAAACACAGAAGAAGCCTTAAACGATAGTTTACATTATTATTTTGAAATAAAAGATAATTTTAGTGGAATTGGAAAATATGAAGGTTACTTAAATAACGAATGGATTTTGCTGGATTTTGATGCCAAAAGCAATTTGTTAACTTATCATTTTGATGAAGTTTGGAGAAAACAAGTAGCTCAAAACAAAGATAGTAAACTTAAAAACACAGCTATAATAAAACCAGAAGTACTTATTCGTGTTATTGATAGAAAAGGAAATATGGCCGAAAAAACTTTTACTATGCCTATAACTTTTTAAATCACTCAAAATTATTAATCAAACAATATGACAAAATTAGAAGTAGGAGATAAAGCTCCAGCATTTAAAAGCATTAACGAGAAAGGCGAAAAAGTTTCACTTTCTGATTATAATGGCAAAAAATTAGTTTTGTATTTTTATCCCAAAGATTCCACCCCTGGCTGCACAGCTGAAGCATGCGATTTAAGAGATAATTACCATACTTTTCAAGCGCTAGGTTATGAAATATTAGGTGTTAGTCCAGATACAGAAAAATCGCATTTGAAATTTATTGCCAAATATGAACTTCCTTTTAGTTTATTAGCCGATGTTGAACATGAAATAGCCGAAGCTTATGGCGTGTGGGGCGAAAAAAACATGTATGGAAGAACTTATTTTGGCATATTAAGAAGCACTTTTGTTATAAACGAAAAAGGTATTATTGAAAAAATAATAGAAAAAGTAGATACAAAAGCACATTCCAAACAGCTGATTTAGTAAGATGTAAATTTTTAAAAATGAATTTTCTATAAAAAAAATGAATAAAAACCTTGCATATCTGGTTTTTTCTTTTACTTTCACTTCGAAATTAAACAACTAATATGCCTACTCAATTTATAAGTAAAATGAATAAAACCGAAGCTGGTTTTCATATATTAATGATGTTGTCAAAAGCAGATGGAACCATTGAAAAGTCTGAAAGCCATGTTCTTTTAGAGTTTTTAGAATTGAACTTTAATGAACAAATTGATTTAATAAAAGAGCAAGCTTTTTTGATGGCTTACCCAATAGAAAGCATCATGGATCATTTTTTAGAAACTGCAGAGCAATTTTTTAAAATAACTAACAACACAGAAAGAAATAAATTACTTCAATTTGCTATGAAAATATGTATGGCAGACGAAAAAATGGAGAATCAAGAAAATAAATTCATCAACGCATTATACGATGCTTGGGGATTAGATTAAGCATTTTGTTTTTAGTATTTGCTTTAAAATCGTTGTTTTTACAGCGATTTTTTTTTGCGTAACTGTTTGGTGTTATTATATTTTAAAATAAAAAAAGTTTTTTTTTAAATATTACTTGCAATAGTAAATAAGAAAATTATATTTGCACCCCCTTTAAACGGGAAAAGTCCCAAGCGGCATTGTCTGATGGTTAATTTTTTCAATTCAACCCGCTCAGCAAATTGTATTTTATTTTCTTTATTAAAATATTTTTTGTTGCGCATTTGTTTTGCTCAATTATTCGTCTACTTTTGCAGCCCTTAAAAAAAAGAGGAATATAAGTATTTAATTAATATGCCAACTATACAACAGCTTATTAGAAAAGGTCGTACCGATGTGGTTTTTAAAAGTAAATCACCAGCACTTGACAACTGTCCTCAACGTAGAGGTGTTTGTACTCGTGTTTACACAACTACGCCAAAAAAACCAAATTCAGCAATGCGTAAAGTTGCTCGTGTTCGTTTAACCAACGGAAATGAAGTAAACGCTTACATTCCTGGTGAAGGTCACAATTTACAAGAACACTCAATTGTATTAGTACGTGGTGGTCGTGTAAAAGATTTACCGGGTGTAAGATATCACATTGTTCGTGGTGCATTAGACACTGCAGGAGTTGAAGGAAGAACACAACAAAGATCTAAATATGGAACTAAACGTCCTAAACCAGGAGCAGCTCCTGCAGCAGACGCCAAAGGCAAAAAGAAAAAATAATTTAGTAGCTTAATAGCGATAGATTACAATGAGAAAATCAAAACCCAAAAAACGCATTTTAACACCTGATCCAAAGTTCAATGATACTTTGGTTACAAGGTTTGTAAATAATATGATGTGGAGCGGAAAGAAGAATACTTCTTTTACCATATTCTATGATGCATTAGATAAAGTAGAAGCAAAATTGCAAGAACGCGGAATCGATGTATGGAAAAAAGCATTAAACAACATAATGCCTTCTGTAGAAGTAAAAGCAAGAAGAGTAGGAGGATCAACCTTTCAAATTCCTATTGAAGTACCTGCAGACAGAAAAGTAGCTGTTGGAATGAAATGGTTAATTTTATATGCTCGCAGACGTAGTGAAAAATCTATGTCAGATAAGTTGGCTGCTGAAATTATTGCTGCTTCAAAAAATGAAGGTGCATCAGTTAAAAAAAGAGAAGATACTCACAAAATGGCTGACGCCAATAAAGCATTCTCTCACTTTAAGTTATCATAATAATTAAACAAGAGTAAATATAATGTCTCGCGATTTAAAATATACAAGAAACATAGGAATTGCAGCTCATATTGATGCGGGTAAAACCACTACAACTGAGCGTATTTTATACTATTCTGGAGTAAACCATAAAATTGGTGAAGTTCATGATGGTGCTGCAACTATGGACTGGATGGTTCAGGAACAAGAAAGAGGTATAACAATTACTTCTGCGGCTACCACCGTTTTTTGGAAATACCGTGACCAACAATACCATATCAATATTATTGATACACCAGGCCACGTTGATTTCACAGTAGAAGTTAATCGTTCTTTGCGAGTTTTAGATGGTCTAGTGTTTTTGTTTAGTGCTGTTGATGGTGTTGAGCCTCAATCAGAAACTAACTGGAGACTTGCAAATAATTACAACGTAGCTCGTATTGGTTTTGTGAACAAAATGGATAGAGCTGGTGCAGATTTCTTAATGGTTGTGAAACAAGTTCGCGACATGTTAGGAAGTAATGCGGTGCCTTTACAATTACCTATTGGTTCTGAAGATAATTTTACTGGAGTAATTGACTTAATCAATTTCCGTGGAATGGTTTGGAATGAGCACGATAAGGGAATGACTTACAAAGAAGTTCCAATTCCAGCAGAAATGATGGACGAAGCATTAGAGTGGAGAGAAAAATTATTAGAAGCTGTTTCTGAATATGATGATAATTTATTAGTTAAATTCTTTGATGATCCTACTACAATTTCTGAAAGAGAAATATTAGATGCTTTACGTAAAGCTTGTTTAGATATGAAGATTGTACCTATGGTATGTGGTTCTTCTTTCAAAAACAAAGGTGTTCAAACAATGTTAGATTTGGTGATGGAATTAATGCCAAGTCCAATGGATAGAAAAGAAGTTGTTGGTACTAATCCTGACACTGGTGCTGAGGAAACTCGTAAACCAGATTACAAAGAACCGTTTGCGGCTTTAGCATTTAAAATTGCAACTGATCCTTTTGTAGGAAGATTAGCATTTATAAGAGCATATTCTGGTAAATTAGATGCAGGTTCTTATGTTCTAAATAACAGAAGTGGAAATAAAGAGCGTATCTCTCGTATTTTCCAAATGCATGCTAACAAGCAAAATCCTATTGAAAGCTTAGGTGCTGGTGATATTGGAGCAGCTGTTGGATTTAAAGATATAAAAACTGGTGATACGCTAAGTGATGAAAAGTTCCCAATTGTATTAGAATCAATGAACTTCCCTGAGCCAGTTATAGGTTTGGCGGTAGAACCAAAAACTCAAACTGATTCTGATAAATTAGGAATGTCGTTAGCTAAATTAGCTGAAGAAGATCCTACTTTCCGAGTTAAAACAGACGAAGATACAGGACAAACAATTATTTCAGGAATGGGTGAATTACACTTAGAAATTATTGTTGACAGATTAAGACGTGAATTCAAAGTAGAAGTTAACCAAGGAGCACCACAAGTTTCTTATAAAGAAACGATAACTGTACCAGTTTCTCATAGAGAAACATACAAAAAACAATCGGGTGGTAGAGGTAAATTTGCTGATATTCAGTTTGAATTAATCCCTGGAGATCCAGAAAAATCAGGTTTAGAATTTGTAAATGAAATTGTTGGTGGTTCAATTCCAAAAGAATTTATCCCTTCCGTTGAAAAAGGATTCAAAGCAGCTATGAATAATGGTGTTTTAGCAGGATTTGCAGTTGAAAGTTTAAAAGTAAGATTATTTGATGGATCATTCCACGCAGTGGATTCAGATTCAATGAGTTTTGAACTTTGTGCTAAAATTGCATTTAAAGAAGCATCAAGAAAAGCTAAACCTGTTTTACTTGAACCTATAATGAAATTAGAAGTTTTGACCCCAGAAGAAAATATGGGTGATATAATTGGTGATTTAAATAGAAGACGTGGACAATTAGAAGGAATGGATAGTAGAGCTGGAGCTCAAGTTGTAAGAGCAAAAGTACCTTTAGCAGAAATGTTTGGTTATGTTACTCAACTTAGAACTTTATCTTCTGGACGTGCATCATCTACAATGGAATTTAGTCACTTCGCTGAAGCTCCTAGAAATGTTCAAGAAGAAGTTTTAGCAAAAGTTAACGGAAAAGCATAAGCTTAATAATATAAAAATTGTGAGCCAAAAAATAAGAATTAAGTTGAAAAGTTTCGATTACAATCTAGTTGATAAGTCAGCAGAAAAAATCGTTAAAACTGTAAAAAGCACTGGTGCTATTGTAAGTGGTCCTATACCTCTTCCAACACAAAAGAAAATTTATACAGTATTACGTTCGCCTCACGTAAACAAAAAGGCTAGAGAGCAGTTTCAATTATGTTCATACAAACGCATACTTGATATTTATAGCAGCACTGCAAAAACTGTAGATGCACTTATGAAGCTTGAATTGCCAAGTGGTGTTGATGTTGAAATTAAAGTTTGATCAATTATTAAAAGAAATTTAGACAGATAAATTATGTCAGGATTGATAGGAAGAAAAGTAGGTATGACTAGCGTATTTAACCAAGATGGCAAGCAAATGGCTTGTACAGTGGTTGAAGTTGGACCAAATGTAGTTACACAGGTTAAAACTGTTGAAACTGATGGTTACAATGCTATTCAGTTAGCGTATGGTGATGCAAAAGAAAAAAACACTCCCGCTGCGTTAAAAGGAATTTTTAAGAAAGCAAATACAACAGCTAAAAGAAAGATGGTTGAATTTAAAGGATTTGAAGTTCCTTTATCTTTAGGTGATATTTTGATGGCTGATTTATTTGAAGTAGGTGAATTTGTTGATGTAGTTGGTACTTCAAAAGGTAAAGGTTTTCAAGGTGTAGTTAAAAGACATGGCTTTGGTGGTGTTGGTATGGCTACTCATGGTCAACATGATCGTCAAAGAGCACCTGGTTCTATTGGTGCATCTTCTGATCCTTCTAAAGTATTCAAAGGAATGAGAATGGCTGGTAGAATGGGTGGTGTTAGAGTGAAGAAAACAAATCTTCAAATTTTAAAAGTTTTGAAAGAACAGAATCTTTTGGTAATTAAAGGATCAATTCCTGGTGCTAAAGGTTCATTTATATTATTGGAGAAATAAGTAGGATGGAATTAGCAATATTAAATACACAAGGTGCTGAAACTGGTCGTAAAGTAGTTTTAAGCCAAGATATTTTTGGAATTGAACCTAACGATCATGCAATATATTTAGATATAAAACAATTTTTAGCTAACCAACGTCAAGGAACACATTCAGCTTTAGAAAAAAGTCAGATTAGTGGTTCTACTAAAAAACTTCACCGTCAAAAAGGTACAGGTGGTTCTCGTAAGGGAAGTATAAAATCTGGAACTAGAGTAGGTGGTGCTCGTATTTTTGGACCAAGACCTAGAGATTACAGTTTTAAATTAAACAAAAAATTGAAACAATTAGCTAGAATGTCAGCTTTTGCTTACAAAGCTAAAGATAACAATATTACAGTTTTAGAAAATTTTACTTTTGATTCTGCAAATACTAAAAGTTATATTAGTATTTTAAATAACCTAAAAATGAGTAATTCTAAAACATTACTGATTATGGCTGATTACAATGACTTTATTTATAAATCAAGTCGTAATTTACCAAGAACCAAGGTTGTTACAGTTTCTGATGTAAATACTTATGAAATTTTGGATGCTCAAAAAGTAATTTTAGTTGAAAATTCTTTGGGAGTTATTGATAACCTTTTTAATAAAATTAAGTAATGGGTATTCTTAAAAAGCCACTTATCACTGAAAAATTTAATCGCTTAAGCGAAAAATTGAATCAGTTTGCTTTTATCGTAGAGAAAAAAGCTTCAAAACCTGAAATTATTAGTGAAATTGAAAAAATATATAGTGTAAACGTTACTGGTATTAGTACTATGGTTTATGCTGGTAAAGTTAAATCAAGATCTACTAAACGCGGTCAGTTCTCTGGCAAAAGAACAGCTTTTAAAAAGGCTATTGTTACACTTAAAGAAGATCAAAAAATTGACTTCTTCCAAAACGTTTAATAAACAAAATGGGAATTAGAAAATTTAACCCGATAACTCCAGGCACACGTTTTAAGTCTGCTAATACTTTTGAAGAATTAACTGCTTCAAAACCAGAAAAATCTTTAACGGTTCCGTTAAATAAATCTGGTGGAAGGAACAATACTGGAAAAATGACTATCCGCTATGTTGG
>Ga0247839_1004590_pt1 | contig 17602 bp, 10 predicted proteins | sample LaCruzMarch2015__6_FD_192405 | JGI IMG/M metagenome (GOLD analysis project Ga0247839, IMG submission 192405) | Freshwater microbial communities from meromictic Lake La Cruz, Castile-La Mancha, Spain - LaCruzMarch2015_16m | ecosystem: Environmental > Aquatic > Freshwater > Lake | place: Spain... | reverse complement strand
CATTGCTTTCAAACAATCATTCGGGTAGTGCATGGAGGGTATGGGCTTATGATAATCCTAAAATAGCCACATACAGCAAAGAAGGCTCAATAGGACTAGGTGATAATGCATTTCCAATAAACATTAAAAGCTTTGTTTACAGTAACTATGCATACGATAATCAAAACAATAGATACAACAGCCAATCATTTTCTAACAAAACATTTAACGTATTTGCATTAAGCGGTATTTATTTGTTTGATTCAACCACCATTGGTGATCCTGCCAGTGCCATTGTTTTCATAGTTACTGATACTGGTAATGTTGGCATTGGAACTGAGAATCCACCAGCTACACTTTCAATCATCGGTACTATATCTGGTAGCAATTTTACTACATCCTTTAACTCAGGATCAGCCACAGGAGAACGCAGTTTTGCAGTTAATGAAGGCATAGCAATAGGCTTTGGAAGCCATGCAGAAGGCGGTTCATTAGCATCAGGACCAGTTAGCCATGCAGAGGGGACTAGTTGTATTGCTTCAGGTGACTCGAGTCACGCAGAAGGTATTGAAACTGAAGCTCCAGGTGACTACTCTCACGCAGAAGGACAAGGATCTAAAGCAATAGGCTTAGCAAGCCATGCAGAAGGCGGCTCTACAGCATCAGGACCAGCTAGCCATGCAGAGGGTGATGCTACAGAAGCTGTAGGTTATGCTAGCCATTCAGAGGGTAATTTTACTATTGCTGCAGGTGACTCGAGTCACGCAGAAGGTATTGATACAAAAGCTTTAGGAGACTTCAGTCACGCAGAAGGAGAAGGTACAGTAGCTTCTGGTATGTATAGTCATGCTGCTGGAAGATGGGCGCAAGCAGCACACGATAGAACCTGGTTATGGAAAGGAGATACTGAAATAGATTTATTATCTACAACTAGAGCAGATCAGTTTATGGTTAGTGCAGCTGGAGGTATATATCTTGCAAATCAAGTAGGTATAGGTACAGATAATAATACTAATGCATTAACAGTAAACGGCGCTATAAGTGCATCTGAAGGAATAACATTAGGAAGAACCACAAGACTTCCTGGTATCTCAGCCGCAACATTAGTCCATGCAACAACAGCTTTAACTTTATCTATTACAGATATATTCTTAAAAATAAATATAAGCGGGGAAGATTACGCCCTCCCTCTATATAACTATACCACATAATATTATGCCTCTACAACATATAAATTTCAACGATACCGCTATACAGGCAGATGTAGTATGTTTTAATACATTAAGCTCTTCTAATGTTTACTTTGATGGGTTAGATTATTATCTTAATTCAAGTATCAATGGAGTACAATATTTATCTAAATTAATTTTAAAAGAGAGTCTTCCTTTTTATAACTTTGTTTACTCTTCAAATACAACACAACAAATACAGAATGTTAATGTATTAAACTATATTGTGGTAGATACCGCAGTTGATACATTTAGTGCAACGTTTAATTCGTTTACTATTGGGCTATCTAATATTTTTGTAAGCTCTAATTTTAATGACTGTAGATTAAGAGTTAATCTAGGTCCCGGATTATCATGTAATAAAACAGATATATTTGTAACAACAGATGCGGTATTATCTAGTAATACAAACCAGTTCTTTACATTTAGCTATTTTACAACAGGATCTCTTCTATTAGGATTTGCATTAAGTGGTATTACACCGCAAACAACTCCTAGAGTTCCTGGTTTCCCAACACCAACACCTTTGCCATATACCATTAGTTATCTCATTGTAGCAGGTGGTGGTGGAGGGCACGGGGGCGGTGGTGGAGGAGGAGCAGGCGGTGTATTATCATCTTCCATACAGGTCTATCCCAATGCGACATATAATTTTGTTGTTGGCACAAGTGCACAAGGTGTAACTGACACTTCAAACATCTTAGACAGCATAGGAAAAAATAGCATAGCATTTGGCTTAACTGCCGTTGGTGGTGGTACACCATACTCTCCTGGATTTCCTGCACCTGATCGTCCATGGCCATGTGATGGTGGAAGTGGAGCAGGATCCAACATGTATACTGACACTCAAGGCTTAGGAACACTAACACAAGGAAACAGTGGTGGTGTTGGTTTTTATACAGGTGGAGGTGGTGGAGCAGGTGCACCAGGTGGCTGGAGCACAGGACACGACTTGCCAGGAGGCCATGGAGGCATGGGCATAATTAATCCAATAGCAGGTTCAACTGTGGGTCAACTTTCTGCAGGCAATTACTGGATTGCAGGTGGTGGAGGTGGCGGTTGCAACAACAACAACACAGGAGGCACAGGTGGATTGGGTGGAGGAGGTGCAGGCAAAGCAGACTTTACTAAAGGTGGCAATGGTGTTGCATATACTGGTGGAGGAGGTGGTGGCACATCAGGTTACTCTGGGAGTCCAGGAGGTGGTGATGGTGGTTCAGGTGTTGTAGTATTATCCATTCCAACTGTCAATTACACCGGTATTACCACAGGTGCACCACAAGTCATAACATTTGGTTCCAGCACAATTCTGCAGTATTTAACATCTGGAAGCTACACAGCATAATACACTCTCTCAAAGATTGAATTATTACTCGGCAACTTCAAGGTTCCCGTTAGCATGTAACAAATGTTTCAAACACCGGTGGGCACCATGGAGTACTGGAGGCGGCGGGGTCACCCCGCCCACAGCAGTAAATCCTACAGATTGCAGGTATGATGTAATTGTAGCTCAGTTTATTTGCATTGTTAACATTTGTTTCTTTTGGATTAGAGAATGCATCTTTGAGCTTGTACCAATCTATATCATATATGTTGCCTGGTTTTTCACCTATGTTATCCAGACTTGGACTACAATGAATCTACCATTTACAGGGTCTTGGTCAGCTCCTATATATTATAATGGTAAATATATTACATTCCTCAGTAACAGCGATAAAGGCGCGTACATTCAATTATAAATAGTAAATACCACTAGTCTTGATTTAAGATAACCCTATATTAAAATATTCTAGTGAAAAAACAGCCTAACGAAAAAATATTTATTTCTATTGCTTCATATAGAGATCCACAATTGTTACCAACCATAAGAGATTGCATTGCTAAGGCCAAGCATCCAGAGAATTTAGTTTTTGGCATAGCTTGGCAAAGAGATGACAAGGAATCGTTGGAAGAATTTGCCAAAGACAAAAGATTCAGAGTGCTGGACATACCTTACAAAGAAAGCAAAGGCACTTGTTGGGCCAGAAGCAGCATACAAGGACTATATAAGAATGAGAAATATCATCTACAGCTTGACAGTCATCATCGGTTTGCCAAGGATTGGGATGAAAAATGCATTGCCATGATCAAAGCTTTGCAAGACAAAGGCCATGAAAAACCTTTACTAACAGGTTATATATCCAGTTTTGATCCAGATAATGATCCACAAGCACGCATCAACATTCCATGGAAAATGAATTTTGATAGGTTTATTCCAGAAGGTGCAGTGTTCTTTCTGCCTGCTTCAATTGATGAATATAAATCATTATCACTACCTGTTCCCGGTCGCTTTGTATCAGCGCACTTTATCTTTACCCTGGGTCAGTGGATCAAAGATGTGCCATATGATCCATACTATTACTTCCATGGTGAAGAGATAAACCTGGCTGTGAGATCATACACATGGGGATATGACATATTTCATCCTCATATTGTGGTGGCTTGGCATGAGTATACACGCAAAGGCAGGACCAAGCATTGGGATGATATAACTGAATGGGGTCAAATGAACACTTCATCTCATGCACGCAACCGCAAGTTGTTTGAAATGGATGGTGAAAAGAAGGACATTGATTTTGGCATATACGACTTTGGCAAAGTAAGATCATTAGCAGATTATGAGAAATACTCTGGGCTTTGCTTTAAAAGGCGAGCAGTTCAGCGCCATACCCTTGACAATCTGTATGCACCCAACCCCAACTCCACATTAACACCAGAAGAATATGACAAGTCGTTCTTAAGAATCTTCAAACATTGCATTGATGTGGGGTATGACAAAGTGCCAGAAAAAGATTATGATTTCTGGTGCGTGGCTTTCAAGGACAAATCAGGCAAAGATGTGTATCGCAAAGATGCTGATGCAGAAGAAATCAATAGAATGCTCAACGATCCTGACAAGTACTGCAAAGTGTGGCGGGAGTTCAATGCAGAAGAGACACCACACAGTTGGATTGTGTGGCCACATAGCCAATCTAAAGGCTGGGCTGAGCCTATAGTAGGGTATTTAAGTAATGCAGTAAGCTAAAAAATGAGCAACAAATATTGCATAGCTGTAGAAGCCACCTACCCAAACTATATTAAGAGAAGTAAAGCTAATGTTATTGCCTCATACTTAAATCTTGAACTAGACAAACAAGACATACCCCTATATATTCTAACTAACGATGTTAATGAGTATAAAGAATATTCAAGTAATTCTAAGATTAAGATATTTGATGTTAATGAAATAAGAAGAGATGTACCTGAATCATTACAATATGAATTATATCCAGAAGATCCTACAGGGATTTACCCAAGATTATATCCTTTTAATGTTCGTAGGTTCTTAGTACGTCAAGCCGGTTTAGATGGTTATTGTGGCTGTTATTGTGTAGATGCAGATGTTGTAGCACATCCGTCCATTAGTAAGGACATGGTAATTAATTACATGAACAATCTCTATGAGCCTAAGGTATTAGGTACTAATGCTGCGGTATTTAGATATGAACCGGGAGCCAGAGCAGAAGTTTTTCAATTTCATGACAAATATATAAAACATTTTAATTTTAACTTTACAGACAGGCAATACGATATACCGGACGGTCCTTCAATGTTTTTTATGGGCGAAACATCTCAAGACTTGTTAGATGTATTTGAAAAGTGGAACTATTTTACAATTTTAGGATATAGGAAAGATTTAGGTGAAGGCCCGGAAAGTCTTATATATGCAAATTTATCTTTTTCTTTGCCACAGCTAGGATTTACAACAAAAGAAAAACCATTAATTTTCTATCCTGAACATCATTATGAAGATAGGTATACCTTTGAAAACAAAGGTAAATATTATTAAATACTTAGATGACTTTGTTGATTAAGTTTCCTGAAAGAGGAAGACCTGAAAAGTTTAAAAGTACATTTAATAGATATATAGAGTTATTATCTAAAAAACGCGATGTAAAGTTTGTATTTACTTTCGATCAAGATGATGAATCAATTAACAACGAAATTATTCGTCAGTTTTTAGCTCCTTATTCTGATATTTGTGAAATAAACTACGGTCAAAGTAAGAGTAAAATTGAAGCTATGAATGCTAACTTAGAAGGCAAACAGTTTGATGTGATCTTACTTGCAAGCGATGACTTAATACCATATGTTCAAGGTTATGATGATATTATCTTAAGTAATATGGAAGAATTTTTTCCTGATACTGATGGTAGTATTCAGTACTCTACACCAATGTGGGATGGGGAAGATAAACTGGATATTATGTGCATCTTAGGATACAAATACTATAAAAGATTTAATTATCTCTACCATCCTTCATATAGAGGATTATTTTGTGATAACGAATTTACAGATATTAAGAAGAAGTTAGGAAAAAATAAATATATTAGCATGCAATTGTTTACTCACGATTTTGTTAGTGATGATATAGCATGGAGAAGCAATCAATTTCAACATGAGGATTATAAAGTTTACGAAGATCGTAAAGCTCGTAATTACGATTTACCTTAATTATGTTCTCTATACTTGATATCTCTTTGGCTGATAAAGGCTTTTATATTAATCTTGATACATCTACAGATAGAAATGAACACGTTGAGAAGCAAATTAACAAATACAATATTAAAAATCTAGAACGGTTTTCGGGGTTAACTGATGAATTAAGACAATGTACTGCAACTAAAAGTCAAAAAGCAGTTTTTGAAAAAGCTATACAAGAAGGCTGTGAATTAATCTTCGTCGCGGAAGACGATTTTGAAATATTAGACACTATTAAACAATATACTGGGGCTAGTGTTACTGCAGCAGAGCATCTAGGTACACTTAAGCAGGAGCTCGATACTCTTGATTGGGACATATTTTTGTTTGGTTGTTGCCCAAAAACCCATCTCATTCCTTATACACAAAATATAAGTCTTGTTAATAAAAGTACAGGAGCTTGGGCATACTTAATCAAAAAAGAAGCCATGCAATATATTTTGGATAATTTTTGCTATACAAGAGATTATTTAGCAATTGACGATATTCTACCTTTACTTAATTTCAAAGGGTTTAAAACTTTTTGTGCTACACCTATCACAATTCATCACGCAGTAGGCTTTGTATCCACATTAGACCCTCGAGGTCCTGTAAATTATGACCAAATGATAAATGGTTGCTATCATAAATATCTAGAAGGTTATATTGCAAACGACTATTTAAGGCAATATGAACTTGAGCGCGATTTAACAATTGTTATTGCTGGCCACTTTGCAGATAATTTTCTCCATTACTTGAGATATCTGCTACACAGTCTGCCATCTCGACTTAAAAAATGTAAATTTTTAGTATATTATGATCATAACCCAAACATTGAAAATCCCCTCCTACCGTTAATACATTATTTTTATAATCGTAATGACTACATTACAAATCATATAAAATTTGTAAAATACGGGTTAATTGATACAGTTAAACATGCTCTAGAGGATATTACTACGCCGTACCTTATGTTCTTAGAACATGATTGGGTATTTCTTGAAAAAGATAGTATTGATTTTGAGTCTATTCTACATGCTTTTAAGAAATATTCTTTTATAAACTCTGTATACTTTAATAAAGATGATAATATTATGAGGGGATGCGAGATTTGTAGAGATGTTGATGATATAACTACACCATTTGAGAGAGAAGATCGCGTAAAGGAAATGAATCTTGTGACTACTTGCAGGTGGTCGAACAACCCAGCTATACACCGTACAAGTAAATTTAGGGAATGGTATAAAAATTATCTTGAATCTGTGCACAATAATGTCGGGCACGGCTGTCATGATGTTGAAGATGTTATGATTACCACTTACAGGAGTATAATAGCCAAGTCTAAATGGATAGACGTTAGAGATAATTGGGGAACATATTTATACGGTAATATTGGTGAAGGGCCATATGTTGGTCATACTGATGCATCTAGAAAATATCTTTATTCAGCGCGATCGCAGCCTGAAATTAATGGTGATGCATATATTAATAATAACCCCTTACCACAACAAGACTAATAGTTGATATTGAAATAAAAATATATAAAATATTTTATGTCCTTTTGTACTGCGGATAAGCTTTTATCGAGACCTAACAAGTGCGTTGATGCAAGTATCATTTCACACGAACAGATCAAACATCTCATTACATTTCTTGAACAAGCGGTTACAGAGAACATAGAAGGAGATGTGGTAGAATTTGGCTGCTATGTGGGCGAGTCTTCCAAATATCTAAGAATGATGCTTGATGAGCTCAAGAGCAATAAAGAATTGCATGTGTATGATTCTTTTGAAGGATTACCTCAATTAAGTGAACATGAAAAAAATACTGCATGGAGACCGGGTACTCTCAAATCAACTGTCGAAATTCTGGAACAAAATTTTGAACAAAATGGTCTCAAAAAACCTATCATCACAAAAGGGTGGTTTAAAGATGTTGCAGATACTGACATTCCATCTAAAATATCATTTGCATTTCTTGATGGTGATTTCTATGAATCAATATATGATTCTCTTCAAAAAATCTATGACAGAGTTAGTGATGGCGGTTTCATTGTATTTCATGACTACAAAAGACCTGACCTGCCTGGGGTAGAAAAAGCTGCATGGGATTTCTTTTATACCAAAAATGTTTTTCCTAACATAACAGTTGTATGTGATCAGCTTGGTGTGTATCGTAAAAATGCCACAGTGAAAGTTATCACTGAAACACCCAGATATGAAAATCCAATCACATTGGTCACAGGCATCTGGGATCTGGGCAGGGGACAACTCACTGAAGGATGGTCTCGTAATTATTCACACTACCTGGACAATTTCAACAAACTACTCCAAGTTGAAAACAATTTAATTATTTTTGGTGATAAAGAACTCAGAGATGTTGTTTACAAAGTAAGAAGTGATAAAAATACACAATTCATCGAGAGACCTTTGAAATGGTTTAAGGATAACCAATATTATGCATTGATACAGAAACTCAGAACTGATCCAAACTGGTTTAACCTGGCAGGCTGGCTCACTGAATCAACACAGGCAAAACTCGACATGTACAATCCTTTGGTAATGTCCAAGATGTTTATGCTTAATGATGCTAAAATCTTAGACAAGTTTGATTCCAAGTTCTTATTCTGGCTGGATGGTGGCATAACCAACACTGTGCATCCTGGATACTTCACCCATGACAAGGTGTTTAATAACCTGGAGAAGTACATCACCAAATTTACGTTTATCTGCTTTCCCTATGAGGCCAATAATGAGATCCATGGTTTCAAGTTTGATGAAATTAATAAGTTGGCAGGCACCACAGTAAAAAAAGTTGCAAGAGGTGGATTGTTTGGCGGACCCAAGGAAAGCATCTCTGATATCAACACAATATACTACAATCTTCTCATAAGCACTCTTGACTCTGGTCTGATGGGCACAGAAGAATCCATATTTAGCATCATAACATACAAATATGGAGACAAGGTTAACTATTTTGAGATTAATTCTGACGGTCTTTTAGGTACATTTTTTGAGAACTTAAAAAATAATAACTTAACAGTGTTGAGCGAGAGTAACAATGCAACGTCCTCTATTTCGCTAAATACAAACAACACAGGCTTGTATGTTATAACCTTCAATTCACCCAATCAGTTCAAAACATTAATACACAGTATGGAATTATATGATAAAGAGTTCATACTAAAACCTAAAAAATATTTGCTTGATAACTCTACTGATGCATCCACATTTGAACAGTATAAAAAGCTTTGTGAAGAACATAATTTTACGCACATCAAAAAAGACAACTTGGGCATATGCGGCGGTCGACAGTTCATTGCTGAACATGCTGAGTCTGAAAACTTAGATTTTTATTTCTTTTTTGAAGATGATATGTTTTTTTACCTTGGCCATGAAAACACATGCAAGAACGGGTTCAACAGACGCGTTGAGAACTTATACGCAAATTCGTTAAAAATCATTAATGAAAATAACTTTGATTTCCTTAAGCTATCTTTTACAGAGTTTTATGGTGATAATAAAACACAGTGGTCATGGTACAATGTGCCACAAGCCAAACGTGATGAATATTGGCCTGATTACAACAAGCTGCCACAAATGGGACTGGATCCTAATGCTCCTAAAACTCTGTACACACACATTGGTTGCATCAACAACATACCTTTTGCAAGTGGTGAAGTGTATTACTGCAATTGGCCACAAGTAGTTTCTCGTTCTGGCAATAAGAAGATGTTTATTGACGTAAAATGGGCCAATCCCTATGAGCAAACCTGGATGTCATACATGTATCAACTCACCAAGGAAAAGGATTTAAACTCAGGTATTTTGCTCATATCGCCCATTGAACACAACAGATTTGAATACTATGAAGGCTCATTGCGCAGAGAGAATTAATTAGTTTATACATAGTATTATAGTAAATAATAATGTGAATTATGTAAATGCCTATCTTTCAAGTGGTCCATTGAACCTTGAGAGACCATCACTGGTAAATCACTATTTCTTCTTAGATCCTGTTTTCGGTGAATCATTTACATATGCAAACACTGCAGATGGCAGTCTGTTCACCAATTCAAGCTTCATAGACACTGTGGATGGTAAGATATTTTACCCATGGGATTACCCCGTCCAAACCTACACATACAACATCAATCTTTGCACTTTTAATGGTGATACAACTATTAATTTTATCACTTCAGCCCTATATAATGTGTCATATACTACGCTTAAAATAATGTACAATAGCGGATTAGGTGATGATATTAAAGTTTTTGAAAGAAAATTCATTGACTCGGAGACTTACACATTTTTATTTAACGAAAATACACTGATTGACACAGACATAAGTTTTGAATATTCACCACTATCACAAAACATTACAACATATTATCCAAGTGTCTCCATTTTGAATGGCAATTTGTCGTTTACTGTTTATAACTTTGAAATTAACTTGCTGCCTGAATCGTTCTTAAATTTAGTTGACATGAGAATTATCAATTCAACACAACTCACAAAAACTGTGGGTGCATTGTCAAAAACACTGGAAGTGGTGGAGTTAACCAACAACAGCAGTGATGATCAATCCACCTTTTTAACCAATTTTGTATTAGTAAGCGCCCAGCCAACCCCAACGCCTACCCAAACGGTAACCCCTACTATTACATATACTCCTTCTAATACACCGTCCATAACACCGACACTGTCTATAACACCTACACGTATTACGCCAACACCAACTCAAACTCCAACAAAAACTCCAACAGTTACACCGTTCCTAACTCGTACACCTACACCAACGCGTACATCTACACCAAGCCCTTCCCCAACTAATTCCAATACACCTACTCCAACTCAAACACCTTCTCAAACACCTTCTAATACACCGACACCTAGTTTAACACGTACACCATTTGCATCACCAACACCATCTCTAACTGTTTCACCCTCTATCACACATACTCCATCACCCACACCTATAACTCAACAGTCGAATTTGAATGTGTTTGGTATAAATTCTTCTGGAGAATTAGGAATAGGCAGTTTCTATAATACCAATGAGAACGACAACCCAGATATATTATAATCCATGAATGCATCTTTTTATTATAGTGACAATTATGTGACCCTAGATCCAGGGTTTTCAGGCATTGCTTCTCAAGAAGGCTTTGAATTTAGTGACATATTTGGCGGTCTCAACTCTACCTTTGCTCTATCTTCGAACCCCTCCGGTAAAAAAGCATACACCTGTGGAGATAATACCCCGCTATCCTCTAGTATAATTAGTTATCTCGGTATAGGTGAAACAAATAGAAACACCTCTACACAAGTATATTTTACACCTATTTTATCAGCTTCTAACGGGTCCTCTATTTTTTCACCTACTTTTACAAAGATTGAACCTACTCTTTTCGGAGCTTTGGGATTAATACAAGACTCCCTTTACGCAACAGGAGATGATTCGGTAAACTCTAATCTTGGCAAAGGAAATAACACAAATATTTTTACTAGAGTGCTTGCAGGTAATGTTGCTGATTTTGGAACTGGTTACTTTGGTTCTTTTGCAATAGATAACTCGACTCCACCAGGTGTTTATTATGCGGGTAGTGGTGATGTCGGGGGGTGGAATCCTGCAGGCCAAGGCGACGGATTTTATTATCCTTCTGGTAGTAAACCACCTAGTGCTTATAATACCTTTACAGCAATAGGGAGATATTTACCAGGCTATGGCTACTCCGGGGGCGATCCTTCTTTGCGCGGCGCTGCAGGTACAGGTGTACTATCTCCAACCGTTTCACCTTACAATAGTAATCGTAGTATTGTAGCTTTTTGCCCCAAGACAAGTAACTTAGCGTCATGGGTTTTAGCTACTCCTGAAGGTAATTTACCCCCACAAGGTAATTTGCCTTCAGGTTATTCAGCTGGTAAATATCTTCTTTACGCAACTGGCAATAATTTTTTCGGTCAACTTGGGGTCGGTTATGGTTATCGATCTAGAGCTCTATGGACGCTAGTATATGGGGTATGTGCTACAAATAGTGATGCACAACGCCCTGGAGCAAATATAATTTATCCGGGGTATTTTACAAAGCTTCATGATAGCTCTAGTGATCCTAATGCAAGTAGATGTTTTGCAAGAGGTCTTAATATCGATGGTACGTACAGATGGTATGTAGCTGGAGATGTGTCCGGTTTTAAAGGTGGTATTTACGTTCCTGGATTTGGAATAAGAAAAAATAATTGCGCTCTTCACTTTACACCTATTGAATCCGCAAACTTAAATCCCGGTACTCTTCCTAACCCAGATATTGAATCCGCAAACTTAGATCCCGGTACTATTCCTAACCCAGATTTCGATTCTGTTCATATTGCTCCTAAATTCACCGCCGCAAGACTTGGCAGAGATGTATATATTACAGGCAAATTTGAAGGGTTTGGGCTAGATCAAGCAAATTATACACAATTCACAAGGCTCACATCTCTTGATTATGATTTTACCTTATCTACCACAGGTTTCGGTGTACTTGTTCTAAGATCCAGTTAATTATATAAATAATACATATGGAGGTATTTAAATTAGATTCGACTAATTTTATCGGATTATCCTCCAGATACCCATACGATAACAAACTGCAATTCAATGAGAACATAACGTTCACAAAAGAATTCATTCAAATACCTAAGAATCAGCTGTTTAAAGATTTTAATGATAATAGTATAAACAATTTTTCTAATTTAATTCTTACAAACAGTATACATTTATCTAGCGCTGTTAATATTGAAAAGCTTGAGTCAATACCTGATCAAAATTTTACTACATACTTTGCAACAGAAGCTATAGGTTCAATAACACCTAATTCAAAATTTTGGGTTGTACAGGAGCCCCCGGTAGATGTACCGGTAGCTAATGTTGCACTAACAGGTAACTATAGTTTTTTTAATAACAAATATCTCTTTCAATTTGAATATCTAAGCGATAAACTATGCAAGATATCACACGAAAATAATAATGTTATACGGTATCTTACTGTAGATTATAATGAAAATTTATATTTCACACCAACTACAAATCAAGACAGCTTTTTAGAATATAGTCCTCAGATATTCTTGTATGTATATGATAAAGAAAATAATTTTATTTTGCTCATAAAAAATATCGATGATAATTTAAAATACGTTACATTTTCTCCAGTTACACAAGGATTATTTTTAAAAGAAGCATTAACCGGCAGTGATTATACTTCATTTTCTACGCAATCAGTTTTTAGAGTTAACTCTAAAGGTTCTTCATCAAACTTTACAAAATTCTTTGATCCCTGGATAAGCTACAATAAAAATTTTAAAACAAATTCACAAGATATAAATTCTCTTAATAGTTTTGCAAACATAAGAACTAATTTATTGGTAAATTCTGAATATACCAATATATCTTCTAATTATATAGATTTTAATATTTTATCTCTGAAAAATACTAATACACCGGAAAATTATCAATCTAGAAATAATCCGTTCTTTAATGAAGATGAAATCTTCATGAGAGATTATAAAACCCTATTTACCGGGTCAAATCAAGAATTAGGTAACGATAATATATCTGTTGGTTATGAAAGTTATACTAACAAAATTTTATTAGAAAAGGATAAAGTAACTTATTTTCATGTACCGCAAGTGTTTTATCCGTTTGAGAGGTTAAATGTTGCTGATTCAGGATTAATTGAAGCAGGTGCAATAGCAGGCGACCACCCTCTTAAATCAGATAAAATTTTTAAGAAAAAAGCAGATTATAAATATACATCACACTACGGAGATACTATTGATGAAACAACCGGTACATTTTTGTGTTCCTGGTTATCTGGTAACTGTAATGTTGAAGACAAACCTATTTGGGTAGATAGATACTACAATCCTAAGCTTACTTCTTTCGTCGCTGCTCTTACGACTAGAGAACCTAAAGTTATAAGATATATCTCAATATTCGAATGCTTAACTGATAAAGCTAAAGAATTGCTTGACGATGTCGATGTTTTTGATAAGCCATCAGATTTAATATTTGAAAAGGGTACTTACTACGCCTATCACCACTACGGGCCAGAAGACTGTAGACGGTTTATTAAAATTTTTAATTCTAGTCTTGTTGCTAATCGATTAGCCACTTACAAATTTGTTAATGGTTCTAATGTATATACATACGATCCAGTAAATCCTGAATATCCTTTTTATAGCGACCGCTATGGTATAACTACGTCTCTTTCAGCTATACAAAATACAAATCAATTCACGTTAATTTTTGATGCATATAGCTCTGATTGGTCTAAACCACTAGGGTACCAATTAGTAGGTAACTATGATTCAGACGGTTTTGGCTTATTTAATACAAATATTGTTACACCTACTCTATTCTTTTTTACACCTAGCGCAATAAAAATTACTAATATTAATAGCGATATATTAAACAATATAGAACTTAACGCACTACCAATCGGTTCAATAAGACAGCAAGGTCTTAACGATTATTTTGTAATATTTAACGACAACACTATTCGTAAATTCAATATCTCAAATACCGAAATAAGAAAAACAACGAACGATGAGAATTTTCAAATTAAAAATTTACTTAGCTATGATTATGATGAAAAGAATGTTTACATGTTAATTAACAACACTACACTGCCTTCAGTACAAAATAAAATTCTTAAATATAATATATATGATAATACCGTAATTGATATTACTAATAATATTGAACGTAAAGGCATAGTAACTAGTAATTTAAATTTACTTAAAACAATAAATTTGTATACAGAGAACGGTGTAGATAAGGTATACCTCACACCAGGTCTAAAGTCAGAAAGAATAGGAACAGATATCTTTTTTCTATCTAACAATAATCAAATATATAAATGGTCTAAATTTAATACTGCTACTTCTACATTGTGTAGTTCATTCTTTTCAAATACTAAAATAGAAGACTTTAATATAGATTTTAATAGTAATATTTGGATTTTATATAATAATAATCAATATGCTAAATTTACATCTGATAGGCAGTTTATACTCTCTGGTACAATTACAAATACCGACTATTTAAACTACAAAGTAAAATTTGGTGCAGATTTTTCAGATAATGATTATAATAAATTTACATTTTTTGTTGGGCGCAGTAAGACAAATAAAGATAAATTATTTTTTTATAAAATAGATGCTTATGGAAATGTAATTAGCAATTCTATAAAACAATTTGAACCTACGTTTATGAATTTTTACGCTACATCTGCTATAGCTGGTAGCAAATTTTCTACTTCAACAGCTTTATCATCAGTTTATTCTGCTGGAATTTCAGTGAGCGACATCGTAACTTCTTCTGCTTATACTAATATTGTAACCTTTAATTCTGATTTTTCAAAATCTTTTAATCCTGTTGAAGATGTTTGTATGAACGTATCAAACGATAGCTTTTTGCGTTCTTACATAAACGACAAATATCGTGAAAATACAATCAATGCAAAAGTAAAATTAATAAACCCTACAAATAGAAACGATATAATAACAGAAGAAGTTATATATCCATTATCTGGCCTGGATAGAGGGTTCCATAATTTTGCTATAAGATTTGACAGTTATCAAGGTTATCTAGGTTTATTTGTTGACGGTCAGCCTGCAGGATTTACCTTATTTACACCTAGAAAATATAAATTTAGCGATATGTTTAGTAAACCTATAATTGTTGGCAGTTCTAGCTACTCATACGGTATACCTTTATTTAGTTATTTAAAGAACAATTCATTTCTTGCTAACGACTTTATAGTTAAGAATTTTTATTTGTATAATAAACCACTACTAGACTACGATATTTTAATGCATACAAGACTGAATATGAATCTTCAGGATATTAATTTTGATATAGCCTGTGGTAGACGTAATTATATAGAAGAAATAGAAAGATATTTCAAAGTGTCAACTCCTGGCTCAAAATCTACTGTATTTGATTTAAATTTAAGAAGTAGCGGAATTAAAGATAAAAATTTACAAACAGAACTTGAAAAAAGAATAGTTAATCTTATTGGTAAATCAGTACCTGCGTACTCAAAATTAAGAAATATTAAATGGAGTGATTCATGAAAATAAAAGATATAGTAAAAGAATCAGGTTTATTATACGATAGAGTTCTTATACAAAATTTAACTCTTCCTCATAATATGGATGCTATAAAGATTCAACCTAACGATACCTCTTCAGGTACTTTAATAAATCAAAAGCTACAAAATTTGTATAATAATTTTCTTTATTTGTATAAAAACACACAAGTCCTTTCTAATATTATCCCTGTTTCATCTTACTTTACTTCCATTATAGGCGTTACCGCTAATTCAAATAAACTCAATGTATATAAACAAAAAACAACTTCACAGTTTACATATCTTTCAGCTGATAGCTTATATGTTAATATGGACTTTACTAAATCAATTTTATTTGTTTCTAATATTGATAATAATAATGACTATATTTTTTGCGGTTACAAAGGTAATATCAACGCTTTTAATATTAGTAAAGATGCCTCTATTATAAAAGATGTATTCAGTACTAATCAGATTGAACCCCCTTATAATGTTACTTTTTTAAATATTAAATCTATTGTAAGATATAATAATAATATTTTTGTCTTAGATAATTTAAACAATATTTTAGTGAAATACGATGCATCAGGATTTACAACTTCTAATAACATAACGAACGAAAAGTTAATATATCTTAATTCTATAGGGGGTCTTGGTACTTCAATAACTAAAACAGAATTTAATAACCCTCAAAGCATTACATGTTACAATAATTCAATTTATGTTCTTGATTCTGGAAATAGCTGCATAAAACAATTTGATGTTAACTTAAACTGGAAGCAAACTTTTAGACTAACAAGAGATTTTCTCAATGTATATCCGGTAGATATAAAAATTGATAATTTCGGAAAAGCTTATATTCTTACTAATAAAGACAAAATTTTAAAATATGATATTAATTTTCAAAATTATGAAATAATTGATCTTTCAAGTATAAAAACAGGCGATGAAAACTTCATACAATTATCCTTTTCAGAATACGATAATAATATATTTTATGTAATTTCAGATAAAAATGTTTATAAAAAGCTAGTTAATAATCCAACGCAGCTAGTAGGCAGATATCTTTTCTATCTATACAATTTTAATACAGCTGAAAATATTACCTGCTTTAGTTCTGCATCATCAATAGATGGTGATAAAAATATAGTTTTTTCTACTAATAATTCAAAAGGTAAAATTAGTTATTTTTATGATAATTTAAATCTATTTGATATTTTATCTATTAATAATTTTGACGTATATACTTTACAAGACATTTTATTATCAGAGCATGAATACATTCAAAGCTGGGTTTTTAATAAATCTGTTTCTAAATTACTAGTAAATTTAATTAGACTTAAAGATCAAATAGTTGGTAAATTCTTAGCCCAAAGAGATAACTATGGTAATATAGCGTTTAACGGTACACGCTATTTAACGCCTAATGAATTAGAAAGCGTTACTATAAAACAAGATATAAATTATTTTATAGGCTGTAATGAATATGTAAGCAATGCGATAGTTAATAGAGTACTAGAAAATATCTATAATATTCAATCATATCTAGCATCTATCCTTAATGCAGATATAACTAATATACCTGATCTTGATAAAACATTGATGTTAAATTAAATACTTCCGTGGCTAAACAGTTTTTATTTAAAATTAATTCCAACTCAGGATTGTTACCCCTTGTAACCCAAGAGCCTTCAAGAACACCTACCTCTACGAGAACTCCTACACCTACGACCACCCCTTC